>Ga0070658_10001432_pt1 | contig 20328 bp, 16 predicted proteins | sample KBSC13metaG_FD_64664 | JGI IMG/M metagenome (GOLD analysis project Ga0070658, IMG submission 64664) | Corn rhizosphere microbial communities from Kellogg Biological Station, Michigan, USA - KBS C1-3 metaG | ecosystem: Host-associated > Plants > Roots > Rhizosphere > Soil ...
GGTGAAGATCCGCGGGTACCGCATCGAACTCGGCGAGGTGCGCGCCGCCCTGGCCGCCCTGCCAGGCATCCGCGACGCGGTCGTCGTCCTGCGCGAGGACACCCCCGGGGACAAGCGGCTGGTGGCCTACACCGTGCCGGCCGATGGCGTGCCGCACAACCCGGCCCGGCTGCGCACGGAGCTGGCCCGCGGCCTGCCGGATTACATGGTGCCGGCCGCATTCGTGAGGCTGGACACCCTGCCGCTGACCAACAACGGCAAGCTCGACAAGCGCGCCCTGCCCGCGCCGGACGGCGTGGCCCGGGCGGTGGCCGAGTACGAGGAGCCGGCCACGGACGTGGAGCGGGCACTGGCCGAGGTGTGGAGCGCGACGCTCGGCGTGGAGCGGGTCGGCCGGCACGACCGCTTCCTGGAGCTGGGCGGGCACTCGATCCTCATCGTGCGGGTGGTGGCCGAGGCCGCGTTGCGCGGCATCGGGGTACCGCTGCGGATGATGTACGCGGACCGCACCCTCGCCGAGCTCGCCGCTGTCGTCACGGTCGGGGCACCGGCCGGGTCGGTCGCGGAGCAGCAGCGCGCGCCGGAACCGGAGCCCGAGCCCGAGGTCGTTCCCGTCGCGGCCCGGCACGTGATCCCGGACCCGCGCCCCGCCATGACCGAGCACCTGGTACCCGGCGCCGCCGTCGTCCTGGTACGCGACGGCCGGATCGTCGAGGCGCGGGGCTTCGGTCGCACGGCCCAGCGCGGTGAGCCGGTGACAGCGGACACCCCGTTCGCGGTCGGCTCGGTGAGCAAGTTCGTCACCGCGGTCGGCGTGCTGCGCCTGGTCGCCGATGGCCGGCTGGATCTGGACGTGGACGTCAACGGGTACCTCACGACCTGGCGGGTACCGGGTGCCGGGGTCAGCATCCGGTACCTGCTCGGTCACCTGTCCGGGCTGTCCGCGATCGCCAACGTCGGGTACCGTCCCGGCGAGCCGGTACCGTCCCTTGTGGACGTTCTGGCCACGGTGTGCGCGGAGTCCGAGCCAAACGGCGTCTTCCAGGAGTCGAACGTCAACTACGCCGTGCTGCAACAGGTCCTCGAGGACGTGACCGGTACGCCGTTCGCGGACCTGATGCGGGACACCGTATTCGCACCGCTGGGCATGGCCGGCAGCAGCTTCGACCAGGCGTACCCGCTGGACCGGACCGTCGCGCTCGGGCACGACGAGTCAGGCCGCCCGGTACCCGACGGGTGGCGGGTACGGGCCGACCCGGCCGCCGCGGGGTTGTGGAGCACCGCGACCGACCTGGCACTGCTGCTGTGCGAGGTGCGCCGCGCCTTCCTCGACGACGATCCGCTGCTGCTGACCAGCGAACTGGCCCGGCAGATGCTGACCAGCCATCCCGGCGCCTTCTACGGCCTGGGGTCCATTGTGGACATCACCGGCACCGGCATCGAGTTCGGCCACGGCGGCGAGACCGTCGGGTACCGGTCGAGGGTGTTCGGCCAGTTGCCCGCCGGTGACGGCGTGGTGATCCTCACCAACGGCGAGTCGGGTGGCGGCGTGGTGCAGTTCCTCGCCTCGGCCCTCGGCCGCGATGGCGGGGTGACCGGGCGATGAACGCGAGAAGTCTCATCTGCGTCGGCGACCTGAGCGACGGCGACATCGACGCGATCGTGCGGGCGGGCGTCGGGTTCGCGGGCGGAGCCCGGCGGCAGCCGCTGGAGGGGCGGGTCGTCGGGATCTACTTCTCGAAGACGTCGACCCGCACCCGTACCGCGTTCTCCAGCGGCGCGCTGCGCCTGGGCGCCGGCATTGTCACCTTCGGACCGGCCGACCTGCAGACCAACACGGGGGAGTCCTGGGAGGACACCGGACGGGTGTTCGCCGGGATGCTCGACGTGATGGTCATGCGCACCGCGGGAGATCCCGGGCAGATGCGTGCCTGGGCGGCCCATTCGCTGGCCGTGATCAATGCGATGAGCGTCGAGGAGCACCCGACCCAGGCGCTGACCGACCTGACCACCCTGATGCAGCACTTCGGCCGGATCGACGGTCTGCGAGTGTTGTATGTCGGGGAGGGAAACAACACGGCGGCGTCGCTTGCCCTGGCCCTGACCCGCTACCAGGGGACGGTCCTGGAGCTGCGTACCCCGCCGGGGTACGGGCTGCCGGAGACCATAGGCACCACGGCGGAGAAGCAGGCGGCGCAGCGCGGTGGCGGCCTGGTGGAGCGGCATGACATGACCGACCTGCCGGGTGAATTCGACGTGGTCTACACCAGCCGGTGGCAGACCACGGGTTCCACCAAGCCGGACCCAGACTGGCGGGCGGCCTTCGCGCCGTTCCAGGTCGATTCCGGGCTCTGGCGGGACAGTCCCGGCGCTGTCTTCATGCACGACCTGCCCGCCCACCGGGGCGAGGAAGTCACCGCCGGGGTGCTCGACGGACCGGCGAGCATCGCCTTCCGGCAGGCGGACAACAAGATGTTCAGCGCGATGGCGGTGTTGGAGTGGAGCCGCACGTCGGCACATGGAGAGGATGAGCGGCAATGACCGTTATCGAGGAGCCGTTCGCGCCGGAGGCCCTGCCGCCTACGCCGCTGGCCAAGAACCGGAGCTTCATTCTGTTGTGGACGGGCGCCGGGATCTCCATCCTGGGCTCCCGGACCAGTGCCATCGCCTACGGGCTGGTGGTGCTGTGGGCGACGAAGTCGGCGACGCTGACCAGCCTGGTGACCTTCGCCGCGCTGCTGCCGTTCCTGGTCACCCAGCTGCCGGCCGGCGCGTATGTGGACCGGTGGAACCGGCGTACCGTCATGGTCGGGTGTGACCTCGGCCGGGTGGTCGCGATCGGGATCGTCGCGATCACGGTGGCCACCGGCCACGTGTGGATCCCCCTGCTGATGGTGGTCGCCTTCGTCGAGGGCAGCCTCACCGTCATGTACACCATCGCCGAGCGCGCGGCGGTGTTCACCGTCGTGCACGAGGACCAGATCGGCGGCGCGATCACCGCCAACGAGGCGCGCGGCCAAGCGGCCGGGCTGGTAGGCCAACCGATCGGCACCTTCCTGTTCGCGGTCACCCGATGGCTGCCGTTCGCGGCGACGGTGATCGCGCATGTCATCTCGCTCAGCACGCTGCTGCTGATAAGGCAGGACCTGCAGGGCGCGCGGGACAACGAGAACCGACCCAACGTGCTCCACGACATCGCCGAGGGCTTCCGCTTCGTGCTCTCACAGAAGTACCTGAAGCGGGCGCTGGGGCTGATCGCGGCGAGCAACGTGCTGTTCCAGATCCTGGGCATCGGCCTGCTGGTCATCGTGCAGCGCAACGGCGGCTCGCCGACGGTCATCGGGTACATCCTGGTGGCCAGCGGAGTGGGCGGCATGCTCGGCGCACTGAGCAGCAATCTCTACATGAAGCTCATCGGAATCCGACGGATATTCATGACCGTCAACGTCGTGTGGGCGGGCCTGATGAGTGTGTTGATCTTCACGCAGCGCCCGGTGGTCCTCGGCGTCGTCTTCTTCCTGCTGCTGTACGGCGCCGGGGTCGCCAACGTCGCCGGCATCACGTTCACCATGAAGATCGCGCCCGAGGACATGCAGGGGCGGGTCGGTTCTATCGCCACTCTGCTGGCTTCGGGAGCCAACGCGCTGGGTGCGCTCGCCGCGGGCGGGATCCTCGGCGCACTGTCCATCAGGACCACCATGATCCTGGTCGGCGCCGCGATGTTCGTCATCGCGGTGCTGGCGATCCTCGCCTTCGGCGGCCGCCGGGCGGCCGCGGACGAGCGGGCGCTCAACCTCAACTGACCAACCCCACCCCCCACGGTCCGGCCCGTCCGCTATGCGGGCGGGCCGGCCGTGACGTCTATCGCATGTCTTGTGTACCCAGCACCACCGTAGGTCGGGCGCCGGGGCTACTGACTTCGTCCTACCCGTCCGGCATAGTGAACCTCATGATTGGCAAGCTTGGCGTATTCGGGTTCCGTCGCCGGTGGTGGGTCCTGACCCTGTGGCTCGTTGTGATGATCGCGGGATCGATCGCCCTCGGTTCCTTGTTCGACAAGCTCGGCGACACGACCACCCTGCCCGGCACCGAGACCGGCCAGGCGCAGAAGGCGATCGACGACGGCATCGACCGCGGCGAGCAGTTCTTCGCGGTCGTCGACAAAATCGACGCCAACGCGGCGCAGACACAGAGCGTTCTGAGCAGGGCGGTCGGCGACGTGTCCGGGATCGACGGTGTGAAGGAGGCATCCGGTCCCACGCCGTCGATGGACGGCCGGGCCGCCGTCATCGAGGTGACGCTGAAGAAGGCCGGCTCGCAGTACCAGCCGTTCACCGACGCCAAGACCCGACTGGACAAGCTCAGCACCGAGCTGCCCGGGTCCACTGTAAAGATCGGCGGCGGCGACCTGATCAGCGACCAGGCCAATGACGCGGTCCAGTCCGACCTGTCCAACGCCGAGCTGTACTCCCTGCCGTTGACCATCGTTGTGTTGGTGTTCATTTTCGGCGGCATCATCGTCGCGGGACTGCCCGCACTGGCGGCGATCGGCACCATGCTCGGGGCGAGCGTCATCCTGCTCGGCTTCCAGCAGGTCATCACCTTGGACGCCAACGTCATCACCGTGGTGACGCTGCTCGGCCTCGGCCTGTCCATCGACTACGGCCTGCTGCTGGTCGCGCGCTACCGTGAAGAGCTCGCCCGCACCGGCGAGCGGGTGGAGGCCGTGCGCCGCGCCTGGGGCACCGCGGGACGCACCATCTTCTTCAGCGCGCTGACCGTCTCCGCGTCGCTGACCGGTTTGATGGCCTTCGACATCGGCCGGCTGCGCGCGCTCGCCGCCGCCGGCATCGCGACCTCGCTCGTCGCGATGCTCGCCGGTCTGACCTTCACCGCCGCGCTCATCGGGTTGCTCGGCCGCTGGATCAAACCGTCGAAAATGGAGCGCGCGCGGGCGGTGGCCGCCGCACAGGGCGGCGCCGGCCAGGAGCGCGCCCAGTTGGAGCGGGGTTTCTTCGCCCGGCTCGCCCGAGGCACCCAGCGCGCGCCGCTGATCGCGGTGCTGGTGACCGCGGCGGCCCTGCTCGTGGTCGCTACGCCCCTGCTGCACGTCGTCATCAAGGTGCCGCAGCTGGAGGGCCTGCCAAGGTCGATCGAGGCGGTCCGGGTGGCCGATGTGCTGGACAACCGGTTCGGCATGGCCAGCCAGCCCGGGGTGCGGATCGTGGCGCGCACCGACGCCGCCACCCTCGACGCGTACGCGGCGCGCTGGGCCACCGACCTCGAGGTGCTGCACGTGGAGAAGGCCGACGCGCTCAACCCCGGCCTGTCCATTGTGGACATCGCGGTGAAGGGCGACGGCCAGGGCAAGGCGGCGCAGGACCTGGTGGGCCGGATGCGCGCGGACCGGCCGGTGGGGTACGAGTCGTGGGTCACCGGGGACGCCGCAGTGCTCATCGACCTCGATGACCGCCTGATCTCCGGGCTGCCGCTGGCCATCGCCATCGCGGTAGTGGCGATGATCGTCCTGCTCTACCTGATGAGCGGCTCGATCATCATCCCGCTCAAGGCGGTCGTGCTCAACGCACTCTCGCTGGCCGCCACGTTCGGCGTGCTGGTCGCTGTCTTCCAGGACGGCTGGCTGTCCGGGCCGCTGGACACGCTGACAGTCGGCGGACTGAGCCCATTCATGATCGTCATCGTGTTCGCGTTCGCGTTCGGCCTGTCCATGGACTATGAGGTCTTCATCCTCTCGCGCATCAAGGAGTACTTCGACGCAGGCGTGGACAGCAACACCTCGGTCCGGCTTGGCCTGCAGCGCAGCGGCAGGATCATCACCTCCGCCGCCCTGCTGATGCTGATCGTGTTCGCCTGCTTCGCGGCGGCGAAGGTGGGCCAGCTGGAGCAGATCGGCCTGGGCTTGTTCGTCGCCGTACTCATCGACGCCACACTGGTGCGTTGCCTGCTGGTACCCGCGGTGATGTCGCTGCTGGGCCGCGCCGCGTGGTGGGCACCCGGCCCGCTCCAGAGGCTGCACAGCCGCGTCGGCCTGCAGGAGTCCGAGGCGCCGGTCTCGCCCGCCGCGGCACCGGTGGCGGAGGGCACGAAGGCCGTGTGATCGCCCTGCTGAGGTCCGCCACGGTCGGCGATCGCGTCACCCTGGCGTGATCCCCGGCCCGCGGCCGTCTGTCGTGTAGCGGACGCGAACGGCGGGGGAGAAATTTGGGCTGACCCGAACATCTTCCGGAACTGGCCGTTGATTCAGTTGCGTCGGCAAATTAATAACGATAGTGGCAAACGTGAATTCCGAACATTGACGTGGACGCTCGCGCAGCCCCATCCGACCCCCAAGGGTCCGGTTTGCGGGCCCGAAACGGGTCAATGGTGGCGTCTCGCCCTTCGCCGGACCGGGCAATCGTTAACGCTTCGCGGTGAATTGAGCGGATCAAACGGGGATAGAACCACGCTCTTGGCGCTATGGCGTCGATATCATTGAGAGGCAGGAACGGACTTCGGCGGGTCCTGCCGGAAACGCCGATTCCGACATGCCGGAACTCCGGCCGGACCATGCTGTTGTCTTCTCAATCCGTGCCATGTGTAGGCGGCCGCAAAATGTGCTCTATCTGCGCCGATAGGGGGCGTGTGTGGGGTCGTCAGCTTGACACCGGCGACCTGCCTGGTAGGTTTTTACTGGGTTCGGGAAATGATCCTGAAATCTGGCGACAGGCATGGCGTGGTTTGGTCGGCTTCAATACGACTACCGACTGGTGTCGATAGCGCGACCGCTGGAACCGCTGCGCCCAGCTCGGCTTAGTGCCGGACAATCCGGCCGTCGTCAGGGCTCTTCTCCGGGGGGAGACATGATGTTTTGTCGGTGCGCTCGTCACGATCAGCTAGCATCCGCCCTCCCTCCGCCATCAGATTCCTGGTTGTGTCTGTCATGCGACGCCATGTGGTTATTGCGAGGTTCGGCGTCGAGGTTATTGACGGCTGCGTGAAGGGAATGTAACCAGCACGCTTTGTGTCCGGGGACGGATGACGGTTGTTGACGATTGCGAAAGGCACACTGTCTGGCGACGGGGTCAAGGCAGGAGATCCTCGGCGAAACAAGTTCGGACCCTTGGGGGTACACCCGGCTTGTCTGGAGTTCCGCATCCTCGGGCCGGTCGAGGTAATACGTGATGGCGTCCCGATCCCTTTGGACGGCTCGAAACAACGCACGGTGCTCGTGGCGCTCCTGCTGGCCGACGGGCGAATGCTTTCAGACTCGCAGCTGAGTTACTTCCTGTGGGGTGAGCACCCGCCGAATACCGTCAATGCTCAGATCTACACCTACGTCTCACGGTTGCGAAAGTCCCTCGGCTCAGCGGTGAACATCCAGCGTCGCCGGCCCGGATACACGATGAACATCGGCGCCATGCAGGTGGACTTCGTCCGGTTCGAACAGCTCGCCCGTATCGGCCAGGAGGCGCTACGGGCCGGCCAGTACGAGTCTGCGGCCGACACCCTGCGCGCGGCGCTGTCCTGCTGGCGCGGGCCGGCGCTGGCCGACGTCACCGAGTTCCTCGCCGACGCCGAACTGCACCGGCTGGAGGAGTCGGGGATGGTGGCGCTGGAGGGCCGGGTGGAGGCCGACCTCGCGCTCGGCCGGCACGGCGCGCTGATCCCCGAGCTGACCGGGCTGGCTATCACACACCCGCTACGCGAGCGGCTACGCGCCCAACTGATGGTCGCGCTGTACCGGGTGGACCGGCCGTCCGACGCGCTGGCCGCGTACCACGACGGCCGCCGCATCCTCGCGGAAGAGATCGGCTCAGATCCGGGTACGACGCTCGCCGCGGTCTACCACGCGATCCTGGCCGGCGAACCCGAGTTGCTGTGCCCTGCCGGGGCGGCCGGCCCCGCGGTGCCCGGCCGGACGTACGCGCGCCCGCCGGCGATGCTGCCCCGGGCGGTACCGGACTTCACGGGCCGGGAGCCGGAGCTGGACCGGATCCTGCGCGTCCTGGCCAACGACGACCAGGTCGGGCGGCACCGGATCCCGGTGGTCAGCGGGATGGCCGGCTCGGGCAAGACCGCGCTCGCGGTGCACGCCGCTCACGCGCTGCGGCAGGAGTTCCCGGACGGGCAGCTGTACGCGGAGCTCGGCGGCACCTCGGTGCACCCGGCCGACCCGGCCAACATCCTGGGCTGGTTCCTGCGCGCGCTGAAGGTCGACGAGTCGGCGATACCGGCCGGTGTGGCCCGGCGCTCGCAGCTGTTCCGCAGCCGGCTGGTCGGGCACCGGATCCTGCTGCTGCTGGACAACGCGGTCTGCGACCGGCAGGTCCGGCCGCTGCTGCCGAGCGGCAGCGACTGCCGGGTCATTGTCACCAGCCGTACCCGCCTGGCCGGCCTGGAGGGCGCGGAGCTGATCGACCTCGAACCGATGGCGCCGGAGAACGGGCTGGCGGTGCTGCGCAAGATGATCGGCGCGGACCGGGTGGCGGCCGATCCCGTCGCCGCGCGCCGCGTGGTGGACCTGTGCGGGCGGCTGCCGCTGGGCTTGCGCATCGTCGCCGTGCGGCTCGCGGCCAAGCCGCACTGGACCCTGGCCCGGCTCGTCGAGCGGCTGGAGGACGAGCGCGCCCGGCTGGGCGAGCTGAGCGCGGGCGCGCTGGACCTCGAGGAGAGCCTGCGGGCCAGTTACCGGCGCGTCGCCCAGCAGGCGCGGCTGGCGCTGCGTCAGCTGTCCCACCTGAGCGTGGCCGAGTTCCCGGCCTGGACCGTGGCGGCCGTCCTGCGGGTACCCCTGAGAGCCGGGGAGGAGATCGCCGAGTCGCTTGTGGACGCACGCCTGCTCGAGGTCCGCTCCAACCAGATGGGCCGGCCGCGGTACCGCTTCCACAGCCTGGTCCGGCTCTTCGCCCGGGCCCAACCCACGGAGTAGCTCCGGCCCGAAGTTGGAGGCCGGGGGTATAGGCAGGTACAGGCGGATCGGGCAACCTGCTCCATGGTTGCGCGGCGGCGGTCTCCGTAGCGTTGACCGCAGCAGACGTGAGGAGAGGCATGTGTTGACCAACGTCCACGGGTCGCGGATGCGGCCGCCGGGAGGGTCGCGGTGGCGGGCCGGCGGCGTCACCGTCCTCGTGCTGGCCCTGACTCCCGGCGGCTGCAAGGTGGCCGGCGCGCAGGCCGCCCACAGCGAGAGCCAACATCAGGCGTACCAGCACCAGATCGACCGCGTCGAGCTCGACCTCGACAGCGGTGACATCCAGCTGAGCCCGGGCAGCGCGGGCCAGGTCGTGGTCAAGCGCGACCTGCGCTGGGACAAGACCAAGCCGACCATCACCGAGAAGTGGAACGGCAACACCCTGCAGATCGGCAACGAGTGCGCGTCCGGCGAACGCAACTGCGCGACCAACTACGAGATCGAGCTGGCGCGGGACGTGCCGGTGGTCGGGAAGACCAAGGCGGGCAACATCACCACCCGGGGCATGCACGGCACGCAGGACCTGGAGACCGATGCGGGCGACGTGACCGTCGAGGAGACCCGCTCGGCGCTGACGTTGCGCACCAACGCCGGGAAGGTCAGCGGCACGGGGCTGGGCAGCACGCGGGTCGACGCGTTCAGCAGCGCGGGCAACGTCAGCCTCACCCTGACCGTGGTACCGGACAACGTGAGCGCGAAGTCCGACGCGGGCGACGTCGACGCGCGGGTACCCAAGACCGGGTCGGGCGGGTACAGCGTGCAGGCGAGTACGGACGCCGGTACCAAGACCGTGTCGGTCGACGTGAACGGCGGGAGCCCGCACAAGATCGTGGCAAGCAGCCGCAGCGGCAACGTCACGGTCCGGTACGCGCTCTGACGGGCCCTTCGCGAGGGGTCAGATCGCCGTCCCGCCGTCCACCCGGAACGCCTGGCCGGTCACGTAGGAGGACTGCGGACCGGCCAGGAAGGACACCATGGCGGCCACCTCCTCGGCCTGGCCGAACCGGCCCAACGAGATGCGCTGCAGCATCGAGGACGTGAACTCGGCGGTCAGCCCGGACAGCATGTCGGTCTCGATGAACCCTGGAGCCACCGCGTTGACCCGGATCCCGTAGCGTCCGACCTCTTTGGACAGTGCCATGGTGAAGCCGATGATGCCCGCCTTGGACGCCGCATAGTTTGTCTGCATCGGGGTACCGGCGACGCCGGCAACCGAGGACACTGTCACGATGGAGCCGCGGCGGCGCCTCATCAACCGGCGGATCGCGGCGCGGCACACGTGGTAGGTGCCGTCGAGGTTGGTGCGCAGCACCGCCTGCCAGTCCTCGTCGGACATCAGGGCCAGCGGCTTGTCGCGGATCACGCCGGCCACGGTCACCACGGTGTCGATCGGGCCGAGCTGGTCCTCGGTGTCCTTGACGAAGACCTGCACCTGCTTGTGGTCGGCGACGTCGACCTGGTGGTACCGCACCCTGGCGCCGTGCTCGCCGGCGGACTTGGCCACGAGCGCCGCGGCCTCCACATTGGACTGGTAGCAGAAGCTCACGTCGTAGCCGTCCGCGGCCAACCGGTGGACCACAGCGCGGCCGATACCGCGGGATCCGCCGGTGACGAGGGCGACGGGACGGTCGGTGACGGTCACGCTGACTCCTCCGGCTCACAGTGGGCGATCGTCGCGACCCTGGGGTGGCTCAGCGCGAAATAGTCGCGGGTACGCAGCCCGATGGAGCGGTCCAGTCGCGCGGCATTGAAGAAGATCTCCTCGTAGGCGAGCAACCCGGGGTCGACGACAAGGGCGAGCTGCGGGTCGAACGAGAACGGGATGACAGTGCCGGTGACGGTGCCGGTCAGCCGTTCGGCCTTCTCGGGCGGGGCGAACCCGACACGTACCCCACCGAGCAGCCCCCGCACGCTGTCCAGGTCGACCTTCCGGTCGCCGGGTACCACCGCCAACGCGTAGGCGCTGCGCTTCTTGGCGACGGTGACCCGCACGACGATCGACTTGGCGGCCTGCGCGAGCGGGTGACCACGCAGCCGGCTCGCGGCGACCGTGACGCCCTCCGGCTGGTGGTCGATCAATCGGTACCGCGCCCGGTTGCGGTCGAGGAGCGCGACGAGCCGGTCGTAAGTGTCCTCAGGCGGGTGCACACCATAAGGCTGCGTGGGCGAGCTATACGTTCTCTATCGCGGTCAGATCCTCAGGTACCGCAGCACCGCCAGTACCCGGCGGTGGTCGGTGTCGACCTGCGCGATGTCCAGCTTGGTGAAGATGCTGTTGACGTGCTTGGCGACGGCGCTTTCGCTGACGTGCAGGCCGGTGGCGATGGCCGAGTTGGAACGCCCCTCCGCCATCAGGCCCAGCACCTCCAGCTCCCGCGGGGTGAGCTGGTCCATCGGGTCGCTGCGCCGCCGTACCAGCAACTGGGCGACCACCTCGGGGTCCAGCACGGTCCCGCCGTCGGCCACCCGGCGCAGCGCGTCGATGAACTCGGCCACGTCGGCGACGCGGTCCTTCAGCAGGTACCCGACGCCGTGGATGTTCGACGACAGCAGCTCGGTCGCGTACCGCTCCTCAACATACTGGGACAGCACGAGCACGGCGACGTCCGGCCGCTCGCGCCGCAGGGTCAGCGCCGCACGCAGTCCCTCGTCTGTGTGGGTGGGCGGCATCCGGACGTCCACGATGACTGTGTCGCTCCCGCCCTCGGCCACCGCGCGCAGCATGGCCCCGGCATCACCGACCGCGGCGGCCACCTCGATGCCGGCCACCTCCAACAGCCGCACGAGGCCCTCGCGCAGGAGTACGGAATCCTCCGCGATCACCACGCGCATGGCGGCCCCGGCAGGGTGAGGGTGCTCACGGCGGTCAGGGTATCAGTGGGTCGACGGGACGCCGGACAGCCGCGCGACGAGGTCGCCGGCCAGCTCTGTTGCCCCGGGTACCAGATAGAAATGGTCGCCTGGGAAGACCCGCAGCGCGAACCCGGCGGCGGTGGCGCGGTCCCAACCGGCGGCGTCGTCCGGCGTGCAGCCCGGGTCGCGGTCCCCGCTGTAGGCCACGATCGGCGCGGCGATCCGGTCGAGCCTCGGGCGGCTGTGCGTGGCGAGCAGCCGGTAGTCCTCACGCAGCACTCCGAGCATCAGCTCGCGCAGCTCGGTGACCGCGAACAGGTCGAGGTCGGCGTTGCCGAGCCGACCCATCTCGGCGATGAGCGCGTCGTCGTCGGCCAGATGCAGCCGGCGGTCGTCCTCCCGGTCCGGTGTCCAGCGGCCGGAGACGAAGAGGTGGTGCGGGACGACCCGATGCTCCCTCTCCATCCGCACCGCGACCTCGTAGGCGACCAGCGCGCCCATGCTGTGCCCGAACAGCGCGAGCGGGGTACCGGTCAGGGGCAGCAGCGCCTCGGCGATGCCGGCGGCCAGACTGTCCACTGAGGACGCGAAGGGCTCGCCGAAGCGGTCCTGCCGTCCGGGGTAGCACACCGCGAGCAGCTCGATGTCCGGCGGCAGCAGGGCGGGCCAGGCGCGGTACGCCGTGGCGCCGGCACCGGCGTGCGGGAAGCACACCAGGCGCAGTCGCGGCCAGGGGACCGGGCGGTACACCCGGAACCAGATGGAGCTGTCGGACATCTGTCGAACCTCCAAAGGAGTCGGACCACGGGCGGCGACCACATCGTGGATCGTGCTACCGGCGCCACCGGTGGTGGTGCACCTGGTAGGGCCCGGCCCCGAGCATGGCCACCGCCGCCAGGTACCCGGGCTCGGTGGTGACGTCGACCAGCCGGCACGGCGAACGCTGGCTGGGCGCCGCTCCGACAAGCTCCGCGGCTCGGCCACGGTCACCACCGACCGGCGGGGGCACGGTCTGGCCGTGGACGCCGAACCGCAGCGCGACGACGAGAGGTACCCCGTACACCTTGCCGCACGCCTCCTTGCGGGTCCAGAACCGCTGGTACCACCAGGGCTGGTCGGCGGCGGGCCGGCGAGCCACCGCCCGCGCCTCGGCGGGCAGGAAGTACCGGTCGGCCAGGGCCCGGGCCCGCAGCGAGGGCCGCAGCCGTTCCACGTCGACGCCGACCGCCTGGTCCGCGGAGACGGCCAGCAGTGCCAGTTCGTCGGAGTGGCTCAGGTTGTGGTGCACACCCGGGTACCCGTCCAGCTCCGGCTTGCCCCACTGGCCGGTCCGGTACCGCAGCCCGGCCGGCCCGGCGCTCACCAGCGCGCCGAGCACCTCTCTGACGGCGCCGTGCGCGACGGCGTAGCGCCGGGCCAGCTCGGGCGACGCGACGCGGGACAGCTGTGCCCGCTCCGCGTCGTCCAACAGGTCGAGGCAGCGCGCGACGACCGCCGGCCCCGGGTCCAGAGGGATGTGCCAGATCCGGACGCCGCGCTGGTACCGGCTCAAGCCGGGTACGGCTCGGCCATGGCAACAGCGATCTTGCGCGGTCCGGTGTAGGGCTCCCGGCCGTGCGCCGCGGTCATGTTGTCGACGGCCAGGATGTCGTCGCGCTGCCAGTCGAACCGGGTCCACGCGGCCCGGTAGCGGGAGCGCAGGTGGTCGACCACGTCGTCCGGGATGGTGCCGCCGTCGCCGTAGTAGGTGTTGCTGGGCAGGTCCTGCTCGGAGAAGATGCTCTGCAGCCCCTCGCGGATGTCCTTGGCGAGCGTGGTCACGTGGAAGAACGTGGCGTGGTTGAACCACACCGACTCGCCGGTCACCGGGTGCTTGTGGATCGGTTCGCGCACCGCCGTGGTTCGCAGCCCACCGCCGGACAGCCACTCGCAGGTGATGCCGTGGCCCGCGCAGTACTCCTCGACCGAGTTCCGGTCGCTGGTGTTGAACACGTGTTCCCAGGAGACCCCGAACGAACCGTGGAAGTTGCGCCGCACCATCCACTTGCGGCGGGCGAACTCCTCGCGTACCGCCGGGTCGATGGACCGGTACACCTGCCGGATGTCGGCCAGTGGCGTGGCGCCCTGCGTGGTCGGCGGCTGCAGGCACTGGAAGAACAGTGTCAGCGGCCAGGAGGCCTGGTATGAGTTTTCGTTGTGCAGGAAGATCTCCTCGTTCGACGGGTAGTCCGTCGAGGTGTAGATCTGACCCTTGATGGTGCTGCGGGGCGAGGACCTTTCGGTATAGGCCAGCGGCTCGCCGGACAGGGCGCGGACCACCGCGTTCAACCCGTCGACGCCGCCGGTGCTGAAGCCGCGGAACAGCACCGCTCCCTGTTCCACCAGGCTCTGCCGGATCTTGGTACGGTCCCGTTCGATGCGGGCGACCAGGCCGGTACCGGGGTCGTCATTCTCGATGACGAACGGAAGCGGCCCGCTCGGCGTGGGCATGGTCATCCTTGCCACCCCTCTTTCTCCATTCGTCCAAGGATCGAGCGGCGGGCTATAGGCTTCCTATACCGCCGGCCGGCGGCCGTCCGGGGGTGGTGCTGGATGCACCCACGACCGGCACCGCGCTTCATGGTCCGGGCGGACCGGTGCTCTCTACAGTTGTCGACATGACGAGCGTGGGGACCCGGGATGGCGCGGCGGCGCGGCTGTTGCGCGCGCCCTGGGCCAGCGGGCCGTGGCTGGCCACCGCGCAGGTGATGGTCGGGCTGCCGATCGCAACGCTCGCCTCGCTCGTGGCGGTCACCCTGGTCGGCTTCGCGGTGTCCCTTGCTGTCACCGCGGTCCTCGCGGTGCCGTTCTTCGCGGCGCTGTTCGCCTCCTGCCGACTGTTCACCGGGTGGCAGCGGTCGAGGATCGAGGGCATGCGCGGGCCGGTGCTGCCGCCGCCGATCACCGATCCGCGGGCCGGCCACACCTTCCTGCGCCGTCTGTGGGCGGACACCCGGTCGGCGGGTAGCTGGCGACAGGTCGCTTACCACTGCCTGTCAGGGCTGCTGAGCCCGGCCGCCGTGGTCGCGGTCGCCGGTGCCTGGACGCTGGGCGCGCTGCTGACTACCAGCGCCGTCTACGCCTGGGCGCTGCCCGCGCACGCGCTGTTCGGCCTGACTCCGCACGAGCCGGTCACCGTCGTGCTGCTGACCGTCCTCGGGCTGGTGCTGCTGTTCGCCGCGCCCTGGGTCGCGGAGCTGGCCGCCGCTCTGGACCTGGCCGCCGTGCGGGCGCTGCTGTCCCGCAGCCGCAACGAGGATCTCGCGGTCAGGGTGGACACCCTCGCGCGGGACCGGGACGGCGTTATCGACGCGGCCGACGCGCAGCGCCGCCGGCTGGAACGCGATCTGCACGACGGTACCCAGCAGCGGCTGGTGTCCCTCGCGATGAACCTCGGCATGACCCGCACCACCATGACCGACGTACCCCCGCCGCTTCGCGAAGCCATCGAACAGGCCCACGAGGAGGCCAAGCTGGCGCTGTCCGAGCTGCGCGACGTGGTGCGCGGGCTGCATCCGGCGGTACTGGACGACCTCGGGCTGGACGCGGCGTTGTCCGGGATCTGCGCCCGGTCGCCGGTACCGGTCAGGCTGCTCGTGGAGCTGCCCCGCCGGGTACCCCGGCCGGTGGAGGCGGCGGCCTACTTCGTGGTGTCCGAGGCGCTGGCCAACGCCGCCAAGCACGCCCGGGCGACTCAGGTCGACGTGGTGGTGGAGCTCCCGGGCGACGTGCTACGCGTCATCGTGTCAGACAACGGCCGTGGGGGCGCGGATCCGCACGCCGGCTCCGGTCTGCGCGGCCTCGGGCAGCGGGTCCGCGCGCTGGACGGCTCGATGACCCTGACCAGCCCCGAGGGCGGGCCGACGCTGCTGGTGGTGGAGCTGCCATGTGGCAAGTAGGCATGGTCGATGCGTTGCGGAAGGCCTGGAGGTTGCCTTGCTGACCGACGAGAGCCGCACCCAACACCTCACCCCGCTGGGTTCCCGTACCTGGCGGCTGGCCGGGGTACTCCTGACTGTCGTCGCCCTACTGGTTGGAGGATTCTTCATCGTGCGCACCCTGTTCGGCTCTTCGGCGGCTTCGGAGGAGCAGCAGAACCAGAGCTACCAGCAGCCGGTCACGCGGCTGGAGTTCGACGTGGACTCCGGCGACATTTCGGTGGCGCCGGGCGGCGATGGCCAGATCAGCGTCGAGCGGACCCTGCACTTCGGCCGGACGAAGCCGACGGTCAACGACGAGTGGGCAGGTGACGCGCTCCGCCTTTCCAGTCGCTGCCGGCAGGACAAGGGCTGCTGGGTCAACTACGTCGTGCGGGTACCGCCGGGCGTGGCGGTCCTGGCGAGCACCCAAGCGGGCAACGTGTCCATTGTGGACATCACCGGGGAGTTGGACCTGACGAGCACCGCCGGTGACGTGAGCGTGCGGGGCGGTACCGGTGCCGTGCGGGTACGCGGTGAGGCGGGCAACGTGACCGGTAGCGGCCTCAAGTCCACCTCGGTCGACGTGCAGACCACCGACGGCGCGGTGTCGCTGGACTTCGCGGTACCACCGACGACCGTACGAGTGGTGGCCGAGTCGGGCAGCATCCGGATCGCGGTGCCCCGGGCCGGTACCGGCGTCGACGGGTACGCGGTGCACGCCGGGACAAAGGACGGCGCCCGCAAGGTGACGGTGGACGAGGACTCCGCCGGCCGGCACACGATTTCGGCCGAGCTGGTGGATGGTGACGTGTCGGTCGGCTACGCCTGACCGACCCGGGGGACCGGCGGCCGACGACCCCCCGGGTCGGTCGCCGGTTCTCGTGTTGCCGGTTGACGGTAAGGTTCGGCAGCCGCCAGGTCGTCAACCAGCTTGCTGGGCAGTGTGGGCTGGTCTCGTGCACGAGGCGAGGCCGCGCCGTGGCGAAAGTCGTGCGGCTGGGATATAGGAAGCCTATAGCTGCCCGTGGCGATAATGGTAACGCTGATCAAGAAGCGTCGATCTAACGGGAGAGACCGGTGGGGCTGTCGCTCGTCTCGCGTACTCTTGAGCCGTCCTTTGTGGACACTCCGTCCCATCGCCGGCTCGCGTGGTGAGCCCGACCGCGCTGGTGTGCCTGCCCTTCGCCGGTGCCGGTACATCCTTTTACCGCCCGTGGTCGGCGGATGTCGATCCGGGCCGGCTGCGGATCGTGCCGTTGCAGCTGCCCGGCCGGGAGCGGCGCATCGATGAGGATCCGCATCGCGATGTCAATGCCGCGGTCGACGACCTGGTCGCCGGCCTGCCCGGGGCGCTCGCGGGTGCCAGGCGGGTAGCGCTGTTCGGGCACAGCCTGGGCGCGGTACTGGCCTACGAGTTGGCGCAGCGGCTGACCGGCATATCGGGCGGCAGGGCCTCGGACATCGGGGCCTCGGGCATCGAGGTGGTACGGCTGTTCGTCAGCGGCTCGCCAACACCGGACGTACGGCGGGAGCGGCGGGCGACCGGCCTGCCCGACGAGGAGTTCCTGACCCGGGTGGCCGAGTTCGCGGGGCTGCGGCACGAGGCGATGGCGGACCCGGAGATGCGGGGCCTGATCCTGCCCATGCTGCGCGCCGACATAGCGATGCACGAGAACTACGTTCCCGGTGCCGGCGACCCGGTGCCCGTGCCGATCCTGGCGCTGCGTGGCTCCGGGGACACCCTGGTGACCGCCGATGAGGCGCTGGGTTGGGCGAAGTTCACCAGCCGGGACTTCGCGTACTCAGAGCTACCCGGCGGCCACATGTACCTGACCGAGTCACGGGTGCCGCTGCTGCGGCTGGTGAAACGCTGGGTCAAATGACGTCCTAGGGGCTTGGCGAGGCTGCGGCGACGGGTGCGGGTGCGGGTGCCGAAAATGCTGTCCGTGCATGTCAGGCGGTGTGTTGGTACTCATGGAGCAGTCCGCCGAGCCGATTCATCCGCGGCATCCGCGCCCCGGTGGTGACGACCTAGATGTCGATGCCGGCGAGGATCGCGTCGAACAACGCCGGATACTTGCCATCCCGGTCTCGGATCAGGCACCGGGCGGTGGCCGGAACGGGGTAGACGTACAGCGCGATACGACCCGCGATGCGGGGTCGGCGAGTCGAGCGCCAGCGCGCGGGTCGCGGTTGCCGCCAGATCGCGCGGCCGGGGCCATGGCGCAACGTCGATTCCTCAGATGCGACCAGTGAGATTGCAGGTCTGCATGCGGACTCCGGAATCCGCTACGCCCTCGCTTCCCGACAGTATGAAGCGGGCGATGGCCCGCCAGGCGGAGGCCGAGCGCGAGAAGCGGGCGAAGATCATCAACGCGGAGGGCGAGTCGCTGCCGGCTGCCGCGCTCGGCGACGCGTCCGACATCATGATGGCTCACCCTCTCGCGTTGCAGCTGCGCAACCTGCAGAGCCTGGTCGAAATCGGAGTGGACAAGAACACCACCGTCGTGTTCCCGGCACCGTTGATGACCACCATCGCCGAACTCGGCGCGTTCCTCGCCCGCGAAGCGACCGCATCGACCCCCCTCGCGGCGATCACGGCCGACGAGCAACCGGCACGCACGGCGACCCCCAACGGAACAGTCACACCCGGCACCTCGTCCGTCTCGTAGCTCGGCGAGCTTGCCCGCGAGCTGTCCACGCTGCTTACAACCGCCCCGGTGCACGCGACTGACCGTCGGGCCAACCGCTCACCGTACCGGTAGGTTGCCCATGCCCGTCATCGGCCCAGGCACCGGGAGCCGGTGCTCAGCCCGCTTTCGCCCGAAGCGATGGTGTGCTAGATGGGGTAGAGGAGCCGCCCGGTGCGTGGGTCCTGCCCGTACCGCCGGCACATCTCGGCCAGGACGTCTTCGTGGCTGACGGCGACGTTCATGACGGTGTCGTTGCCGCCGTAGTAGATGAGCAGCGTACCGTCTGGCCGGCGCAACATGCCGCAGGAGAACAACACGTTGGGCACGTGGACATAGTCGGCTTCGCCGATGCGGCAGTCGGCCCGGGACGGGAACAGCACCGGGATGCTCGACATCCGGACCGTTGAGGCTGTTTGGAGGTCGTGCAGTGCTATGCCCAGCACGTATGGGTTGCCGTCCATTGTGGTCCGCACACCGTGGAAGAGGTTCAGCCAGCCATGGGCGGTCTTCACCGGCGGCGCGCACGGGCCGATCTTGTCGGCGAACGCGCTCGGGCTGCCGTTCGCGCGCATCACCGGTTCGTCAACGACGTCCCATGGCCCGGTGCGGAAATCCTCGGTGTAGCCGTAGGCGCTGTAGGTGATGGCGAAGGTGCCATCGATCGGGTTGATCCGGGCGTCCTCCACCCCGCCGGCCTCCATCTCGGCGATCTCGGCCGGGTCGAGGCCGGGGGCGAGCGGGTCCTCGGCGGTGGCGGGCTTGAGGAACGGACGCGGCTCGACCCGCCAGCCAGTGACGCCGTTGTCGCTTCGCGCCAGTCCCAGGACACTGATGCCGCACCGCAGGTGAGACCGGAACACCATCACCGTCTCGGATCCGACCACGGCCACACCGGCATTGTGGACCGTCACTACCTGGAGATGCGGCTCGGTCCACACGTCGTTGACCTGACGTGCGGTCAGGACAGGGTTGCCCTGGTACCGCAGTACCGGTCCAATGAGCGAGACGGGCCCCATCCGGCCGTCACCAAACCCGACGATCCGCTGCACACGAACTCCTTACTAGGGTCGCCAAGAACGAGTCGCCTCAATGATCGCGATGCCGGACGCGGCGCCCGCGGTGACGGTCAGCTGTTTCCTCATTGGCGGCGGTGCGGGTACTGCGGTGAGCGGCGTTGGAAGGACAGGATGCGCGGGTTCTGAATCACGCCGTCGCGGATCTCGATGGCGCGTTGGACGGTCAGGTTGACGCCCCATTCGTGGGGGCCGGCGAGTACCGGCCGGAGGTACGGCATCAGGGCGTCGCTGATCTCCCAGGTGGCGGAGTTCCACAGGTGTGAGGGGCTGTGGTCGACGGCGTAGTAGTGGATGTTGTTGCCGACAGCGAGCATCGGCTGCGCGAACGACGTCGGCACCGCCCAGCTGAAGCCCATCCCTTCGTCGCAGGAGACGTCGACGATGAGGCTGCCGGGTGCGAATTCGGCCAGGTCGTTACCCGTGACGAACATCAGCGGCTCGTCGGTGTGCTGCAGTACGCAGTTGACGACGATGTCGTGCTTCGCGAGGAAGGCTGCCACGGGCACTGGGCCGCTGTCGACAAGCGCGGTGGTGCGGCTCGGGTCGGCGGTCTCTGCTTCGAACTGAACCATGCGTACCGAGGGAATTGGTGAGCCGACGGCGGTGATACCGCGATGGGTCAGAACGTCAACGTCGTGGACGCCGTGGGCGTTGAGGGCGGTCACCGCGCCACGGCCGGTTGCTCCGAAGCCGATGACGACCGCCCGCAGTCGCGGGCCGTAGTCGCCGGTGGTTCCGATGAGCTCCAACGCATGCAGTACGGAGCAGTAGCCGGC
>Ga0070658_10001434_pt1 | contig 20321 bp, 14 predicted proteins | sample KBSC13metaG_FD_64664 | JGI IMG/M metagenome (GOLD analysis project Ga0070658, IMG submission 64664) | Corn rhizosphere microbial communities from Kellogg Biological Station, Michigan, USA - KBS C1-3 metaG | ecosystem: Host-associated > Plants > Roots > Rhizosphere > Soil ...
CCAAGGCACCCCACTTTCGGTCGCCTTCCACGCCGGTCATCGGGCGCTTTTCGGATTCGACGGGGATTCCGAATGTGCCGGACAATGATCCGAATTTGTCCGGCCCACGCGGCTTCGCGATTCGCTTTCAACTCGGCGAGCACCAACACACGGACATCGTCGCGCATTCGACCGACGGCTTCCCCGTGCGGACCGCGAACGAGTTTGTGGAATTCCTGCGCGCGGTGCACGCCAGCGGACCGGAGGTTCCTTCCCCGAAACCGATCGAGCAATTCCTGGGCAGTCATCCGAAAGCTCTCGCCTTCGTTCAGGCACCCAAGCCGATCCCCACGAGCTTTGCCCGCGAAACCTATTTCAGCGTTACCGCCTACAAGTTTGTAAACGCCGCGGGAACGACCCGGCATGTCCGCTACCGGATTCTGCCTGAGGCGGGGAACGAGCATCTGGACGCGGCCGGCGCCGCCGCCGAAGGACCCAATTTCCTCATGGAAGAGTTGGCGGAGCGGCTGGCCGCGGGACCGGTCAAGATGCAGCTATGGGTCCAGATCGCCGAAGAGGGGGACGTGGTGGACGACGCGACTGAACACTGGCCCGCCGGGCGGTCACAGGTGTTGCTCGGCACCGTCACACTGACCGGCCTGGTGCCGAATGATGATGCCGAGGGCAAGCGATCATTTTCGACCCGATCCCGCGGGTGGACGGCATCGAGCCATCCGCCGACCCTTTGCTCGAGCCTCGCGCGGACGTCTATCTGATGAGCGGCCGGCGACGGCGCGCAGCGTCCGCGTAGGTGCCCAGTGGACCTACATGCCTGTGTTCGCGTCCACCGCCGCCCGTGTAGGCAATGCCTGGAGTCCCCTCACCTCACGCCGGGAGCGGAGGGCGGCGGATTGAGCGTCGAGGCCGCGCCCTTGGACCACTGGGTCGCGGTGACGGGGTCGACGGGGGGATCCAGTTCCGTATTCGGTCGGGATCTTGCTTTCGTCGTTGGCGTATTTTCACACGCAGCAACAGCGATGAGGCAGGCCAGAAGTGAGGGAAACAGGAAAGCGATTCTCATGTTGAAACTATGCAAACCAGCTCCTGGCCGCGTGTAGCATCGGAGGGACGCGCTTCTGCGCGCTTCCCAATCTCCTGCAGGCAAAGGGCGGAAGGAACATGGTTGTGCAAGGGAGTTGATACTAGAAGTGGCATGTTTTGCAAAAAGCCGGGTTGATTTTGAGGAATTTATGAAAGTTGATCTTCCGGAACGAGGGACCTCAAGCCTGGCCCCCCCGCCTGCTTGTGTTCTCACCAGCTCGTCGCGTAGGGTCACCCGCACTTTCCATCCCATCCATGAACATCCGTCCCTTTCTCGCCCTCTCCTGCATGATCACCTCCGCCGCTTTCGCCGCGGATCTCTCCGCCGTTCCCGCGGCGCCGATCGCCAAAAAGAAGGAGCTCCTCTTTTCCGATGACTTCCAGGGCGCCACGCTCGACAAGCGCTGGCACCGGGTGGTCGATACTTTCGCGGTGGAGAATGGCACGCTCAAGGGGACGCAAACTCGCGAGAAGAATATCCCGGCCGCCGATGGCAAGCCCGCCGTCACCGCCCATCCCGCCGTGTATGGGTTGGAACTCCCCACCAAGGACAGTGTCGTCGAGGTGAAGATCCGCTTCGAAGGCGCCACCGTGATCGATGTCGAATTCGACGACCGCGCTTTCACCGGTTCGCACTACGGCCACCTCTGCCGGGCCCAGGTGCGGCTCGATAAAGTCACCATCCTCGACGAACGCGACGGCACCCAAAGCAACGCCCTGATCGAACTGAGAAAGGACGCGGACAAGAACAAGGATGAAATCAACAAGCTCCTGGCCGCCCACTCCGCCACCTTTCCCGCCAAGCTCGAGGCCGGCAAATGGTACACGCTCGTGGTCGAGACCGTCGGCGAGGCCATGCGCGTGACGATTGACGGCGCGCCGGCCGCCTACTTCAAATCCCCTGGCATCGGCCACGTCACGAAGTCCAAGATCGAACTCGGCGTCGGCGGCAAGGACGGCTTCTTCGACGACATCAAAGTCTGGAACGCCGAACCGGCGAAGCCGTAACCAGCCGGCGGGAATAGACGGCGGCCCACTGGAAATCCGAATTCCGAAATCCGGATCTCCAAGCGGCAACGTCACGCCGTGATCCGGCAAATCGGCGGTAGTGACTTGACTCAAAAGACAAGCAGCTTGCGATCATCGCGGTTTGGGACTCGGCGTGTTTATGCCATGATGCCGGAGTGATAATGAAAGAAGGCCACGGCAAATACGACATCATCGGGGACGTTCACGGCTATGGAGCTGAGTTGCGGGGGCTCCTGGCGAAACTCGGGTACGAAGAGCGGAATGGAACCTATCGGCACCCACAGGATCGTGTGGTCATTTTTCTCGGCGACTGGATCGATCGCGGCCCGGAAATCCGCGACGTGCTGCGCATTGTCCGCGCGATGCATTCGGAAGGAACCGCACTGGCCGTGCCTGGCAACCATGAGTTCAATGCGCTCGCCTACGCGACCCCGGACGGCCGCGGGGATGGGCTGCGCAAACACACGCGCAAGAATGTGGAGCAGCACGAGGCGACGCTCGAGCAGTTCTCGGGGCATGAGAGTGAATGGAGGGATTACCTCGAGTGGTTCCGCACGCTGCCAATGTGGCTCGATTTGCCGGGGCTGCGAGCGATTCATGCCGCGTGGGATTCCCGTGCCATAGGGCGGCTCGGCGCAGGCGCCCGCATGGACGAGGCACTCGTCCACGCGGCGAGCGTCCGTGGCACGCAACCGTTCCGGGACGTGGAGGCCCTGCTCAAAGGCATCGAACTTCCACTGCCCGATGGGCACTTCTTTTTCGACAACAAGAACTTTCCGCGGCACGCGATTCGAACCCGGTGGTGGTTGCCGGCAACGGGCACAACGTACCGGCGGATCGCCCTTCAGCCGGGCAGTAACGAGTGGGAGATACCCGAACTATCCGCCGAGGAACACGCCGAGTTGGTGCCCGGATACCCAGCAGACGAGCGCCCTGTCTTTAATGGTCACTACTGGCTGGAAGGCGAACCGACGCTCATGGCTCCCAACGTGGCCATTCTCGATTACAGCGTCGCGAAGGGCGGCGCGCTCACGGCCTATCGCTGGGACGGGGAGCACCGACTCGACGCCACGAAGTTTGTTCAAATAAAGGCTCGGGAGAAGGTGTGAATCGCCGACTGTCGCACGACTGTTCCGTGCGCTTCCAGTGACACCGATATCGCCGGGATGCGCCTGGAGGGCTCGTCTGTTCACCGGTCGGTGCGCGCCGACATCAATTCCAAAAAAGCGCGGGCCGCGCGTGCCAGGGGACGCTGCCTGGGCCAGACGGCGAGGATTTTCCGCTCGGGACGCGGGGCCTGGATGGAGCGGTATTCGAGCGCATTGGGGCGCTTGATGCGGGCGGCCATCTCGGGGATGAGGGAGAGGCCGAGGCCGGCGGCGACGAGGGCGTGGATGGTTTCAAGTTGGGCGCTGCGGAAGCTGATCGCGGGCCGGGTATCGCGGTGTTCACAAAAGCCAAGCACCTGGTCGCCGAGGCAATGGCCTTCGCGCATGATGATGAGCTTCTCTCCTTCCAGGGCGGCGGCCGGGATGGTGCGTTTGCGCGTGAGAGGATGGCCAGGCGGGAGCGCGAGCAGGAGTTCCTCGGTGAACAGCTCCTTGATCTCGAAACGGCTGTCTTCGATTGGGTCGCTGGCGAGGGCGAAATCAATTTCGTAAGTCGTCAGGTGCCTGAGCAACTGCGCGGTCGTGTCCTCCTCGACCACGATCTCCACCCCGGGATATTTCCGGGCGAAGGCGCCGATGGCCTTGGGCAGGAGATACGGCGCGATGGTCGGCAGCACGCCGATCGTGAGCGCGCCGGAAAGGAGGCTCCGGGCATCGGATGCCTCCCGCAGGGCCATCTCGGCTTCCTCGAGAATGCGCACGGCGCGGCGCACGAAGGCTTCGCCGTGGGCCGTGAGTTTGGTCTGGCGCTTCAGCCGGTCGAAGAGCCGTTCGCCGAGTTCCTCCTCCAGCTTTTGGATTTGCTGGCTGAGCGAAGGCTGCGAGACGCGGCACTGTTCCGCGGCGCGGGAAAAATTGCCCGTGCGCGCGGCGGCGACGACGTAGCGAAGCTGGTTCATTTCCATAGGGGAAGGAGAGTAATCAGCAATCAGTTCGGAAGGAGTGATCAGTGAAAAGGGTGGACCCGGACGCTGACGGATTACTGTCTGCGAACTGATTACTGATCACTTCTTCCATAGGCGCTGCCTATGACTACAAGAGGAAGGAAGTATTTCCACTATCACGAAGAAAACGGCTACGATTTCCGAACACCGCCGCCGCACCCTGTGGCGCGCAACCTCTCATCACCATGCCAGACCAAGCCCCACCCTCCGCCGTAGATCCATCCACCGCCGCCCCGCAAGGCAAGTGCCCCTTCCATCACGCTCCCAGCAAAGGCACGACCAACCAGGACTGGTGGCCGAACCGCTTAAAACTCGAAATTCTGCACCAGCATTCCTCCAAGTCCGATCCCATGGGCGAAGAGTTCAACTACGCCGAAGAATTCAAGAGCCTCGATTTTGCCGCATTGAAGAAGGATCTCGCGGCGCTGATGACCGACTCGCAGGACTGGTGGCCGGCGGATTTCGGCCACTACGGGCCCTTGTTCATCCGCATGGCCTGGCACAGCGCCGGCACCTACCGGACTGGGGACGGCCGCGGGGGTGGCGGGCGGGGCCAGCAACGTTTCGCGCCGCTCAATAGCTGGCCCGACAATGTGAGCCTGGACAAAGCGCGCCGCCTGCTCTGGCCGATCAAGCAGAAGTATGGCCGCAAGATTTCCTGGGCCGACCTGATGATCCTCACGGGCAACGTCGCGCTGGAGACCATGGGCTTCAAAACCTTCGGCTTTGGCGGCGGACGCGAGGACACCTGGGAGCCAGATCAGGACGTGTATTGGGGCCGGGAGACCGTTTGGCTGGGCGGCGACAAGCGCTACGCACACGGTTCGCCCGGCGTCGAAAAGCCAACGGCGGTGCTCTCCGGCGATGAACCGACGGATGGCGACATCCACGGGCGCAACCTGGAGAACCCGCTGGCTGCGGTCCAAATGGGCCTGATCTACGTCAACCCCGAAGGTCCCGACGGCAATCCCGATCCGAAAGCCGCGGCATTCGACATCCGCGATACCTTCGGCCGCATGGCCATGAACGACGAGGAGACCGTGGCGCTTATCGCGGGCGGCCACAGCTTCGGCAAGACGCACGGCGCCGGCCCGGCGGACAATGTGAAGCAAGAACCCGAAGCGGCCGGCCTCGAGGAGCAGGGCCTCGGCTGGAAGAACACCTTTGGGACCGGCAAAGGCGCCGACGCCATCACCAGCGGCCTCGAAGTGACCTGGACCACCACGCCCACGAAGTGGAGCAACAACTTCTTCGAGAACCTGTTCAACTATGAATGGGAGCTCACGAAGAGCCCGGCCGGCGCGCAGCAGTGGACGCCGAAAAACGGCGCCGGCAACGGCACCGTGCCGCATGCCCACGACGCCTCGAAACGCATCGCGCCTTCCATGCTGACCACCGACCTCGCCCTGCGGGTCGATCCGGCCTACGAGAAAATCTCGCGCCGTTTCCTGGCGAATCCGGACCAGTTCGCCGACGCCTTCGCGCGCGCCTGGTACAAGCTCACGCATCGCGACATGGGTCCGCGGGAGCGCTACCTCGGGCCGGAGGTTCCCTCCGAAGTCCTCCTCTGGCAGGACCCCATCCCCGCGGTCGATCATCCGCTCATTGATGCGCAGGACATCGCCGCCCTCAAGGGCCGGATCCTGGCTTCCGGCCTCACCGTCTCCGAATTGGTCACGACCGCCTGGGCTTCGGCCTCCACATTCCGCGGCTCCGACAAACGCGGCGGCGCGAACGGCGCCCGCATTCGCCTGGCCCCGCAGAAAGATTGGGAGGTCAATCAACCGGCCCAACTGGCCAATGCCCTCAAGACCCTCGAAGGAATCCAGGGCGCGTTCAACAGCGCCCAGTCCGGCGGGAAGAAAGTCTCCCTGGCCGACCTCATCGTCCTGGGCGGCTGCGCCGGCGTCGAGCAAGCGGCGAAGAATGCCGGTCACGAAGTCACCGTCCCGTTCACCCCGGGGCGCATGGACGCCTCGGCCGAGCAAACCGACGTGGAGTCCTTCGGCTTTCTCGAACCACTCGCCGACGGCTTCCGGAATTACATCCGGGCCAAATACACCGTCTCCGCCGAAGAACTGCTGATCGACAAAGCGCAGTTGCTGACGCTCACCGCCCCCGAAATGACCGTGCTCGTCGGCGGCATGCGCGTTCTGAAGACCAACGTCGGAGGCGCGCAACCCGGCGTCTTCACCAAGCGCCCCGAGGCGTTGACCAACGACTTCTTCGTCAACCTGCTCGACATGAGCACCGCCTGGCAGCCGCTCTCCGCCGACGCCGACGTCTTCGAAGGTCGCGACCGCAAAACGGGCGAACTCAAGTGGACCGGCACCCGGGTCGACTTGGTCTTCGGTTCCAATTCCATCCTCCGGGCCCTGGCGGAAGTCTACGCGTCTTCCGACGCGCAGGCCAAGTTCGTTCAGGACTTCGCGGCGGCTTGGAACAAGGTGATGAACTTGGATCGGTTCGACCTCGCGTAATTCGGGGAATCCACCCAAAGCACGCCCCGGATCTCAATGAGATCCGGGGCGCGTTTCGGTACATTTGGATCTTCCGCCTCGCTGCCATTCGGAGGCCTTAACGATGCCGTTAAAACGAAAATCGTGTAAGCAGGTAGCGCGGGAAAGCGTCCCAAGCTGGAGGGCCGGTGCTCCGTCACCGCCCAAACTAGCGATGGCCTAAGCCATCACCAATGAGGCGCGGACAGAGTAGCGCGGTCAACTGTGGTTGCCTCGTGGGATCTGAAATCAATCACTACGGCGGAGCGAACCCGGATCCATCGTGTGTCAGTGATGGCTGGAAGCCATCACGAGAGTGGGCGGTGACGGAGCACCGACCCTCCAGTTTGGAAGGCTACCGACCGCGATCTGCTCGGACGATTTTCAGTTGAACTGCATCTTTCTGGCGGAGAACCAAGCTGCTGTGCGCATTTGGTGGTTCGGGGAGTTATCTCGGCATCAACGCAAGCGGCGAGAGCGTTGCTGATTGCTTTGATTCCCTTTCGTGACACACGCTCTTTCCCCTATGAAACGAGACTCAAACGGTGACCGCGCGCTTCTCGCCGCCCTTGCCCGCAAGGCGATGATTGAGCGCGGCCTGGAGCCGGATTTTCCCAAGGCGGCAAAGGATGAATTATCGGAAATTCGGAGCGCCGCAGGCGCGGATGCGGGCGAGCGCGACTTGCGCGATCTGCTTTGGGCATCCATCGACAACGATGATTCCCGCGATCTTGATCAGCTCACGGTGGCCGAGCCGCAGCCGGGCGGGCGCACCCGGATTCTCGTGGCGGTCGCGGATGTCGACGCGCTGGTGAAAAAGAGTTCCGCACTCGACAGCCACGCCGTCCGCAACACGACCTCCGTTTACACCCCCGCGATCATCTTTCCGATGCTGCCCGAACCGCTTTCCACCGGCCTCACTTCGCTCAACGAAGATCAGGACCGTGCGGCGGTCGTGGTGGATATGGTGTTCGACGAAGACAGTGCGCTCGTCCAGTCGGACATCTATCGGGCCCGCGTCCACAATCGAGCACAGCTCGCCTACAACTCCTTGGCCGCATGGCTCGACGGCGCGAGTCCGGCGCCCCAACGCGTGCAGAAAGTCCCCGGCCTCGATGAGAATCTTCGGCTTCAGGATCGTGTCGCCCAGCGTCTCGCGAACCTGCGGCACCAGCGAGGCGCCTTGAGCCTCGAGACGCTCCAGCCGAGGGCGTCGTTTGACGGGAATGCCATCTCCGGCCTCGAGCTCGATCAAAAGAATCGGGCGAAACAATTGATCGAGGACTTCATGATCGCCGCGAACGGTGTCGCTGCCTCCTACCTCGAATCCAAAAACTTCCCTTCCCTCCGCCGCGTCTTGCGATCTCCGGAACGATGGGGCCGCATCGTCCAACTCGCGGCCGGCCATGGCGTCCGGCTCCCAGCCGAACCGGATGGCGCGGCCTTGGAAAACTTTCTCATCCGTCAGCACGAGGCCGCTCCGGAAACGTTTCCCGATCTTTCCTTGGCCGTCGTCAAGCTCGTCGGCAAAGGGGAATACGCGGTCGATCTGCCGGGCACGGAAGCGCCCGGTCACTTCGGTCTGGCGGCCCGCGACTACACGCATTCGACAGCCCCGAATCGGCGCTTCCCGGACGTGATCACCCAGCGGCTCCTCAAATCCGCCATGGCCGGGGCTCCCCTGCCCTACACCATCACCCAGTTGAACGATCTCGCCAGCCACTGCACCACCCAGGAAGATGCCGCGACAAAGGTCGAACGGCAGACGCGAAAGTCGGCAGCGGCATTGCTCCTCTCCGGCCGGATGGGAGAACGCTTCGAGGGGATCGTCACGGGCGCCTCCGCGAAGGGGACGTGGGTGCGTCTGACCCAGCCGCCGGTCGAAGGAAGACTGGAGCGCGGCATGGCCGGACTCGATGTAGGCGACCATGTCCGCGTCAAGCTTGTCTCGACTGACGTGCAGCGCGGTTTCATCGACTTTGTGCGCGACTAATATAGGGGAACGGAGAGGACCGGCGCGACAGGACCGCAACCCTTCCAGTCTGATCCGTCAGCGGCGCTGAAGACAAGCCGCCCAGCGACGGAACGAGCAAAGGCTGCTCCAAGCGTTTCCCCACAGCGCTCGATGAGCCGCCGGAAGAACCGCGAGTTTCCACGTGGAAATGAAACGACCCGCTGGGTAACCAGCGGGTCGTTTTACGATTCTACTACATCCGGCCCGGCCCGGAAGCCCGGTCTGCGGCAAATCGCCCGCCCGGTTTTGCAGCCTTACCGGAGTGCCGCAATCGTGGGCTTTTTCTGCAGAGCGGGATCAAGGTCGAAACGATCGAGATTCATCACCTTGGTCCAGGCGGCGACGAAGTCCCTGACGAACTTTTCTTTCGCATCGGCGCTGGCGTAGACTTCGGCGATGGCGCGAAGCTGGGAGTTCGAACCGAACACGAGATCGACCGAGGTGGCCTTCCATTTGATCTGGCCGGTCCTGGTGTCTTTACCTTCGAAGAAGTGCTCGCAGATCGCGGACTTCTTCCATTCGGTGCCCATGTCGAGCAGGTTGACGAAGAAGTCATTGGTCAAGGCTTCCGGGCGTTGGGTGAAGACACCGAGTTCAGGGAAGCCGACATTGGTGTTCAGCACTCTCATGCCGCCGATGAGGACGGTCATTTCCGGCGCGGTGAGCGTGAGCAACTGGGCACGATCAATCAGCGTCTCCGGCGCCGGGCGGTCGAGCTTGTGGCCGAGGAAATTGCGGAAGCCATCGGCTTTCGGTTCGAGCATGGCCACGGAGGCCACATCGGTCATCTCCTGCGTCGCGTCGGTGCGGCCGGGAGTGAAGGGAACCCTCACGTCCTGACCTGCCTTTTTGGCCGCGGCCTCAACGCCGGCGCATCCGCCAAGCACGATCAAATCCGCCAGCGAGACCTTTTTGGCGCCGCTGTTGAACTCCTTTTGGATTCCCTCGAGCGTGGCCAGGACCTTGGCGAGTTGGGCTGGGTTGTTGACTTCCCAATCCTTCTCGGGTGCGAGGCGGATACGGGCTCCATTGGCTCCGCCCCGCTTGTCGGATCCACGGAAGGTGGAGGCGGAGGCCCAGGCGGTCGAGACCAACTGCGAGGTGGACAAACCGGAGGCGAGAAGTTTGGCCTTCAGGTCCGCGATTTCCTTTTCGCCAATCAATTCACCACGGGCCGCGGGCACCGGGTCCTGCCAGAGCTGAGGCGGCGGGACCTCCGGGCCGAGGCAGCGCGAGTAGGGCCCCATGTCGCGATGAGTCAGCTTGTACCAGGCCTTGGCGAAGGCCTGGTCGAACTCTTCCGGGTGATCGTGGAAGCGTTTGGAAATCTTCGCGTACTCGGGATCCATCTTCAGTGCGAGATCCGTAGTGAACATCATCGGCGCGTGTTTCTTCGACTTATCGTGCGCGTCCGGGACGATGCCGGCCGCGGATTTGTCTTTGGGAGTCCACTGCTGCGCCCCGGCTGGGCTCTTGGTGAGTTCCCACTCGTAGTCGAAGAGATTGTTGAAGTAGTCGTGCGACCATTTGGTCGGTGTGTGGGTCCACGCGCCTTCCAGTCCGCTGGTAATCGTGTCGCCGGCGTTGCCCTTGCCGTATTTGTTTTTCCAGCCGAGGCCTTGTTCCTCGATCGGGGCGCCTTCGGGCTCCGGTCCGACATTCTTCGCACTGGCCGCGCCATGGGCTTTGCCTAACGTGTGTCCGCCCGCGATGAGGGCGACAGTCTCCTCGTCATTCATCGCCATGCGGCCGAAGGTCATCCGAATGTCTTTGGCGGCCGCGAGCGGATCCGGTTTGCCATTGGGGCCTTCGGGATTCACATAGATCAATCCCATCTGCACGGCGGCGAAAGGGTTGGCGAGGTTCCTGTCGCCGCTGTACCGCTTGTCGCCCAGCCACTCACTCTCAGGCCCCCAGTTGATGTCCTCCTGCGGCTCCCAGACATCCGGGCGACCTCCGGCAAACCCGAAGGTCTTGAACCCCATCGACTCCAGGGCGCAGTTGCCGGTCAGGACCATCAAGTCAGCCCAGGAGATTTGTTTGCCGTATTTCTGTTTGATCGGCCAGAGCAGGCGGCGCGCCTTGTCGAGGTTGGCGTTGTCCGGCCAGCTGTTGAGCGGGGCAAAGCGCTGCGTGCCGTAGGATGCGCCGCCGCGACCGTCCGAGACGCGATACGTGCCGGCGCTGTGCCAGGCCATGCGAATGAAAAGCGGACCGTAGTTGCCATAGTCGGCCGGCCACCAGTCCTGGGACGTGGTCATCAGTTCCTTGATGTCCTTCTTCAAGGCGTTCAGGTCGAGCTTCTGGAATTCCTCGGCGTAATTAAATCCCCCGCCCATGGGATCGGTCTTGGTGGAGTTCTGCGCCAGGATTTTGAGATTAAGCTGATTCGGCCACCAGTCCCGGTTCGACAGGGCCGCGGCGACGGTGTTCCTGTTAGGCGGAGCGAGATCGCCCATCACGGGGCATTTGGCGAGGGACTCCGCCTGTTTCTCAGGCGCATTTTGGGCCAGTGCCATGCTACCATGAGCGCTGAACCAAAGGCCGAGAGCACAGGCGGCCAGTCGGACGGAACATGTTCCGCTGATTCGTCCCGCGAGAGGGCGTGGCGCAGGTCCAAGCGCGGGGTGCTTCGCGGCAATTGCGATATCTGATATGGGGGTTTTCATAGGGCTGGATTGGGGTGGGTTGAATTTTTGAGGCTATGCTCCCCACTCATCTCGTCATTTCTTGCTCAAGACTGACCCTCCGTTGCACCGTCCCGCGCGTGGCGGACGATGAGTACCGGGCTGTCAGCGCAAGTGTTAGAGTTGGACCTGGGGGTTCATGGGGGAGTGATGACGACACCGTGAGAACCGGCTTCGAGCGGATTTATGCGATTGGTAATTCCGTCAGAATTGATTCATTCCGCCAATCGATGCGCTTTCCTATGGGCACAGATGCCATCTGCCGAAGCGATCCGCGTTTCATTCAGCCTCCCAGCGCCCTGGAGACGTTGGGAGGCTGGTCAATGGGTGGCGAGACAGCTTACTTGTTGATGGGCACGTAGGTGCCGAAGGTCTGTCCGTGCGCGTTGGTACGCAACTCGATGCGCGATTCCGTGCGCACGGCCTGCGCTTTGCCGACGCCAACGCCGCGATTGTTGGCATAGAGGGCGACCGTCGTCACTGTCCGACTCGCTGGAGCACTCTGGGCCCGGTTAAAGACCAGTCGGTTTTGCAGTTGTTGATCGTCCGCGAGAGCGGCACTGCTGGCGATGACCGCGATTGCGGCGGTGATGGAGGATAATTTTGTGGTGGAGTTCATCTTAGGGGCTTTGGTTTGTTTTCGGGGAGCGATTGGGGACAACCTTAAAAACCGGCTTCGGGCGGTTTTATTCGATTGGCAATTCCATCGGAATTCATTTACTCCGCCAATCGATGAACTTCCGTGATCTCGAGTACCTCGTGGCCGTTGCCGACCTCGGTCACTTCGGCCAGGCCGCCGCGCACTGCCACGTCAGCCAGAGCGCCTTGAGCTTGCAATTGAAAAAGCTGGAGGCGGAGCTCGGGGTCCAACTCATCGAGCGCACGAGCCGCCGCGTGGTCGTGGCGCCGGCCGGCCGCCCCTTGGTGGAGCGGGCCCGCGGCATTCTGCGGTCCAGACAGGAGTTGCTCGACGACGCCGCGCTGGAAGTCGGCCAGATGCCCGCCACGATCACGCTGGGGCTGATTCCTACCATAGCGCCGTATCAGATCGGCCCCATGCTCAAGGCGATGAAAGAGGCGCATCCAGGCACCACGTTGCGTATCGTCGAAGATATCACCCAGAACCTCGTCCAAGCCACCGCGCGTGGTGAACTGGACGCCGCGATCATTGCCACCGACACCAATGACTCATTGATCGCGGAGACCGAGCTCGGCCACGATGAACTGTTGCTCGCCGTCGCCCGTGCTCATCCACTCGCGAGACGAGCGCAGGTGGAGCACAAGCACCTCCGAGGCGAGACGATGCTCTTGCTCAAGGACGGCCATTGCCTGAGCGATCAAGCGGCGAGTTTCTGCAATGCAAACAGCGTCGGCGCAGCGACCATCTCCATCGCTGCGAGCATTGATACCCTCAAAGCCATGATCTGCGCCGGCATGGGCGTCACGCTGATCCCACGCATGGCTGTGGCATCAGCGCCGCCGGACCAGTGTTTGGTCTTCCTCCCCCTCAAGCCGGCGCCTACGAGAATCATTCGCGTCATCACGCGAAAGACATCACGCCTCGGCCCACTGCTGGCCGCCGCATTGGGAGGAGCAATGACGAAAGGCAAGAGGGACTGTGTCCGCCGGGCATCGAAATCGGGTGCAACCGGCAACAAAACGCGGTCTTCGCCCGGCAGACGCTAATACGGAGCAGGGATCGAGTCGTGCTGTCGGAGGCGACCGATTCACTCGGCATGCCAGGAATCACAATATCGTGCGGGGTGCCGATTCGGGTTGCGTGGCCGGTTCCATCGACCAAGATTTCCCCTGCCTAAGTCGCGCTCCTTCTACAGAGCGTGGCGCGGGGGACCCATGTTAGGGTCTCGGCTTCAAAACCGGGACCAGGGGCGCAGGTGGCCAGCCAAATGGCCGCCCGGTGACTTCCTTCACCGAGCCCGTCAGCTAACTCCGCCGGCATAGGGAAGGTATCCTGAGGGCAGGCAGCTGCAATCGCGGCTGTTCGCCCGCTGATGATGCCTGCACATGAACGCGTTCGTGCGCCGGCGAAAGAATATGCCGGCGCGATGCGGGCGCTTCCATATCGACACATCAGAAAATGAACAACACTCGTCGCGGCCTGCTGGCCGCGGGCCTCATCGTCACCACGTCCATCGCCGAATACACCTGGTGGGCGCTCACGCAATCCGACCAGGCCACCCATGTCGCCGTCGCCCAAGTCAATGGGGGTGAAGCGGCTTGGCGCGATCTTTTTGCATGGCAGGCGCTCCACCAGTGGCCGGGCTTTCTCGCGGAAGGTATCATCGCCCTCATCCTCGTGTGGTGGGCGGCGCCCTACGTCATCGCGGCTTTCCGGACTCTGGCCGCGAGCCGCGCCCGCCGGATCACGCGCGTGCTGCCGCTGGTGGCGGTGGCTTTTGCCCTCGGCGGCTGTGTGAAACCCTACGACAAACCGGAATACGTGGAAATCGACACCAGCGACACCGGTTTTCTCATTCCGCTCGAGGGCGACACCACGCAGCAGGCCCGCTTTGAAAGCGTGGACTACTTGCAGGAACGCAAGGTCGCGGCCAAGCGCATCCAGATCACGCACCGCTGGAACCAGGAAGGGCGGATCAGCAACGACGGTCGCTGGCTCCCGCTCGTGCGGCTCGTGAAAGTAAACCGCTCTCCACTCACCCGCGAATGGACCGCCGAGGGCAAACACAATGCCGGCGACAAAGCCATCTGGATCGAAAGCGCCGACAGCGTGGGCTTCAGCATGGGCTTCACCTGCACCGCGTTCATCGATGAAAAGGACGCCGCCACCTTCCTCTACTGGTATCCGAGCGGCAGCCTCGCCACCGTGATGGACAGCGAAATGCGCGGTCGCATCCAGCAAACCTCCGCCGAGATCGCCGCGAAATACCCGCTGGACGATCTCCGCTCCAAGAAACAGGAAATCGCCGACGCCGTGAAGAAGGACGTGACCACGTTTTTTGCCCAGCGCGGCATCACCGTCACCACGGTCGGCATGTTTGGCGGCATGACCTATGAAAATGCCGCGATCCAGAAAGCCATCGACGAAACCGTGATCGCCCAACAGCTCAAAGTCGTCTCCGAGGCGAAGTTCAGCGCGCAACAGCGCGAGAACGACCGCATCGAGCTCGAGGCCAAGGCGACGGCGGAGAAATACCGTCTCGAAGCCAAAGGCAAGAGCGACGCCCGCCTCGCCGAAGCTGAGGCCGAAGCCAAGGCGAGCATCGCCAAGGCGCAGGCCGAGAGCGAAGGCATCCGCCTCGTCAATGATGCCGTGGCGGGCAGCAACCCGATGCTCCTGCAAATGCGCCAGCTCGACGTAGAGAAAAGCCGCGTCGAACGATGGAACGGCGCCTTCCCGCAGATGATGCTCGGCAACAATCCCAACGTTCTCTTCACCTCGCAGCTTCCCGCACTGAGCGAGCAGCCAAAGCGGTAACCGCTACGTCAAGCCAGTTCGAAGCCGGGGATCGTTCCGGTGCTGGAACCGAAGGAATTCACGTCGGCGCCGAGACGGCGGAGGAATTGCACGTAGAGATTCGCGAGTGGCGGATTCTTGGTGGGATCGAAGGCGAGATGCTGCCCGTGCCGGAAGCCGCCCCCGGCGACGATGATGGGCATGTTCTTGTTATCGTGGCTGCTGGCGTTGCCGAGATTGCTGCCAAACATGACGATGGTGCGGTCGAGGAGCGTGCCGCCTTCCTCGCGCGTGCCCTTCAGTTTGGCGAGCAGCTCGCCGAAGAGTTTCATCTGCTCGAGTTCCAGGACTTTTAGCTCGGCGAGCTTGGCCGGGTCCTGCCCGTGATGCGAAAGAACGTGCCAGTCGCTGGTCACGCCGGGAATGACGGGCACGGCGTTGAGCCCATTGAGGGCGAAGGTGATGAAGCGCGTGGAATCTGTCTGCAGCGCGAGTTGCATCAGGTCGATCATGAGCCGCACCCGCGCGGGAACCTCGACTGCGGAGGCGATATCCTCGGGCGGCTTGACGTTGACCTTCGGTTTCGGACGGTGCGACCAGTCCTGGGCCTTGACCATCCGCACCTCGACCTCGCGGACGGAGGTGAAGTATTCGTCGAGCTTTTCCCGGTCGCTTTTTCCGAGCCCGCGTTGAAAGTCCTGCGCCTCTCCCAGCACGGTGTCCATGATGCTCTGGCCTTGCTTGAGGCGCTGGACTTGCGCCTCGACCTCGGTCGCCGTGCCGTCCACAAACATGCTCTTGAAGACGCGCGAGGGCCGGTCATCCGGCGGAATGGGCACACCGCCGCGGGTGAAGGACATGCCGCGGCTCGACTGCGAGGAAAGCGTGAGGGAGGCCAGCCGCGTGTCGGGGACGAGCTTCTCGATGGCGAATTGGTCGAGCGAAATGGTGTTCTTGAAATTGTCCGCGCGCGGATGGGGAGCGGCGGTCAGAAAACACCGCTCCGCCGAATGCCCGCCATCCACCTCGGGATGCGAAAGCCCGGAGAGGATCGTGAAGTCGTTGCGGAACTCCTTGATGGCCTCGAGGTACGGCGTCGGCGTGTAATCCTTGCCGGCTTTTTCCGGAAACAAGTTTGGCGTGTGCAGACCCAGCGTCGTGTTGATGCAAAGCATCCGCCGCGGCGGCGGCGCGGCGGCGGCCCGCGCGCGGGAGGGGAGCATCGCTTCGAGTAGCGGCAGCGCGAGGGTGACGCCGGCGCCGCGGAGGAAGGTGCGGCGGGAGATGCGGGCGGGGGCAGGAGTGGTGGAGTAGTGGAGTGGTGGAGTCATGGAGGAAGGAGGCGCGGAGTGCTGGAGGCGGGGCGGGCTCAGTAGCGGATGGTCTGGGCGGCTTGAGAATCGTAGGTTTCGTTGGCTTCCTGGACGATCAGGCTGTCGATCCAATCATTGTCTTCGCGTTTGCGTTCCAAGCTCTCAACCAGGCGGAGCAGGCCGTTTTCCAGACGAAAGGCATGTATATCCAGTTTCTCGAAATCAGAGGGCGCAATTTGCCCGGCCCCAGAATACGCCACGAATCCCGAGACCGTTTCGCCAAGCGATCCCAGTGCGACGTAAAGGTGCTGGATGTATTCTTTAACCGATCGCCGACAGTAGCCCTCGGCGATGTTGCGATGCACGGAATCTGCCGACGCGAGTGCTTGTGAAACGAGCTTCTTTTCCTCGAATGGCCAACCTTTGACTACTTGTTGCGTAAGGCGGTAGAGATCGATCGCATCCTGCCAAACGCGGAGCTGCATGTAACCGCGATTGCGATTGCGACGAGGTGGAGCGGAGTGATGGAGCGATGGAGTATTAGAGTCTTGCGACAATGCTGCACTGCTCACTCTCTCGCTAGTTGGTTTTTTATTCATTACTCCAAAACTCCATTACTCCATTACTCCAGTCATTTGCTCTGGAAAAGCTCACTGGCGACGATCGCGCGGACCAGCGTCCGCAGCCCATAATCCGTCGGCTTGCTCTGGGCGAGGATGAGATTGACCGCGGGCTGGTCGCCCGGGCCGACGGGCTGGCCGGTGGCGTAGGTTACGAGTTTCTCCGTGACGCAGCGGGCAATCTGTTCCGGGTGCGCGAGCAGCAGCTTTTTGAACCCACCGATATCGGCAAACTTGCGCCCGTCCGGCAGGACGTCACCCGCGTCCACCGGCCGGCCATTCCCATACTGCAGGGCGGGAAGATATTTCCCGACCGGACCCGTCCGGTTGTTCACCCGTTCCTTGGGCGGCGCCAGGTAGCGGTAGGTCTCGCGCCAGCCGCCGATGACGTCGTAGTTCTCAAGCGCGAATCCCGGTGGGTCGATGTGCGAATGGCATCCGGCGCAGTTCTCGGTGGCGCGATGTTTCGCCAGCTGCTCGCGAATGGTTTTGGCGCCGCGAATGTCGGGTTCGATGGCCGGCACATTGGGTGGCGGCGGCGGCGTGGGCCGGCCCATGATGCGGTCCAGGATCCACACCCCGCGCAACACCGGCGAGGTCGAAGTGCCGTTGGCCGTGACCTTGAGCACACTGGCCTGCGTGAGCACACCGCCGCGATGATACTCCGGCTTCAGCGCCACCTTGCGGAAGGCCGCGCCTTCCACGCCCGGGATGCCGTAAAGCTCCGCGAGCCGGCCGTTCAGCATGGCGAAATTGGAGTCCACGAGGTTTCTCACGCCCAGGTTTTGCTTCAGCAGTTCGTCGAAAAAGAGCTCCGTCTCGCGTTTCGCCGACCATTGCAGGTATTCCTCGAATTCCGGATAGAGCGCCTTGTCAGGCGTGTTCGCGGCGATGTCTCGAAGACCCAGCCACTGGCCGGTGAAATCCTCGGTGAAGGCCTTCGCTTTCGGGTCGTTCAGCATCCGGTCGACCTGCGTCTGCAAGACGTAGGGGTTGTGTAACTGGCCCTTGGCGGCGAGCGCGAACAGGGCCTCATCCGGCATGGTGCTCCAGAGAAAATAGGAAAGACGGGTGGCCAGCGCGTAGTCGTCGAGCGGCCCGGACGGCTCGCGTAGAAAGAGGAATTTCGGCGAGGCCAGCACCGCCTTGTAGCCCGTGCGCAACGCCACCTCGAAGGGCTGTTTCATTTCCAGCGACTGGGCCACCAGCGCGACGTATGGCTTTTCCTCCCCCTCACGGATGGGGCGGCGGAACGCGCGGGGCAGGAAGGCGCGAATCAGCTTTTCCGCATCCGCGAGCTTGCCGGTTTTTGGGTCGACGTCGCCAAAGACCCGGCGATAGCTCTCCGTCGGCCAGGCCTCGGGCAGCGGACCCTCGACCTCAATCCAGTGAATATGCAGTGACGGCCCCGGATACACCGCCATGTTGTCCTTGCTCACGTAGGCATGCGGGATTCCGAACGGGATCACCTTGATCGTGTCGTTCTTCGCGGCGAGCCGGCCCTCGACCTGGATGACCGCCGGTTTGCCGGGCGGCGCGTCGAAGAAACCGAGGTGCCGCGTGTTGATAGCGCTGACCACAAAATTGCCGAGGACGAGCGACACGGGCAGCGGCGTCTCCGAGTTGTGGGCCGAGACCGAGAGGCGGAAGCGGTAGCGGCCCGGCGCCGGGGCCTTGAACTTCCGGAGGTCGACCCCCGAATCCACGGCCGTGCGGAACAGCAAGACGCCTTCGTCCTGCTTCCAGTGCGGGACATACGGAGGAATCGAGTCATCGAGGTCGAACCGCTGCGTCGTGCTTTCCAGATGGTGCACGGGCAATTGCGCCGCCGTGATGACCGCGTCCGCCGCCTCGAGATAGCGCTCCATGAGCACCGGCGAGATATTGAGGGCCGCGCCCACGTTGTCGAATCCCTGGGCGGTCGCATCCTCCGGCAGCGCTTCCTTGACCGCCACATCGACGGCGAAAAGATCGCGCACCGTGTTCTCGTATTCCACCCGGTTCAGCCGCCGCAGCACCACGCGCCCTTGCGGTCGCAGCTTCACCGCGGCGGCGTCCAGTTGCGCGGAGATGAGGCGGATGGAAGCCGCCAGTTTGGCCGCATCGGGCCGCTTCTCCTCCTCCTCAGGCGGCATCTCCCCGGATTGCAGTTGATCGAGAATCTTCTGCCATCGTTTGAAGGTCTCGGGTTTGGCCAGGTCGGTATCGAGCTGGTCGAGGCGCAGCTTGCCCTTGGCCTTCTGCTCCCCGTGGCATTTGGTGCAGCTCTCGGAAAAGAACGCCGCTACTTCGGGATTCACCGGCAGGATGTCGGCTGCGGAAATCGACCACGGCAGGGCGAACGCGGCAGACGCGAGGAGCAGGCCGGCAATTGGGAAGCGTTTGGGGAGCACACTCATGGATCGGAATCGATCGGCAAACTTAGCGCCTTCACCGGCGTGGGGAATTTAAATTGTGTCGATCATCGGGCCCGCGGGTTCGTCTTCCTGAAAGGGTTGAAGACCTTGGCCACCGAGCCCCAGTGTCAAACTCTTGAGTTTCCCCAACGCCGAATGCAAAATCGCGCAATGCGGATGAAGCTTCTCCCATTCGTGCTGCTCGGTGGCGCCGCGGCCTCCCCGGCGGATTCGCCTTCAACGCCGGCGAGCGCCCTGGTGATCCAGAACAGCCCACCGCCCGGGTCAACGCCGAAGCCTTTGCCCGGAATGCCTGCGGCCGTTTCCAAGCCGCAAAATGGGAGGATCGTTGGAATTGTCACCCAGATCGAAGCAACTGGGAAAAAGGGCGACGCGTTCTTGATGTTGAAGGCGGAGGGCGCGAAGGAGGCTACGCGCTTTCTCCTCGCCGCGCCGGGAAGCGACATGGACCCGAAGCTCCAGGCTGCTTTGAAGAGCGTGTTTCCGAGCAATCTCGTCACGTTGGAATGGAGGGGGCAGGACGTGCCCGTCATCACCGGTATCCGCACCATGTTACCTTCCGTGCAAACGGGGTTCCTTTCCGGCACCGTCGTCGACCGAACGAGCGAAGGCAAGGATGTCTCTATCGACGTGAAGCCGGATGGCCAACCCACGGAGCGATACCTGCCGAACTGGGTCGCGGGTGGATGGAACAAGGAAGTATGTGCCGCAATCGCCGCCACCAACATTGGGGACAAGGTGAAGCTACGCTGGTATTATGACGAACGCAGGCGCGTCGTGGAGCTGTCCGTCATTTCGAAAGCCCTCGTCGTCCCACGCACCCCGGGAGTTGTTCGACCCGGCATTCCCTCGACACCTGGGCGGTAGAAGGGACTTGGGCGGTTTTGGGGTTTGTTCACGCCGTCGCTGCGGCTCCCCTGGACAGCAATTACCCTTAAAACGGCGATGAAGGGGAAACGCAGAGACGCAAAGACGCAGAGGACAGAGACATGCGCTTCGAATACATCGACGGATACTACAACACCCACCGCAAACACTCCTCCCTCGGATACCAAACCCCCACCCAGTTCGAGGCCAAAATCCACTCAGCAAACTAAACAAAAACCGGTCCAAA
>Ga0070658_10001435_pt1 | contig 20320 bp, 13 predicted proteins | sample KBSC13metaG_FD_64664 | JGI IMG/M metagenome (GOLD analysis project Ga0070658, IMG submission 64664) | Corn rhizosphere microbial communities from Kellogg Biological Station, Michigan, USA - KBS C1-3 metaG | ecosystem: Host-associated > Plants > Roots > Rhizosphere > Soil ...
GTCTCAGCGTCACGCCCGGTGGCGGCCCTCAGCCCGACCGCCGCGCCCGCCGCGACTTCCTGGGAAGCCTCGTCGGAGTCGTCCTGTTCCTGCTTCTGACCTGGAGCCTTCCCATCTCACGCCCCGGCCCGAAACCTCTCGTCCTCGCGCCTCCCCCACTGCCACAAGCCCTCCCTGCCATTAAGTTCGATCCACTGCCTCCGCCTATCTACTTTAGTCGTACCGGATCGAATCCGGACCTGCACGTCTATCTCCACGCGCCGTCCGTCCCGATTCCCTCCGACAATTAGGCGCGACCCCCATACGGATCTTGACACATTCTCATGCCGTCCGTGTCCCTCTTCTCCATCAATCCGGCACTGAATAGTCTATTTGCTCGTATAGGAAGCGTGATCCTATGGTTTTGCAGGCGGGAAAATCTCGTCTCACGAATGAAAAGGCGCAAGACGCCTACTTTTACCTGTTCGGTGCTGTCAGTCCGTGTAGAATTGTACCTCTCCCATCCGTCGTATCCCTGGTAAATGAGGAGCCCATAATGACCGAGGTCGCTGCTGGATCCGGGCAGATTCTTCCGGGTGGCATCGTTACGTTTCTGTTTACCGACATCGAGGACAGCACCCGCCTCTGGGAAAAGGATAGGGTAGGGATGATCGATGTGATCGCTCGCCACAATGCGATTGCCGAAGCCAGTATCCCACAGTATGGGGGCGTGTTGGTCAAAAAGCGGGGCGAAGGAGATAGCCTGTTCGCCGTCTTCCCGCGGGCCACCGGAGCGGTCGAGGCGGCAGCGGCGCTTCAGGTGGCCTTTCATACGGAGCCGTGGCCGGAGTCTCTGCCGTTACGGGTACGCATGGCGCTACATACCGGCGAGGCCGACCTGCGGGATAACGACTATTTTGGCCCGGCAGTCAACCGTTGCGCCAGACTGCGCGCCATTGCTCACGGCGGGCAGACTCTGCTCTCCCAGGCCACGCGTGAGCAGGTCTGCGAGGCACTGCCGGACCAGTGCAGCCTCAACGATCTCGGGATGCACCGACTGAAGGATCTCCAGCGGCCGGAACAGGTCTTCCAACTGTGTCACCCCGATCTGGCGCACGCATTCCCCGCGCTCCGCTCTCTCAATGCACTGCAGCACAACCTGCCGCTGCAACTGACCAGTTTCATAGGGCGCGAAGCGGAGATCGCTGAAGTAAAGCGGCTTCTCCGGGGCCAACCGTCCACCTCGAATCCGATGCAGGTTCCTCTGCGCCTGCTGACGATGATGGGACCGGGCGGTGCGGGCAAAACACGTCTAGCCCTTCAGGCCGCTTCCGAACTCGTCGATGCCTATCCGGATGGAGTCTGGCTGGTGGAACTCGCCTCCCTCAAAGATCCCCTCCTGATCCCGCAGTTGATCTGCTCCGCGCTCGGTGTACGCGAAGGAGTAGGCCATGAGTTTTCCGCCGCTCTGAGAGATCATTTAATACCAAAAGACCTCCTGTTGGTACTGGACAACTGTGAGCATCTACAGGAGGCATGCGCCGAGATCGCGGAAACGCTTCTGCAAGCGTGTCCCCGAGTGCAGATTCTGGCGACCAGCCGGGGAGCATTGCGGATCGCCGGAGAGACGACCTGGCGTATTCCTTCCCTCCCTCTCCCGGACCCTAAAAATCTGCCTCCCATAGAGAGGTTGGCGGAAATCGACGCGATCCACCTCTTTGTGGAGAGGGCTCGGGCCGTCTCGCGCTTTGCCCTGACAACCGAAAACGCCGAGGCCGTCGTGCAGATCTGTCATCGCCTCGACGGGATGCCGTTTGCTCTGGAGTTGGCAGCGGCCAAGGTCCGGATGATGACCGTCGATCAGATCGCCGCACGGCTTTTCGATGTCCTGGTAAATCCGGTCAAGCGGCTTGCCCGCCACGAGACGATGGAAGCTCTGATCGACTGGAGTTACAAACTACTGAGTGAGGCGGAGAAGACTCTGCTGCTGCGCCTCTCAGTTTTCAGCGGCGGCTGGACGCTGGAGGCAGCCGAAGCCGTTTGTGGGGACGATGAGGGCGCACTCGACGTTTTCCAGACACTCTCCGAACTGGATGACAACTCCCTACTGGTGGTGGAAGAGCAGGAGTCCGCTATCCGTTACCGTCTGCTGGAGACGGTGCGACAGTATGCTGCCAAAAAGCTCAAACAGTCCGGGGAAGAGAAGGCAGTGCAGGACTGGCACGTATCCTACTTCCTGGGTCTGGCCGAAGAGGCGGAAGGCTATCTTACCGGCCCGAAGCAGGCCCTCTATCTGAAACGGCTGGAGGCAGACCACGATAATCTGCGCATGGCTCTCAAACTCGCCGTGGATGGCGATACCCGCCTGCGTCTGGCGGGAGCAATGGGCCGTTTCTGGTCGATGCAGGGTTACCTGGCAGAAGGCAGAAGTTGGCTGATCGGCGCGCTTGCACGTGGGCAGGGACGCCGATCTCTACAGGCAAAAGCTCTCAATGCCATGGGCGTTCTCGCAATGCGTCAGGGAGATGATTCAGAAGCCGATCAACACTTACAGGCCAGTCTACAGTACTACCGTGAAATAAACGATCTGCGTGGTGTTGCTGAGGCGCTTGGGAATCTGGGGACGGTCGCCATGTATCAGGATGATCCTGTGGCCGCTTTCGCCTTCGCGGAAGAGAGTCTGAAACTCCGGCAGGATCTGAACGAGCTCTGGGGAGCGGCCGCGATGCTCGCCAACATCGGTCTGGTCGCCCGAAACCGAGGAGACTACGCACAGGCAAAACTCTACTACGAGCAGAGTCTGAGGCTCTTTCGGGAGATGGGGGATAAGATGCGGGTCGCGACACTGTTCAATAATTTGGGAGGCATGGCCCATACCGCTGGAGATGATGATGAAGCCCATCGCTATTTCGAGGAAGCTTTGGCGATTTTTCGTGAACTTGAAAATAGGCTCTTTGCGGCCATTATCCTCTATAATCTGGGCGAAGTCGCTTTGAAGAAAAACCTTTGCGACGCGGCAAAACGACGCTACGTGGAAAGCCTGGAAATGCGGATGGAGGTCGGTGACCGAGGAGGAATCCCCTTCGTACTCTGCGGTCTAGGTAAGGTCGCAAAGGCCGAAAGGGATTTTGAACGCGCGGTGCGCCTGTACGCAAGTGCGGACGCCCTGCGCATTGCGCTCGGTCGCCCATTACCCCAAGCGGATACCGCAGAACATAACCAGCACATTGCAGATTTGCGTGCTGCCTTATCCGAGAACGCTTTCACGGCCGCTTGGACTAGAGGCGCCACAACCGCTTTCGATGCGACTATTGCTTATGCCGCCGAACAAGTCACTCTTCATTGACGATAATGCTGGTTGCTACCGCTACATCGTAGTGTTCCGCAATTACGAGCAGGGAAGTTGTCTTCTTACTGGTCCCTAGTGTTATTTTTATCTCACGCTTCGCATGTCTATGGCCCTTAGGAATATACAGAACAGTACCTTTTGTAGCGGCACCCCCTGTCACGGGATACGGCTTCCCTGAGGCTGTGCCATCATTTTCCGTCACAGTGAGGTCTGTAGAAGAAAAATAGGTAATACGGATCTCGGTGTCAGCATCTTTGTCTTTTGAAGCTATGCTCACGGTATAAGTGACGGCATCCGCAGTCAGCGCAGAATCGTTAACGGAAGGGTTAGAGGGGATCACGGATACAGGAATATGTTGTATCTGCAGAATATCGACATCCCCGGCAGCGACAGGGTATTGTGTTGACATTTTCTCTCCTTTGGTAGAGTTGTGCAAACGAGTGAATTGGAAATACAAGGTACATTTGCCAGACAGGCTAATCATAATGCATTCCGTAGCATTTGTCAATCTCAAATGCTGTGAGCCGAAAAACTTTCGCCGACTCTTCTCCAAACCCCTTGACATCCTATCCCTGGTAGTGTATTCTTACTCCAGTCTCCACATGTAGGCAGGAAACGTACAGAAAACCCGTACATATAGTGTTCCTCCATGACGGGCCTGGTACTTTCCTCTCCTGGCTTTCTTTTCAAAGAGCAGAGAATGGTCGTTCGGAATAGGGGAACGACTGAGGTTGAGGAGACAGAAGCGGAGTCGGCGTTTAGATCATGAAGTGTCCGTTCTGTGGTCTTCAGAATAGAGATCATGTCCTCGAAACCCGCACTCTCAATGACGGGGTCGCGATCAAGCGTCGCCGTGAATGCGAGGCGTGCGGACGCCGCTTTACGACTCTGGAAGAGATCGAAGAGCTTCAGCTCTTCGTCGTCAAGAGCGACAATCGCCGCGTTCCGTTCGATCGGAACAAGATCGTACACGGAATGCAGTTGGCCTGTACAGGGCGAGACATCAGCGTCGAGAGCCTGGAAGAGGCCGCGCAGGACATCGAACGCATGCTCTACAATCGCCTCGAAAAAGAGGTTCCCTCTCGGGAGATCGGCGAGATGGTCATGGACCGACTCAAATCGCTCGATCAGGTGGCTTATGTACGCTTTGCGTCCGTCTATCGGCAGTTCGAAGACGCGACGCAGTTCAAAGAGATCGTCAATCTGCTTCGCCGTCGCAGCACCCGAAAGAGTTAGTCACGCTTATGTCCGAACCCCACATCGCCCGAACGCCCCCGCAGCCGCTGGAGGCAATGTTGTTCGATCTCGATGGAACGGTCGCGGACACTCACGGCCTCATCAGGGAGTGCTACGACTATGCGATCCGTACCCACCTGGGCCAGCCGGCCCCACTGGAAGTCTGGCAGGAACGTGTCGGCCTACCGCTCGACACCGTCCTGCTTGCGGCCTGCGCGCACTACGATGCGCCCTGTCCCCCGGAAACACTCCAGGCCCTCAAGGCCACTTACCGGGCGCATATGCGATCGAACCGCGACAACATTGCGGCGTTTCCCGGCGTACACGCGACGCTGGCGGAACTCCGGCAGCGCGGGCTCCGTCTGGCTATAGTCACTACCAAATATCGTGAGATGGCGCTGCATCATCTGGACACCGCCGAGTTGGCGGAGTTTTTCGAAGTCGTCGTGGCCGGCGACGACTGCACGCATATGAAACCGCATCCGGAGCCGTTTCAGAAGGCGCTGGCGGCGCTGAACATCCGACCCTATCATGCCGCGATGGTCGGCGACAGCCAGTACGACATTCTGGGCGCGCACAACGCAGGCGTCTATGGCGTCGCCGCCTGCTGGGGCACCGACAGCCGCGACGATCTGCTCGCCGCACTGCCCGATATGATCGCGGAGAGGCCCGAGGAACTTCTCGGCCTGCTCCCACCACAGATTTAATTCGATTTAGAGCGATTTGCGGACTGCCCGAACGACGAATAACGGCAGAGTTCCCCGCTCCCTTATCACTATTCGTCACGTCGCAGGAGGAGTGAAGCGTTGAAAGAAGAGCAGGCGGTACACCAGACCGATATCGATTCCGTGATTCGTCAGGATGATTTGGAGACTTCCCCCTCCAATGTCGCGGTCGTCAATGGACACACGAACGGCAATGGCAAGTCCCACGGCAAGGTGAAAGTGGCGGCGAACGGCAACGGCACGCATAAGAGCGTGCGCCCTGCCGACGCCCCCGGCCTGACCATCGAGCGCCGCTTCACCACCGCAGGCGTCGATGTCTACAGCACCGTCGAATGGGAACTGCGCGACGCCGTCATCACCAATGAGCGCGGCGAAAAGGTGTTCGAGCAGACGAATGTCGAGATTCCCTCGACCTGGACGCAGCTCGCCACTAACGTCGTCGTCTCCAAATATTTCCGCGGCCATATCGGCACCCCGCAACGGGAGCGCAGCGTGCGCCAACTGATCGGGCGCGTCGCCGATACGATGGCCGACTGGGGCCGCGGCATGGACTACTTCGCCACCGAAGCGGACGCCCAGGCGTTCCAGGACGAACTGACCCATATCCTGCTCCATCAGAAAGCCGCTTTCAACTCCCCGGTCTGGTTCAACGTCGGCCTGCCCGATCAGCCCCGTCCGCAAGGCTCCGCCTGCTTCATCAACAGCGTTGAAGACACCATGGAGTCGATCCTGACCCTTGCGAAGACCGAAGGCATGCTCTTCAAATACGGCAGCGGCACCGGCACCAACCTCTCCACCCTGCGCGGCTCCCATGAGAAGCTTCAGGGCGGCGGCACCGCCAGCGGCCCGCTCTCCTTTATGCGCGGCTTCGACCAGTTCGCCGGGGCGATCAAGAGCGGCGGCAAGACCCGGCGCGCGGCCAAGATGGTGATGCTCGATGTGGATCACCCGGATATCGCCGACTTCATCCAGAGTAAAGCGAAAGAGGAGAAGAAGGCGTGGGCCTTGATTGATGCCGGCTACAGCGGCGCGTTCAACGTCAGCGGCGGCGCGTACGACAGCGTCAACTTCCAGAACGCCAACCACTCCGTGCGCGTCTCCGACGAGTTTATGGAGACCTACGAGCGCGGCGGCGAGTGGAACACCCGCTTCGTCACCAGCAAGAAGGTCGCCGGAACCTACAAGGCGGCGGAACTGATGGACATGATCGGCGACAGCGCCTGGATCTGCGGCGACCCCGGCATGCAGTACGACACCACCATCAACAAGTGGCACACCTGCAAGAACACCGACCGCATCTACGCCAGCAACCCCTGCTCGGAGTATATGTTCCTCAACGACAGCGCCTGCAACCTCGCGTCGCTGAACCTGATGAAGTTCCGCAAAGAGGACAAAGAGTTCGATGTCGAGGCGTTCAAGCACGCCTGCCGCATCGTGCTGACCGCGCAGGAGATCATCGTCGATAACGCCTCCTACCCGACGCCGCGCATCGCGGAGAACTCCCACGACTATCGCCCGCTCGGCCTCGGCTACGCCAACCTGGGCGCACTGCTGATGTCGCGTGGTCTGGCCTACGACAGCGACGAGGGCCGCGCCCTCGCCGGAGCGATCACCGCGGTCATGACGGGCGAAGCCTACCATCAGTCGAGCGTCATCGCACGGGATCACGGCTGGACCTTCCCCGGCTACGCGAAGAACCGCGAGCCGTTCCTGGAAGTCATGCGGATGCACCGCGCCGCCGTCGAGGATATCGACAGCACCTATGTGCCGCGCGATCTGCTGGACGCCGCCCGCGGCTGCTGGGACGACGCCATCGCGAAGGGGGAGCAGCACGGCTACCGCAATGCGCAGGCTACGGTTCTGGCCCCGACCGGCACCATCGGCTTCCTGATGGACTGCGATACGACGGGTATCGAGCCGGACATCGCCATCGTCAAGTACAAGAGCCTCGTCGGCGGCGGCATGATGAAGATCGTCAACAACACCGTGCCGGAAGCGCTGGAGCGCCTGGGCTACACGGCGACGCAGTGCACTGAGATCCTGGCCTACATCGACAAGAACGATACCGTCGAGGGCGCGCCGCACCTGCTCGACAAGCATCTCTCGGTCTTCGACTGCGCCTTCAAGCCCGGCAACGGCGTGCGCTCGATCCACTATAAGGGCCACATCCGTATGATGGCAGCGGCCCAGCCGTTCCTCTCCGGGGCCATCTCCAAGACGGTCAACATGCCGACCGAGGCGACCGCCGAAGAGATCGTCAACACCTATGTCGAGGGCTGGAAACTGGGCCTGAAGGCGATCGCGATCTACCGCGACGGCTCCAAGCGCACCCAGCCGCTGATGACCAGGAAGGCCGACGAAGTCGAGGACGAGGCCGTGGCGATCGCAGCGCCGACGCCGCAGATCGTGACCGTCAACAAGCCGATGCGCCGCAAACTGCCGGATGAGCGCGCCAGTATCACGCACAAGTTCAGCATCGCGGGCCATGAGGGCTATATCACGGTCGGCATGTATGAAGACGGCACACCGGGTGAGATCTTCCTCACGATGAGTAAAGAGGGTTCCACCATCTCGGGCCTGATGGACTCCTTCGCGACCGCGATCTCCCTCGCGCTTCAGTACGGCGTGCCGCTGCCGACCCTGGTGGACAAGTTCGCCCACGCGCGCTTCGAGCCATCCGGCATCACCAACAACGAGAATATCCGGTTCGCCAAGTCGATTATGGACTATATCTTCCGCTGGCTGGGCAGCAAGTTCCTGAATCGCACTCCCGAGGTGACGCAGCCCTCTCTCGCCAACGGCCATAGCGAAGAGACCGGTATCGAAGCAAGCGCGAATACCGAACGCCCGCACCTGACGCTCACCGCGACTGCGCCGACCCTCTCGCTCACCGAGCATGAGAAGGAGACCTTCCAGAACCAGGCCGATGCGCCGATCTGTACCGAGTGCGGCAGCCTGATGGTGCGCAACGGCGCCTGCTTCAAGTGCCTCAACTGCGGCTCCGTCTTCGGCTGCTCCTGACAGGCGCCTCCCGTCAGGCAGGCGGCGGATCGGAGCCCGACGTCCTGCCTTACCCCACCATCTCATCGCCATCCCAGGCGATGAGATGGTTTTTTGATGCGGCACGAGCGGCTATTTCCAGGGAACCGGATTTGCTGAATATGCCTCGCGACATATTTTTCGCGAGGCGTCGGATTGCGTGGTCACTTTTTGGGGCGGGGACGGGTGATGAGGAAAGCGGTGAGGTCCCAGGACTCCTGGAGCGTCAAGACGCCTCCGGAGCGGTAGGGCATGTTGGACTTGAGGAACGCCGCCAGTTTTTCCGGTTTGTGCATACCGGCCAGACTGTTGAACGAGTGTTCGCCCCACAGGGCTGGTCGGTAGTAGGAGTGGCTCTCATATCTGCCCTTGCCCTCTTTGCCGTGGCAGGAGGCGCACTTCTGAAGGAAGATCTCCTCGCCTCGCGTCGCCTCCCCGGTCATTTTCGTCACCGGATACAGTCCCTGGTGGGGCGGAGTGCTGCTCCTGGCTTTGAACTGTTCGTCCATCCACTGCATGTAGACGAGGAAGGCGTTCATCTCCGGCGAGCCGTTGGGCAGCTCCGATGCGGTCTGTACGGTAGGGAGCGGGGTGCCGTTCATACTGCGTTCGAAACACTGATTCACCCGCGCCTGCAGCTTCTCCAGAGTCGGATACTTGATGTTCATGTTCACCCACCAGGCCGAATCCGGATCGCGTCCCGCATCGATGTGGCAGCTCTCACAGTGCAGTTTGGCGGTGACGTGCTTCGGCAGCAGTTCGTAGGTGTGTTCGGTCAGCTCTTTGCCGCGCAGGATGTTCGCCCAGTTCTGTCGATCCCAGTCGGTGGTCGGATGCAGGGGTGGGGGAATGTTCTGCGTGTTCGGAAGTTCCGGGTGGGCGTTGCTGAGGGTAAAGGAGAAATCGGAGCCGACAAAGCGATCCGTTCGGCGGGTATGGGCCATCGCGTGGCAGCCCATGCAGGAGGAGGTGTCCTGGGCGAAAGTCTCCATGGTCGTGTTGCCGAGGACCGCGGGGAGCGTGCGGAACACCGTGGTGGGCGTGGCGGCGTTCGGCTCCTCGGGCGGCAGCGGCCACTGCGTAGAGATCAGTTCGTAGTGGCGCAGGACCGAGCGCTGCCGATCGATCGCCTGCTGCATGGCGCGATTCAGGGCCTGGACGTTGTCCACGGCGGCGGTCGGCTGATTGCAGTTCGGCTGGCGGGCCGGAATGGGGAGGGTGCGCTGCACGACGTTCGGCACGCCGGGATGGATCTGTCGGTTGACCGCCTCTTTCGCCCCGGAACCGGTGCGGAACGAGGGATGTGCACCCGCCAGATTGTCGATCTGCTCAAACGTGGACCAGACCCACTGGGGAGCGCTGGGCGTCTTCCGGACGATATGGAAGCCCACCAGCCCCATCGTTTTGCGCCGCCAGTGGACCGGCTTACCGGCGTGCAGATCGTAGATCCACGCCTCGCTGGTCAGGAAACGGGACGTCTCTCCCGGCTCCAGTTCGCGCCATGCCGCCTTGATCAGCATCGAGCCGTTCGGGAACGAGACCGAATCGGTGGTCGCCTGTTTGCGCCCGTCGAAGAGACCGTTATTGCGGATGAAATCGAACAGCACCCGATTCATCCGCACCTCGTAGCGCACCACATGCCCCTGCCGATCGGTCAGTGTCGCGGGCAGTGTGCCGTCGGACTGCACGGCCTGGAGCATAGAGGTAAGAAGGTGCGCGCTCTGCCTCGCTTCCGGCGGGACGCTGCCGCTTCCGCCAGCGATCGCGAGCGGCGGCGCGTTCCATTGGGGCGGTGGCGCGCCGCCGGGAAGATAGACCTCTCGTGTCTCTTTCCAGGTCTCCCAGACCCGCGCGCCTGCCTCCCCGAGGCGTCGCCCCGGATCCGCTTCCCCCCGTTGCCCTTTCCGCGCAGGCCAGTTGAGCGCGACAAACTCCTGCCAGGAGAAGATGTCCGAGGCGCGCTGCGCCACGTTGCGATCCTTCTGGCGCAGTGCGCCTTCCACATCTATCGGGAGGGAGGGGGAGATCTGCGGCTCCGCCAACGGCACTCCGCAGACCTCCGGAAGTTTTACCGCAGCGCCCGACGTGGCATGGGCCTGTTTCGGGCCAGGGGCGCCTTGAACCACGACGGCCGCAATGGGCAGAGTACAGGCGGCCGAGAGCAGAAGGGGAAGGAGTTTTGGCAGGGAGCGCATCTATCGATTTCCTGTTCGCCGGGTCGGCGCAACGGGTGAGCCGGGTTTCTCCTCGGGAACGCTCTTTTTTATCAACAACGTGCGGGCCACGGTATAGGTTCCGACCAGCACGAGAAAGACGGCGAAAGCGGTCTGGAGTCCCTGCGGCTTCGCGGTGCGGCAGATATGCTGGCCTGCGAGCACGCCGAGGATGCTCATGGTCAGGAAGAGGCCGGCCGCGCCCCAGGCGATCGGCGTATGGCCCAGATAGCCTACCACTCCGGTCGCGGAGTTGGCAGCGATGATCCAGAGCGAGGTAGAGGCCGCGCGCTTCATCGGGATACCGGCAAGGAGCGTGAGCGCCGGGACGAAGAGAAACCCGCCTCCGACCCCGACAACGCCCGTCAATATGCCGATGCCCAGCCCAAGGAACGGGATGACCCATTCGGCGCACGTCTTTTCACAGGGAACAGCGCCGCTCTCCTCCTTCTTACGACGAAACATGGCGGCCGCAGCGCCCGCGATGACGCAGGCAAAGAGGAGCATCTGACTCCGATCGGAGAGCATACCGGCAAGGCGCGCGCCGCCAAAGGAGCCGACGATACCGCCCAGCGCGAACAGCAGCGCGATGCGAATATCGACCTCCTGACCGGGGCAGCCGTGCGTGTGGCAGCGGCGTTTGGCCAGGATCGCGCCCACCAGACTGGTCGCTCCCACGACCGCCAGACTGGTCGCGACGGCGGATTTCACCGGCAGACCGGCCGCGTAGACGAACGCGGGCAGCGCCAGCGCAGAGCCTCCGGACCCCAACGTCCCCAGCACGAAGCCTGTGATCAGTCCCAGCACCGGCAGCAGAAGCTCATGCAGCGGCATGTTCGCTCGTCCTTTCATGGGAGAGGGCACCCGAACAAGTCTTGAACAACACCTCCTAATTTACCCTAATTTTGCCTGTCTGTCGCAGGCATTATGCCTGCCAGTTCGCACTCCTCTCTGTAGAGCGCGTGGATCTCCTCCATCAGGCGCTCGATGCTGAAACGCTTGAGGACGTTCGCCCGCCCCGCCCTGCCGTGTTCGGCGGCCAGATCCGGATTTTGAAGGTAGTGGACCACCTTCTCTGCCAGGGCGTTGCCGTCGTAGGCGGGCACCAGGTAGCCAGTCACGCCCTCTTGGACCACTTCGGGAATGCCGCCGACCCGCGTCGCCACGACGGGCCGCTCCATCATCATCGCCTCGACAAGTACCAGTCCAAACGGTTCCAGCACGGAGGCCAGCACAAAGACATCCATCGCCGCCAGACATTGGGGAATATCGGTCCGATAGCCCGCAAAAGTGACACACGCCTCCAACTGATATTGGTGCGTGAGGGCCTCATACTCCTCCCGCCTGCCGCCGTCTCCGACGATCAGAAAATGGGCTTCCGGCACGCGTTTATGGAGGTTGGCGGCCATGGCGAGGAAGTATTCGATCCCCTTCTGGGTATCCAGCCTTCCGATCGTTCCGATCACCGGGCCGTTGGTGGACAGAGACAGGTGCGCGCGGGCTGCAGCCGTGGGGATCGTCTCCCAGTAGGGGGTGATGTCGATGGCGTTATAGAGAGTGCGCACCTTCTTCGGATCGCGACCCACATCGGAAATTTGACTCTGGCGGTTCTGTTCCGAGGCCGTGGTGTAGCGATTGACCATCCGGTCAAAGAGGCGGTTCGCCTGATGTCGGAGAGGAGACTCGGTCTCCTGCGCCGCGCCACGCACCGTGATGATGACCACGGGAATCTTCACCAACCGCGCCGCAAGGACGGCGACCCGGCCCGCATTCCCACTGAGGATCTGCATGTGGAGAATATCGATGTCCAGTGTACGAAAAAGTTGGCGCAGGCCGCGTAAGCGCGTGCGCGCGGAGTGCCCCTGAAAGACCGAGAGAAACGGCGTGCGTACGGCAGGCGCGCCTCTGGCTTCTACCCCTTCCGCGAGAGGAGACACGGCGGGATCGTCCGAACAGATCAGGATAGGCTCGAACTGTGTGCGGTCGAGATGCTGGATGAGCAGCGTGGTCGAGCGCTCTACGCCGCCCATCTCATAGCTCTCCGTCAGGTAAGCCACGCGCAGTCTGCCCAACTTTTTGGCGAGCGCGGAGGCAGTTGAAGAGTCGGAGATTAAAGAGGTTTCTGACATGCCAATCCATTTCCTGAGGGACCCAACCGACCTGCTTGCATTCCTGCCGGTACAGCGCCTGCATCTATCTTTTCATGCTGAAATGCTTCAAGACATGCGTTCGTGCAGTCTTGCCGTGCACGGCGACAGGGCGTTCGCGTTTAAGGTGGTGGGAGTGGGGGATATCAACGGGGATAGGCATCCGGATCTGGTGTTCCAGAACCAGGCCACCGGTCAGGCGGTGATGTGGTTTATGAACGGCGTCAACTTCCTCGGCGGCGGACCGCTGTCGGTCACACCGGCACCCAACTACCTAATTGTCGGGCCGCACTGAGCGCAGAAGCTGCTTGAAACGCGATAGACAGCGGTTCCGTCTTGACGAGTAGGGGCTGAGGGGTTATAATGCCGAGAGATAACGGCAGACCCCGAAACTGAATCGGGCAGGAGGCGGTGAGACGATATGGCAGCTTTGACGCTGACGGCGGAGAACTACTACGATAAGGTGTTGGGAGCGTGGCAGGGGAAGAGTGCGGGCGTGACCCTCGGCGCCGGGATGCGCGGGCAGTTGACGCCGGGACGCTATAACTACTACAGCCCGGTGCCCGGACAACCGGTCGCCAGCCTGGCCCTCGACTTTCCTCTGGTCTGGCTGGCGGTACTGGAGGAGTGCGGCGCGGAGATCACCCCCGCGGACCTCGCGGTCGGCTGGCTGGAGCATCTGGACTATTCGCAGGACGAGTTCGGCTATGCCGTGCTCAACCTGCGGCGCGGCGTGCCTCCGCCCGCTTCCGGCTCCTACGCCAACTGGTTCCGCCACGCTACCGGCGGCGTGCTGCGCGCGGATCTCTGGGCGATGCTCGCGCCCGGCGCACCACAGGTCGCGGCCTCCTACGCCTATCACGACGCCAAACTCGACCATAGCGAAGAGGGCGTCTGGGCGGCGATGTTCCTGGCGGCGGTCGGCAGCGCCGCGTTCTTCCTCACCGATACGTTCACCCTCATTACGATCGGCCTCGCCATGATCCCGCGCACCAGCCGCACCGCGCGCGCCGTCAAGACCGCGCTGGCGGCGGCAGGGCGGGGGGCGTCGTGGCTGGAAGCGCGGGAGAGCGTGCAGCACGAAGTCGGGCACAAAAACTTTACCGACGCTCCCCAGAACATGGGCTTCTTTTCCATCGGCCTGCTCTACGGGATGCGCGACTTCGGCGCGGCCCTCTGCGCGGCCTGTAACTGCGGTTACGACGCCGAAGTGGTCGGAGGCGCGCTGGGCGCGGTTTTGGGAATCCGGGAAGGCAGCGTCGGTCTGCCCGAAGATTGGGTGCGGCCGATCGGCGATGTCGTCATCCCCGGCCACGGGCTGCGCGATTTCGACGCCCCCAGAACGCTGAGCGAAGTCGCCAGCCGCACGGTCGCGATGGGCAAAGAGGTCGTCGCCGCCCGGTGCCCCGACATCGCGATCGTGAGCGGCGCGGACGCCCTGCCCAACTTCAACGCGGAGTTCGAACCGATGCGGCCCGCCGGAGAGATCCGCTTCGAACCCATCGAGCCGGACACGACCCCGGAACCTGCTCCGGTCGCAGCGACGGATACGCCGGCGGTTCCGACCCCAGAAGAGTTTCCGGTGGAGAGCGCACTTCCGGAATCGGCGCCGTCGCCCGTCGTGGAGCCTGCGTTGGCCAACCCTCTGCCCGGCTTTGCGCCGCAGCCCCCGGCCTTTCAGCCGGCGGTCGCCGCCCCTGCGTCCACGATGCCGGGTTTCGTCACCCCGCAGTCTGTCGCCGCCGAAGAGCCGACTCCGGTCTCCGCCGCAATCGACGAGCCAGGTTCGGAAGCCTCCGTGATGCCTGACGCCGCCGCGCCTGCCTCTCCCGCAGAGAGCGAAGCGCCGCCGCTTGCGCCCGATCCGGTCAGCGCCATCGCCTGGACGGACACCACGCTGATCAAGCCGCTGCTCGTCATCCCGCCCAACGCGTTAATCGGCCAGAGCGGGGATTTCGAAGTCGTCCTGGATACGGGAGACGCTCCCGCGATCGCGTACGGCATGCCCAAGATGCTCTCTTTTGCGATCTTCAATCGCGGGGAGGCGTTCAGCGGACGCATCGCGCTGCTCGCGCCGTCCGGCTGGCAGGTGCAGGCGCCTGTCGGGCTGGGACAGCGTCAGTATATCGCCGCGCACACCGGCATTCTGCGCGTGGAGTTTGTTCTGGTTGTGCCGAACGAAGGCGCGCGAATCGACATCGCCAATACGATCTCTCTACGTCTGACGGGGGAGGAGGGCGGCATTCCGGTGGAGACCGATTTCCATCTGATGGGAGCCTCCTGCTGGTGGACCGTCGGTCCCTTCACGAATTTCGATGGGGAGGGTTTCGATCGGGCGTTTGCCCCGGAAGATCGACCCGGCCTGGGCGAGTCCTATCCGGGCCGGAGTTCGCAGATGGTCCGCTGGGAGCGGCGTACCTTCCTGGAGCCGACCCTCGATCTGGAGCCGCTGTTTCGGAGCGGTTCCGGCGTCTGCTACGGCCAGACGACCTTGCAGAGTCCGAGCACGCGCGATATCCGGCTGGTCGCCAATACCAACAGCGGGGTCAAAGTCTGGCTCAACGGCGGCCTGGTGATGCGCCGCCACCATCGGGAGACCTTCCGTCCGATCCTCGGGAGCGGCCCCTGGGCACAAGAGGTGACACTGCGTGCCGGAAGCAATGCGCTGCTCGTCAAATGGGTGCGCGGCAACGACCCCTACGAATTCAGCCTGACCACCAGCGACCGCTCCGGACGCGGTCTGCCGGAGGTTGGCAACACGCTCTGGTAGTGTACGCGGCCCTCGCAAACCGGGGAAATGCTTGACAACGTTTCCCCGAAAACGTTATAATACGGGAGTTAATATCAAGGTTTGCTCTCATTCCACGTGCCCTAACTTCCCATTCGCTGCGGTCGTCCCGGAAAGGTATTTCCGGAAAACGGTTGTCGTTGCGCTCTCGCGGGCGCACTCAGGAGAAACTGTCTTTGAGCGTTAAACCCCACTCTGAAGGCGATCCTTGCTCTGACCTTCCTTCCGGGGAAGAGTTCGGCGATGAATGCCCCCGCCTGTCCATCGTCGTGCCCGCCTATGATGAAGAGAAACGCCTGGGCGCCTCTCTCAAACGGATGCTCGCCTATTTCGACTCCATGCACTATCCCTTCGAGATCCTGGTGGTAGACGACGGCAGTAAGGACGATACGGCGCAGCTCGTCAAAACGATTTCCGCGTGCCGTCCCCAGGTGCGCCTGCTCTCGTATGAAGCCAACCGGGGCAAAGGCTATGCGGTGCGCTTCGGCGTCCTGCAGGCCCGTGGAGAACGCGTTCTGTTTTGCGACGCGGATCTGGCGACCCCGATCGAAGAGGTCGAGAAACTCCTCGCGAAACTCGACGAAGGTTACGACATCGCCATCGGCTCCCGCGACGTCAAAGGTTCGCAGTTGATCAAACGCCAGTCCCATCTGCGGGAGTACGGCGGGAAGATCTTCAACAAGATGGTTCAGACCATCGCGGTTCCAGGCATCCACGATACGCAGTGCGGTTTCAAACTCTTCACCCAGAGCGCGGCGCAGGCCATTTTTAAACGCTGTCAGGTGGATCACTTTGCTTTCGATGTCGAGGTGCTCTATCTGGCCCTGCGCTTTGGGATGCGCATCGCGGAGGTTCCCGTGCGCTGGGCGCATCAGGAAGGCTCGAAAGTGCGCTTCTTCCGGGATGCCATCCGCATGTTCAAGACCCTGTTCCGTATCAAGATGACTCGCTATGAGCCGGTCGCCGCCTCGCCGGGCGTCAATCTCCCATGAACGAACCTGAATACGAGCGTATGTACCTCCTGGAGGACTCGTACTGGTGGTTTGTCGGGCGGCATCGGCTGGTCGAGGCGCTGCTCATCGCCCGGTACGGCGCGCCCGGAACCCAGGACCCTTCCACCCCGCTGAATATCCTCGATGTGGGCTGCGGCACCGGCGCGATGTCCGTTCGCCTCAAGCGCTGGGGACGTGTCATCTCCGCCGACTTCTCGCAGACCGCGCTTCAGTTCTCCCGCCGCCGCGGCCTGAACTATCTGGTCGGCGCGGACGCGATGAAACTGCCGTTCGCCACCGATAGCATCGATACGATCGTCACGATGGACGTGCTCGAACACCTCCCGGACGACTGCGCGGCGATGCGAGAGTTCTTTCGTGTGCTGAAACCGGGCGGATGCGTCATTGCGACCATCCCCGCCTATCCGCACCTCTGGAGCGAGCACGACGTCGCCCTCATGCACTTCCGCCGCTATCAGCGCCCCGAACTTCGGGAGCGCTTCGAGGCCGCCGGTTTCCGGATCGAAAAGCTCTCCCATACCATGACCGCGCTCTATCCCGTCGTGGCCCTGCAACGCCGCCTGAACGCCCGCAAGCCCCCGCACGACCCACCGCAAGCCGCCATGCCGATCGTGCCTGCCCCGATCAACGCCGCGCTCACCGGCTTTCTAGGCATGGAAAACGCCTTCGCCCGCCGTGTCAACTTTCCCTTCGGCGTCTCCATCCTCTGCATCGCCGTCAAACCCTGAACCTCCCCCAAACCCCCTCCTTCTAAAGGAGGGGGCTAAAAAGTACGCTTCACCCTTGACGATAGACCGGTAGCCATGATACAATAGGGGTGTTATGCGGGAGTAACTCAGTGGTAGAGTGCCATCCTTCCAAGTTGGAAGTCGCGAGTCCGAATCTCGTCTCCCGCTTTACCCGCCCCCGTAGCTCAGTGGATAGAGCATTCGCCTTCTAAGCGAATGGCCGCAAGTTCGAGCCTTGCCGGGGGTACGTTCTCAGAACGAAAAAGCCAGAATCAGTCCGATCCTTCCGGGGATCGGACTTTTTGTTGATTCTGGCTGAGGTGGCTGGAAAGGCCGATTTAGAAAAGCATGTCGAGGCGACCGGAGCTGTCGCCGATGTTTTCGGCGGGGACGCCCATGCGGTCGAGCATGGAGAGGAACAGGTTATTCATCGGGGTGCCGTTTTTGTAGGTCTTGTGATGGCCCGATTTGATGGTGCCTGCACCCCGGCCTGCCAGGAGGACCGGCAGATCGTCGTGGTTATGGCGGTCGCCGTCGCTGATGCCTGCGCCGTAGACCAGCATGGTGTTGTCGAGCAGGGTGCCTTCCAACTCCTTGATCGACTGCATCTTCTCCAGGATATAGGCGAGCTGTGTCGTGTGGAACTGGTTGATCTGCTGCACTTTGGCCAGTTTCTCCGGGTTATTGCCGTGGTGCGAGCAGTCGTGATGGCCTTCCGGCACGCCGATCTCTTTGTAGCCGCGGTTGCTGCCGTCGTTGGCGATCATAAAGGTACAGATACGGGTGAGATCGGCCTGGAACGCCAGGATCATCATATCGCCCAGCAGGCGGATATGCTCGCCGAAATCTGTAGGCACGCCGGTCGGGCGATCGTCTGCGCTGAGCTTTGCGCCTGCGTTCGACTTCTCCGCCCACTCCAGGCGACGCTCGATCTCACGCACGCTGGTGAAGTACTCGTCCAGTTTGCTCTGGTCGTGCGTGCCCAGACGATTCTTCAGGCGCGTGGCATCCTCCACCACGGAGTCCAGGATGCTATGGCGGTAGATGCGGCGGCGCTCGATGCTCTCTTTGGTATCTCCGGCGTTGCCGTTGGAGAAGAGGCGATCAAAGATCAGGCGCGGGTCTATCTCCTTCGCAACGGGCGAAGACTCACCGCGCCAGGAGATGTTGGAAGAGTAGGCGCAGGAGTAGCCGCTGTCGCAGTTTCCGGACTGGCCACCGCGCTCGCAGCCGATCTCCAGCGATGGGAAGAAGGTCTTGTTGCCGACATGCATGGCGGCGAGTTGGTCGGCGGAGATCCCGTTTTTGATGTCCGCGCCATCCGTCTTGCGCGGATGGCAGCCGGTCAGGAAGGCGGCCGAGGAGCGGGCATGATCGCCCGCGCCATCCTGGAGCGCCTCTGCGTTGTGCTGCGTCAGGCCCGTCAACACCGTCAGGCTGTCTTTCACTTTTTTAAGCGGCGCGAGCGTGGGCGTCAGCTCGAAAGCGCCTTCGGTCGTGGGGGTCCACATCTTCATGTTGATGCCGTTCGGCACGAACATAAAGACCATGCGGTTGACGCGGGCGGCTTTCTTACCGGACTGGGCCAGGGCGGTAATGGGCAGCATCGCTTCCAGCGCCGGAAGCGCCATGGCGGTGCCCAGACCGCGCAGCAGGGTGCGTCGAGAGATCACAGGATTGGTCATCGAGTTGCTAAACCTCCATCGTCCCCACGCCGCTTGCGGAAGGGATCACTTTCCACGATTGCAGTTACCAGCGCAGAGAACTTATAGTCGTTCTGCGCGATTTTGCTCACCATTGCGTCGATATTGCAACGGTCGTAGTGTTCGATGCCGCGCCCGAGGGCGTAGGTCATCATCTTCTCGGTAAGACAGTGGACGAACAGCGTCTTCTTTGTCTTCAGAATACTCTTCAACTGGGCCGGACCGGTAAAGGAGACATTGCCCGGCAGCACACCGGAGGCATCCACGGCGGAATCGCCGTCCTTGGTGCGCCAGCCGCCGGTCGCGTCGAAGTTCTCCAGTCCGAAGCCCAGCGGGTCCATACGGGCATGGCAGGAGGCGCAGACCGGGTCTTTGCGATGCTGCTCCATGCGCTGCCGCAAGGTTCCTACGAGCGGGCCATGGTTGTCGTCCGCCAGTTTCGGCACATTCGGCGGGGCGGGCGGAGGCGGTGTGCCGAGCAGATTGTCCAGCACCCACCGGCCGCGCTTGACCGGCGAGGTTCGGGTCGGGTTCGAGGTGACGGTCAGGATACTCGCCTGGGTCAGCAGTCCGCCGCGCTGATCGCCTTCCAGCGCCACGCGCCGGAAGGTGTCGCCGGTCACCCCGGCAATGCCGTAGTGCTTGGCGAGCGGCTCGTTCAGGAACGTATATTTCGCGTCGATAAAGTCCAGCAGGCTGCGATCTTCATTCACGATGGAGGTGAAGAACATCTCCGTCTCGGTCTTCATCGCGGCCCGCAGTTTTTCGTTCCAGTCCGGAAAGCGGCCCGTATCGGGGCGCACCTGCGAGAGGTTCCGCAACTGCAGCCACTGGCCCGCGAAGTTCTGGCCCAGCGCCTGCGCTTTCGGGTCCTTGAGCATCCGCCTGACCTCCTGCTCCAGCACTTTCGTGTTCTGCAGTTTGCCCTGCGCGGCCAAGCTGTTGAGTTCGGCGTCCGGAACGCTGCTCCACAGGAAGTAGGAGAGGCGCGCGGCCAGCTCATAGTCGGTCAGATAGCGTGCGACCGTCTTCTCGTTCGGCTTCGGGTCCAGCTCCACATGGAACAGGAAGTTCGGATTGACCAGGATGGCTTCGACCGCGACGCGAATGCCGCCTTCGAAACTCTCGCCCTGTTTCTGCGCCAGGTGTACATACGTCAGCAGGCGGTCTACTTCCTGCGTGGTCACCGGGCGTCGGTAGGCTTTGGTGGCAAACGCGGAGAGAATCTTACGCGCGGCCTCGTCCTTGCTCAGAGTCGCCGAGGGCTGGCAGAAGACGATCTTCTTATGGGAGGAAGGCAGATCTTTCGGCATCCCAGGCGGTCCGACCAGCTCCAGGTAGTTGACGATCAGGTTGCGATCCTGGTGGCCCTGGGGCGCTTTCGGGTCGTAGAAGTCGTT
>Ga0070658_10001436_pt1 | contig 20320 bp, 17 predicted proteins | sample KBSC13metaG_FD_64664 | JGI IMG/M metagenome (GOLD analysis project Ga0070658, IMG submission 64664) | Corn rhizosphere microbial communities from Kellogg Biological Station, Michigan, USA - KBS C1-3 metaG | ecosystem: Host-associated > Plants > Roots > Rhizosphere > Soil ...
AAAAGAGAAAAGAGAGGGAGAATTGCCAGGAATCTAACCTGAAAACTCTCTCCTCTCTCCTTTGAAACTCTCTTGCATTTCTCTGTGGCTCTGTGTCTCTAGCGTAGCGGGTGGTGGAATCTTAAAAGGTCAGTCGCTGAGGTAGCCGAGGAGGTTGCGGCGTTTGGCGGCGTGTTTGAGTTTGCGGAGGGCCTGGATTTCGATCTGGCGGACGCGTTCGCGGGAGAGGTGCATCCGGACGCCGATCTCCTGGAGAACCTCTGAGGAGTCCTCTTCGAAGCCGAGGCGCAGACGCATGACTTCGCGCTCGCGGGGTGTCAGAATCTGTAGCAACTCTCGCAATGCCTCCCGGCGCTCTTCGGTCAGGACGGCCTGCTGCGGATTCTCCGCGGAGGCGTCGTTGATCAGGGCGGAGAGGGGAGTGTTCTCTTCATTGCCGACGAGCATATCGAGGGAGAGCGGGTCCTGGCCGGCCTGGAGCAGCGCGGAGATCTTGTGCATCGAGACACCCGTGTGGTGGGCCAGCTCTTCAAGGGAAGGCTCGACGCCGCGCTCGCGGAAAAACAGGTCTCGCATCTTTTCCAGTTTGCGAATCGCTTCGGAGACGTGCGCCGGGATACGGATCGCCTTCGATTTGTTGTCGATAGCGCGGCTGATAGACTGTCGGATCCAGTAGGTCGCATAGGTGCTGAAGCGGAAGCCACGGGCGGGGTCGAAGCGCTCGGTCGCGGTCACCAGGCCGATCGCGCCCTCCTGAACAAGATCTTCGAACGGGATGAGCGCGCTGTGGTAGTTTTTGGCGATATTGATGACCAGGCGCATATTCGCTTCGATCAGGCGGTCTTTCGCACGTCGATCTCCACAATGCATACGCGCCGAAAGATCCTGCTCCTCTTCGACGGAGAGCAGGCGTTGGCGGGTCAATCGCGGAAGATAGGAGTGCGATTCTGCGCTCGAATGCGGGACGCTCTCCTCTTCCGGTTCGCCGCCCCCACGGGGCGGAGTCGGAGATGAGTTGGCGGGCGGTGTCATGAATAGTGCTCCTTGTGCGACATACGGCACGGTCACCACACGGACCTCTACCTTTACGTATCGGAACTGTCCGCTATCTATACTATATTAACGGAACGCGACGGTGAAACGTCACACTCTCCCAGAGAAAAGAGAGGCGGATGTAGCATAGTAGACACATTCGCTGTGAACGGCTTCACAAGAAAGAGTACTGCCATGAAAGCGGAAACGTCCTTATCGGTCTCCACGCTCCGGGTGGGAGCCTTCCTACAGGAGATCGCGACGAGCTATAATCCTTTAGACGAGCATACGGCACAAAATGTTTGCCCTGCCTTCGAGGAAGTTTCCCCGGATCGTTTTGCAGAGTTCCAACCCCTATTACCGGAGGGAACGATCGTACAGGCAGTGGCGCGAATTCCGGATGGCAGCGCCCTTATCGGGACCAATCAGGGACTGTTTCAACAGCGCGGAGACGAATTCCTGCATGTGTCGCCGCAAAATTTTGCCATAAATGCCACGGAGGGTCTCCTTAGCCCCGATATTCGGGCGATAGCCGCCGATACGGACGGTATTTGGATAGGCACAGCAGGCGGACTGAACTACTATTTAGGCGGCGTCTGGTTCGCCTATACCGGCGTGGATGGCCTGCCGTTCCTCGACATTACTCACCTTACTCTCGGCGGCGACGGTTCCCTCTGGATCGGCACGCCGCAGGGCGTGATACGCTTTCATGACGGGCAGTGGCGTACCTACTCCGGGCCGCGCTGGCTGCCGGACGACCATGTCACCGGACTGCAGGCTGAAGAGAACGGCGACTGCTGGATTCGCACTCGCTCCGGAGTCGCGCATATCGCCTTCGCGCCGATGACCTTGCGGGAGAAGGCCGCGCACTATGAACAGATCACCCTATTGCGCCACAATCGCGGCGGCTATGTGACCGACTGTCGCCTCACGCGACCGGGCGATCTAAGCAGTTTCCTCTACGAGGCCAGTGACAATGATGGCCTCTGGACGAGCCTCTACATCTGTGCAGAGTCGTTTCGGTTCGCGGTGACAGGCGACGTCGTAGCCAGGGAACTCGCCGCGCGCAGCCTCCACGCTCTTTTAGACCTTGTTCGGGTCACGGGTATTCCCGGATTCCCCGCCCGGACGCTCATGCATGTTAATGAGCGGGTATTACAGTCGGATCCCGGGCCGAACTGGTACCCTTCGCCCATCGAACCCGACATCCTCTACAAGAACGACACCTCCTCCGATGAGTTGGATGGGCACTATCTCGCCTGGTATGTCTACAGTGACCTGGTCGCCGATGCCGAGGAGCGCGCTGCGATCGCTGCGACGTGTCGGGCCGTTACCGAGCATCTTCTGGATCATCACTATACGCTGGTCGGTCCAACCGGAAAGCGCACCACCTGGGGAGTCTGGTCACCGGAGGCTTTGAATGACGACCCGAACTGGATCGGGGAGCGGGGTCTGAACTCGCTGGCGATCCTGTCGCATCTCAAGGTCGCCATGCATCTCTGTGGAGACGCCCGCTTTGAGGAAGCCTATCAGTCTCTTATCGTTCAGCACGGCTATGCGCTCAATACCGTCCGCCAAAAAACTCTGCCGCCCTTCGCCGAAAACAACCACTCCGACGACGAACTCGCCGCCTGTGTCTACTATCCCCTGCTGATGCTGGAGAAGGACCCGGCATTGCGTCGCTTTTATCTCCACAGTCTGGAGCGCACGCAGGCCATTTTGCGCCCTGAAAAGTCGCCCTTCTACAACTTCCTCTATGGCGCACTGGCTCCCGGCCGACCCTGCGAAGTGGATAGCGCGGTGCAGTGGCTTCAGGAGGCTCCCTGGGATCTGCGGCACTGGTCGGTGCGCAACAGCCATCGCGCCGACATACGCCACGATCCGGAGCCGGGACGATTCGGAGAGAAGCAGGCGTTGCATGTTCTGTCGCCCCGAGAGAGACGGGCCGCCAAGTGGAATCACAATCCGTATGCGCTGGATGTCGGTGGGGACGGCATGGGGGAAGAGGATGGCACGTTCTGGCTGCTGCCCTACTGGATGGGCCGCTATCACGGGCTGATCAGCGAACGGGAACCGGAGATTTAGAATTTGGTGCGGAAGTCCAGGTTGGTCTGGATCTCGTCTTGAAGGTTGTGGGTGTCGTGGCTGCGGATCTCCGCGGACACCGTGAGGAAGTGTTCGGAGTTGATCTGATGGTCCAGAGAGACATGCAGATGATCCGAATGATCGAACTTTCCGGCCTGCCCGTTGATGTCTTTGCTGTAGGCGATGCCGAACTTCATGGTCTTCGAGAGCACGGTATCGACGCCGAAACCGAAGGAGCTGGTCGCTACTTTCGTGGTCTGGTTATCGCTGAGCCGATAGAAGATCTGCGACGTCAACGTGGAGCGCCAGGCGTGTTTGAAGGCGACATCCGCGGTGGTCAGTGGAGTCAGGTTGCCTTTGTCGTCTTCCGGCAGGGTTCCGAAGGTGTAGACGAAATTGGTCGCCTTGGCGAACCGCCAGTCCGCGGTAAAGCGGCGGATCAGTTTCTCTTCGCCGGTCGGCAGCGTGCGGACCTTGTAGAGGAAACCGGCGTGGAACCATTTCTTCGGGTTCGGGTCCGTGGTGAACTGGTAGAGGCGATTGACCGTGCTGGCGCCCGTCGGTAAGGTGATGCCGCTGTAGTCGAGCACGAACTCGTTCTTTAGGATCTTCCAGGCTGCGCGGCCCGTCATGGTCTCGTTTTGCAGTTTGCGCTGATCGTTCAGCGAGGCATAGCGCGCGGTAAAGGTGATATCCTTGACCAGCCCCAGCGCGAACGGCTTGGAGTTGCTGATGGCGAAATCGGCGACGTCTTTGGTGTTTTTGGCGTTGTCGTGGATCTCATTGAAGGTCGCTGCGACGGTGAAGTTTTTGGTCGGCTGCCCCGTCAGGCCGAACTTGACCGTATCGCCGTCTTTATTGTCGGTCGTGTCTCTCTGAGTCAGGCCCGCGACGATGGCGAACTGCTTGTTGGCCTGGAACTGGAAGTCGAACGTGTCGGTAGCCTCTGAGGGCAGCACACCGGTGGCGGTGGGCGTGGTTAGGGGATTGGTCGGCGTGCCGTCTCCGCCTCGGTCGATCTCCGCGCGGCTGTAGCTGAAAGTCAACTGGCTGGAGGGCTTGACATGAACGTTGAGGTTCGTCGAGTTCTCGTAGCGGTTGTCGGCATAGGTGAGATGTTTCTCGTCGAAACTCAGTCCATTTGGTTTGGCTTTGGATGTCTCGAAGTGCAGGGAGTCGATGGTGGCGCCCTGTGTCTGAATACCGTTGGCGAACGTCGCGGATTGATCGTGAAGGAGATTGAACAGAGTGCCGTTCTTGAACGCCTCATTGAAGGTCAGTACGCTGTGCTCCAGCCCACTGCGTTTGCCGTCGGCGGTCGCGATATCGCTGTCATCGGTGTAGGAGAGGCCGGTGAGCTTGTTGATCGTGTACTGCAGATTGAACTTGTGGGTGTCGTGGCTCAGCTTATCGGCGGCGTTATTGGCGGAGAACAGGGTGCCGTCGAAGGTCAGTCCTTTGATCGCGGCGAGGTGGGCCGCGTAGTCGGAGCGCTTGTAGCCGCGTTCCAACTCGACGGTATGCTTGTCCGCATCGGTCATCGCAAGATCGGCGGAGCGGCTGAAATCCTTGTCGGTGTTGGCGAAGTTCGCGGCCAGTGTGATGTTTTTGGTTTCGAGGCCGAGGTGCTGACGGCTCAGCCCGGCGGAGGCGATCCGCGCCGCCAACTGTTGATTGACGGCGTCCTCGTGCGCCTTTGCAAGCGCGTCCTTGATCGTGTCCGCCACTGCGCCAACGCGCAGATTGGTCATGTTGAACTTCGTCAGCTTGTTCAGTTGCCAGGTCAGCCCGAACTGCTTGCGTGCCAGCCCATGCTCGTTGGCGAACTGGGCGCGCTCGACATCGGAGAGGTCGGTCAGGCGGGTGAAGTGGTTGTCGATGGTCTGGTCGAGCACAGTGAACTGCAGCGTTTTGCCGGTATAGCCGAACTGGTAGCGATGGACCGCGCCGAGCGTGCTTTTCGCCTTACCGCCATCCAACTGGGCCAGATCCATGTGATTGAAGGTGATAAAGCCGCTCTTGCCCGCCTTGCCCAACAGCATTTTGGCGTTCAGGAACTCCCGCGACAGACCGGCCTCTTTGCCGACCTGGTCGCGATCTTTCTGCACCACGGAGGCCACCTTCGCATCGGGATCGAACTGGCGGCGGATGTCGAGCGCCAGGGCGTTCTTCTCGATGTCGGCGAGATCGGCGAGGCGGGTGAATTCTTTGTCGGTCGTACGCTGCGTATAGTCCAGGCTGAATGCGCCGGTCGTCAGGTTCAGACTTTCGCGCTGCAGGCCGGCGCTCTGGGAGGCGGCATCCTTCGCGGCGTCGGACAGGTGCAGTTGGGAGAAGGAGATGCCGCCGGTCTTCCCGAGCGCGGAGTTGAGGAGCAGGGAGTCGCGGCTGAGGCCGGCCTCTTTGATGACCTGCGCTTTGTCGGCAGCCGTCACCTGCTCCGGTTTGGCGGCGGGATCGTACTGGCGGTAGAGGTCGAGCGCGAGGGAGGTCCTGTCGGCGTCGCTCAGATCTTTGAGGCGGGTGAAGTTTTTATCGGTTTTGCGCTGGAGGCGCTGGACATTGATCCCGGCCAGGTTGAAGCCGAGGCTCTCCCGGCTCAGACTGCCGCTCTTGTCGCCGAAGCTCTGACTGGCGAAATCGAGCGTGCCGGGCAGCGCGCCCTTTTTAGACGAGCCGAAGTTCAGTCCGAATCCCAGACTGGAGGTTTTTAGCCCCTTCTCATGTTCCCACTGCGCTTTATCCGCCTCCTGCAGGCCCTTGAACTGCGCAAAGTTCTCGCTGATGGAGCGGCTGGCGTAGTTGAAGTGCAGGTTCTGGGAGAGGAAGCCGACGCTCTGCTGGCTGATCGATCCCTTTTCATCGTGGATTTGGCTGAGGTCAAAGCTGAGGCCGTCGGGCGTCTTGCTCTTCGGGTTCAGTCCCAGGCCGAAGCCGAAGCCGAAGCGCTGGATTCCCTTTTCGCTCTCCAACTGCGTCAGGCGGGCGAGCAGCGCCTTGTCGTTGGTCGCGCTCGCTTTCAGGGCGGTGAAGCCGTTGAAGTTCTTCCCGACATCCTGGAAATCGGCATGGGCGCGCAGCAGTCCCGACTGGGTAGCCAGATTCTGTGTGATCAGGTGGTCCAGGCCGGGGGCGGTGGCCGGTTTGGCTGCCGCGGCCGCGCCTGGTTTCGCTCCGTCCATTTTGAGGTTGCTGGTCACGGTGGTGTTGGAGAAGTAGGCCAGTCCCGAGTAGGTTGAGAGGCCTTTGGTCCCCAGTTTGCTGTTGAGGTTAAAGCCGTAGAGAGAGGTGCTGATACCGTCGGCCATGCTGTTGCCGAATGCCAGATTGAGTGCGGTAGATCCGCCGAAGTTCAGTTGCAGGCCGGGCATTCCGATGGAGGCGTGCGAAGTGCCGGTACTCTCATCGTAGCGATAGTAGGCGCTGATGGTGTCGCTCGGTCGGATGGAGGCGGCGAAATAGAGCGCGCCGCTGTCGGGATCGAGAAAGTAGTCCTGCCCGGCTTTCAACAGGGAGCCGTTGACGCGGAGGCTGAGGGTATCCGTCAGGATGTTGCCATGTGAGAGCGCGTAGCCGAGGCGCGCCCCGGTGCCGCGCAGGATCTCCGAGCAGGCTTTTCCCGCCGTCGTGCCCGTGCGTGCCTTTCCCGTGTTCTGGCCGATCACGCTCAGGCCCGCACTGCCGCCTGCAATCCCATTGACCGGAGGTGTGGCGCTCTGCGTGGGGGAAGGAGGAGCGGTGGCCGGAGCCTGCGCCTGTACCGGGCCGGCAAGCACGAACGGCAAGGTAACGGATAAGATGACACCGGTTGAGGAGAATACTCCTCCTGCTCGCTTGCGGGCGCGAGTCAGCCTTCTTGTCATTTTATGGTACCTTGCCGTCATAAGCTTTGGTTCGATCCTTGCGTCCGTGCACACCCGAGAGATTACCTTCTGCTACGAGGCTATAAGGGACTCTTCAGGAGGGTGAATACTTCGTGTCTCTGACCGCTATCCGCGATGGAGGAGTGATCAAAGTTGTCAAGACGCGGAGGCGGGTTCTTGCGCAGGGCCGCCTCCTGCAGCACCTGTTGCGCAGCGGGCGGCAGCACCGCAACGCGAATGCGTGATTTCGGCGCCGGAGCAGGAGTGACACTCCCTCCCTCGACGACCGTTGTCGGCTGTTTGGGCGGGTCGTTGTCCGGCATCCGAGGCGTTGGTGTTGTAGGCTCATCGTAAGCGACGAGTTTTGTGCCCAACTCATTGCCAGAAGCCGCATCGATCGTTCTCTGTTCGTGGCGTGCCACTCCCTCATCCATATGTTTGGAGTAGTCATACCCGCCGGGAATGGGAGGGTTCAGAACCACCTGCGGATGAGGCGCATTGTTATTCGGCAGCGAATAGTTATGCGGCGCAGGTTTCATCCCCGTTGCAATCTGCTTTTTAGTCTCTTTCGTGGCTTTAAGCGCCTTTGCTTCGGCAGCCAACTGAGGAGAAGGCGGAACGATCTCCCTGGGATGGAAGGGTGGTCTGGGCGCGATACCTCTGTCTGGCTTGATCGGCGGAAAAGTGAACAGCGGGGGCGCAATCGTATGTGGCAGTGTGGTATTCTCAGCCACCGTGGTCCGGGGCGTATCGGTGATCGCCACCGGAGTTCGAAGCGTCCCTGTGCCGGAAGTGGAGTTATGGTGCGGCCAGAAGATCATGGCGCCGATGGCGACGACGGCGAAAGCGCCACCGGCCGTGGCATAGCGTCCGAATGTCGGGGAAGCGGGAGTGGCGGTACGATTCCAGGCTGCGCGCAGCCGACCGACCAGCGTGGGGCGGTGAGACGTTTTGGCCAGGACGGTTTCCCGCAGGCTTGCAGGCGGCTCGACCTCTTCCAGCATGTGCATGGTCTTCGAGGACGCCATCAGAAAATCGAAGTCACGTCGATAGGCGGGATCGGAGCTGAGCATCTGCTCGACGATCGCTGCCTGTTCCGGGTCTGCTTCGCCGTCCACATAGAGACTGAGCAGATCCCAAAGCTGTTCGTCGTCCAGGGGAGCCTGGTCGTCGAAAGAGTTGTCTGAATAGTTGTTCGTGGGCATAAGAACCCTTTTCCTTCTCTCAAATACATCGCGCAGGATGCGCGAAAACTGCCGCAAACCGCTCAATTCTGCTTCGTACGACGCCCTATACGCAGGAAGGTTACAATTTTTTATTGTACGCTTCTCTGTTCCTTCGGCAGGAGCGTCACTGCACGAGAACGTTCGGTCAGACACTCAAAAACCGCCGAAGTTGCACCGCTTGGGATCGTCGGAGCAGGGAAGCAGGGATCGTACACGGTGACGCAGAAATGAGGAGGCGAAGGCCGCGATCCGGAGCAAGGATTGCGGAGTAACGAGTTTGAGAAGGAGACTGCCATGCTGAAAACGAGTCTGCTGCATCCCGATATTCTGCGCGCGGTGGCCGGAGCGGGGCACGGCGCCAAAATCCTCATCGCGGATGGAAACTATCCGTTCGCCACGACCGCCGGCCCGAACGCCGATGTGGTCTATCTGAATCTCGCCCCTGGGCTGGTCAGCGCGACCGATACGCTGCGTGTGCTGGCCTCGATTATCCCGATTGAAGCCGCGCACGTCATGCAGACCGCAGACGGGAGCGAACCCCCGATCTTTTCCGAGTTTCGACGGCTGTTGCCGACCGGAATCGACATCGCCCCCATCGAGCGCTTTGCCTTCTACGACACCGTCGGGCAGTCCGATGTCTGCCTGGTGATCGCCACCGGAGAACAGCGCATCTACGCCAACATCCTCCTGACCATCGGCGTCGTCATGCCGGAATAGTCTAAGGATTCCACTAACCGCTTTCAGCGAAGCGGGTAGTGGAATCCCTTAACCGCAGGCAAGGGGGCTACCGATCCGTCAGCAAGGAGGCCTGGACGCCGGGCTGGCTGCCGGTGGGATGCACCATACCGTAGACGAAGATCGAATAGGCGTGTCCGCCTCCCAGCGTGACGGGACCAAGCGAGGTCAGGATGTTACCTGCATTGTCGCGCACGGTGAGGGTGTAGGCGCCTGCCGCCGCGGTGATGTAGTCTGCCGTGCCTGATTTGGATTCGGTTCCATAGGCGACATTGCCCAGGCCGCTGATCGCCACGGAGGTTGGAGGGGCGCCGGTGGTGTTGTAGAGCGAGATCGGCGGCGAATCGGGCGAGACATTGACGACGCGGAGCGCGACATTGCCGGCTGGGATAGAGGTGGGAAAGTTGTCGCTGAACTGGATCAGCCGCGGGGAGGTCGCGCCGCTTGTACCGAAGATACCGGTGAGCACTTCCGTATAGGAAAAATCGCGATTCATCGTGACAGAAGCTTCCGGCGCGACTTTGATGGCGGTCCCTGATTGGAAGGCGTTCGTCGCGACCGAGATGCCGCTGGAGACGGTGGCGTAGTTGGTATTCTGCCCGATTGCAAGGGGAGTAGAGTTCAGATTGGTGGATCGCTGCGCGATATCCACGGTGGCGCTCGGTCCGCCGACAAGGGCGTTGAAGACACGCTCTTTGTTGGTGTCGTTGGGATCGGTCCCGAACGGTTTAGAAATGCTGTTGCCGCCGCAGCCGAAGAGCGCGGACATCAGCACGCAGGCTGTCCCGAACAGCGCAAGACGCCCGATAGGATGAGAAAGCATGGGATTCTCCTTTGAAGAGGGTAAGAGGAGCCGACAAAATTTGGCTCCCGCGATCGTCTTTGACCCACGATAGCGACAGGGCGATAGGGCGCTGACATCGACATCCCGCGCATCGCGGTACCAACATCGATTACTGACGCTGGAAATGTCACTATGTGACGCAAAAGGAGAAGGGAAGGTTCGCAAAGTTTGCGAACATATATTTGTTGTTTGGCGTCGCAAATGACACCGGGAACGATTTCGATACGTATAGGGCTATAGAGATCTATGTTCTTTCGTAGAGGCGCGCATACCGGGCAGGACGCTCGGGACAACGCCGTTATCGCGCATAACCCGACGAACGGGAGGAGTTATCCAAAATGGGATGGGCATTAATGATTTTCGGTCCGGCGCTGGCTGGAGGCGGAATGTATCTTATGTCGAACAGGTGCAAAGGCAAAAATGCGAAACTGTTCTTTCGCTACGCGGCATGGGGATTCTGGCTGTTCTACCTGTTCTTCATTCCCGGACCGTTTATGTTTCCGTTGAGCGTCCTGAACGTGATTGTTAAACTGGCGCCCAGCGCACTCTGCTTCTTCCTGGCAGCCAATAGCATTATCAAGGAGATGCGGGCGCAGGCGCAGGGACAGTATACCGACGCCGCTTAACGCAGCATACGAGAACGCAAATAGGTAACGGCTCCGAACAGAACCTCTGCTCGGAGCCGTTACCTATTTGTGTACACCGTGTGTTGGCCGAGACGCGGTACGTCAGTTCTTCTTTGCCAGATTTTCGCAGAAGAACTGCACCACGCTCTGGCGGGCTTCGTCCCGCAAACTATGATGAATACGCCGATGCCCGGAGCGCGGCAGGACCTGGAGCACCTTGGGGTGACCGGCGGCGGCGTGCAGGGCATGCGCATCGGCCAGGTTGACGACCTTGTCGCGACTGCCGTGCAACAGCAGCAACGGACGCGGAGTCAGGCGCGAGACGACATTGACCGGAGAGACCAGCGCAGGCGATACGGGAAACCACCGGGTCGCGAGATGGCGCGCGCCCCAGGAGACGATCGGCGCGAGAGGGCCGAAGTGTCGGCGGCAGCGCTGGGCGATCGCGCCGTTCAGAGTCGCAAAGGCGCCGTGGGTCGCCACGGCCTGAATACGCTCTTCATCGGCGGCGGCCAGAATGGCGGTCGCTCCGCCCATCGAGAAACCGAAGACGCCCATCGGAACCTCGGCCATCTCGGGGCGCGACTCCAGATATTTCACCGCGCCGCGCAGATCCTGCGTTTCGTAGTAGCCTGCCGTGCAGAGGTCGCCGTCGCTGTTGCCCATCGCGCGGAAGTCGAACAGCAGTACAGAGAAGCCCTCGCGCCAGAGCCGCTCGGCCCAGGGCAGCGCCTCGCTCCGGTTCGCCATCATTCCATGACAGAGGATCACGACGCCCCGCGCCGACTCTCCGTTCGCCTGGTTGCGAGCCGGAAGAAACCAGCCGGAAAGCATGGTGCCTTCCAGGGAAGCGAACGCCACCTCTTCGAACGCCGCTCCGAACTGTGCCGGCGTGCCTTTGACGCGCCGGCGCGGGGGATGCGTTGCAAACCACGCCAGAAGGCAGATGCCCAGAACCACGAAGGCAGCAGTGCCCAGCGTGCCGGCCCCGGCCACCGCAATCAACCATGACCAGAAGGGATGCAATTGAGGATTCCTCTCACCGGGACCTGCTTCTGGGGGTAAAGCGCGTCCCTCCAACTATGTCTTTAGTTTACCACGTCTCACCCAGGTTTACGCAATATACACAGGCATGGTTCAACCGATGTTTTGTCGGGAAGGAACCGTTCGCGTCTATGGGGAATAGGCAGGCGGAGCGTCGTGGCGCAATCCGCGGCATATTCAGGAGGGACGCGTGGAGAAGATAACGGTCGTAATAGCGGAGGATGAATGGCTGACCCGCGATGCGCTGGCCCGTCTGATCGCGCTCGAAGACGATATTACCGTGGTTGGGCAGGCCGCCGATGGCGAGACCGCGCTGCGCATGGTTCAGGAGCGTGTGCCGGATATTCTGTTGTCGGACATCAATATGCCGCGCCTCAACGGGATCGAACTGACGCAGCGCGTACGGCAGACGGCTCCGAGCGTGGCCGTCTGTATTCTGACCATCTACCACGATGACGCCAATGTGTTCCAGGCGATCAAGGCGGGCGCGACCGGTTATGTACTGAAAGACAGCCCAATCGATGAAACCGTCGCCGCCATCCGCGTGCTGGCCGCAGGCGGCAGCCATCTGCATCCCGGCATCGCCGCACGAGTGTTGCAGGAGTTCAACCGGATCTCAACGCGGCGTGTGGCGGACGCGACCCTGTTCGCCGAACTGACGGAGCGCGAGATCGAAGTGCTGAAAGAGGTGGCGACCGGCAAACGCAACCGCGAGATCGGCGAGACGCTCTTCATCAGCGAGAAGACGGTCAAAAACCACATCAGCAATATTCTGGCCAAACTGAACGCCAACGACCGGACGGAAGCCGCCATGCTTGCCGCCCGGCACGGTCTCACGGAATAGAACGGAAGACACCACAGGAGTGTTATGTCTGCGCCCTTATCAGCACGCGGGGCTAAAGCCCTGCGCTAGAGGAGGAAAGAGGACGCCCTTCGGGCACCCCAAATCCGATGCTTCCGCGCATAGGATTTCCTCCGAGTACCCGCTAAAGCGGGCACAAGGGCAGATGGCACAACATGTCTCGTGGAAGTGCAGTAAACATTACCACATCGACGAGGAGAGATCACATTGTCTGAAACACCGATTCGGGTTACTGTTTGGGGCGAGAACCTGCACGAGAAGAGCCATGAGAAAGTCAAAGCGGTCTATCCGGACGGCATGCATACCGTGATTGCCGCAGGGATCCGGGAGAATCTGGGCGAGAGAGTGACGGTACGCACGGCGACCCTGGATCAGCCCGAACATGGCCTGACCGATGAGGTCCTGGAGCAGACCGACGTCCTGACCTGGTGGGGACACATGGGCCATCATCTGGTGGACAACGCGGTGGTCGATAAGGTGCAGAACCGGGTGCTCTCCGGCATGGGGCTGCTTGTGCTGCACTCCGGGCACTGGTCCAAGATCTTCACCCGCCTGATGGGCACGACCTGCGCCCTGCGCTGGCGCGATGACGACCGTGAGACCGTCTGGACCGTCAATCCCGGCCATCCGATCGCAGCGGGAATTCCTCCTGTGTTTCAGATCCCGGAGCAGGAGATGTACGGCGAGTATTTCGACATTCCGCAGCCCGACGAACTGGTCTTTCTCAGCAGTTTCACCGGCGGTGAGGTCTTTCGCAGTGGCTGTTGCTTCACGCGCGGGCAGGGGCGCATCTTCTTCTTCAGCCCCGGCCACGAGACCTATCCGGTCTACTATCAGCCGGAGGTGCGGCGTGTCATCTCCAACGCGGTCGGCTGGGCCTACTCGGAGCCGCGTCCGCGCTACGCGACTTCCACCTGCGTTCACTCGCCGCTGGGCTGGTTCCAGCCGAAATCCGACACAACCGAATAGAATAAGGAGAGCGTTCGATGGCGACATTTAAAGCAGTGCTGGTGGGTGCAGGCGGGATGGGCAAGACCTGGGGACGAAATCTGGCCAGTTGTGAGGAGGTCGAACTGGGGGGTTGGGTGGATATTCGCCCGGAAGCGGCGGCAGCCGCGGCGGAAGACCAGAAACTCAACCCGATCTACACGGGAGACGATCTCGGTAAGGCGATCGCCGAGGTCAAGCCAGATTTCGTGGTGGATGTGACGATCCCGGAAGCGCACAAGGCCGTCACGCTGGCGGCGCTGGCTGCAGGCATTCCTGTCCTCGGGGAGAAGCCGATGGCGGAGAGCATGGCGAGCGCCCGCGAGATGGTCGCCGCCTCCGAAAAGGCGAACAAGCTCTACATGGTCAGCCAGAGTCGGCGCTACGACGCCCGTCTGCACGCCTACAAGAAGCTGATCACCGACCATGTCGGCGCGCTCGGCATTCTCAACTCCGACTTCTATATCGGCGCGCACTTCGGTGGCTTTCGCGATGAGATGCCAAGCCCTCTGCTGCTCGATATGGCGATCCATACGGTCGATGCCGCCCGCTACCTGTGCGACGCCGATCCGGTCGCCGTCTACTGCGATGAGTTCAATCCCGAGTGGAGCTGGTACAAGGGCGACGTCAGCGCGACCGCGATCTACGAGATGAGCGGCGGACTGCGCTACACCTATCGCGGCAGTTGGTGCGCGGAGGGCCGACACACCTCCTGGGAAGGCGAATGGCGCGCGGTCGGACCCCATGGCACCGCGATCTGGGACGGCCATAGCACGATCGAAGCAGACATCGTCCGCGACGCCACCGGCTTCCACGCCGTGACCGACTCCATCGCGGGAGAGGTGGAAGAGGGCGTGCATGGCGGCATCGCAGGCTCTCTGCGCGACTTCCTGAACGCGCTCAAAACCGGAGCCACTCCCATGGGAGAGTGCCACGACAACATCAAGAGCCTGGCGATGGTCTTCGCAGCGATCGAGTCCGCGGCGCTAAAACAGCGGATCCCGATCGAGATCTGATCGGCATGAACTGGCAGGTCACCTATCGAGAGTGGCTGGAGCGCTACCGTGCGCCCGGTGCGGTTGCGATGACGGAATCGGAGTGGCAGCGCTGTCCCCTGTCCGCGGTGATGCTCCGGTTTCTCTATGCCTATCCGAACGGGCGGAAACGGCGCTTGTTTGCGGTCGCCTGTCTGCGGCGCGCTCTCGCCTCCATCCCTCCAAACTTTCTGCCCTTTGTCGAGATTGCGGAGGATTACGCGGAAGGCAGGATCGATGCCGATGCCTTACGTGAAGCCTGGTCGTGCGCCGGATGGATGTACGACGGCGATGAGGATCTTCTGGAGGAGGGCGAGACCGCTCCCTGCGAATTCGATGATACCCTCACGGAGGCGGACCGACGATTTGCCAATGCCGTCTATCGCGCCCTGGAAGCGCCTGCTTGCTACGATCACCCGGACCAATGGAGTCTGAACGATGCGGCGGGATGGGCGGCGGAAGGAATAGCAGACGCGATCAGTTTCCTGCCGGAAAAGCGCACCTGGGATGAGGTCACCCTTTGGAAGGAACGCGCGGCACAAGCCGATCTTCTGCGCGAGATCTACGGCAATCCCTTTCGTCCGATCGTCTTCGATCCCGGCTGGCGCAGTCCCGAGGTGATGCACCTCGCCGAAACGATCTACAAGACAGGCGCATTCGAACGAATGCCCTCCCTGTTCGGCGCGCTCCGCACCGCAGGCTGCCAGGAAGGCGTGATCCTGGCGCATTGTCACAGCAATCACCCCCATGTGCGTGGCTGCTGGCTCCTGGATTTGATCCTCAACGAACATCGCTAACGCGATGCATGCTCCTTCAATTTTTCCAACAACTCCAGTGGGGCGGGCCGATCTCCTTCGATGTGGCCGAGGTAGACAGTGGGCTTGACGGTGGGGCCGTGGAAATCGGAGCCGCCGGACGTGAGGAGGCCGTGCCGGGCGGCGAGGGCGAGATAGCGGGCGGTGTCTTCGGGGGTATGGCGGTTGTAGCGGGCTTCGATGCCGTCCATGCCGACGGATTTCAGGTTCAGGATCTCGGCTTCGGTGTCGGCTTCGTCACGTTTGAGATTGTTAGGGTGGGCGAGGATGGCGACGCCGCCTGCGCCGTGAATCAGCGTGACACACTCTTCAGGCGTAAGGCGGTCGCGCTCGACATAGGCTTTTGCGCCTTTGCCCAGATACTCGTCGAAGGCTTGCTGCATGGAGGTGACATAGCCTTTGCGCAGCATCACTTTGGCGAAGTGAGGGCGTGCCACCACCTGCCCGCCGGACTCCGCTTCGACTTCCTCCAGGGTGATGTCGAAGCCCAACTCCCTCTGCATCTTCTCCACGATCCGCGCATTCCGTTTGTCCCGGTTCTCGATCACTTCACGAAGGCGGTCGTTGAGCGTCGGGTTGGCGGGGTCGATCAGCAGGCCGAGAATATGACACTGCCCGAAGTCGATTTCGGCGCTCAGTTCGATCCCCGGCACGATCTCCACTCCCAAGCGTCGGCCTGCTTCCTGCGCCTCGGCGACGCCCGCGGTCGTATCGTGGTCGGTAACGGCGAGTGTTGTCAGGCCGACCTCCTGGGCGTGCTGGACCAGTTGCGTGGGGGAGTGATCGCCATCAGAGGCGGTGGTGTGGGTGTGCAAGTCCAGGGTGCGGTCGTTCAAAGCGGATTCCTTTTCGTGCCGAGCGGTAGGCACCGATCTGATGAGAAGGCGGGCGCATCAGGCAGGAGCGATGATGCCGCGCTCCATCAGATAGTTCAAGATCCGATCCGCAGATTCCTGGATAGTTTCCTGGCTGGTATGCGCGATGACTTCGGGATTTTCCGGGGCTTCGTAGGGATCGGAGACTCCGGTGAAGTTTTTGATCTCACCGGCCAGCGCCTTCGCATAGAGGCCCTTGACGTCCCGCGCTGCGACCGCATCCAGTGGGGCGTCGGCGAAGATCTCGACGAAGGCAGCGCGTCCCTCCGCTTCCGTATCGGCGCGGATCTCATCGCGGATGGCGCGATAGGGTGAGATGGCGGCAGTGACGGCGAGGACGTCATTGCGCGCCAGCACGCGCGCCACCCAGCCGATGCGCCGCACATTGGTGTCGCGATCTTCCTTTGAAAACGTCAGTCCCGCCGAGAGATGCGTACGAACCTCATCGCCATCCAGGAGTTCCACTCTATAGCCCCGGCTCCGAAACTCCGCGACCAGATGCTCGGCCAGCGTCGATTTGCCCGCTCCCGACAGACCCGTAAACCACAACACAGCGCCCTGATGGGTACTCATAAGAGACGTTCCTTGTAGGCTTCGTAGGTGGAAACCAACGCCACCTATGGAGCGTATTGACTCATAGTGGTGGATTGTACTATAATCCTATTGATTTAGTCAAGATTGAATCAGGTGCGCCTGATCGTGTGGAAGTAGGGAACGTGATGACGACTTTAGACCGCCCGACTACTCCTTCTCGTGAGGAGCTGAAGGCTATCAGCGACCGTTTTGAACAGAGTGAGCCGCATGAAATTCTGCAATGGGCCGTCGATACGTATGGCTCCGGCCTGACGATGGCGACCGCCTTCGGAGCCGAAGGCTGCGCGCTGCTGGCGATGCTCGGCGAAACTGTGCGGAACGGACGCTCGGTGCATGTTTTTAACCTGGAGACAGGCTACCAGTTCGCGGAGACCCTGGAACTGCACGAACGCATCCAGGAGAAGTACGGGATCGAGGTCGAGTACGTGCGCGCCCCGGAGACGGTTGCTGAGATGGAGGCGCGCTTCGGCGGGCCGATCTACGGAACCGATCCGGACGAATGCTGCCGCATTCGCAAAGTCGCGCCGCTGAAAGATGCACTCGCAGGGCGTACCGCCTGGATTACCGCCATCCGCCGCGACCAGACCTCGCATCGGGCGCAGGCCGACATCGTGGAGTGGGATCCCAAGTTCAGCCTGATTAAGATCAATCCGCTGGCCAACTGGTCGAAGGAGGAGGTCTGGGCCTATATCACCATCAATGAAGTGCCCTACAACCCGCTGCACGATCAGGGCTATCCCAGCATCGGCTGTTGGCCCTGCACGAAGGCGATCGCCCCAGGCGACGACGAGCGTGCAGGACGCTGGTCCACGTCCGCAAAGTTGGAATGCGGCCTCCATACCCGCAAATAATCGAAATTCTTAACCGGCCGTCCTCGCAAAATCGTGCAGGGACGGTCGGCTCTTGTGTCGAACTAGTTCGACATGGAAATCGCAAATTCGCCCGATTCGAAGGCTCCGGATGCGCCCAATCAGTTTATTGCCGTCGCCGCTGTCTATGACCATCTGATGCAGAGTGTGCCTTATGCCGACTGGGTGGCCTACCTGCGTCGGCTGCTGGAGACGCGGGGGGCGCGCCCGCGGCGCATTCTCGATCTGGCCTGCGGCACCGGCAACGTGACGGAACTGCTTGCCGAAGCGGGCTACAGCATGACCGGGGTCGATATTGCGCCTGGAATGATCACCGAGGCGAGGCGCAAAGCGGAGGCGCTGGGCTATTCGATCGCCTATCACGTTCAAGACGCGGGACTGCTGGATCTGCCCGGCGAACGCTTCGATCTCTGCATCAGCCTCTTCGATAGCCTCAACTATATCACCGATCCTGCCCATCTCCAGCGCGCCTTCGAGCGGGTGGCGCTGCATCTGACCCGGAACGGCCTCTTTATCTTCGACCTCAACTCCGACCTCGCGCTCCGCGAAAACTTCTTCGATCAGAGCAATATGGACCCCGGCGAACCGCTGCGTTACGATTGGCGCAGCACCTACTACCCCGAGACGCGCCTCTGCCGGGTGCACATGAAGTTCTGGGCACGGGAACCCGATGGCTCCGAGCGCTATTTCGAGGAGGATCACTGGCAGTACGCCTACACGACCGACGAGATCAAAGAGATGCTGACGAACGCAGGCTTCGAAGACATCAACGCCTATCAGGCCTATACGCTTCGCGCGGTGAATCGCGCTTCGGATCGTATCTTCTATGTCGCTCGCAAAGGCGGAGGAGAGTGAAACCGCAGATGCCCTCCTGAATCAAGCCTGCTTGCGCAGATAGATTTTGTTCTCTTCCACCAGTTTGTGAGTCAGAACTTCCCAGCCGTTGCTCTCCGCCAGTGGGCGCAGGTCCACGCGCGTGACACCGGGAGGCACGACGATCGGATTCAATGCCGCCAACGCGTCCCCTGTCGGTAAGGCGATCTTGAGCGTCTCACACACGGTGCGCATATCCACCCGCGTCTTATTGTTCTCCAACTTGGGATGGCACTCGATCAGGGTAATGTCCGGGAGCATCACAATCTTCAGCGCCGGTCCTGCCATCTCTGCCGGCACCGTGACGCCGCGCACGACGATGGGCGGCTCCAACTGCCAGTTGCCGACCTCGATCAGTTTCTGAAATGCGTCCATGCGATAGACAGTCTTGCGCAGGAGTGCATTGGAGCTATTGGCCAACCAATCTCGCCGTGTCTGAACATAACCGGCGGTCCACGCCTTCTCACCGACCGTGGCGACCTGCCCCAAGTTCGTCTCGGTTCGGGTACGCATCCCCGTCCAATTGCCGTGAATATGGCTATCATACACAACCGCAACCGAGAGCGGCAGCGAGACTCCGACGCTCTGCGCATCCTTGATCGACGGCGCCCAGTAGACGCGGTCGAAAAAGCTGTCCTGGACCGCTTGCATGACGGGCTCCGAACCAGCATTTCTGAGCAGGCTCTTCAGATGGCTGTCGCTGTCGAGGCTCAGGTCTTTGGACTTCAGCCGCGTCAGGTAGGGTTTGAGGCCATCGGCGTACCCGGCATTCGGCGCGTCGCAGTAGTCCTTGATGAGCAGGTACAGGTTCCCACTGGCCAGGGTGGTCTGGGATCGGCCATACGTGAGGTGTCCCGTATCCCCTTGTAGCAGGGTGATATTATCGTACTCCCCTTGCGCGCTTCCCGTCTCGAAAATGTTGACAATCGCTTGCGCGGATCTCTTCTGTGATTCGGATAGCATGGTGGCATCCTTTCTGGATCGAAATATGTTCGCTCCTTTCGGCATCCTCTCCACGTTTCCCTCCGTAGCAATAGTAGATCTCGGGGATGATTCGAGGTGGGAACTCTACTGTCGGATCGTAGGTCGCAGAGGCGGTTTTTTGTGGGCGCTTCGCCCTCTTGCTTTTCCTGGCGAAAACCTGCTAAACTAGACGTTGTGAAGCATTGCACAAACTTCCCGTCATCTCCGTTTTAACAATAGATTTTCGCATCCGTTCCGCCGGAAGAGGCAGGCGAGGCTCGCCCCAGGAGCCGAACGCACCCGCGCGAGAACGGAACGCCGAAGGAGGCAGGCCAAAGCATGGCTACAGGACACATCGTACAGGTTCAGGGTCCCGTCGTTGACCTCGGGTTCGAACCGGGCGAACTGCCGCCCATTAACAACGCGATCACCATCAAAGAGGACAGCCGGGGGATCGACCTCACGGTAGAGGTCGCGCAGCACCTCGGCAACGATGTCGTTCGCTGCATCGCCATGTCCACCACGGACGGTCTGGTGCGCGGCATGGCCGCCGAGGATACCGGCGCCCCGATCGCCGTGCCGGTCGGTCGCGAAGCGCTCGGACGTGTTATGAACATCCTCGGCAAGCCGATCGATGAGCGCGGCCCCATCAATGTCACCGAATACTGGCCCATCCATCGCCCCGCTCCCTCCTTCTCGGACCAGAGCAGCGCGCAGGAGGTGCTGGAGACCGGCCTCAAAGTCGTCGATCTGCTCACCCCCTTCTTGAAGGGTGGTAAGATCGGACTCTTCGGAGGCGCCGGACTCGGCAAGACCGTTCTCATCCAGGAACTGATCACCAACATCGCCACCGAACACGGAGGCTTCTCGGTCTTTGCCGGGGTAGGGGAGCGCACCCGCGAGGGCAACGACCTCTGGCTCGAAATGACGGAGTCCGGCGTTATCTCCAAGACCGCCATGGTGTTTGGCCAGATGAACGAGCCGCCCGGTGCG
>Ga0070658_10001437_pt1 | contig 20309 bp, 15 predicted proteins | sample KBSC13metaG_FD_64664 | JGI IMG/M metagenome (GOLD analysis project Ga0070658, IMG submission 64664) | Corn rhizosphere microbial communities from Kellogg Biological Station, Michigan, USA - KBS C1-3 metaG | ecosystem: Host-associated > Plants > Roots > Rhizosphere > Soil ...
TGACGCGGAGGAAACCGAGCAGGCGGCTGTGGGTGCTGTTGAGCAGGGTGATGAATTGCTCGGAGGCGGGATCGGCAGGTGGGGGCGAGTCTGCGGAATCTGGCATTTGACTGGTATTGTAAGGGACTTGGTGGTTTTACCGAATATTCGCGCAGGGGAGGAGTGCCAGGAGCCATGAGCCAAGTGTCCTGTGGCGGGGCTTTAAGGGGAGCGTGCCTGACCTCAATTCTTGATCTGTTATCGTCTTTTTCGCGCCGTCCACTTCCCATGCTGAGGATTTGTATTCCAGACCACGCTGAATTCAGTCTTGGAGCAGCATCGGGAAGCGGTAGCATTGTAAGCAGATGAACTCCCCCTTCGAGGTCCGCGGTGTACGAATTTTCATGATTTGTCTGCTTGTCGTGCTGGGCGGCAGGGCGGGCGCTGTGGAAGATCCTCTCGCTGGCTGGCGGGGCGGGGCGAATGTTCATCCGCTGACTCCGCACACCGACCGGCATGTGATTCACGCTTACTTTAACGCGTGCCCGGAAAGTCCGGATGGGCGGTATGTGCTCTACTACACTTCCAGCACGGCGGAGGGGGAGGAGGGGGAACTGCGCGTGTTGGAGCGGGCGACTGGTCAGGAGCGGGTGATTGCGCAGGGGATTCATGCGGAGGATGCGCACCGGGCGGCTTGCCAGCAGTGGTGCAATAGCGGGCGCACGGTGGCGTATCACGATTGCCGCGATGGGCGTTGGTTTGTGGTAGCGATTGATCTGGCTTCGGGAAAGGAGACGGTGCTGGCCGAGGATCATCAGATTGGATTTGGCTCTCCTTCGCAGGCTTGGATGCCGATTTATGGGTGTCACTGGAAGCCGGGGCCTTATCGCGATCTGGAGTTGGTCAACGTGGTGACGGGGGAGAAGCGGACGGTGGTCACGGCGGCCAAGGTGGCGGAGCAGTACGCTTCCTTCATGCAGACCAAGCTGGGCGGGACGGATATATCCGTCTTTTTCCCGGTGATGAGCCCGGATGGGAAGAAGGTGTTTTTCAAGCCGAACCTCCCGACCAACCGGGATGATTACCGCGGCATGGATTCCAGCAAGCGGGATGGCAAAATCATTGTGGACGTGGAGAGCGGACGCCTGGTGCGACTGGTCAATAGCTGGGGGCATCCGTCTTGGACGCCCGATTCCCGCGGCATCCTGGAAAAGGGGAACGGGATTCTGAATGTGGAGACGGGGGTGGAGGCGCCGCGGTTCGCTCCTTCCTGTTTTTCGGATCACCCTTCGCTGTCCGACGACGGCACGCTCTTTGTCACCGACGCCGATGTGTCCAAGCGGCCTTACGGGAAGCCCGGTTTGTGGGCGATCGGGGTCGGGCCGACGAAGGGGGACGACTATGCGGTGATCTATCTATTCGACAATGCGCATGGAGCGACTTCGTGGCGGCACAATCATCCGCACCCGCATTTCAGCGCGGATGGGCAGCGGATTTATTTCAATGTGAATCAAGGAAAGTGGACGCAGCTCTTTGTCGCGGAGAAAGAATAAACGAAGAAAACGGGGCAGCTCTCATGGGCGTGCGCCTCCAGAGATTTTCACGGGTTTCCTGACAACTGCCATGAATGCGCGATTGAAGAGTGCGAAGATCTGGGTGGGCGCGTTTCTCCTGCTCATGGCTACGCTATTCGCCTGGGTGGAAGTTCAGCGATGGTATGACGTAGCGGCGGTGCAGGACGTGGTGGAGCGCAATTGGGAGATTACTTTCGGGGCGGAGCAGCGTCCGGCGCTGCTCCCCGAGTCTATCGATACCGCCATCTACAAGTATCTGGTCGGAAAGTATGACCACGAATCGGGGGAAGGACCGAGGCACACGGAGCTGCAAGGCTATATTTTGCACGAACGATTCTGTGCGCTGTTCCGCCGGCCCATCCAGAATATCGAAATCCACTACCCGGAAGGAGTTCGCGGGGATGTTGGCGCGGCCTTGCAGCGTTTTCCAGGGTTGCGAAGCGTTACCTTGGAAGAGTTCAACGATATGCCGGAAGCCAATTTCAAAGTCCTATGCGCCAAGCTCCGACGTCTTTCAGATTTGGAGGAGCTGACACTCCTCGGAGTGCCGATGACGGATGCCGCGCTGGCCGAGTTCGCAGGTCATCCGCGATTGCGTTCCATGACCACCAGTGGCGGCCACTTCACTGCCGAATGCGCGAAGACGTTTGCCTCGCTTCCATCCCTGAGAAGGCTCGAACTGGTGACGTACGACGCCGACGGACATGTAGGACTGCCGCCGGAAATCGATAACGCGATACGTGCCGCACTGCCGAATGTGTCGCTCAATCCTCCATGAACCGCGCGCCGGTGGTCGACGAATGACGAGGCTTCGGTTAGGGTAGCGATTCAAAATGAAGAAACGAGTCCTCTGTTTGCTGTTCCCTGGGTTTGAAGAAATCGAAACGGTTGCGCCTGTGGATTTGCTGCGGCGGGCGGGGGTGGAGGTGGTGGCGGCTTCACTGACGGGCGAGAAGCTCGTGACGGGGCGCTGCGATATTACAGTGCAGGCGGACGCGACGCTGGCTGATGTGGCGGATCAGGAATTTGATCTTTTGCTCATTCCCGGCGGGCCGGGAATCAAAGCGGTGCGGGCGGATGGACGCGCGGCGGAGCTGGCCCGGCGTTTTAATGGTGCGGGGAAGCCGGTGGCGGCCATCTGCGCGGCGCCGACTGTGCTGAAGGATGCGGGCTTGCTGGTGGGGAAGCGGTTTACGTCGCATGCGGGCGTGCAGCCGGAATTGACGGAGTCGCTTTTGGGAGAGCGGGTAGTGGAGGATGGGGACATCATCACTTCCCGCGGGGCGGGGACGGCGGTGGACTTCGGGCTCGCGCTGGTGCGGCGCCTTTGCGGAGAGGCGGCCGTAGCGGAAGTGGCCAAGGGGATCATGGCATGACATCCGGCGTGGTCGAGCCCGCGCGCGCGCCACCCTTCGACAGGCTGTGGGTCATTCGGCAAGAGGTAGTGGCCGCAAAAGGCACAGAAGGCTCAAAAGGGCATTTGACTTCGGTCTCGCCTCCAATCCGGTCGTGCTGATGATTTCAGTCATCAGCGGGATGCGGCTGTGCCGGGACGGATGGATGGTTCGCCAGTTGGGAAAATTGTAACTCGCGTGAAGTCACCTGCTACAGGAGCGCCTTAGTTAGAGCGCGTCGTGAACTTGGCCGGAGGGTTCTGAATATGCCGAAGGCATTGAATAAACCAGCCCAGGGTTGCCGAGCTTGCGAGGCTACCCTGGGACCGATCCCCGAATGCGTCCAACCCCGAAGTGGGTTGAAGAAGGCCTCAATTTCAAATCGCTTTTCCTGATAGCGCAGATTCCTTCAACTCCTTCAGAGTTGGGCGCGTTCTTTGATCGAATACCCAGGATAGCTCGTGCCTCGCAACCTTCTCGCCCGCCCACCGAACACTCCGAGCCCCCTCCGCCTCCTCGCTGGGCTGACGCATTGAACGCCTTCGGCGTAACCAGTCGCGCTCGCGCCAAAAGTTCATCAAGCGGACGATGGAGAGCGCGTCCCTCCGAGGCGCTGTAGCCCGCGCCTTGTCCGCTCCCTACAACTCGCGGATGAAGATGTTGCGGAAGGTGGTCATCACGTTGTGCGGGGATTTTTGCAGGCGCAGCGGGCCTTCGACGGGGCCGAGCATGGGAGGCTCGAAGCCTTTTTCCACCGGGACGTCTTGCATGACGACTTTGCCGTTGAGGGTGACGGTGACTTTGCTGTCGAGGAGCTTGATGTGATACGTGTTCCACTCGCCGAGCGGCTTGTCGGCGGCCACGGCGGGGCTGACGATGTATTTGTGATTGAAGACGAAGCCGCCGGAGCCGCTCTCCTTGGCCCAGATTTGTACCTGCTGGCCGCCGGGGAGATAGACGCCGCTGTCACCTTTGAGCGGGATTTTCCATTCCAGCATGAGCTCGAAGTTCCGGTAGGATTTCGCCGTGGCGAGGTCGGCGCCCTGGCCGTCGTTGACGAGTTCTGCGTTCTCGATTTTCCAGTGCTCGGTGGCGGTGGCGGTGTCCTGCCAGCCGGTGAAGTCATGGCCGTTGAGCAAGGCGGTGAAGCCCGAGGGAGGCACGGGCTTGGACGATGGTTCGTCCGCCGAAGACGTGATGGCGGAGCACAATGCCGCGCAGAGCGAGGCGACAAGAAGAAGTCGGTTCATATGGGAGAAGATGACCGTGGCTTAGATGTTCCACCCTTCGAAGGCACGCATTTTCTGGAGCACGGATGGAGAGAAACGGGGACCGTTCCAGAGATTCCCTGATCAGGGAGAATTGGGGAAACACCGATCCTGCTCAGTGCAGCCACGCCTTTAGCCACGAGTAAAAGCTCGCGCCGATCTGGGCGTAGCCGGCTGCGTTGGGATGCACCCCGTTGTTGACCGGGTAGCCGTCGATCGGGTCCACGTTCAGTTCGGTGGGCACGAGGTAGATGCCCTCGGCTTCGCGCTTGCCGAGCCGCTCCATCATGCGCTGGACGAGGCGGTGCTGAATGCGCTTCCAGCCCCAGCGGTGGTAGGCGCCTTTGTAGTTGGCCTCGAAGCCTTCTTCTCGCGAATTGGGCGGGGTGGTGAGCCCCACGGCGAGCACGGCTCGCGGCGCGGCTTCGTGAAAGGCGGCGAGCAGCTTGTCGGCATTGTCGAGGGTGGCATTGATCGTTTTGTCCATCGCCTCGCGGTCGTCCGGCTTGGCTCCGAAACAGTCATTGATGCCGAGCAGGAACGTCACCACATCGGGAGGCTGGCCGTCGCATTGCTCGCGGATGTAGCGGGCGATATCGAGCTGCCCTTTGCCGTCCGCCCCGGCAAACACGAACGGACTGGTCGTCTTCCTGGCCGGTGGACCGGCGGTCACGACCGCCGGGGGCGCTGGATCGTATTTGGTGAGAAAGGCGGCCCACGTCCAGCCTCCGTAGCCTTCGTGGGCGACGCCGGGTTTCACCCCCGCCGGCCGGTGCGTGCCGAGCATAGTCCATGATGGATTGCCCGGCTCGCTGAGGAGACGCGCGATTTCGTTCGGATAGGCCGAGGCATGGGTGAGGCTGTCGCCGACGATCAGCAATCTCAGGGGCCGCTGGGCGCCCGCCGTGCGCGGCGCGACTCGGAGTGTCGTCTGGCCTTGCTGGAGCGTTTTGCCGCTCGCGTCCTTCACCGCCACACGCAGTGCGTGATCGCCCGCATCCCGGTCCGCTGGCGTCACTGTCCATCGCCGAGCCTCCAATGTGCCGATGTCGCACGTGATTTCGAATCGATAGTCCTCGGGCTTCTCGGTGAGCACGATGTTGTCGAAATAGACGCTCATCGGCACACCCGGAACGGCGTAGCAGTAAGCGGGAAGCGTCAGTTCAAGCGACGACACGGCGGCGTTCGCGAGACTCGCCAGCACGAGGATCAGAAAGATGAGTGGTTTCATAAGGCGGGGTATGCAGTGCAAAATAGCGGATCTTCCAACATTTAGCGTTCGTGCGCCGATTTGAGCCGATGTGCTTTCATCCAGTCGGCGACGCGTTCACCGGTGACTTGCTGGCTGCGGAGTCGCTCCTCGATCATCAAGCCCGCCGCCGCGCCCGCGGCGTAGCCCATGCCCAGGCATTGCGCGGTCACACGCGCGGAGGCCAGCGCCTCGTGCTCTGCCGACATGCAACGGCCGGCGACCAGGACGTTCGATCCTGCCACGGGGATTAGAGTCTCGAAGGGGATGTCGTAGCGGTCGTCATTGAGATAGGTGATCTTTAATTGCCCGGCGCCGTGGGCTTCGATGGGCCACGCGGAAAAGGTCGCCGCTCCCGGCACCTTGCGGGCGCGGAGCACATCTTCATTCGTGAGGCGCGCCACCCCAGTGATCGAGCGCGTCTGGCGGATGCCGACCTGAGTACCGGTTTCCACGATGTAGCTGTCCCGAAAGGCCGGGAATCGCTCCTTCAGGAATCGGGCATATTCCGTGGCTTGCGCGCGGCCTTCGATCTCCGCAAACGACATGTCACTCGAGTCGACGCCCGAGGGCACGCGCCCATCGGGAAAGGTGATGCGCGTCATGTTGCACAACACTTCGTGTCCGTGCGGCATGGGGAACAAATAGACATGGTGCCGCGGCAAACGATACTTTCCGCTCCTGTCGGCATCCTCGACCGCGAGGCAGATGGTCTCCGGTTCAATCTGGAGAAAGGCCGGCATGTCCACGCCGCCCAGCCGGAAAATCATCGTCGGAGTCTGCACCACGCCGTTGTCACCCGCCGTAGTTTTGCCGCCGATCGAATGAATCACCAACGCGTCGCCCGAGGCATCGATGACCGCCTTGGGGCGAATGACCCGATAGCCTTCGAGCAGCCGAACGAGCAGCGCCTCGATGCGTCCATCGTCCACGGTGAAAGCCTCGAGAAAGTAAGCGTGAAACAAAAGCCGAACCCCCGCATCCGCCAGCAGGCGATCCGCGGTGATTTTCCACGACAGGGAGTCATGGGGGAGCAGCGCCGTTTTGCCGAAGCGCACGGGTGCGCCGATGCCGCCGATGGAATCGAGCGCGGCGCGAAACTCTTCGGCAAAGCCAAACACGATCTGGTGGACATCGGCGCCGCTGCTGTGCAGACCGCAGATGGTGCCGCTGAGGCCCGCGACCGTGGCCCCTCCGCAGAATCCATATTTCTCGATCAGCAGCGTGCGCAGCCCTTGCCTGCCGGCGGCGACTGCGGCCGCCACGCCTGCCGGCCCACCGCCGACGACCACCACATCCACGGGCGGCAGCCCAGGCGCTTTGAAGGAGGGGATGGTGAACGACTCGGGCATGGGAGGAAAGCCTTGGGCCTGCATTGGAGCGTGTCAGATAACGCCGCCCATGGCGCGGCAAATAATCCATGCCAATAAACCTGGCGTCCTGCGGGTTGCATATTGAAGCCCAAAGGAGCAAACGCATGAATCTCCCCCAGACTACCCGTCGCCGGTTTCTGCAAGCCGGGGGCGCCGGCCTCCTCAACCTGGCCATCCCGGGGATGGTCATGGGCAAGGACAAGTTCGACGCCTCAGGCCAGGCCGTTCCGTCGAAGAAATGCTGCATTTTCCTGCTCTTGTGCGGCGGGCCGAGCCACCTCGACACGTGGGATCTGAAGCCCGACGCCCCGTCCGAGATCCGCGGGCCATACAAGCCCATCAGGACCAAAGTGCCGGGAATGCAGTTGAGCGAACTTCACCCGATGCTCGCGAAGGTCACCGATCAATTTTGCCTGATTCGCTCGATGTCGCATCCGGGCCCCATCGCCAATCATTTCGACGCCATGCACAACCTGCTCAGCGGGCAGGTGGTCGAGCGGGTGAAGGAAGGCGAGTCCGACGGGTTGCCCTATCTCGGTTCCGTCGTGGCGAGGGCTCTCCCCAGCGAGCGCAACCTTGTCTCGAACGCATGGCTCATCAAATGTGTGGGGCCGCCGGTTTTCTGCGCGCCGAATATCGGCTCCGGAGGTTACCTGGGATCGGCCTATGCACCGGTGTTCATCGGCTCGGCGGACAACCATCCGGCGATGCCGAATTTCAAGCCCCCGGAGATCTATGACATGGGCGATCCCGACCGTTTGTGGGAACGGCGCAAACTGCTCAGCGACCTGGAGACGGACCGGCTGGCAGGGAACCCGGCGAAGGACTGGGGTGAACTGCGAGAGTTGGCCTACGACGCCATGACCCGGCCGGAAGGGCGCCAGGCCTTCGAATTGAACCGCGAACCTTTGTCCGTCCGCGAGCGCTATGGCATGCATCCCCTCGGCCAGAACCTGCTCCTCGCGCGGCGGATGGTGGAGGCCGGCGTGCGCTTCGTAACCGTCAATGGATGGGTCGGTCCCGCGCCGGGCGAAAAAGCCGGCGGCCCGCCGAGCTCGAGCTGGGACATGCATGGCGGCCACATGGGCATGGGCAACGCCTTCGGCGCCGGTTCCTATGGCATGAACTTTTGCCTGCCGCGCCTGGACCAGGCACTCTCGGCGCTTCTGACAGATCTCAAGGATCGCGGCATGCTCGAGGACACCCTGGTCGTCGCCGTCGGCGAATTCGGGCGCTCACCGGTGATCCAGACCAAAGGAGAGCCCGGCCGCATCCATTGGCCCCAGTGCTTCTCCGCGATTGCCGCGGGCTGCGGGATTCGCGGCGGCGCCATCTACGGCGAGTCCGACAAGACGGGATCGGCCCCGGTGAGCAATCCCGTGACCCCGCAGGATCTCCACGCCACGGTTCTGCACGCCCTCGGCGTGCCGCTCACCGACATGACCCGGAACACCGGCCTCAACCGGCCCCCGTTCTCCGCGGGCAAACCGGTCATGGGGCTCTTCGGGTAATGCGGGAAAGGTGCCAGGATCGCCGTGACTTCGCCCCCCTTAACCAAATGCCGCGAAGGAAGGAAAGGAAGCGCTGAGACCTGGTGCTGCGGACCCGCAAACCAAAGGGGGATGACCGCAGAGGCGCGGAGAAGAGTGAGAGAGTCGCAAAGGGATGCGCTTCGCGCAGGGGGAGAATCTCGGCGCATCCGATGCCACGGTGGACTTGTGCCATGCGGCGGTCTCCCCCAACCATCGCATAAATGCTTCTTCTCTGCGTCTCTGCGCCTCTGCGTTTAAATCCCATTCCCGTTTTTCACCGGGGGCTTTCGCGCTTCTGCCTGGGGGGCGGCCGTGGCCTAAAATAGTTCGTTCGGTCAATACCCGTTTTCCCTGTTTCATCGATGATCACGCACTGCCATATGCGGTTTCACTTTCCCCCCTTCCTCAACGGATTCACGTGCTTTCTGGTTGCTACGCTCGTCGCGGCGGGCGCGTCCCATGCCGCCATCGACTTCAATCAGGAGATCCTCCCGTTGATCGAGGGGCACTGCCTGAAATGCCATCGGGAGGCGCATGAGGAAAACGGACGGATGCAGAAACCCAAGGGCGACATCCGGCTGGATGCCGCCTGGGCCCTGCTGAAAGGCAAGGATGACATCGTGCCCATCAAACCGAAGGACGTGGCCCATAGCGACATGGTGAGGGTCGTGACCCTGCCGCGCGACGACGACATGGCCATGCCGCCCGAAGGCAAAGGCGATCCGCTCACCCCGGCCGAAATCATCAAGCTCAAGACGTGGATCATCGAAGGCGCAAATTTCGGCGGATGGGAAGGGAATACGAGAGGCAAGCCCGCGGAAGCGGTGAAGATCGCCAAAGCTCCCGCCCGGGAACGCGAACACGACTTGCTCTACGCGAAGCTCGCGGCGGGGCTCGATCCAGCCGCGCCGGACGGATTGCAAAAGGCCCGGGATGCGGGCGCGCAGGTCGCTCCGTTGGCGCCGGGCAGCCCCCTGGTGCGCGTGGACTTTCTCACGGGCGTAACCCGATGCGACGATACCGCGGTGGCGGCCCTCGCCCCCATTTCGGATCGGATCGCCGTTCTCGATCTCGCCCGTACGAACATCACGGATGCCGCCTGCAAGAGCATCGTCCAAATGCCGCGGCTCACCCGGCTCGACCTGCGCAAAACGAAAATCACCGATGCGGGGATCGGGCAGCTTGCCGCGCTGCAAAACCTGGTGGCCATCAATCTCTTTGGATGTGAAGTGACCGACAAGGCGCTTAGCACGCTGGCGGAGCTGAAGTCGCTGCGGGAGATCTGTCTTTTTGAAACGACGGCCACCGATGCCGGGGTGAGCAAGCTCAAGGCCGCGCTGCCCAAGGCCGAGATCGTTTTCCAGGTGGACTTCACGGTGGCCGCGGAAAAGGCCAAGGCGAAGAAAAACTAAAAGCCAATGCCCCCCGGCACGCCCTCGTCCTCCTCGCCAAAACACCATTTCGAACCAGACCTAAACCACATCGCGAAGAACGCCTTTTGTCATGAACAAGTTCCCCCTGACTCTTCTCCTTTCCCTCTGCGCGGTCTCGTTCATTCACGCCGCGCCATCCCGCACGGTGGACACGATGGCCGTCGCTCGCGAACTGGACGCATTGCTCTCCGCCGATTGGCAGAAGAACAACGTGCAACCGAATCCACCGGCGACGGACGAAGTATTCGTCCGGCGGGTCTATCTCGACATTGCCGGGCGGATTCCGACCTACCGGGAGGCGCAGGAATTTCTCGGCGCGCCCGGCCAGGACAAGCGCGCGGAGTTGATCGACAAACTGCTCGCGAGCGACGATTACGAAATGCGTTTCTTCAACTATTGGGCCGACGTGTTGCGCCTCCAGAGCTTCGGCGCGATTGGCACGGTCGCCGGCGCCGCCTACACGGAATACATCCGGAACAGCCTGCATAGCAACAAGCCCTACGACCAGTTCGTGCGCGAACTGATCTCCGCCAAGGGTAGGCCCTGGGAGAACCCGGCGATCGGCTACTACATGCGCGACAACCGCATGCCGCTCGATAATTTCGCCAACACCGCGCGCATCTTCCTCGGCACGCGCATCGAGTGCGCCCAGTGCCACGACCATCCGTTCGACAAGTGGACGCAGATGCAATTCTACCAGATGACGGCGTTCACGTATGGCAACGACGTCAAGGCCATCGAGAACCCGGCCATCATGCAGCCGCGCGAGCTGCTGAAGGCGGAGCGCAAGGATCTCACGGCGCACATGGAAGAAGCCCGCAAGGCCTCGATCGCAGCGGGCGAGCAGCCGAAGAGCGATTACCGGTGGATCGTCGATTATTTCGGCTTCGTGGGCCAGGCCGTGGCGGACATTCAATATCTCGCGATGGGCGGCACGGGCATTGTGTATGACGACAAGCGAAAGCTCGAGCTGCCACACGATTACAAATACCCGGACGCCCAGCCGAAGGACGTGGTCGAGGCGAAGACGATGCTGGGCCAGTCGGCGGAGCGCGCGCCGGGCGAGCGGAGCACCGAGGCCTACGCGCGGTGGATGACCTCGCCGGAGAACCCGCGTTTCACGACGGTGATTGCCAATCGCCTGTGGAAGCTCGCCTTTGGCCTCGCGGTGATCGAGCCGCTCGACGAGATGTCGGACGCCAATACCCCGGTCAATCCCGAGCTGATGAAACGCCTGGAGAACCTCGTGAAAGAAAGCGGCTACGACATGAAGGCGTGCCTGCGAGTGATCTTCAATACGCGGGCCTACCAGGCGGCCGCGACGAAGCAGGAGATCGTGCCCGGCATGCCGTATCATTTCCCCGGCCCCATCCTGCGCCGCATGACCGCCGAGCAGATGTGGGACTCGTTTACGACGCTGATTAACGCGGCGCCTTATGCCACCCCGAAGATCACGACGGAAAACCTGCACAATCGCGTGGTGAAAGGAGCCAAGCTGATCGATGCGCTCGACCTGATCACGCCGGAGGAAGCCTACCAGGGCGCCAAGGTCGCGGCCGAGTCGTACCGCGCCGCGGCGGAGATGGCCGCGCAGGGGCGTCTGAAAATCGAGGAGGCCAAAAAGGCCGGAGATTTGCAGGCGGTGGAAACGATCACCAAACAGGTGGCGCAAGTGCAGGGCGGTGGCCGGCGCGCCCTCGGCCGCGCCGTCTATCTCCCGGCGGTGCAGCGCCTCGCCGAGATCAAGGAAGGGCGCCCCGCGCCGCCGTCACCCTTCTCGGACGCGCCCGTTCACGTGACCGAGGCCGATCTGCTGGCCGACACGGTGGCCGATCCGACCATGCCGGCCCAGCAGCTCAAAGTGAATGGCTACGACAAGAGCGAGCTGACCCCCGAGCAGGAGCAGGCCGAGGCCGCGCGGGAAGAGCACGCGATTGTCGACGCCGCGAATTATTTCAACGTGCCGGAGGCGAGACAAAAAGGGTTCATCGCCATCTGCCGCAATCAGCGAATCTACTGGAGCCGGGCGGCCGATATGATCAGCCCCGCTTTTCGCGGGAGCTACCTGCGCATCTTCGGCCAGAGCGATCGCGAGTTGATCGAAAATTCCAGCCCCGACGCTTCCGTGCCCCAGGCGCTCACGCTGATGAACAGCGACCTGCTCAAGACCGTGATGAGCACGGATACGCAGCTCATGCTCGCCATCAAGCGCAATCCCGACTCCGAGGCGCAGCTGGATGCCACCTACCTCACGCTGCTCTCCCGCAAGCCCACCGAGCACGAACGCGCCGTCTGGCACAAGGCGCAGGCCAGCGGCCTCGATTCAATCGAGGACCTGATCTATGCGCTGATCAACACGCGGCGATTCATCTTTGTCGAATAGCCCCATCTCCCCATGACCACACCACGCCTCAACAACGAACTTACCCGCCGCCAATTCGTCGCCCGCGCCGCCAGCAGCATTTTGGGGGTCGGGCTGCTGCCCCATTTCCTGCCGGGCAGCGCGGCCGCCACTCCCTTCGAAGGCGCCTCGAAACTCCGGCAGGTCGCCACGGCGCGGAATGTCATCTACCTCTACATGTCGGGTGGTATGAGCCATCTCGACACCTTCGACCCCAAGGAAGCGGGCAGCCCGGTCATGGGCCCGGTCAAACCCATTGCCACCAGCGCGGATGGCGTGCGGGTCAGCGAATATCTCCCCAGCCTCGCGCAGCAGATGCACCATGTCGCCGTCATCTCCTCGCTCGTATCCACCCAGGGCGCGCACGAGCAGGGCAACTACATGATGCACACCAGCTACGCGCTGCGCGGCACCATCCGTCATCCCTCCATGGGCGCCTGGCTCGATGTGCTCCAGGGCGGCGGCAATGGCACCCTGCCGAATCATGTCTTCATCGGTAACGAAAGCCGTCATCCCGGCGCCGGCTTTTTCCCGGCCGTGCATACGCCGCTTTTCATCAACAGTCCCGAGGCGGGCGTGGCGAATATCAACACCTTCAAAGGACTCACCGAGACTCGGTTCCAGCAGCGCATGGCCCTCAGCGCCGAACTCGATGCCGACTTCCTCGCCGATCACCCGCAGCGCAACGTCAAGGCCTACGCCGATATGTATGACGGCGCGATCAAGATGATGAAGAGCGAGGATCTCGTCGCCTTCGATCTTACGCAGGAGAAAGACAAGATGCGCGACGCTTATGGCCGCAACCCATTTGGACAGGGTTGCCTGCTCGCGCGCCGGTTGGTGGAGCGCGGGGTGCGTTTTGTCGAGGTGACCCACGGCTACTGGGACAGCCACAGCGCCAACTTTGTCCTCACGCCCGGCCTGTGCGACGGCCTCGACCGCGGACTATCGATGCTCCTGCGCGATTTGCATTCGCGGGGACTGCTCGACGAAACGCTCATCGTTCTCGCCACCGAGTTCGGACGCACCCCCGATATCAATCAAAACATCGGCCGCGATCATTACCCCAAGGCATTCTGCGGTCTGCTTGCCGGTGGCGGGGTCGCGGGCGGGCAGGTCTACGGCAAGACCGACAAGGAAGGCCGCGACATCGTCGAAGGCCGGACGGAAATCCCTGATTTCAACGCGACGATCGCCTACGCCCTCGGCCTGCCGCTCGACCAGATTACCATTTCTCCCAGCAACCGCCCATTCACCGTGTGTGACAAGGGACAGCCGATCACGAGCATTTTTGGCTGAGGGGAAGACGGAGTTCTTGGTTCTTGGTTCTTCGTTCGGAGAACGCATCCATTTCTAACTTTGGGAACGAGAGGCAACAGCCGGGAAAACTTTGAGCCTAAGATGTGCGCCTGAAGCGGTTCTGCCTTTGTCAGAAACGCGAACCTTCCACGCTTCGTCTTCATGCCAAGCCCACCCAGATCGGATCCGTTCGCCGCCGTCACCCGCCGCCGCTGGCTGAAGCTGGGCGGTGCGATGGCCGGGGCGATGTTATGGCCGGATTTGCTCCGTGCGCAGGAGGCTGGGGCCGGTAATGCCCCGGCCCGACAGGCGATCGTGATCTACCTTCAAGGGGGACTTTCCCACTACGAGAGCTTCGATCCCAAGCCCGATGCGCCCTCCGCATACCGGGGAGATTTTGGGCATATCCCGACGACGCTGCCGGGAATTCATTTTTCCGAGCATCTGCCGCGGCTGGCCAGGCGGGCGCACAAGTTTAGCCTCATCCGGAGCGCCTATGTGAATTCACCGAGTCATCCGGTGGCGATCCACCAGACGCTTACGGGTTGGGATCTTCCGGATGCTTCCGTCGAGGTCAAGAATCGCAATGTGAACCATCCCTCGATCGGATCGGTCATCGCCCAGCGATGCGGAGCGCGCGCACCGCTGCTTCCGTCCTACGTGACCGTCCCACACGCCGGTCAACTGGGCCGCCGGGTGCATTATGCCACCGCGGGGCCACTCGGCGCGGCCTTCGAGCCGATGGATTCCGGCATCCCGCCGGAGCGTGCGGACGGCGCTTTTTCCGGACCGCCTGACTTGAACCTGCCGCCGGGGCTTTCCATGAGCCAGCTCGAAGACCGCATGACTCTGCTGAGGGCGTTCGACGGAGCAGCCAGGAGTCACGACGTCGAGGGACTCGACAAATACTATCGCCACGCCGCGGAACTCCTCGCGGGTGGGGCGGCGGGGAATGCCTTCGACCTGGGCCGTGAGCCGCTGCGACAACGTGAACGCTATGGCCACCACCTTTGGGGGCAGCAGACCGTACTCGCGCGTCGACTGGCGGAGGCGGGAGTGCCCTTCACGCTCGTGAACTACACCCTCAATCAGGACCACGGCCAGGATTGGGATACCCACGTGGACAATTTCAATCTCATGAAGAACGTCCTGCTTCCGCCGATGGACCTGGCCGTCAGCGCGCTGCTCGATGACCTCGAGGAACGCGGTCTCCTCGCCACCACGCTGGTCGCCATGTTCGGGGAATTTGGCCGCACCCCGAAAATCAACGCCAACGCCGGACGGGATCACTGGGAGAAGGTCTTCTCCGTGGTGCTGGCCGGCGGAGGGCTGAAGCCGGGAATTGTCGTGGGTTCCAGCACCAGGGAAGGGGATCTGCCGAAGGATCGGCCGGTGCCTTTCAATGACGTGCTGGCCACCATCTACCATCAATTGGGCGTCCCGACGGACACGATCTTTTACGACCAATTGGGCCGGCCGAATCCGGTCCTCGCCGTGGGTTCGCCTATCGCTGAGTTGATCTAACGAGGCAGGACTTCAGACCTCGCACGCGCCCCCGCTCCCGATCCAGATACGACTCGCAAGGTCCGAGGCCCTGCCTCGTTAGATCAATTCCGTCAGCACGTTGACCTCTTTGCTCGTATCGACAATCGGGATCGGTCGCCCCACTCCCGGCGGGTGGTTCTTCTTCTTGTAATCGACGCCCAGGATCGTGCAGACCGTCCCGAGGAAGTCCGGAACGCTGATGGGACGATCGACCACGGTGGCGCCATCGCGGTCCGTGCGACCCACGACCTGGCCGCCCCGGATCCCTCCGCCAATGAGCACCGTGCTCCAGGCGCGCGACCAGTGATTGCGCCCGCCGCCGGTGCATTGGGGCGTACGGCCGAATTCACCCATCCACACGATGAGCGTCGAATCGAGCAGTCCGCGGCTCTTGAGGTCCGTGACGAGACCCGCCATGGCGGCATCGCACTCCAGCGACAGGGCGCGCACGCGCGGGAAGTTGTCGCGGTGCGTGTCCCAGCCGACGCCGTCGCCCATGACGACTTCCACGAACGGCACGCCGGCTTCCACCAACCGCCGCGCCATCAAGCATCCCTGGCCGAAGCTGCCCGCCCGTTCTCCGCTGCTCACCATCTTTGTCATCTTGCCACCAGCCGCCGCGGGAGCGGTGGCCGAGGACGGCGGGCCATACATTTCGCGGATGCTGGCCGGCTCGCGCGAAAGGTCGAAGGCCTCTTTCTGCTTCGAGTTCATCAACCGCACCGCGCGGGTGATCGACGTGCTATGCGTATCGCCGGCGGGGCTCTGGTAGTGGGAATGAAAGGCCTCGTCGAAGCCGTGCAGCAGCTCGATCTCCCGGGCGAATTGCCGGGGCTCACCGTCTGGCTCGATGAAGTCGAGCCCGCGGATGGGGTCGTTGACGGTCAGCGGCTGTTGGTCCGGTCCGAGGAATCCAGACGTCAACGCCTCCTGCGGGCCACGCCCAATGGTGATGTAGTTCGGCAGCGCCACATCCCGCTGGCCCAATTCCTTCGCCACGATGGCGCCCAGACTTGGGAACGCCACGGCCCCGGCGCGATTCTGGTAACCGGTGTGGAGGTTATACGTGGCGAGCTTGTGGTCCGATTCCAGCGTGCTCATGCCGCGCAAAATCGCGGCATCCTGCATCAACTTCGCGAAGCGCGGGAAATGCTCGCTGATGCGGATGCCCGGCACCGACGTTTCGATGGCCTGGAATTCGCCGCGCACATCGGCCGCAGCTTCGGGCTTCGGGTCGAACGTGTCGATATGGCTGGGTCCGCCCGCCATCCACAGCAGGATGCACGACTTGGGCCGTTTTCCATCCGGCGCCGCCGCCGCGAGACGACTGAGCCAGCCGTTGAGTGAGATGCCGGCCGCCGTGGCGGTCAGGAACGTTCGCCGATTAAACATCGTTTGCATTGTCAGTCTCCATTCATCGAATCGACCGTCAGTGGTTCAGGGAAAATTCGCTGGTCATGGCCAGCACCCACGCCAACTCGCGCAGACCGCCCGCGGCCGAGCCGGTTTCATTCACGTAGGCTTTGGCCTTGCGGATTTCGTCCCCGGTCGGCCGTCGCGAGAGGATGGTGAGGAACAGGTCCGATACGATCTCGTCGACGGGCCGATCGGCAGGCGAGCTGAGCCGCGTCACAAGGCCGTCGAAACTTCGCCCGGTGAACTGCCCCGAGTTCATCTGCCGCAGCAAGTGGGGGATGCCGCGGCGATACGCCGTGGGGTCAGGATCGCCGCTGTCGCCAAAAAATTGCGTGAACTCCCACCGGGCGCCCTGCTTCACGTCGATGCCGGTCACCTTCACCGCCGGCCCGGAGATCGTCTCCAGCGAATCATAGAGCTGTCCCGCGGAAAGAACTTTGATCGACATGCGGCCGAAGAGCGTCGCCTGCTGGTCCGCCGCTGCACCGGGCTGGCTGGTGCGCTGGTAGGCGCGGCTCAGCACGATGGCGCGCGTCAGGAATTTCAAATCAAATCCCGAGTCCGCGAACTTTCGCGCCAGCAGCTCCAGCAATTGCGGATGGCTCGGCTCATTGGCCTCGTTCATGTCATCCACCGGCTTCACAATGCCGCGCCCCATCAGCCGCCACCACGTCCGGTTCACCGTCGCGCGGGCAAACCAGTGATTCTCCGGCGTCGTCATCCACTGGGCCAAAGCGGCCCGGTTTGTGGTCGTCCCGGTGGCCGGCGACAATTCCTTTCCTCCGAGGAACGTCGGCGCACGCTGGATGAAACCGTCCGGCACGCCCGCATCCTTCAGATTGGCCAGCGTCAATGTGGGATCGTCGACCACGCCTTTCTCGTAGACCTGCTTGGCGCGTTTCGGCGTCTGGATTTGCGTGAAGAACGCCGCCATTCCCCAGAACTCCTCCTGCTTCCACTTCACGAAAGGATGATCGTGGCATTGGGCGCAGTTCAAGCGGACGCCCAGGAAATAACGCGTGGTGAGGTCCGTCAGGTCGGGCACGGCGCGCGGCAACCGGCCTTCGATCAGATAGGTGACCGCCGGGTTGTCCTCCATCTTCCCCGTGCCGGCGATCAACTCCGTGGCAATCTCGTTCCACGGCCGCGTATTGAACTGCCCCGCCAGCCAGTCGCGGAATCGCTCCGACCGCTTCGTGGGGTCATCGCCCAGCGGCGACATCAAGTAGCCCTGCCAGATATCGGCCAGATACTGGCCGTAGCGCGCGTCGGCGAGCAGGGAGTCGATCAGGCGCGCCCGCTTGTCTGGCTGGGGATCGGCCAGGAAGCGCTTGACCTGTTCGAGCGACGGCACCGCGCCGTGGAGATCGAGATAAATCCGCCGCACGAATTCGGCGTCGTCCGCGAGGGCCGCGGCCGGCACGCCTTCCTTGCTCAACCGCGCCTCGATCTGTTGATCGATCAAACCCGCCAGTTCGGCCGCTTCGGCCGCTCCGAATTTCGGGATCCACGCGGTCTTCGGTCGCTCAGTTTCCGACCTGGCATCCTTCCGCTCCATCTCGCGCGGCTGATCCGAGGTCGGGGCTTGTTTCGCGGCGCCGCCGGTCTTCACCGTGCTGGCCTCAGCCTCGCCTTTGGCTTTCGGGACCGGCTCGCCGGCGACGGCTTTTTGTTTCGGGGCGGCCTCGGCATTCTTGATCTCGGCGATGGCGAGGTCGGCCGCGCGCAGCGGCCAATCGGGCTGATTGAAGAAGTCCGGCTCAGACTGGCGCTTGGCGGCGACCACGGCGAGGAACTGTTTGTTGAGAGGCGAACCTTGCTCTCTCAAAGCGGGATACTTGAGCACCGCGGCCGCCTCCCACCGCTCGACGGTTTGCGCCGGGACCCCTGCCGCGTCAGCCACAGCCGTTACGGCCATGGCAAGAAGAACCACGGAGCACACGAATTTCATAGGCACTGGGCCACAGCCAGGAAACCCCCGAAAAGGCCACGTAGATTGAAGGAATGGCGGTGGCTAATCCGGTTCCTGAGAACAGGGACCAAACGTTGCATCGGGATCTGGGGGAAACGAGTGGGCGGCCGAAGAGGAAAGTGACTTTGTCCAGCCAGAACGGAAGTCGATGCTTCTCGGATCTTTCGATGACGCGCGGGATCAGGCGGCATAATCACGCAGATTTCGGGGGAGCGGTGCAAGGGGGCGCGAGGGTGTGGAATTAACCCCCTTTAGTCCCTGATCAGCCCTGTTTGTATGACAGCTTTAAGAAATATTTTGGGGCGGACATAACTGGCACCCCGTACCCCCGACCAAATGACTTTCCCCTTTTATTGATTCGCGCGTCTATTCAGCCTGCGGACATCGAATGTATGAAGACCGGATTTACGCTGCCTTTCACGCTTTTATCGCTGATGCTTTTCGTCGGGTGCCGTCCCGCTCCCGTGCAAGAAACTGTGACCGAGTATCGGGTGGACGTGGTTCAGTTCCAGCATGACCCGCCGAATGGCTTGCAGGACCACTTGAACAAGATGTCGATCGACGGTTGGCACCTGGTTCAACTTGTCGAACACGACGAGTGGTACCGGGTGGTCATGAGCCGCCCAAAGAAGTGACGACACGTGCGCCTTGGCGGCGTTTCTCGGAGCAATCGGACGGCATCCGGATAGAGCGTCGTTAAACGCCAGGCACTGGAGTGTGCCCGACGGCGCGAAAATCGGACTTTCAACGGAATCAACTTTCATGAGGTGACCCCGTCGACGAAGTGCTTGGTTCTTCGTTCAGCGCGCAGCGCGTCAGCCTGTGCCTGTGAATGTTCGCTTCCAAGGCGGCTCCCTCCTGGTGTATTCCATCGATGCTCGAATGCACCGCGTCCCCCCCGCATCCTGCAGTCCAAACGTTCCGGAAGCGGGACGCTTTGAGTTGACGCGGTGGAGCGTGGTCGTTGCTGCCAGCGGCAACGACTCCCAGTTGGCCCACGAGGCGCTGGAGCACCTTTGCCATGCTTACTGGTATCCGCTCTACGCCTTCGTCCGGCGGGAAGGTCACTCTACCCAAGACGCGCAGGACCTCACCCAGGAATTTTTCGCGCGTCTCCTGCGGAAGGATTGGCTCCAGGCGGTCCGCCGCGAAAAGGGCAGGTTTCGCTCCTTTCTTCTGGCGTCGATGCGCCATTTCCTCGCGAACGAATGGGACCGCGCCCACGCGCTGAAGCGCGGCGGCCTTCAGTCCCCGATCTCCCTCGATGCGCAGTCCGCGGAAGAGCGCTACGCCCTGGAACCTGCGGACCCCATGACCGCCGATCGCCTCTACGAACGCCGGTGGGCGCTCACCCTTCTCGATCGAGTCCTCGCCCGCCTCAGGCGCGAGTTCGCCGCCGTGGGAAAGGAGACGCTCTTCGAGGAACTCAAGCCGTCGCTCAGCGGTGGGAAAGTGTCTTACGCCGAAATTGGCGCACGATTGAACGCCCAGGAAACCGCCGTCCGGGTGGCCGCGCATCGGTTCCGGCTGCGCTACCGCGATCTCATCCGCGCCGAGATCGCGGACACCGTGACCGGCCCCGGCGAAGTGGATGCGGAACTGTCGCGCCTTTTCGCCGCGCTGGCCTGAGCACGTCGAAACTGAAAACGGGGATGAAACCCGTTTTTAGACTCCCCTTATGATAGTGAAAAAAGTCCGTAACAATCTTTGGCCGGTTCTTCTTTAAGGGGGAAACGAATCGCCATGGAAACCTTCCGCTTCTGTCCGCAATGTCAGCAACCGCTCGCCCCGGATTCCCCCGAGGGTCTCTGTCCCAAGTGTCTTCTGGATGCCGCCGCCGGCCCGGCTCCCAGCGGCGCCGGTGACGGCTTGCC
>Ga0070658_10001438_pt1 | contig 20307 bp, 14 predicted proteins | sample KBSC13metaG_FD_64664 | JGI IMG/M metagenome (GOLD analysis project Ga0070658, IMG submission 64664) | Corn rhizosphere microbial communities from Kellogg Biological Station, Michigan, USA - KBS C1-3 metaG | ecosystem: Host-associated > Plants > Roots > Rhizosphere > Soil ...
CATCGGCATCACGGCGGACATCTTCAACGTCTTCAACTTCAACAACTTCGGCTGCTACAACGACGTGGCGTTCACGAACGTCAATGGGGTGCGCACCCCGAACCCGACCTTCGGCACCGGTGGCTGCGTGATCGCCGATGCTCGCCGCCTCCAGCTCGGTGCGCAGTACGACTGGTAGAACCGCCGTGCGCCAGACACGCACCCTGGTGGCGACGCTCGCCCTGAGCATCGCCACCGGCTGTGCGTCGCTCGCGCCCCCAGCTCCCGCCACGTCTTCACCCGCCTGGTCCGCCTCCATTGCCGAGCAGGCCTTTCTCGACACGCTCTCCCGCCGCACGTTCGATTTCTTCTGGGAGACCACCAACCCGCGCAACGGTCTCGCGCCGGACCGCTGGCCGTCGAAGTCCTTCTCCAGTGTCGCCGCCGTTGGCTTCGCCCTTACGGCCTACCCGATCGGCGTCGAGCATGGCTGGGTGAGCCGTGACTCCGCCCGTGCGCGCGTTCTCACCACCCTGCGTTTCTTCTGGACGGCACCGCAGGGCCCGCAGCGCACCGGTGTCACCGGCTACAAGGGCTTCTTCTATCACTTTCTCGACATGGAGACCGGCCACCGCTTCGAGACGGTCGAGCTCTCCACCATCGACACCGCCCTCCTGCTCGCCGGCGCGCTCACCTGCCGCCAGTACTTCGATCGCGACGACGCGCCCGAGCGCGAGATCCGCGCGCTCGTCGACTCGCTCTACGCACGTGTTGATTGGCGCTGGGCCACCGACTCCGGCACGGTGGTGAACATGGGATGGCGGCCCGACTCCGCCCCCTACCAGAACGCTCGCGGCTTCAACATCAGCAGTTGGCGTGGCTACGATGAAGGGATGCTGCTCTACGTCCTGGCCCTCGGCTCACCGACGCACGCCATCGACGCATCAGCGTGGACTGAATGGACCAAGACCTACAAGTGGGATCGCTTCCAGGGTCAGGAGTACCTGCAGTTCGCCCCGCTGTTCGGCCATCAGTACTCCCACGTCTGGATCGACTTCCGCGGCGTGCAGGACGCCTACATGCGCGCGCGCGGCATCGACTATTTCGAGAATTCGCGCCGCGCCGCACTCGCCCACCGCGCCTACGCCATCGCCAACGTCGATGGCTGGCGCGGCCGCGGTGCCAACGAATGGGGCCTCACCGCCAGCGACGGCCCGCTCGACTCCACCTTCACGGTGGACGGACGCGTCCGCGAGTTCCACACCTACTGGGCGCGTGGCGTGGATGCGACCGAGAAGCGCGACGACGGCACCATTGCGCCTACCGCTGCTGGCGGCTCCGTTGCGTTCGCGCCGGACATCGCCGTGCCGGCGCTGCTAAGCATGCGCCATCGCTATGGTGATCCGCTCTTCGGCCGCTACGGCTTCATCGACGCCTTCAATCCCTCGCTGCACAGCGCTGGTCCGCCACTGCACCACGGCTACATCATGGATGGCGTCGGCTGGTTCGATCGCGACTACCTTGGCATCGATCAGGGGGCGATCCTCACCATGGTCGAGAACTGGCGCACCGGCTTCGTCTGGAAGCTCCTGCGCCAGGACGCCGACGTCGTGCGCGGGATGTGTCGCGCGGGATTCACCGGCGGATGGCTCGCGGCTCGCTGCTGAGTCGTCGCGCGGCCGGCGTTGCTGTGCTCGTGACGCTCGCACTCGGCGCGCTGGCGGCGGGCTGCACCGACTCGTCCGCGAGCGCAGGCCAGGTGGAGCTTCGCGTCTGGGCCTTCGGCGCCGAGGGCGAGGCGCTCGCGCCGATGGTCGCTGACTTCGAGCGCGCGAATCCTGCCGTCCGCGTGCGCATTCAGCAGATCCCGTGGACGGCCGCGCACGAGAAGCTGCTCACCGCCTTCGTCGGTGGCGCGCTGCCTGACGTGGCGCAGCTCGGCAATACCTGGATCCCCGAATTCTCGGCGCTCGATGCGCTCGCGCCGCTCGACAGCCTCGTGGCGAGCGACACTCTCGCCGTGCCGCACGCCGACTACTTCCCCGGCGTGTGGGCAACCAATGTCGTGGACGGCGTGCTCTATGGCGTGCCCTGGTACGTGGACACGCGCGTGCTCTTCTATCGCACCGACCTGCTGCGGCGAGCGGGCGTGCGCTCTCCGCCGGTCACCTGGCAGGAGCTTCGTGACGCGGCGACGCGCGTCAAGCGCATCCAGCCCGTGGGCGCCTTCCCCCTCCTTATGCCACTCGACGAATGGGCGCAGCCGGTGATCTTCGGGCTCCAGGCCGGCGCATCGCTCCTTTCCGATCACGGCACTCGCGGCGACTTCCACGAATCGCGCTTCGAACGTGGCTTCTCGTTCTATGTCGGGCTGTTCCGGGATGGCCTCGCGCCGGCGCTCGCCAATACCCAGATCAGCAACGTGTATCAGGAGTTCGAGGCCGGCCGGGTGGCGATGTACATCACCGGGCCGTGGAATGTCGGTCAGTTCCGCGCACGCCTCCCCGACTCACTGCAGGACTCGTGGGACACCGCTCCTCTGCCCGGACCCGACAGCGGCGGCGTCTCGCTGGCCGGTGGGTCGAGCATGGTGATCATGCGCCGTTCGCCGCATCGGGCGCTGGCGTGGCGCTTCGTTGCCTTCGTCAGCGATCCGGCGCGCCAGGCGCGCTTCTACGAGCGCACCGGCGACCTCCCGGCACGCCGTTCCGCGTGGGAGCTGCCCGCGCTCGCGCACGATCCCAGGCTCAGTGCTTTTCGCGTCCAGCTCGGCCGGGTGGTACCGATGCCCGCCGTGCCGGAGTGGGAGCTGATCGCCTCGCGGGTGGCGAGTGCCGCCGAGCGTGCCGCGCGCGGCCGGCAGACGATCGACCAGGCGCTCGGGTCGCTCGATGCCGAGGTGGACGCGATCCTCGAGAAGCGGCGCTGGCTGCTGGGAGGCCGGCAATGAGCACGCCGCGCGCGCGATTCACGACGCGCATCGCCCCGGGATGGTGGTTCGTCGCGCCGGCGTTGCTGCTCATCGTCGTCTTCTTCGCCGGTCCGGTGCTCGCCGCCATCGGGCTGAGCTTCACCGACTTCGACCTCTACGCGCTCGCCGATCCAGGCGCGGCACGCTGGATCGGACTCCGCAACTACGCGCGCGTGCTGCACGAGCCGCTGTTCTGGCAGGCACTCGGGAACACCCTCTACTTCGCCGTCGTCGGGGGGCCGCTCACCATCGCCGCTTCGCTCGGCGCCGCGCTGCTCGTCAATGCGCGCGCTGTCCGCTGGAAGTCCACGGCGCGCACGGTGTTCTTCGCTCCGTTCGTCACGACCCTCGTCGCCGTTGCCATCGTCTGGCGGTATCTGTATCACCCCCGCTACGGGCTGCTCAACTATCTGCTCGGTCTCCTGCACGTGGCGCCGATCGACTGGCTGGGCAATCCGCACTGGGCCATGCCGGCGATCATCCTCATGGCCACCTGGAAGAACTTCGGCTACAACATGCTGATCTGCATCGCAGGCCTGCAGAGCATCCCGCGCGAGCTGTACGAGGCTGCGGCGCTCGACGGTGCATCGGCGTGGCAGCGGTTCCGGCACGTCACCCTTCCCATGCTTGCCCCCACTCTGTTCTTCGTCGTGATCGTGACGATGATCGGCTACCTGCAGCTCTTCACCGAACCGTACGTCATGACCCAGGGCGGCCCGTTGCGCGCGACGACCAGTCTCGTGCTCTACATGTACGAGGAGGGATTTCGCTGGTGGCGGCTCGGCGTGGCGGCGGCGATCGCGTTCCTGTTGTTCGTGCTCATCGTCGCGTTCACAGTGGTGCAGCGGTGGCTCTCGCCGCGCGGGATGGCCGGCGCGTGAGCAGTTCGCGCGCCCGCGGCGAGCGGCTCTCGTCGGTCGCGCTGCATGGCGCGCTCGTCGTCTTCGGGGCGCTCTCGCTCATCCCGTTGCTCTGGATGCTCAGTGCGTCGTTCATGGCCACTGGTGAGGCGTCGACCTTTCCGCCGGCGCTGCTGCCGCACCATCCCACCCTCGCACACTACGAGGACCTGTTCGGCCGGCTCGCGCTCGGCCGCTACGCGCTCAACAGCGCGTTCGTCGCGATCGTCACCACGGCGGGCGCGCTCATGATCAATGCCGCGGCGGGCTACGCCTTCGCCAAGCTGCGGTTTCGCGGGCGCGACCGGACGTTCCGCGTGCTCGCCGCCGGCCTCGCCATCCCGGTGCAGGTCGCGATGCTCCCGCTCTTCCTGCTCATCAAGTCGCTTGGCCTGGTGAACAACTATGGCGGCGTGATCATTCCCGGCCTGTCGAGCATCTTCGGCATCTTCCTCGTGCGACAGTACGCGCTCGCCATCCCCGATGACCTGCTGGACGCGGCGCGCATCGACGGCGCAAGCGAGTTCCGCGTCTTCCGCTCCATCGTGCTGCCGACCATTCGTCCGGTGCTCGCGACGCTCGCGCTCTGGACCTTTCTCGCCACCTGGAACGATTTCATGTGGCCGCTCATCGTGTTGAGCGACGATCGGAAATACACCCTGCCGGTGGCACTCGCCGGTCTCGTCGGCGAGCACGCGCAGGACGTCGAGCTCATGATGGCCGGCGCGGTGATCACCGTGCTGCCCGTGCTGATTCTGTTCCTCATGCTCCAGCGGTACTTCGTGGAAGGCGTCACCGAAGGGAGCGTGAAATGAACGGCACTTGGCGCGCCCTGCGGATTGCCGCTGTCGCGGCGCTGCTGTTTGCCACTCAGGCGACATCGGTGCGCGCCCAGGTCCTCGAGTCGTTCGACAGCGTCGCTGCGTTTCAATCACTTCCGTCCGACGGCGTGTCGCTCATGCTGCGCGTCGACTCCGGCGTTGCCGGTTCGGCGCTGCGCTTCGACTTCGATTTCCACGGCCACGCCGGCTACGCCGTCGCGCGACGCGCCTTCGCGTTGACCACGCTGCCGCCCAACTGGGCGATCACCGTCCGGGTGCGCGGCAATGCGCTTCCCAACACCCTCGAGCTCAAGTTCGTGGACTCCACCGGACAGAACGTCTGGTGGATGCGACGGCTCGCCCTGCGCGTGACCTCGGGCTGGACGACACTCCGATTTCGTCCCTCCGATTTGAGCTTTGCCTGGGGCCCCCTCGGCGGCGGCCCGCCACGGGGCATCGCCGCGCTGGAGATCGCCATCACGGCAGGTGAGGGCGGGCGCGGCTGGATCGCGCTCGATCAGCTCACGTTGACTGCGCTGCCACTCCCCGTTGCCGATTCGGTGCGCCCGCGCCTCACCGCCTCGTCGAGCGCGAACGGAACGTCGCCGGATCAGGCGATTCCTCGCGACTTCTTCATGGCGCCTCGTGGCATCGCGACGACGGCAACCGACTCCGGCTGGCACTCCGCCGGTGACGGTGCACAATGGCTCGAGCTCGACTTCGGCGGTGCGCGCCAACTCGGCGGTCTCGTGCTCGATTGGTCGGCGACCGACTGGCCGTTGAACTATGACGTGGAGTCGTCCGACGACGGGCGCGTCTGGAGCGTGCAGCGCACCGTACTGGACGCCGCCGGAGGTCGCCGGTTCATCCATCTGCCCGCGCTCGAGACGGCGCGGCTCCGGCTCGCGTTCCATCGCAGCAGCCACGGTGCGGGCTACGGGCTGCGGGCCGTGTACCTGCTCGCCGATAGCGCGGCCGCCACTCGCAGCGCCTTTCTCGAGCGCGTCGCGCAGGCCAGCCAGCCCGGCTCGTGGCCACGCCCGCTCTCGGCGCAGCAGTCGTATTGGACCGTTGTCGGCATTCCTCGCGACGTGCGCGATGCGCTGTTCAGCGAGGACGGAAACGTCGAGTCGCGCCCGGGCACCTTCTCCGTCGAGCCCTTTCTCCACGACGGCGCAACGCTCCTCACCTGGACGGACGGCACGACCACGCACAGTCTCGAGGATGGAGCGCTCCCCGTCCCGACGGCACGACGGATCGCCGCGGACCTCGAGCTTGCCACGACGTCGTTCGCCACCGGCAGTCCCGGACATTCCATCGTCTGGATTCGCTACCGCGTGGTGAATCGCCGCGCCGCTTCGCACACGGTTCAGCTCTTCGCCACGATCCGGCCGGTGCAGGTGAACCCGCCCTGGCAATTTCTCGGCACACCTGGCGGTGCCGCGTCGGTACGCTCGCTCCGCTGGGATGGTCGCGCGATCGTCGTGAACGATACGGATCGCGTCGTGGCCGTCACGCTCCCCACGCACGTCGGGATGTCGGCCTTCGACGCCGGTTCCGTTGTCGAGCGCATGCGTGCCGGCACACTCCCGGCCGTTGGCGAGGTCGCTGATTCCACCGGCTTCGCCAGCGGCGCTTTCTCGTGGACGCTCGCCCTCGCGCCGCACGACAGTGCCGACGTCTGGCTTGCCCTCCCCGCGCCTGGTGACGAGCTCGCGCCGGGCACGAGCCCTCTCGTCTCGGCGCGAGCCCTCTGGCAGCGAGAGCTCGGTGCCGTGCAGCTCTCCCTCCCCGCCGACGGCGCGGCGCTCGCCCGCACTGCGCGAACCGCGCTCGCCTACGTGTTGATCAACACTCGCGGGCGAGCGATCCAGCCGGGTACGCGCAGCTACCGCCGCAGCTGGATTCGCGACGGTGCACTCACCTCGGCAGCCCTGCTTCGCCTCGGTCACGCGAGCGACGTCGCGGCATTCCTCGACTGGTTCGTTCCCTACGTGTTCGCCGACGGCAAGGTGCCCTGCTGCGTGGATGCTCGCGGCGCCGACCCCGTGACGGAGAACGACGCCGATGGCGAGCTCCTCTTTCTCGCCGCCGAGTACTGGCGCTTCACGAGAGACTCGGCAACCATCGCGCGACACTGGCTCACGCTCTCACGCGTCGCGACGCACCTCGATTCGCTGCGCCGCTCGCGGCGCACGGAGCAGTACGGCACACCGGACTCCCTGCTCGTGTTCGGCCTCCTTCCGCCATCGATCAGCCACGAGGGCTATTCCGCGCGGCCAGCCTATTCCTACTGGGACGACTGGTGGGGAGTGCGTGGCCTCGACGACGCCGGCTCACTCGCCACCGTCGTCGGTGACACCGCCGCCGCGACGCACTACCGGGCGGCCGGCATCGAGATGCGTCGCGACGTCGTGGCGTCCGTCGCGCGCTCGATGGCGCTCCATCGCATCGCTTTCCTGCCGGGCGCCGCCGAGCTGGGCGATCTCGATCCGACGTCGAGCACGATTGCCCTCGATCCCGTCCACGCGTTGAACGACCTGCCACGCGACGCCGTGCTTGCCACCTTCGACAGCGCCTGGCGCACGCTGGGGCGCCGAATCGAGCAGCCGGCGTCGTGGGAGGTCTACACGCCGTACGAATGGCGCGACGTCGGCAGCTTCATCCGCCTCGGCCAGCCCGAGCGCGCGCATGCCTACGCCTCATGGCTGATGACGACCCGCCGCCCGGTGGAGTGGAACCAGTGGAGCGAGGCCATCTGGCGGGACGCGCGCGCGCCGAAGTTCATCGGTGACATGCCGCACGGCTGGGTGATGTCGGACTTCGTGCGCTCCACGCTCACGATGCTCGCCTATGAGCGGGAGAGCGATTCCGTGATCGTCGTCGGCGCCGGCATTCCGCTCGAGTGGGCACGCGATCCGGCCGGTGTGAGTGTTCGTGGACTGCGCACCTGGTGGGGCATGCTGGATTTGACCATGAAGCCGGTCGGCCGCACGGTGCTCGTCACGCTCGACGGCGCGCATCCGCCAGGCGGCATCGAGCTTCACGCGCCGTATGGCCGCCGGCCGAAACTGATCGTGGTCAACGGCGTCCGGACGGCGGCGACCGATGGCGGCCGCGCGGTGAACGTTCGCGCGCCAGCCCGTGTGGAGTTCCGCTATTGAGGCCCGCTCGTGCGGCAGTGCACTCAGTCGCCGAGTATGGCGCCGTTGCTGCGGATGACCTCGCGGTAGTAGAGGGCGCTCGCTTTCGGCGTCCGCTCCTGCGTCGCGTAGTTGACGTGCACGATGCCGAAGCGCTTGGAGTAGCCCAGGCTCCACTCGTAGTTGTCGAGCAGGCTCCAGGCGAAATAGCCGCGCAGGTCGGCGCCCCTCGCGATCGCGTCGCGTGCGGCCTTCAAGTGCTCGCGGTAGTACCACACGCGGAGCGGGTCGTTCACCTGGCCGTCGATTGCGTGCGGCGCGTCGTAGAAGGCGGCGCCGTTCTCGGTGATGTACAGGGGAATGCGACCGTAGCGCTCGGTGACCCAGAGCAGGGTCCGCGTCAGCGAGGGTGGGTGGACTTCCCAGCCGGTCTCCGTATATGCGTGTTCGGGCTGGCGCACGTAGGCAAGGCGCACCGGCTTCGCGGCAGGGTCGTCGCATACGACGCCGCGCGTGTAGTAGTTGATGCCAAGGAAGTCGATCGGCTCGCCGATGAGCGCGAAGTCACCAGCGGGGAAGTCCGGCCAGGCGCTGCCGAAGATCTCCTGCATCTCCTCGGGATAGCTGCCCTTGAACACCGGATCGAGGTACTGCCGGTTCATGTAGGCGTCGCCTCGTCGCGCCGCTGCCACGTCGGCGTCGCCTTCGCTCGCCGGATCCTTTGGCTCGAGATTCACCACGAGGCCGATCTGTCCGTTGCTCGCTTCCGCACGAAATGCCTGGACGCCGCGGCCATGCGCGCGCAGCAGATTGTGGCTGGCGATCGGCGCTTCGAACAGGTTGCGGTGACCGGGCGCGAGTGCGCCATGCAGATAACCGCCATCGGTGACCACCCACGGCTCGTTCAACGTCGCCCACAGCGGCACGCGGTCGCCGAGCCGCGCGAACACCGCCGCCGCGTAATCGCCGAACCAGTCGGCGACATCGCGGTTCAACCAGCCACCGCGATCGTCCAGCGCTGCCGGGAGATCCCAGTGAAACAGTGTTGCGTTGGGCGTGATGCCCGCGGCCAGCAGCGCATCCACCAGGGAGTCGTAGAAGTCGAGCCCGCGCGAACTGAGGGCACCGGTGCCCTGCGGGAAGACGCGGCTCCAACTGATGCTGAAGCGATATGCCTGGAGCCCGAGCTCGCGCATCAGCTTCACGTCATCGCGGTAGCGGCGATAATGATCGCAGGCGACGTCGCCCGTGTCCCCGTTCGTCGTACGCCCAGGGCTGTGCGCGAACCGCTGCCAGATGCTCGGCCCCGCGCCGTCGCTCAGGGGACTGCCTTCGATCTGGTACGCCGACGTCGACGCGCCCCACAGAAAGGACTCGGGAAACCGATGCGACTCAGTCATGGCATGCAAGATAGTGGGAGCGTGGCCCGCCGCATCGTGGCCCAGGCTGCGTGCGCTGCCAGCAGTTCGGTGGCGCCGACATGAGTGCGCGTGAGCCGAGCCGGGCGGCTGATGTCGAGCTCCGCGGGGTGCGGAAGGAATACGACGGCGGTGTCGTCGCGGTCCATGGCGTGGACCTCCACGTTCGCGCGGGCGAGTTCGTCGTGCTCGTGGGGCCGTCGGGGTGCGGCAAGAGCACTACCCTGCGCATGATCGCTGGACTGGAGTCCATTTCCGCGGGGGAGATCACCATCGGCGGTCGAGTCGTGAACGACGTGCCCCCCGCCGATCGCGACATTGCCATGGTGTTCCAGAGCTACGCGCTCTATCCGCACATGTCGGTGCGCGAGAACATGGCGTTCGCGCTGCGACTGCGAAAGCGGCCCGCCGCCGAGATCCGGGCGCGTGTCGAGGCGACCGCGCGTACGCTCGGTCTCGAGGATCTGCTCGACCGCACGCCGCGCCAGCTCTCTGGCGGCCAACGCCAGCGCGTCGCCATTGGAAGGGCCATCGTCCGCGAACCGCGCGTCTTCCTGTTCGACGAGCCGCTCTCCAACCTCGACGCAGCCCTCCGCAGCGAGATGCGACGCGAGCTCGCCACGCTCCACCGCACGCTCGCCGCGACGATGATCTACGTCACCCACGATCAGGTCGAAGCGATGACCCTCGGCGATCGCATCGTCGTCATGCACGAAGGGCGCATCGCCCAGGTGGATTCGCCGGCGGCGGTCTACGACCACCCGCGCGATACCTACGTCGCCGGCTTTCTCGGAAGCCCACCGATGAATCTGATGCCGGGCCGACTCGAGCGGGACGGGGGTCAGTGGGCGGTTCGACTCGATGGTGCGCCCGCGGTACATCTCACGCTGCCGCCGGCACTCGCGACGACCGCGGGGAGCGTCGCATCACCGGCGGTGATCGTCGGCGTGCGCCCGGAGCATCTGCGCGTGATCTCATCCGGGGATCCCTCTCGCCCGGGAGTCGCGCTCGATGCGACCCTCGAGCTTGCCGAGCCGCTCGGGCACCAGCAATTGCTGCACCTGCGCGCCGGTGAGTTGACGTTGACGGTGCGCGGTGAACCCGACGCACGCCCCGAGATCGGCACGCCAATGCGCGTACAGGTGGACCCGAACCGGCTGCACCTGTTCGACGCCGGGAGTGGGCGCTCGATCGACGGCTGACAGGGCGCGTTAAATGACGAACGGCGCCCGATCGGGCGCCGTTCGTGTTCAGCAGGCTCGGTGCATCACTGCGAGCCGTCGTTCGCCGACCCGGTCCGCATCGTGCCCTTCGTCCAGCCGTCAGAGCAGTAGTTGATCTGGTTGTACTGGTTCAGGAAGCACCCATTCCACGAATCGTTCACCGGCGACGACTGCAGGCTCATCGTCGGTCGCGCGGCGAACGTCAGGCCGGTGGCATCGCGCAGTTCGATGATCGGCTGCACGGACGACGTCACGGCGTAGGCGCCCAGCCCAATCCGCGTGTCGACGGGCGGGTTCTCGACGTAGCCATCCTCACCATCGAACGTGTACATCCGGCTGCCGAAGTAGGTCACCCGTCCGTCGAGCGAGGAAAGGATCACCTCGCTGCGGGGAGTGCCCCACCGCACGTTGCAGACGCTCAGGTAGTAGCCGCCGTCGATCAGCACGCCGCAATCCTCGGTCGGCGACGACTCGCTCGGTTGCAGCGCGATGTCGTTGGAGTAGTCGAACACCGATGCGCCGTCCGCGATGAGCGCCGACCGCACGCGCACCGGGAAGGCGAAGGTATTCGCCGTCGTCCAGGCGGTCATCGAGAGCTGACGGCTCTGGTTCGTGCCGGAGGTCTTCTGCTCGTCCACGAAGCTGCCGTCCGTGCTGCTGTTCTTCGCATGCGAGTAGGTCTCGAGGTCCTGCGCCTGGAAGCTGGCCGAGTAGCTGAGCGCCGCCTCCGGCGACACGACCATGACCGACGTGCTCGCCGAGCTGCCGCTGCTGTTGCCGTCCCAGTCGGTGGGCGACACGCCGGTGATGTACACCGTCACCTTGTGCGCGCCCACCGCGTTCAAGCGGGCCTGGAAGGCGCAGGATACCGTCTGGCCTGCCGCGATCCAGATACCGCGCGCCTGGTCGGCGAGAGCTCCGTCAATGGACAGCATGCAGTTGGCGCGAGCGCCCATGTCGCCATTCCGCTCCGACACCGTGGCCACGACGTTGAGCGGCATGCCGGCAAGCGCACGCGCAGGCGCGGTGACTCCATCCACCTCTACGTCAGGGCGACGCTTCACCGGCACCGTCACCGTGACGACGTCGGTCCGGTTTCCATCGATCCCGCCGATGTTCGCCTGCAGCTGCACGCTGGCACCCGAGCCGAGCCGTGCGATCGACGTGGACCAGTTACCGTTGGCGGAGCCGCCGAAGTTCTGCGTCGACGACTTTCCCGACGGCGACAGGATCTTCATCTGTACCTTGCGGATCTGCCCCGGGCCGGTGCCAGCATCGAGGTGACCGGTCGTAGCCTCGATCAGCGCCGTGCCGTCCTTGTCGAGCAGGGCACGCGCCTCCAGCGACGCCGAGCCGGAGCGGCCCGTGACGGGCTTGGCGCCCGCGTCGCTGTACTTCTGGGAGTTGCGATGGAACTGCGGACCGCGAGCGACACGCTGCGCGGTCAGGGTCTGAGCGGAGCCGATGGCCAGGAGAGCGACCAGGGCGGCTTTGGCGGACATCCGGATAGTCATGAGGAGATTCCTCGCGAGGGACGCGGGAAATATCGACCTCAGCCATGCGGCTACCTGTGGCCTGAGTCACCAAACGACCGAAATTTCTCCCAGTTTGTCTCTCAAATCCGCTAGTGTATTATGCAAATACACCGGGCGTTTTGCGAGCGGTCGCCTCGTCCGTTCCGGCGCCCTATCCGGCCCGCCCGGCGGCCGGCGCCAGCTGCTCCGTGAGCTCCACCGGATCACTCGTCGGCGTGTCACATGCGTACGCGCGGCACACGTACGCCGTCGGCTCGTCCCGCTCCCGACCCTCCATCAGCGCGATCCCCCGAACCGCCTTGCCTCGCCCGCCCGCCAGCACCAGCGACGGCACGTACCGGTTCGCCACCGCGCCGGCCAGCGATCCGAACGCCTCCTCCTTCGGATCACCGGCGATCGCTACCTCCATGGCGCCGCGTACCTCCAGGTCCGCCGCCCCCAGCGCGTGCCCGAACGCCGTCGGATACCGCGCCATCGGCTCGGCGATCGTCTCCAGCAGGTGCCGCGCGCGCGCCTGATATTCCCCGTGGTCGAACAGGTCGCCGAGGATGAGCAGGAGCTCCATGGCCAGTGAGCTGCCGCTCGGGATCGCGTTGTCGGTCACATCGCGCGGTCGGGTCACCAGCGCCTCGGCATCGCTCGCCGTGTCGAAGAATGCCTGCGTTTCCTCGTCCCAGAACAGCGTCACGATGGACTCCGCCAGCGTGCGTGAACGGTCCAGCCACACTCGCTCGAAGGTGAGCTGGTACAGCGCGACGGCGCCGAGTGCAATGGCAGCATAGTCCTCGAGGAACCCCGCGATGCGCGCTTCGCCGTTCTTGAACGAGCGCAGCACTCGGCCATCCCTCACGAGCGACGTGAACAGGAACTCGCCATTGCGCACGGCCAGCGCGCGCAGCTCGTCGTCGCCGAAGGCGCGGGCCGCGTCGGCGAGGGCGCGGAGCATGAGACCATTCCAGCTGGCGAGGATCTTCTCGTCCCGCGCCGGCCGCATGCGCTCCTCACGCGCGTCGTACAGGATGCGCGTCGCGCGCTCCACCGCGGTGCGCAGCTCGGGCTCCGTCACCCCCTGCGCGCGTGCCACCGCTTCGGCGTCATGCGGCACGTACAGCACGTTCCGCCCCTCGAAGTTTCCCTCGGGCGTGACTCCCCAGTACGCCTTCACCAGCGACGCATCCTCGCCGAGCAGCGACGAGAGCTCGCTCGCGTCCCATACGTAGAAGCGTCCTTCGTGCCCCTCGCTGTCCGCATCGAGCGACGAGTAGAATCCGCCCTCCGGGGACGTCATCTCCCGCGCCACCCAGCCGATCGTGTCTTCCGTGACACGCCGGAACTCGAGGTCGCGCGTCGCCTGCCAGAGGTGCGCGCCGAGCCGGATGAGCAGCGCGTTGTCGTACAGCATCTTCTCGAAGTGCGGCACCAGCCACTGCCCGTCCACGCTGTACCGCGCGAAGCCCCCTCCCACCTGGTCGTGGATCCCGCCCCGCGCCATGCGGCGGAAGGTGTGCGTCGCCATCTCCAGCGCCTGGGTCTCGCCGGTGCGCGCCCACTGCCGCAGCAGGAAGTCGAGCACCATCGTCGGCGGAAACTTCGGCGCGCCGTCGAACCCGCCGGCGCGGAGGTCGTAGCGCTGCACGAGGGTGGACATCGCGCGCGAGAAGAGCTGCTCGTCCAGCGTGCCCGTGGCGTGGGTGCGCTCGGTGCTCGCCGCGTACAGCTCGCGCATCGAGCTGGTGGTGTGGGTGACGCTGTCCTGTCGGCTGGCCCACGCCTCCGCCACGCCGCGCAGCACGCGCTGGAAGCTCGGCATGCCATGGCGATCCTCCGGCGGGAAGTAGGTGCCGGCGTAGAACGGCTCACCGTCCGGCGTGAGGAACACCGTCATCGGCCAGCCGCCATGGCCGGTCATCGCCTGGGTCGCCTGCATGTAGATGGCGTCGAGGTCCGGCCGCTCCTCGCGATCCACCTTGATGCAGACGAAATTCTCGTTCATCAGCGCCGCCGTCTCGTCGTCCTCGAACGACTCGCGCTCCATCACGTGGCACCAGTGACAGGCCGCGTAGCCGATGCTCAGCAGGATCGGCTTGCCTTCCGCGCGAGCGAGCGCGAGCGCCTCCTCGCGCCACGGCCACCAATCCACCGGATTTTCGGCATGCTGGAGCAGGTAGGGACTGGTCTCGCCGGCGAGATGATTGGCCACGGCTGCGCAGTTGGAGTGGACGCCGAGTGCGCCGCCCGTGTCGGGCGGTTAGGTTGAGCGCGGCAGCAGCCCGCGCGAACTTCATTCCCCTCAAGAATAGCTCACGTGTCCCGCGACGCCGCCCCACCCCCTCCCCGCCAATCCCGCGCCCGCTTCGCGCAGAGCTGGACCGCCCCGCTGGCGCGCCTTCGTCCGTGGTGGGCGCTGATCGTCGTCACCCTGCTCGTGCTGGTGAGCGCGCCGTTCGCCATTTCCCCCGTGCGCGACGCGGTCACCCTCGCCACCCCGCAGGAGGCTGTGCTGCGCCGGCCCCTCGGCTACGTGCTGCTCGCGCCGCTGTCGGACGTGCTCGACCTGCTGACGCTCCTCAGCGTGCGCCAGCACGTGGCGCTGCTCCTCACGCTGCTGCTCGGCTATGCGGCGTGGTTCGCCTGGCGCGGCTGGGTGACGCCGGTCACCGTGGCGCCCGGCCGGCGCGCGGTGCGCATCGCGGCGCGAATCGCCCTCGCGTTGCTCGCCGTGATCGCGGTGTACGCGACGGGGGTGTTCCTCCCGCGGCCGATGGCCGCGCTGGACACGGCCGCCGATGTGATCGCGGTCGATTTCCACGCCCACACGAAGTACTCCCACGACGGCCGCCCCGACTGGACGCCGGAGGACGTTCGCGACTGGCACCGCGATGCCGGCTTCGAGGTCGGTTACATCACCGACCACCGAACCTTCGAGGGCGCGCGCGATGCATGGGCCAACAACCCGGCCTTCGCCGGACAGGGGACGACACTCCTCCCCGGCATCGAGGTCGTGTGGAAGGGCGAGCACGTCAACGTGCTCGACGCCGACCGCAAGTACCGCGGCATCCTCACCGAGACGCTGCGCGACATCGATGAGCCGGCGCTCACCATGGCGAGCTCCATACCCGGCAACGAGCCGCTGCTGATCGAGACCTTTCCCGGCGACATCTCGAGGATGATCCCCGCTGCCGGACCTGGCACCGCGGGCGTGCGCGCCATCGAGCTGGTGGACGGCGCGCCGAAGGGGCTCGGGCAGACCCGCCGCGAGCGAACGAAGATCGTCCACTACGCCGACAGCCTGAACCTCGCGCTCGTCGCGGGCAGCAACCATCACGGCTGGGGGCACACCGCGTCGGGCTGGACGCTGCTCTACGTGCCTGGCTGGCGCAACGCGACGGCCGACCAGCTCGGCGATGCCATCGTCAACATCCTGCGCCGCGGCGGGGTGGGCTCCACGCGCGTCATCGAGCGGTACGTGGCCGATACCGAGTCCGGGGTGAAGCTCGTGCTCACCGCGCCCCTCATCACGTGGGGCATGCTGCGCACGCTCTCCCCCGACGAGCGCGCGGCGTGGGTCGCATGGGCGGTCGCGCTCACGCTCGTCGCGCGCCTGCTCGCCTACCGCCGGCCGCGGCCGGACGACGCACGCTGAGCGTCGCATGAGCGGCACGGACGACATGCGCCTGGGGGACGTGCGCACGGTCGATCCGCGCGCGTGGCGAACCGCGATCATCGTTACCGTGGTGGCGGCGCTCGTGCGGCTCTTCTTTGCCGCATGGCTGCCCCTCTTCCCCGACGAGACCTACTACTGGGATTGGTCGCGCCACCTCGCGGGCGGCTACTTCGATCATCCTCCCATGATCGCGGTGCTCATCCGCGCCGGCACGATCATCGGCGGAGCGACGCCATTCGCCGTGCGCTTCTTCCCGGTCGTCGCCGGTGCGGTGGCCTCGTTCGCCGCGGTGGGCATCGCGCGGCGCATCGGGGGTGACAAGGCGGCGCGCACTGCCGCGATCGTCTTCGCGCTCATGCCGCTCGCCGCATCGGGGCTCGTGCTCGCCACGCCCGATGCGCCGCTGCTCGCCGCGAGCGCGGTAACGCTCTACTTCGTGGTGCGCGCGCTGCAGTCACCCATCCGCTCGCGCGCCTCGTTCCTCTGGTGGTGCGCGGCGGGTGTCGCGCTGGGACTCGCCTTCGCGTCCAAGTACACCTCCATCTTCCTCCCCATCGGGCTCCTCATCGCGGTGCTGGTGCGGCCGTCGCTGCGCGCGCGTCTCGCCGAGCCCGGACCGTACGTCGCCTGCGTGCTGGCGACGCTGGTGTTCCTGCCCGTGCTCCACTGGAACGCGACGCACGAGTGGATCTCCTTCCGCTTCCAGATCCAGCACGGACTCGGCACGCCGAAGGGGTCGGCCCTGCAGCGCGAGCTCGAGCTGTTCGGCGGGCAGCTGGGGCTCGTGTCCCCGATCCTCTTCGTGCTCGTCGCCGACGCGGTCTGGCGGGCCGCGCGCCGGCCCGTGACCGATGCGCACTTCGCGCTCGCGATGGCGGCGCTCGCGAGCTGGGGATTCTTCGTCTATAGCGCGCTGCGCCGCCCGGTGGAAGCCAACTGGCCGGCGCCGTCGTACGTGCCCGCCGTCGCGCTGCTGGCCGCCATCGCGTCCTCGCTCACGCGCGATCGCTGGCTCCGGCGCGGGATCGTGCTCGCCGCGGTGATGGTAGCCGTGCTCTACGTGCACGCCCTCGTGCCGATCCTTCCGCTGCCGGCGCGACGCGATCCGCTGGCGCGTGGGGCAGGGTGGGACGCCGCGGCGCACCAGGTGCAGGCGGCGCGAGTCGCGGAAGGGCGATCGCTCCCCGTGTCGCCGGCTGCGCCGCCGCCTTCATCCGGGCCTCAGCACCCGCGTGTCTTCGTCGGCGCGGACCGCTATCAGGACGTGAGCGAGCTCGCGTTCCACCTGCCCGATCACCCGGTCGTGTTCTGCGTCTGCCTCAGCGGCCGCCACAACCAGTACGAGCTGTGGCCCGGCTTCAGCGACGTGGCGAAGAGCGGTGATGCTCTCGTGCTGCTGCTCGATGAGCGCAAGGACGGCGTGGTGCACGAGACGGCCGCGCTCCTCGCGCCCCATTTCGCCTCGGTGACCCGCGGCGCGCCGGCGCCGCTGCTGCGCAACGGCGACACCGTGACGGTGCGTCGAGTGTGGACGCTCGCTGGCTACCGCGGCGGCTGGCCGGTGCGCGCCGCTCCCTGACCCGACTCCGTCGCCTGCCCGGCGCACGACGCCCGCACTGCGCCGAGCAGCTCGATGAGCTTGGCCTGCTCGGTCGAATCGAGCGTCGCGAGCGCAGTGTCGTTGAGCGCGTCCACGGGCGCATCGAGCCGAGCGAGGATCGCCGTGCCGGTCGGCGTGATCCGGCAGAGCACCTGACGCCGATCCGGTGAACAGCGCTCCCGCACGACGTAGCCGGCGCGCTCGAGCTTGTCGAGCAAGCGCGTGATCCCCGCCGCCTCTTCGATCATCCGGTCGCGGATGGCGAGCGTCGGCAATCCCTCGGTGCCGGCGCCGCGCAGGATGCGCAGCACGTTGTACTGCTGCAGCGTGACGCCGCCGCGCTCGACGACGAGCGCGAGATGTCGCTGCAGCAGCGCGGCCGTGCGCAGTACGCTGACTACCGCTTCGTGCGCCGGCGAATGAAAGGGGCGGGTCTGCTTGAGCTCCTCGCGGAGCGCGCTCGTTCTGGTGGGCATCGGACGTGGCCGCTCGAGTCTTCCCTGACGGCGTCGTCGCCGGTCGTGCGCGAGAATACGCTAATTCCGGCCCGAGCGCGAGGGCGCCGGCCCGAGCGCCAATCCGGTGGCGGCAGGCCGCGTCCGGTCCCCATTCAGCTCGCGCCGCGCCGCGGTCGGTCGCGCGCGTTCGCGGACGACCCGACCATGGAGCCGTGCGCAGGCACGACGATCACGCTCCCCTCGGGCGCTCGCGGCCGAGCGAGCCTCTAGAACGAGAACCGCAGCCCCGCGTTGAACGCGAAGTTGTTCGTCGTGTTCGTGCCGATGTCGAGATACGTCGCCTGCTGCGCGTCGAACTTGCCGATGTAGTCCTTGGCCATGACGCGCACGCCTACGCCGCGCCCGACCGCGAAGTCCACCCCCGCGCCCACGTTCGCCGCGAAGTTCGTCGCTGTCGTGTTGATCACCGACTGCGAGATATCGTAGCGCATCGCTCCCGCGCCCGCCTGCAGGAACGGCGTCATCTGCGTCCCCATCGCCGTCGTCAGCGGCAGCGCGAGCTGGAGTCCCGCGTCGTACATCACCAGGCGGCTGTGCGCCACCGAGATACCACCGATGATCGGGATGCCCGCCTGGATGTCACTGCTCGCCGTCGCCAGGTTGCCCACGATCGACAGGTTCGGCGTGAGCTTCATCCCCAGCTCGGCGCCGATCAGCGGCGCTGGCGCATTGGACACCGACGAGCCGAGCGGGCCCGAGAGATAGTCGCCGAAAACCATGTAGCCGACATACGGCGTCGCCTCGAAGGCGAACCCGGTGGCCGGTGCCGCAGCGCGTGAACCCTGCGCCTGCGCGGCAATGGGAAGCGTGAGCGCCAGTGCCGCTGCGGCGAGCGGCGGGCGGACGAACGAAAGTGCGCGCATGAGAATCTCCGGAGAAAGGCTGCGCCACGACCTCGTGGCCACTCCCGGAGAAAGCATGCACGGTGCCTCGCGACTGCGCCGGCAACCCACGCGCTAACTGCTTGCCGGTGCTCGGCTTGCGTCATTTGACCGTGAGTCGATTCAGGCACGCATGTCCCAGCGGGAGGACGTTCGGCGCACCTCGATTTCGGACGATTCCATTCCCACCCGTTACATCCCGCACGATCATTCGCTCGCCTCGCCCCCGCGTTATGTTCAATTCCGAACACACCTCAGACTCAGCCATGCCCGCCGTCCCGTCCGATCTCGACTCGTACCTCACGTCGAATGACGCGCGCATCCAGCGCGAGCTGTTCGACTTCCTCCGCATCCCGAGCGTCAGCGCCCGCTCCGAGCACGACGCCGATACCGCGCGCGCCGCCGAGTGGACGGCGAAGGCGCTGCGCGACGCCGGGCTCGAGGCGACGGTGCATCCGACCGCCGGCCATCCGGTGGTGATCGGCGAATGGCGCGGCGCCGCCAAGAGTGCGCCCACCGTGCTCGTCTACGGTCACTACGACGTGCAGCCCGCCGAGCCGCTCGAGCTGTGGACATCGCCGCCCTTCGAGCCCACCGTCCGCGACGGCCGCGTCTACGCGCGCGGCTCGGTGGACGACAAGGGCCAGCTCTTCCTCCACATCAAGGCGCTCGAGGCGCACTTGCGCGCGCGCGGCAAGCTGCCGGTGAACGTCATCGTCCTCGCCGAGGGCGAGGAGGAAGTCGGCAGCGAGCATCTCGCCGAGTTCATCGAGTCGCACGCCGACCGTCTCCGCGCCGACTACGTCGTCATCTCCGACTCGGCGATGTTCGCGCCCGGGCTTCCGAGCATCCTCTCGTCGCTGCGCGGGCTGGCATACTTCGAGATCAACGTCCAGGGACCGGCGCAGGATCTCCATTCCGGCAGCTACGGCGGCGCGGTGGTGAATCCGGCGATGGCGCTGGCGAAGATCCTCGCCACCTTCCACGACGCCGACGGCCGCATCGCCATCCCCGGTTTCTACGACAAGGTTCGCGAGTGGCCCTCAGCAGTGCGCACGCAGATGAAGGGGCTGCCGTTCGATGAGGAGAACTTTCGCGCCGAGACCGGCGCGCCGGCACTCGGCGGCGAGAAGGGCTACACGGTGCTCGAGCGTCTCTGGACGCGGCCGACCTGCGAAGTGAACGGCCTCCTCAGCGGCTACACCGGCGAGGGCGCCAAGACCGTGCTCCCGTCGAAGGCGATGGCCAAGGTGAGCTGCCGTCTCGTCCCCGATCAGGATCCCGCCGAGATCGAGAAGCTGATGAAGGCGCACGTGGCGAAGGTCGCGCCGAAGGGAGTAAACGTCACCGTCACCCATCTGCACGGTGGCCGCCCGTGGCGCGCCGAGTTGAACGGGCCGCTGTTCGACGCTGCGCGTCGCGCGCTCGCCGCGGCTTTCGGGAGAGAGCCGGTGATCACCGGCGAAGGCGGTTCGATTCCCGTCGTCGGTGACTTCGCGCGCATCCTCGGCGCGCCGGTTGCCCTGATCGGATTCGGCTTGCCGGGCGAGAATGCGCATGCGCCCGACGAGTGGATGAGCATGGAGAATTTCACGAAAGGCATGCGCGCCATCGCCACGCTGTGGGACGAGCTGGGCGCGAGCGCGCGCTGACAC
>Ga0070658_10001439_pt1 | contig 20291 bp, 20 predicted proteins | sample KBSC13metaG_FD_64664 | JGI IMG/M metagenome (GOLD analysis project Ga0070658, IMG submission 64664) | Corn rhizosphere microbial communities from Kellogg Biological Station, Michigan, USA - KBS C1-3 metaG | ecosystem: Host-associated > Plants > Roots > Rhizosphere > Soil ...
CCGAAGGCTGCACTGGGGCGGGTCTTCGGCGTCTTCGAGTCCCTCATCCCGGGGTCCTGCATCGTGGGCAGCCTCGTGGCCGCACCTCTGCTCAACGGCTTCGGGCTCCGCACGACACTGCTGGTCGTCGGCTTCGGCATCTCCGCGATCTCCGTCCTGGCGCTCGCGCCGGTGCTGAGGGCCGACCGGAGCTCCGCGCTCGTGGCCGACGAGCTGCGTCCCCGGGTCGCTCTGCTCGAGGTCCTCGACCTGTTCGCCTCGATCGGGCGCCCGGCCCTGGAGCGGCTCGCGGCCAGCGTCGAGGTGGTCGACATGCCGGCCGACGAGGTCATCCTGCACGAGGGCGACCCGGCCGATGCCCTCTGGGTCGTCCTCACGGGCGAGGTGGCCGTCTCGGCCCGCGGCGAGGCTGCTCACTCCCGCCGGCTCCGGACCCTCGGTGCCCGCAGCTACTTCGGCGAGATCGGTCTCATCCGCGGCCTGCCGCGCACCGCGACCGTCCGCACCACCGAGCCGACCCAGCTGTGGCGGATCCCGGGCGACGACTTCCTCGCCGCCGTCGAGGCGGGGCAGGCGAGCGTCAGCCTGCAGAGCGGCATGGCGGCCCGGCTCGCGCGGTCGCACCCGCGCCTGGCCGAGGAGCCCGTCGCCGAGCCGGACGCGGTGCCTGCCCTCGTGGGCTGAAGCGGTCGTGCCCCGACGCGTGCCCGCGTCAGCTACCTCGTCTCACGCAGTCCGGTGCAGGTGACTCGTCGCGGCCTGACGGACCTGGTCGGGCACCGGCACGGGGCGCCTCGTCGTGCGGTCGACGTAGACGTGCACGAAGCGCCCGACCGCAGCAGGGGCGTCGGCCGCGCCGAAGAGCGCCAGCCGGTACGTGATCGAGGAGTTCCCCAGCCGTTCGACGGCCAGCCCGGCGGTGATGGGCGCGGGGAAGTCGAGCTCGGCGAGGTAGCGGCACGACGTCTCGACGACCAGCCCGAGCGCGTCCCACGTCCGTACGTCCTCGCCCGTGCTCTCCATGAGCCAGGCGTTCACGGCCGTGTCGAACACGGCGTAGTGGACGACGTTGTTGACGTGGCCATAGGCATCTACGTCCGACCAGCGGGTCGGCACCTCTCGCAGGACGGGGAAGTCGCTGCGCCGCAGGGCTTTCGGGTCGTCATCCGTCACGAGCAGACCCTAGTTTGACGTGCCATGAAGGTGACCAGCGTCGTCCTCACCGCCATGGGCCGTCCCCGCCCCTACGTCACCTCGCTGCCGGTCGAGGTCCGCGAGCTCGATCTCGACGGTCCGCGGGCCGGCGAGCTCCTCGTGCGCGTCGAGGCCGCGGGACTGTGCCACTCCGACCTGTCCGTCGTCGACGGCAGCCGGCCGCGGCCGCTCCCGATGGCGCTCGGCCACGAGGCGGCAGGCATCGTCGAGGAGGTCGGGCCGGGCATCCATGACGTCGTCGAGGGGGATCGCGTCGTCCTGGTCTTCGTACCCTCCTGCGGGACCTGCCCGGAGTGCTCGAGCGGCACCCCGGCGCTGTGCCGCCGGGGTGCGGCCAGCAACACTGCGGGGGAGCTGCTCCGAGGGGGGAGGCGGCTCAGCGATGGGGTCCACCACCACCTCGGCGTCAGCGCCTTCAGCAGCCACGTCGTGGTCGACCGCGGGTCGGCCGTCGTCGTGCCCCCGGAGGTGCCGGGGCAGACGGCAGCGCTGTTCGGCTGCGCACTGCTCACAGGGACGGGGGCTGTCGAGTCGACGGTCCGGGTGCGTCCGGGCGACAGCGTGGTCGTGATCGGCCTCGGCGGCGTCGGGCTGTCCGCGCTCATGGGCGCGGCGCTCGCCGGGGCGGACCCGCTGGTGGCCGTCGACCCCCTGCCGGCCAAGCGCGAGCTCGCCCTGGAGCTCGGCGCCACGCACGCGCTCGCGCCGGGTTCCGTCGCCGAGGTGCGCGACCTGACGGGCGGAGGTGCGCGCTACGCCGTCGAGGCCGTCGGTCACGAGCAGGCGATGGCGGACGCGTTCGCCATGACTGCCAGGGGCGGCGCCACGGTGCTGGTCGGCCTCCCGCACCCGACGCGGATGCTGTCGGTGCCGGCGGTGCAGCTGGTGGCCGAGGCGAGGCAGGTGCTCGGCTCCTACATGGGCGGCGCGGCCCCGCAGCGCGACATCCCGAGGCTCGTGCGGCTCTGGCAGGACGGGCGGCTGCCGGTCGAGCGGCTCACCTCCGACGTGCTGCCGCTCGCCGAGACCGCGCGCGGGCTCGACGCCCTCGCCGACGGCCTCGCGGTCCGTCAGCTCCTGATCCCTTAGCTGCTAGCGGAGACCCTCGGCGCGGCGGGCGGACTGGAGCAGCTGCGCGAACTCCTCGGCGTACATCTCGGCGAGCTGGTCGGTCGCGGTCTTGCGTGCACGGCGCTCGCGGACCTCGAGGTCGCCGGAGCCGACGACACCCCGCAGCGGCTGCCGCTCCGCGGGCGGTGTGGTCGCGGGGCGGACGGTCTTGACCGTCGACGCGCGGGTGGCGCGGGCCTTGGGAGGCGGGCCGGCGATGCAGGCCATGCACGTGTCCGACGCGCCCTCGAAGGCGTCCTCCTGCAGTACCTTCCGGCACTTCGCGCAGCGCCGCCAGGCAGCCACAGCCCCTCCTCGGATCCGGTTGACTTTCACCGTACCCGCCCCGGATGTGCCCTCCATGCCCGAGACTGCGCAGGTGACCCCTCGCCGTACCGCCCTCGTCGCCATGCTCTCCCTCGCCTTCGCGGGTCTCGCTGTCGCCCCGGCCCAGGCGGCCTCCTCGAGTGGGCTCCAGCGCCGCCCTGGCACGCCCGTCGTGGTCCGCCGCAGCGACGCCCCGGCCGTCGCCCGGCACAGCGCTGCGCTCCGCACGGCGCACCTGTCGGCGACGCCGCTGTCGACCTGGCAGGTGGACTACACCGGCTTCGACAACAACGCGCCGGCCAAGGCCGCCTTCGCGGCAGCGGTCAGCACCTGGGCGAGCATCGTGAAGTCGACCGTGCCGATCAAGGTCATGGCGACCTTCGAGGACCTCTCGGCCGAGGGCGCGGACGTCCTGGGCGCCGCCGGTCCCGACTACGAGATCACCGGTCCGGGCATCGGGGACGGCACGTCCTACTACGCCGACGCCCTCGCCGACAGCCTGGACGGCCGCGACAACGACCCCGGCTACGTCGACATCGACGCCTCCTTCAACAGCCAGGCGACGCAGATCTACTACGGCACCGACGGCAACACCCCGCCTGGCTACATCGACTTCGAGTCGGTCGTCCTGCACGAGCTGGGTCACGGCCTGGGCTTCTCCGGCAGCTCCAGCTACACCTCCGGCAGCGGGAACTTCGACTGCCTCAACGCGAACGGGCCGCTCTGCCCAGACCCCGGCGGCTACGAGGCCTACGACACCTACCTGCAGAGCTCGACCGGCGCCAACCTCACGACGCTGACCGACGGCAGCACCGCCCTCGGCAGCGCCTACACCGACCCGAACGGCGTGTGGTGGAGCGGTGCCAACGGGACCTCGGCCAACGGGGGGACGCGCGTGAAGCTCTACGCGCCGGCGACCTGGTCCGACGGCAGCTCGATCGCGCACATGGACGAGGACGCCTACAGCGGCGACAACGCCCTCATGACTCCGTACCTCAACAACGACGAGGTCATCCACACCCCAGGCCCGATCGTCCTGGCCGTCATGCGCGACCTCGGCTGGACGACCAGCTTCGACGCCGGCAAGGTCACCGGGGTCACGGCGGCTCCGTACGACGGTGAGATCAAGCTGTCCTGGAGCGCACCCGCCAGCAACGGCTACCCGGTCACCTCCTATCGCGTGGACTGGACCCGCAACGGGGTCGCCCAGCCCTCGCAGACGGTCGCCGCGCCGGCGCTCGACCTCACCGGCCTCACCGACGGGGACGCCTACGGCTTCACCGTCACGGCGATCAACGCCGTCGGCTTCGGGCCGGCGTCGGACGTCGTCACGGCCAGCCCGGCGACGGACAAGACGCCGCCGGTGGTCTCGTTCGCCTCGACGCCGGCCTTCCGCCAGACCTCCGGCTCGATCCCGTTCAGCGCCTCCGACCCGGGCCACCCGGCGGAGGTCATCACCTTCCAGTGCGGCATCGACACGACGACGCTGACCGATTGCACGAGCCCGCTGGCCTTCAGCGGACTGAGCCTCGGGCAGCACACCCTGACGGTCGTGGCGACGGACGCCGCGGCCAACAGCAGTACTCCGGCGTCCTTCGCCTTCACGGTCGAGACGACGCCGCCGACCGTGCACATCGACAGCGGACCTGACGGCACCTGGGTCGCCTCGGCGACGTACGCCTTCTCCGGGACCGACGAGTCGTCCGCCGTGACCTACCGGTGCGCCATCGACGGCGGTGCGGCGACGGCCTGCACGAGCCCGGCCACCTACACCGGTCTGACCCAGGGCACCCACACCTTCTCGGTCGTCGCGGCCGACGTGGCAGGCAACACGAGTACGCCGGACAGCCGCACGTTCCGCTACGACGCGGCCGCCCCGGCCGTCAGCTCGGTGCCGCTCCCCGCGTACAACCTCAACAGCGCGGTCGGCCTGCGGTACAGCGGCAGCGACACGGGCTCCGGCGTCGTCAGCTACGACGTCCAGTACCGCCGGGCCGCCTTCAACGGCTCCTTCGGCGGTTACAGCACGCCCGCCGGGTGGGCCGGTACGACGGCGACGATCAGGACGATGCCGGCGGCTGCCGGCTACACCTACTGCTTCCAGGCACGGGCGCGTGATGCCGCCGGGCGCGTGTCGCCGTGGTCCACCGAGCGCTGCACCGCGACGCCCCTGGACGACCGTGCGCTCGCTGCGTCCAGCGGCTGGGGCCGGGGAACGGGGGCGCCCTACTACAAGAGCACCGTGACGGCGACGGCCAAGGCCGGGCAGGTCCTCACCCGGACCGGCGTCCAGGCGCGCCGGATCTTCCTCGTCGCGACCAGCTGCCGCGGCTGCGGGACGGTCGGCGTCTACTGGAACGGCGCCCTGCTGGGGACGGTGAACCTCAACGCGACGACGACCACGTACAAGCGCGTGATCAGCGTCCGCGACTTCGGCACCGCTCGCGCGGGCACCCTGCAGGTCAAGAGCCTCAACACGGGCCGGACCTACATCGACGGCGTGGACCTCAGCAGGACCTGACCGCGAGGAACCGCGACCCGCACACCGGCGAGGACGACGAGGCCCGCGAGGACCGAGCCGACCTCGAGCAGGGTGCAAGTGGCGTCCCACACCCCGATGCGCTGACGCAGGCCGCCCGCGATGCCGAACGGGATGCCGACGAGCCGCGTATAGGTCCAGAGCACGATGATGCCGAGGTTGCCGAGCACGCCCACCTCGACGACGCGACGGCTGGGGGAGAAGAGCAGCCAGACCGACCAGGTCAGCTGCGCGGCGCACATCGCGGCCATGGCCCAGCCGAGCAGCGCCGCCTCGTGCGCGTGGTGCTCGGTCACGCCGCCGTGCACGACGCCGGACACCGCCGTCAGGCCCGACATGCCCCACAGGAGCCCGTCCATCGGCTCGTCGGCGCTCACCCGCCACTGGATCCCGAGGATCCCGGCGAAGACTCCCATCGGGAGCAGCATCATCACCAGATGGGACAGGTGGTGGATCACCCGCTCAGCGTGGCCCGTAGGGCTGCCGCCGACATGACCCGAACTGACGATTTCGGGACGCTCCGTCTGGGTTCAGGCTGCAGAGCATGGACTGGCGCATCGGTGCAGCAGCGAACGCAGTCGTCATGGTCATGTACTTCATGATCGTCGCGGCCATCCTCGTCCCGCTGATCAGGGAGCAGCAGCTCCGCGCCAACCGCCTGGGCACAGCCACGGCAGCGATCTTCTTCACCTGCGCCGTGCACCACGGCAGCCACAGCGTGCACATGCTGCTCCCGACGCTGGGGATCAACAGCTCGAGCGGCTACGCGATGCGTGACGCGTTCGACCCGTTCCAGGTCGTGTGGGACCTCGTCACCGCTGCCATGGGCGTCTACTACTGGACGCTGCGGCGGACCTACGGCTCGCTCATGAGCGGCGCCAAGCTCTTCGAGGACATGCGCGAGCGGCAGAAGCAGGCCCTCGAGATCAACGACAACATCGTCCAGGGCCTGGCCACGGCGAAGCTCTCGCTCGAGCTCGACCAGCGCGAGATGACCCGCGAGGCGCTCGAGTCGACGCTCGCCTCGGCCCGCAACCTCATCACGGATCTCCTCGGCGACGTGGCGGAGAAGCAGACCTTCGAGGCTGGTGACCTTCGCCGCTCGCGTGCGGCGCTGCTGAGGAAGGCATGACCCTGCTGGAGTTCCGGCCCGAGCCGGCCGTCACGACGGTACGTGTGGTCCTCGTGGACGACACGCCCTCGTTGCGCATGCTCACCCGCCTGGCGCTCGACGGCACCGGCTTCGACGTCGTCGGCGAGGCCGGTGACGGGCTGGCCGGGGTCAACCTGGTCCGGCAGCTTCAGCCGGACCTCGTGCTGCTCGACCTCGCGATGCCGGTGATGGACGGCCTGGAGGCGCTGCCCCTCATGCGCACGGCCGCGCCGAGCGTGCGGGTCGTCATCGTCTCCGGCTTCGACCGGCGCGCGATGGAGTCGCAGGTCCTCGAGGCTGGTGCCGACGGCTACCTGCAGAAGGGCCTGCCTCCGGACGCCCTGGTGCAAGGGCTCCGGCGGATCTTCCCTGCGGCGCAGGAGGGGGCGGCCCAGGTGCCGGCGCCGCGCGAGGAGCAGGCCCCGGCTGTCGTCCGGCAGGAGGACGCCGAGATGGCTGAGCGGCTCGCCGTCCTCGAGGAGGACATGGAGCAGCTGCTCTACGTCGTCAGCCACGACCTCTCGGAGCCGGTGCACGTCATCAAGGGCTTCGCCGAGCGGCTCGCGCGCCGTGCGCACGACGACGACGAGGGCGAGTTCTGCGAGTTCATCATCTCCTCGGCCGATCGCATGCAGCAGCTGCTCGACGACCTGCTGGACTACGCGCGCTCCGGTCGCAGCGAGGTCCCCGTCGAGCTGCTCGACTGCCGTCGCCTCGTCGACAACGTGCTCGCCGGCCTCGGCTCCGCGATCGCCGAGAAGAGCGCCCGGGTCACCGTCGGGGACCTGCCGCGCGACATCGTCAGCAGCCGCCTCGTGCTCACGCAGGTGCTGCACAACCTGATCGCCAACGCCCTGAAGTTCGTCGACCCGACCGTCGTCCCGCACATCCATGTCGACGGATCGGTGCGCGGGGCGGTGGTCACGTTCCGCGTCGCCGACAACGGGCTGGGCATCGAGCCCGGCCAGGAGGAGCGCATCTTCGAGCCGTTCAAGCGTCTGCACTCACGGGACGCCTTCCCCGGCAGCGGCATCGGGCTGGCGATCTGCCGGCGCCTCGTCGAGCGACTCGGCGGCCGCATCTGGGTGGAACCGTCCGACACAGGATCGACCTTCGCCATGGAGTTACCCGCATGAGCACCCCACCACGCCGCTCGCTCCGCTCACGCCGTGCCGGGGACCCCGCATGAGCACCCCACCACGCCGCTCGCTCCGCTCACGCCGTGCCGGGGACCCCGCATGAGCGCTTCCCCCCAGCCGCTGACACCGGCCGTCGTCTACCCGGTGCGGCGTCCCGCCCTCATCGCGGTGAAGGGCGGGCGGTCGCTCAGCGGGATCCCTCGCCAGGGCACGCGCAGCGACGTGCTGGAGGACCGGCGGCGCAACGGCGACGGCGCCGCGGCCATGCGGGTGCTCATGGTCGAGGACAGCGCGGCCGACGGTCGGCTCGTCGTCGAGCTGCTGCGCGAGGCCGGCGTCGACTGGCTCGTCGAGCGGGTCGAGAAGGTCAAGGACGCCGCCACCTACGTGCAGCGCCACCACGTCGACTGCGTGCTGCTCGACCTCGGTGTCCTCGACGCCGACGGCCTCGAGGGCCTGCGGCAGCTCGTTGCCGTCGACGCCGAGCTGCCCGTCGTCGTGCTGACCCGTCGCGACGACGACGTCCTGTCCACCGAAGCGCTGCGGCACGGGGCGCAGGACTACCTCTCGAAGCGCGACCTCGGGCCCATCATGCTGGCCCGCTCGGTGCGCTACGCGATCGAGCGCAAGGCGACCGAGCTGCAGATCGTGCACCTGGCTCACCACGACCCGCTGACCGGGCTCGCCAACCGTGCGCTCTTCCTCGAGCGGCTCGAGCTGGCCCTCGGTCGCGGGCGGGGCGTCGGCGTCTTCTTCGCCGACCTCGACAACCTCAAGCTCGTCAACGACTCGCTCGGGCACGAGGCGGGCGACAAGCTGCTGCTGTCGGTCGCGCGGCGCCTGCAGGAGGTCGTCCGCCCCACCGACACCGTCGCCCGATTCGGGGGGGACGAGTTCGCCATCGTCTGTCCGGGGCTCGACGACCCGGCCGACCTGTCGCAGCGCATCATGACCGAGACCTGCGCACCGATCGTCCTGGGCACCCGCGTCTACGTACCGTCCCTGTCGATAGGTGTCTCGCTGGCCCGCGCCGGCTCGGAGGACACCCCGGAGTCCGTCCTCGCGGCGGCGGACATGGCGCTCTACGTCGCCAAGCGCCGCGGCAAGGCGCGGTTCGAGATCTACGACGACTCCATGCGGCAGAGCGGGCGCGAGCACCTCGCCCTGCAGACCGAGCTCAAGACGGCCTTCGTCGAGGACCAGTTCGAGGTGCACTACCAGCCAGAGATCTCGCTCGAGACGGGGAAGCTCGTCGCGGTCGAGGCGCTCGTCCGCTGGCGCCACCCGACGCGCGGTCTGGTGTGCGCGGGCGAGTTCATGGATGCCGCCGAGGAGAGCGGCCTCGTCTCCACCCTCGGGCAGTGGGTCATGGAGCAGGCGTGCTCCACGCTCGCGTGCTGGCCGGGCAGCTCCCCGCCGCGGTTCGCCATCAACATCAGCCCCCGTCAGTTCTCCATGGCGGGCTTCATCGACGCCGTGGCGGGTGTCCTGCGCACGACCGGGGTCGATCCCGACCTGCTCGAGATGGAGGTGACCGAGTCGGCGCTGCTCGTGGACGACGCGGTCGCGCAGGTGCTGCGCAACCTCTCCGACCTCGGCATGCGGCTGGCCGTCGACGACTTCGGCACGGGCTTCAGCAGCCTCAACCACCTCAAGCTCTTCCCTGCCTCGACCGTGAAGATCGACAAGAGCTTCGTCGCCGGTCTCGGCAAGGACCCGGTCGACGAGGCCATCGTCGCCGCGGTCATCGGTGTGGCGAACAGCCTCGGCCTGTCGACGGTCGGCGAGGGGATCGAGACCGAGGCGCAGCGCGACCGGCTGCGTGAGCTCGGCTGCGAGCTGGGTCAGGGTTACCTCTTCGACCGCGCGATCTCGCGTGCCGACCTGTTCGCGACCTACGCGAAGGACGACGAGACGTAAAGGGTTGAGGCCTCCGTCCCCGCTGCGAGGTACCGTCTGCCGCGGGAGGAGGTGGGGGGTTGCGCGTCGTCGCCGCCCAGGTCACGGTGCTCGTCGTCAGCGCCGTCCTGGGACCTGGGCTCGCGCTCCCCGCCCGGAGCGAGGCAGCGTCGCCGCCGGACGGATATGCCGTGACGACCGCGGGTGCCGCCCTGCAGGTCCTCTCCACGCAGAAGCCCGCCTTCTCGATCGCCACGGGCGACCTCGTCGACCAGACCCTCGGCCTCGTCGCCTCGGACTTCGCCACGAGCACGTCGGAGGCGCGGGCCGCGAGCTACTACCCCGGTGACCTCATCGCACAGGCCGGTCAGCTCATCTGCGGTCAGTTCGGCCCGTGCCCGTTCGACCCACCGACCTACCCGCTGCTCGCCGAGGCGTCCTGGCCGACCGTCGACCACGCGAGCGCCGGTCAGGGCACGGCGACGGCGTCCGCCTCCAGCAGCGCCAACGAGGCGCAGACCTCGGTCGGCCGTCGCAGCGAGGGGGCCCTGGCCATCGGTTCGGCCACGTCGACGACGAGCAGCCAGGCCCGTCCCGACGGTCTGCACGTCTCCGTGCGCTCGGTCCTGCACGACGTCGCGCTGGGCCCCCTGACCGTCGCGTCCGTCGACGTCCGCGACGACGTCGTCGTGCGCCCGGACGGCACTCGCACGGCGACGCCACGCGTCGCGGCGACGGGTGCGACGGTGGCCGGCACGCCCGTCGCGATCACCAGCACGCCGCTGCCGGACCTCGTCCAGCAAGGGCTGTCGGTACGTCTCGTCGGTGCCAGCTCCGACGGTGCCCGCAGCGGCGCCACGGGGCTGCGGATCGACGTGTCGGTGCCGGTCCACGGGGTCGGTGCCCCGGCGCCCGGGCTGCCGTCGCTCGACCGGACCTACGCGGGCTCGATCGTCCTGGGTCAGGTGTCGGTCGTCGCGACCCGGGACGCCTCGCTGCTGCTACCGGACGTGTCCGTGCCGGTCCCTCCGGTCGTCGGTTCGCCCGCGGCGCCGGCCCCCGGGACTGCGCTCCCGGGAGTCCTTCCGCTCCCCGGCGTCAGGAGCCGACCGCCCGCCGCGGCCGAGTCGTCCCCGGCCCTCGTCGTCGTGTCGCGGTCCTTCGGCAGCATGGACGAGGTGGACCTCACCGACCTCTACGCCGTGCTGGCGCTGGGCGCCTTGGTCGGACTGGCCGTCTCGCGGGCGCTCTCGCGCCGGGCCTGGCGGGCGGCGTGAAGCGCCTGCAGCCCGTGCTGGCGTGGGGCCTCGCGGCCGCCGGGGTGCTGCTGCTCGTCCTCGGCTGGTACGGCGTCAGCGGCCAGGCTCTCACGGCCAAGCAGCTGCCGTACCTCGTCTCCGGTGGCCTCGGCGGCGTCGCCCTCGTGATCCTCGCGGCGGCGCTGCTCATGACGCAGGACGCGCGCCGGCAGCTCGACCGGCTCGACCGCGTGGAGCAGCGGGTCACGACGCTCTACGACCTGCTCGTCGAGGAGCTGGTGCCGGCGGCGCTGGCCGACGCGGAGGTCGTGCGCGTCGACGGCGGTTCGACGTACCACCGCCCCACCTGCCCTCTGGTTGCCGGCAAGCGCACCGCGGCGCTGGCCCCCGCCGACCGGCTCGCGCTCACGCCGTGCGGTGTCTGTCAGCCGGCGGCGGCCTGAGGTGCTGCTGACGCTGCAGCTGGCCCTGGCGGGGCTCGCGTTCGGCAGCGTCGCGGCGCTGTCCGGGATCGGGCTGGTCGTCACCTACCGCGCGACCGGCGTCTTCAACCTGGCGCACGGCGCCATCGCCACCTTCCTCGCCTACCTGCACTGGGAGCTCGTGACCCGACAGGGCGTCCCCGAGGCGGTCGCTGCCCCGCTGGTCGTCCTCGTCCTCGCACCCGTGCTCGGCGTCCTCGGCTACCGCGCGGTCTTCCGGCCGCTGCAGGAGCGGGAGGCGTCGCCCGCCGAGTCACTGGTGACCACGCTCGGGCTGTTCGTGCTCGTCGTGGGCCTGACGACCGTGCTCTGGGGCACGAGTGCGAAGCGGGCGCCGGCGGTCTTCCCCACGGCCCGGCTGTCGGTCGGCAGCCTGACCGTCCGGTCGGACACCCTCGTGCAGCTCGGTGTCGTGGCCGTCGTCGCCGTGGTCCTCGCCGTGCTGACCGGGCCGACCCGGCTCGGTGCGGACGTCCGCGCGGTCGTCGACCGGCGCGACCTGGCTCTGCTCTCGGGCGTCGACGTCGACCGGGTCAACGAGCTCGGCTGGGCGGTGGGCACCGCGCTCTCGGCGATCACGGGACTGCTGCTCGCACCGTCGCTGTCGCTCACGCCCTACGGCCTCACGCTCGTCGTCCTCGAGACCTTCGCCGTGCCGGTGCTCGCGCGCCTGTCGAGCCTCGGTGTCGCCACGGCCGCCGGTCTCGCGCTGGGGGTCGGCCAGGCGGAGCTGGCGCAGGTGCACGTCACCTCGGGACCCTTCGCCGACCTCTACCAGGCGCTGCAGTCGAACCTGCTCGTCGTCGCCCTGCTGGCCGGACTCCTGCTGCTGCCGAGCCTGCGGGAGGTCGGCGACGCCGGCACAGCGCGCTCGCTGTCGAGCCGCCGGGTGCGGCGGGTGTCGCGTCGGCGCTCGGCCGTGGTCTACGGCGTCGCCGTCGTCCTGCTCGCGTCCCCGCTCGCCTTCCCGGCCGAGCAGCTGCGGCAGGCGCAGGCCGTGCCGGGCCTCGCCGTCGTGCTGGTCAGCATCGTCGTGCTGACCGGGTACGGAGGCCGGATCTCGCTCGGGCACGCCGGCTTCGCCGGGCTCGGCGCCCTGTTCTTCGCCAAGCTCAGCGACGGGGCACCGGAGCTGATCGCGCTCGTCGGCGGGATGCTCGCGGCCGGGGCGATCGGGGTTCTCACCGGCTACCCGGCGATCCGACGGCGGGGCCTCTTCCTCGCTCTGACCACCTTCGCGGTCGGGGTGACGGTGAGCCGCTTCGTCTTCGAGAACCCGTCGCTGACGGCCAGCATCGACGTGCGGCGGCCCACCTTCTTCGGGCTGCACCTGTCGGGCGACCACACCTTCTACGCCTTCGAGCTGGTCTGCCTCGTCGTCGCCCTGCTCGTCGTCCGCAACCTGCGCAGCGGGCCGCTCGGCCGTGCCCTCGTCGCTGCCCGGGACAGCGAGGACGGCGCACGCGCGAGCGGCATCGACATCGGTCGGCTCACGCTCTTCACGTTCGCCGTCAGCGCCGTCATGGCGGGCCTGGGCGGTGCTCTGCTCGCGGAGACGACGCTGTCGTTCGACTCGCGCGCGTTCGACCCTGTAGGGAGCAGCCTCGTCTGGTTCACCGCGGTCGTCGTGCTCGGCGCGGACAGCGCCATCGGTGCGGTCCTGGCGTCGGGCCTGTTCGTCACGATGCAGCTGCTGACCGGCACCTCGGACGCGGCGCTGCTGCCGATCGGCCTGCTCGCGGTGCTCCTCGGCAGGTTCCCTGGCGGTGTTCTGAGCGGGCTGACGGCACTCGGCCGCGGCGAGGTCCCGACGCAGGTCGTGCCGAGGCTGTCCTCGACCGGCCGTGCGCTCGTGTCGCGATGACGGTCCTCGACGCGCGCGGCATCACCAAGCGCTTCGGCGGGCGCGTCGCCGTCGACGACGTGAGCGTGGCCGTCGAGGCGGGCCGGGTGTCCGCGCTCATCGGTCCCAACGGGGCCGGCAAGACCACGCTCTTCTCCTGCCTCACCGGTGCGTCCGAGATCGACGGCGGGTCCGTGCTGTTCGACGGGTGTGACGTCACGGGTCTCGGGGCCGACGAGCGCGCGCGGCGCGGGCTGGGTCGGACCTTCCAGCGGATCAGCGTCTTCGGCTCCATGTCGGTCCGGGACAACCTGCTCGTGGGGGCCGAGGCCACCCGCCGGACGTCCCTGTGGCGAGGGCTGCTCGGCTTCCGTGACCGCCGGGCTTCGGACGACCTCGAGACCGTCGAGCGGGTGCTCGTCCTGCTCGGCCTCGAGGACGTCCGCGACGACGAGGCGGCCACGCTCTCCACCGGCCGGCTGCGCCTCGTCGAGCTCGGCCGCGCGCTGTGCGGCCGGCCCAAGGCCCTGCTGCTCGACGAGCCGGCGTCAGGGTTGTCGGACGCCGAGACCGACGGGCTCCGGGCGGTGCTGCGCGACGTGGCCGCCGACGGCGTGGGCGTGCTCCTCGTCGAGCACGACGTGCGGCTCGTCATGGACGTGGCCGACCACGTCTACGCGCTCGCCCAGGGCCGGCTGCTCAGCTCTGGCACCCCCGAGGAGGTCGCCGCCGACCCAGCTGTCCGCAGCGCCTACCTCGACCGGAGCGCGACGTGATCGAGCTGGAGCTGCACGGCGGCCGGGCGGGGTACGGGCCGGTCGAGGCCCTGCACGGTGTCGACCTCGTCGTGGCCACCGGCTCGCTCACCGCGCTGCTCGGACCCAACGGCGCCGGCAAGACCACGCTGCTCTCGGTGCTCGCCGGCATCGTCCGGCTCCGCGCGGGATCCCTGAGGTGGCAGGGCAAGGACGTGACCCGGCTGAGTGCCGCCCGGCGCGTGAGGCAGGGAATGCTCCTCGTCCCCGAGGGCCGAGGCACGTTCCCGGGGCTGCCGGTCGTCGAGAACCTCCGGGTCTTCGCGCGGGGCGGTGACCACGCCGTGGCCACTGAGGCGTTCCCGGTGCTGGGCGAGCGGCTGCAGCAGCGCGCCGGCTCGCTGTCCGGCGGCGAGCAGCAGATGCTCGCGATGAGCCGGGCCCTGCTGCAGCGGCCACGGGTGCTCCTGCTCGACGAGCTGTCCTCCGGCCTCGCCCCGCAGGTCGCGGCCCAGCTGCTCGCGACAGCCCGCCGGCTCGCGGACGAGGGCACCACCGTGCTGCTGGTCGAGCAGTATGCCGACGAGGCTCTCGCCCTCGCCGACCACGTGCACGTCCTCAACCGCGGGTCGGTGGTGTTCGCCGGTGAGCCGGGCGAGCTGCGCGACGGCGTGCCCGGCGTCACGCGCCCGCTCAGGGCGAGTAGCTGATCTGCTTCGCGTCGAAGCAGTTCTTGTTCATGTCCGCGACCTGCGTCACCCAGCCGTGGCCGTCCTGCCATCGTGCCGCGTTGATGCACGTGTAGCTGGTCTTCTGCGCCGGGCCCTTCGCGAACGAGCGCGCTGTCAGCAGACCGCCTGCGGTATAAGGCTTTCCGCTCCCCATGAAGTCCTCGACGCACTTCCGGGTCAGAGCCGCGCCGCAGGATCTCATCGCGTCCGTCAGCCACTGCGCTCCGGCCCATCCCTCGAGGGCCCACTCCGAGAGCTGGTCGGGCGAGTCGAGGTGCAGGCGGGCCATCGCGTCCCGGAACCGCTTCACCTGCGGCCGGTCGCGGTCCTCGTAGTTGAGGTCGTTGCCGGTCGCCCAGAGCTTGTTGCGGCACCCCGGGGAGTCGCTGTAGTCGCTCTGGATCGAGCCCACCCATCCCTGGGTCGTGGTCACCTTCGCCGTGACCTGAGGGCTGAGGCCGTCGGCGTCCATGGCTCGGCACAGGGACACGTTGCCGCCCGTGTCGAGGGCGTCGTAGACGTACTTCACGCCCTGGCTCTTCATGTCCAGCACGGCGGAGTCGAAGTCGGGGAGGGCGAAGTTGATCTGCTTCTCGACGACGGAGTAGCCCTCCGCGCGCAGGCCGTTCGCGATGCTCTGACCGAAGCGCGTCGAGCTCGCGACGTTGTAGTAGACGACGCCGGCCTTGAGGGACCCGCCGAACTTCTGCTTGAAGTACTGGTAGACCTCGGTGCCGCCGATGAGCTTGCCGTTGTAGCCGATGGTGCCGTTGCGCGGGTAGGACTCGCCGTAGACGTCCCAGAGGTGGGAGTACCTGTCGTAGGCGGTGTCGACCGGCTGGCTGCCGACGTCGGGCACCGCCTTCTGCTGCACGTACGACGCCCCGCCGTAGGTGAAGATGGACTGCGCGACCAGCGCGAAGACATGGCTGCTGTCGATGAGGCTGTGCACGCAGGACGTGTTGCGGTTGCCGTCGCCGTGGTCGTCGCAGGTGACGAGCTTGACCGTGCGGCCGTTGATGCCGCCGCGCGCGTTGAGGTCGGCGACGAACGCGGCCGCGCCGTAGAAGGGCCCCACGAAGGCCTTGGGGTCGAAGGGGTTCGCGCGGCTCACGATCTGGCCGAGCGTGATCGTCGTCGGTGTGACGCCGGTGTCGGAGGCGGTGTTGGGCCGCCCGTTGGTGAGGCCGCTGCCAGGGCCCGCGCTGGGCACGACGCCCGTCGAGCCACCGGGACCCTGGGCGGCGCCGTCAGGTCCGGTCGTCGTCGACGTGGTCGGGGCCGACGACGCCGTACCCGCACCGGTGCCCGGCTGCTCGGTGGTGACGACCGTGGTGCCCTGGACGGACGGGAAGGCCGCGTCGGGCAGGCGCGTGCCGCACGCCGCCAGCATGGAGGCGGCGGCGAGGAGGGCGAGCGGGACGCGCACGCTCGCAGTTTGTCAGGCGCGCAGGGTCGCGTGGGCGAGGCGTCGCAGGACATGCCGCCTCTCGGGCAGCGGCGACTCGATGAGGCTGCTGGTGTTGAGCATGGCCAGGGTCGCGCCGACGAGCAGGTCGAGCTCCTGCTTGCCGAGATCCGGGCGCAGGGGTCCTGCCCTGTCGCGCCACATCTGCTCGTAGCGGCGCATGCGGGCGCGCAGCGAGGTACGCACCTCCTCGGCGAGCGCGGACTGCTCCCGGACCCAGACGCTGATGAGGGCCTGCTGCTGGGTGACGAGGTCGACGTGCAGCTCGACGAGGGCGTCGAGGTCCTCGGACTGCTCGGCGAGCTCCAGCATCCGGTCCATCGTCGTGTCGATGAGCGTCTCGAGCAGTGCCTGCTTGCTCGCGAAGTGCCGGTAGACACCGGGGCCGGTGATGCCCGCCGCCTCGCCGATGTCGTCGATCCCGACGCCGTGGAAGCCCTTCTCCGCGAACAGGCCGGCCGCCCGCTCGAGCAGGAGGTCCCGGCGACTGGTCACGGGCCTAGGTTAACGTCGGTTCGCATGAGCAGGTGGGACACCCCGGAACGGCTCGCCCTGCGGGCTCTCGCGCGCGACCTGACCGCCCGCGAGGTCGCACCGCACGTCGCCGCGTGGGAGGCCGAGGGACAGCTGCCGCGGTCGCTGCACGTCACGTTCGCCGACGCGGGGCTGCTCGGCATCTCCTTCCCCGCCGAGGTCGGCGGCCAAGGAGGCGACGCCATCGACAGCGCGATCGTCACGGAAGAGCTGCTCATCGGAGGCGCCTCGGGAGGCGTCGTCGCCTCGCTGTTCACCCACGGCATCGCGTGCCCGCACATCGCCTTCGCCGGCTCGGCCGACCTCGTCGACCGCTACGTGCGGCCGACGCTGGCCGGTTCCCTCATCGGGGCGCTCGGCGTGACCGAGCCGGGCGGCGGGTCCGACGTCGCCGGCATCACGACGACCGCGCGCCGCGACGGGTCCGACTACGTGGTGAACGGCGCCAAGACCTACATCACCAGCGGGGTACGGGCTGACTTCGTCACGACGGCGGTGCGGACCGGCGGCCCCGGCCACACCGGGATCTCGTTGCTCGTCATCGACAAGGGGCTGCCCGGCTTCTCGGTCTCCGCGCCGCTGGACAAGATGGGCTGGCGCGCCTCGGACACGGCCGAGCTGTCGTTCAGCGACGTCCGCGTGCCGGCCGCGCAACTGGTCGGCGCCGAGGGCGACGGCTTCCTGCTCATCATGCGGCAGTTCCAGACGGAGCGGCTGGCGCTCGCGACCCAGGCGTGGGCCCTGGCCCAGCGGGCGCTCGACCTGACGCTCACGTGGGTGCGGGACCGCTCGACGTTCGGCAGGCCGCTGTCGTCGCGCCAGGTCGTGCGGCACAAGGTCGCCGAGATGGCACGACAGGTATGGGTCGCCCGGACCACGACGCGGGCGGCGTACGACGCCTGGCTCGACACCGGAGACGCGGTCACCGAGGTGTCGATGGCGAAGAACACCGCCTGCGCCGTGGCCGACTTCGTCGTCGACGAGGCGGTCCAGCTCTTCGGCGGCCTCGGCTACATGCGCGAGTCCGAGGTCGAGCGGATCTACCGCGACAGCCGGATCCTGCGGATCGGCGGCGGCACGGACGAGATCATGAACGAGGTGATCGCCAAGCGGGTCCTCTAGATCTGCTTGTCCGGGTCCTTGGCGGCCTCGACGTCCGAGGTGGCCCCGTCGGCCTCCTGCTCGAACTCGGGCTCGGCCAACAGGTCCTTCGAGGTCTGCTCCTCGACCTGCTCGGCCATCTGCTCGTCGGTGAGACCTTCTCCGGCGGGGTGGGTCACGGCTCCTCCAGGTGCTTTGCGGTCGCCGGGGGCCCTACCCAACGTGACCGGGGCCACGCCCGAGCCGAGTCGGTGCGACAATCATGGGCAGTCCCGACGCGAGGAGATCTCCCGAGCATGAGCGCTGCCGTACCTGAGCAGCCCCCCGCCACACGCAGTCGCGCCAAGAAGGCCGCCGCGGGGGACGTCACCGAGGTGAAGAAGCCGGCCGCCAAGAAGGCCGCCGCCAAGGCGGCCCCGGCCGACGAGGTCGTCCTCGAAGAGGTCGAGGTCGAGGTCGAGGTCGGGGACGCTGTGGTGCTGCCCGAGGGCATCGACCCGCTGGAGCCCGGCGACGAGGAGCCCACCGCGGAGGAGCTGGCCGCGGAGGCCGAGGCCGAGGAGCAGGCCGAGATCGAGGCCGGCGCGACGCTGTCGGTCGACGTCCTGCGCCTCTACCTCAACCAGATCGGCCGCGTCCCGCTGCTCACCGCCGAGCAGGAGGTCGAGCTCGCGCGCGCGATGGAGGCCGGCCTGTTCGCCGCCGAGCGCCTCGCGCAGGGCGGCAAGATGAGCATGACGATGAAGGTCGACCTGCAGACCCTCGTCCGCGAGGGGGAGCGGGCCAAGCAGCACATGCTCGAGGCCAACCTGCGCCTCGTCGTCTCGGTCGCCAAGAAGTACGCCGGCCGCGGCATGGGCCTCACCGACCTCATCCAGGAGGGCAACCTCGGCCTCATCCGCGCGGTCGAGAAGTTCGACTACACCAAGGGCTTCAAGTTCTCGACCTACGCCACCTGGTGGATCCGGCAGGCGCTCACCCGCGCCATGGCCGACCAGGCCCGCACCATCCGCCTGCCCGTCCACATGGTCGAGCAGGTCAACAAGATCCGCCGCGTCGAGCGCGACCTGGTCGTCCAGCTGGGCCGCAAGCCCACGGCCGCCGAGATCGCCGTCGAGGTCGACCTGACACCCGAGCGCGTCGAGGAGATCCGTTCCTACAACCGCGACCCGGCGTCCCTCGACGCTCTCATCGGCGAGGACAGCGACGCCTCCCTCGGCGACTTCATCGAGGACGAGCACGCCGTCATGCCCGGCGAGGCCGCAGCGTTCCTGCTCATGCGCGAGGAGCTGTCGGCGGTGCTCGCCTCGCTGACCGACCGCGAGCGCCGCGTCATGGAGATGCGCTACGGCCTGGTCGACGGCCAGCCGCGCACGCTCGACGACATCGGCAAGGACTTCAACCTGACCCGCGAGCGGATCCGCCAGATCGAGGGCAAGACGCTCTCCAAGCTGCGCCACCCGTCCCGGTCCGCGTCGCTGCGCGACTACCTCGACGACTGAGGCCACTGCGCACGGAGATCATCAGCCGATCCCGGGCGTCCCGGCCCGGGCGATCCGCTGAACATCGTCGCGACGATGTGGGGAGAACCGTGCCAGAGCGCGGCAGAAGCCCCATCGTCGCCGCCGCGGAAGATCATCAGTCGATCCCGGGCGTCCTGACCCCGGCGATCCGCTGAACATCCGCGGCAGGCTGACGTCACGTCGGCGCGACTAACGTAGAGGGCGTGCTGCGCGTCTTCTTCAGCCCCAAGTGGCTGATGCGGCACGTCCTGCTCCTGGTCGCCGTCGCCACCTGCCTCGGCTTCGGCCGCTGGCAGCTGGGCCGCGCGGAGGACCGCCACTCGGTCCTGAACTGGTCGTACGCGATCGAGTGGACCCTCTTCGCGGTGTTCGCCGTCGTCTGCTGGGGCTGGTACCTCCGGGACGACCTCCGCGGTGGGCCGGCTGCGCGCGAGGAGCCCGTGAAGCCGGTCTACCTCCCGGCGGCCCAACCAGTCAGCGACGACGAAGACCCGGAGCTCGCCGCATACAACCGCATGCTCGCCGGCCTCAACCAGAAGGACCCCGCCACGTGACCGCTGCCCATCGCTTCTACCGGGTGATGGCGAACGTCGTGGGGGTCGTGCTGATCCTGCTCGTCGCGTCGCTGCCCTACCGCTACCTCGCACCGCACTACCACCGCGAGCCGACGGCCGGGATCGGCTTCGTGCACGGGATGCTCTACATCGTGCTGCTGGTCAGCATCGCCAACCTCGCCTTCCGCCGGCGCTTCCCGATCTCGTGGATCGTCTACGTCGCGCTGGCGGGGACCATCCCGTTCCTCTCCTTCGTCGCCGAGCGCGCGGTCACGTCCCGCATCCGCGACGGCCGTCTCTGAGGGCCCTCCCTCCCCTTACCCGCACGCGCGTGCCCGCATCGACCCTCGCGCACGCTCACGCGTGGCCCACTCTCCGGTCCCACATGTAGCCAAGCGGAGGGACCCCCTCCGCAGCTGGCGTCACTGTGCGCTTACGGCGCACGAGGCCATACGAGATCGCACCCTAAGTGAACCGTTGCCTGGACGCCGAAGGGCGCGCTCTCACGAGGAGAGCGCGCCCTTCAACGAGCAGTGATCAGTGACCGTCGAGGCAGCCCTTCTGGCCCGAGCTGTTCGGGTAGCCGGTGTGATTGTTGTACGCGTTGTTGCTCCACTCGCCCTGGATCTTCCACTGCGTACCGTTGGAGAACGTCACGG
>Ga0070658_10001440_pt1 | contig 20289 bp, 16 predicted proteins | sample KBSC13metaG_FD_64664 | JGI IMG/M metagenome (GOLD analysis project Ga0070658, IMG submission 64664) | Corn rhizosphere microbial communities from Kellogg Biological Station, Michigan, USA - KBS C1-3 metaG | ecosystem: Host-associated > Plants > Roots > Rhizosphere > Soil ...
CGGCCGCTGCCGTCCTTGAACGGCTCGTCGTGGCCGTAGGAAAGGACGGTGAGGAATTTACGCGGCGCGATCGGGCCGCGATTGGTCGGCTCGCCACGGACGAAGACGAAGGAATCTTTCGGCGTCGGCTTGTCCACGAGCGCCATGGCGCGGACAGGCGCGCCGGGATGCGCGAAGTCCACGCTCACCGCCTTGGCGCGGATGGCCGTCTCGGGATTGGTGAATTGCACGCCGAGCGCGCGGGTCATCAGCTTGTCGTCGGGCAGCACCGGCGAATCTCCGCCGAAGACACACTGCCGCAGGCCTTCCATCGGGCCGTCGAGTTTCGCTTCCACCTTGGCGAGCGGGAACTTCACGTTCCGTCCGGCGCCGCGGTAGCCCGTGTAGGTGGGCAGGTCGAGTTGCTTGCGCAGAGCGGCGAATGTCTCGGTGTAGACCGTGGCCACGTCGTTCAGCGTCGCGGGCGCCTTGGCGGCCAGGGCCGCGGCAAGCGTGGGTTGCGCTTCGCCCGAGGCGGCGATTTCCGTGGCGAGAGCGGGCCCGCGCGTCGCAAAATCTTCCGGCGAGAGTTCGGCGAATTTCAGCCACGGCCCGAGCACCGGGTCCGTCTTCTTCGCGGCCTTGATCCGGTCCATCCAGACAAAGGCCACCTCCGCTTCCAGGCCGCGCTGGCGGGCCATAAGACGGAAATTGTCGCCGCGCTTGCTGGTGTCCGTCGCCTTGCCGCTGTCCTGCACAGCGAGTAAGTAATCTCCGGCTTTATCGAGCATACCGGAGACCAACCGGGCGGCATTGGTACGGTGATACTCGTCGACCTCCTTGTCGACTTTCTGGAGTTCCGTTTCGTAGGCCTTGTAGTCCGCGCTCTCCTTGTCGACCGGCGCGATGATGGGCTCTTCCTCAGGCTCCTGCGAGCTGTTGAAGATGCCGTGCAGCGCGTAGTAATCCTTCGTTGGGATGGGATCGAACTTATGATCGTGGCAGCGTGCGCAGGCCGCGGTCATCGCCATGAGGCCTTTGGTCACGACATCGATGCGATCGTCGAGCACGTCATTCTCAACACCCATGAAACGTTTGCCGACCGTGAGGAAACCCAGCGCGGCCAGTTTCGACTTGTCTTTCTCCGATTCCGGCAGCCGGTCCGCGGCGATCTGCTCGACGATGAATTGATCATAAGGCAGGTCCGCGTTGAATGCATTGATGACGTAATCGCGGTAGGTCCATGCATACGGAAAGAGCGGCTGGCGCTTGCCGTTCAGGCGGTCGCCATTCGTGTCGGCATAGCGGGCGATATCCAGCCAGTGCCGCGCCCAGCGCTCACCATAGGCCGGAGATGCGAGCAGCCGGTCGATCGTTTTCTCGTAGGCTCCGGGGGAGTTGTCCGCGAGGAAAGCATCCATCTCCGACGGGGTCGGCGGCAGGCCGGTCAGATCGTAGGTCACGCGCCGGAGCAGCGTCGCCTTGTCCGCGGGTCCGGAAGGCGCGAGTTTCTTCTCGGTCAGCTTGGCGAGGATGAACGCGTCGATCGGGTTCTTGATGAAATGCTTCGGATCGGCGGGCGTGGGGACTGCCGGATTCGCGATCGCCTTGAAGGCCCAATGGTCCTTCGCCGTCTTGTCGTCCCAACCCAGCTTGCGCGTGGCTTTGCCATCGCGCGGGTCCGGCGCGCCCATCTTGATCCACTGCGCAAAGTCCGCCAGGACTTCATCCGGCAGGATGTCCTTCTTCGGTGGCATCGCCATATCCGGATCGGGATCGGCGTGCTTCATCGTGATCAGCAGCAGGCTCTTGTCCGGCTTGCCGGGCACGATCGCTGGGCCGCTGTCGCCGCCGGCGAGCAGGCCTTCACTGGTATCGAGCAAGAGGCCCCCTTTCGTTTTCTTGGCGCTCGCGCTGTGACACTCGTAGCAGTTGTCCGCCAGCACGGGGCGGATCTTCTTCTCGAAGAAGTCCAGTTGCTGGAGGTCGGAAGGCGCGGCGGCGCCGGCGCGCACGATGCCGCCGAGAAAAACAGCCGCGGTGAGAACTTTGAAGGACGTCAGGCTCATGGAAACGGATTAAGCGATCAGACCCTTCACCACGTTGCCGAAAACATCGGTGAGCCGGAAGTCGCGGCCGTTGTAGCGGTAGGTCAGCTTTTCGTGATCGAAGCCGAGCTGGTTGAGAATCGTGGCGTGAAGATCGTGAACGTGCACCTTGTTCTCCACCACGTCGAAGCCGAAGTCGTCCGTCGCGCCGTAGGTCTGGCCGCCCTTGATGCCGCCGCCGGCCATCCAGGCGCAGAACGCGCGATGATGGTGGTCGCGGCCCGGCTCGCCGCGGGCGCCCTTGTCGTGCCGCGGCGTGCGGCCGAATTCGCCGCCCCAGACCACGAGCGTGTCGTCGAGCATGCCGCGCTGCTTGAGGTCCTTGAGGAGCGCGCCGACCGGCTGGTCGATATCCCCCGCCTGCTTGATCAGGTTGCCCTTCACATCGGTATGGTGATCCCATCCGCCGGCCCATACCTGCACGAAGCGCACGCCATTCTCCACGAGGCGGCGGGCGACGAGCATGCGGCGGCCGATCTCGGTATCGCCGTACATATCGAGGATGTTTTGCGGTTCCTTGGTCACGTCGAAGGTATCGGTGGCTTCCGTCTGCATCTTGAAGGCGAGTTCGAAGGACTGGATGCGCGCCTCGAGGACCGACTCGTGGGCGAGCCGCTCGGCGTGGAGGTCGTTCATCGCCTTGAGCAGATCGAGTTGGCGGCGCTGCTGTCCGCGCGTGGCAAACTGGCTGCGAATGTTCTCGATGATGCGATCCGCCGGCCCGCTGACGTTGCTGACCAGCGTGCCTTGGAAGGCCCCCGGTAAAAACGCCGAGCGCCAGTTCGAGGCGCCGCCCAGTCCACCGCCGAGGGCGATAAAACCGGGGAGATTCTGGTTCTCCGCACCGAGGCCGTAGAGCACCCACGAACCCATGGATGGCTTCACCAGCCGGCCCGAGCCCGTGTTCATCATCAGCGTCGCGAAGTCGTGCGCGGGGATGTCCGTGTTCATCGAGCGGATCACTGCGATGTCATCGATGCACTCGCCGATGTGCGGGAAGATCTCGCTCACCTCGATGCCGCTCTGGCCCATCTTGCTAAACTTGAACTGCGTGGGCAGCGGGACGCCGCCGATTTCTTTCACATCCTTGCCGACGAATTTCTCGATGCCCGGCTTGGGGTCCCAGGTATCGATATGCGACGGTCCTCCTTGCGTGAAGATATGGATGACCCGTGTGGCCTTCCCAGGGAACATCGGAGCCTTCGGCGCGAGCGGTGAGAGATTCGTGGCCGCCTGGGCGCCGGTGCCGAGCGATTGGCCGAGGAGACCGGCGAGACTCAGGGCGCCAAAGCCCATGCCGAAACGGTGGAGGAACTGGCGGCGCGTGAAACACAGATCGTCCGCGCAAGGTTGGTGCTGGGTGATGTCCATAGGCTGGGAGTGAAATGAGATGGCTAACTGATCGCGCGTTCCGGAGCGTGGCCAAAGCTGCCTTCCAGAGTCGCTTGTTATTCATCACAACCCGATTCATGTCCCCAAGTCGCGGGATTTTTTTAGACGCGGGGTCACCATGAGATGCAAGATGTGTTCAGCATTGGCCAAGGGATGTGCAGTGCGAATCCATTCCCAGTTGCATGTTGAGTGTGTCGCAAATCCAGCCAGCTCACTATTTATGAAAAAGTTCGCCATCATTCCATTCCTGTCTGCCTCCGTGGCAGCCATTGCCCTCGCGGTGGTCGATCCGACGCCACCGGGGCCGCCGCAACCGCCCTGCTGCAAGGAGGGCCTGCCCCCGGCGAAATTCAGCGAGAAGTCCATTTATAGCCTCGATGAGACCTGGACAGCCGACGTCGGACGCGAGGTGAAACTCGATGCGTTGCGCGGCCGCCCGCAGGTGATGGCGATGTTTTTCACGAGTTGCGAATACTCCTGCCCTCTGATTGTGAAAGACATGAAGGACATCCAGCGATCGCTCCCCGCCGGCGTGCGAGACAAAGTCGATTTTCTCCTCGTGAGCATCGATCCGGCCCGCGATACGCCCGAGGCGCTCCGCGCGTATCGAGCGAAACACGACCTGGGGGTCCAGCACTGGAGCCTGTTGCGCGGCGAGCCAAAGTCCGTGAAAGCACTCGCGGAGATGCTGGGCTTTCGTTACGCGCCAGGGACCAATCTCCAATACGCCCACTCGCTGCTCATCACCATTCTCAATCAGTCGGGCGAGATCGTCTTTCAGGAGGCCGGTGTCGGCAATTCGCAGGAGGGCGCGGTCGCCGTCCTGCAACGCCTCGTTGGTGCAGCGAGCAAGGAGAAGAGGTAAGCCGGCGCGCGTTTGAACTACCTCGCCGAGAAGCGGTGCACCGTGGAAGTCCGGTAGGTCTGCCCGGGCCGCAAGACCGTGCTCGGAAAATCCGGCCGATTGGGGGAATCGGGAAAGTGCTGCGTTTCCAGACATAGGCCCTCGTTCTTCCCATACGCTTTGCCCCCCTTTCCCCGCACCGAGCCATTCAGGAAGTTGCCGGTGTAGAGCTGGATGCCGGGTTCCGTGGTCGAGATCGTCATCATGCGGCCGCTGCGCGGCTCATACAATTCGGAGGCCACCGTCATCGTGTCCGGTTGCGCCTGGTCGAGGACAAAAGTGTGGTCGTACCCGCCCGGGTTGCCGCGCATCTGGGCGTAGTCTTTCGCGATCGGCTTCGCACGCCTGAAATCCATCGGGCCACCCGCGACCGGCTCAAGGCCGCCCTTGGGAATGCCGGCTTCGTCCACGGGCACGTAACGCTCCGCGTGGAGCGTTAACTCGTGATCGAGAATGCTTCCGGCATTCGCACCGGCGAGATTCCAGTAGGCGTGGTTGGTGAGATTCACCACCGTCGGCTTGTCCGTCGTCGCGGTGTAGTCAATGCGAAGTTCATTCGCCTCAGTGAGCGTATAGGTGACGGCGATTTTGAGGGCCCCTGGGAAACCTTCCTCACCATCGGCGCTGGTATAGGTGAAGCGTACCGCCATTTCGCCGGGCAGCGGCTCGCTGCTCCAGTTGCGGTGATGGAACCCAGTCACACCTCCGTGAAGATGGTTCTCACCGTCATTGGCGCCGATGGAGTAGATGACGCCGTCCAGCGGGAATTTTCCGCGCGCGATGCGATTCGCATACCGGCCGGTCGTGACACCGAAATGGGGATGCGCCACCAGATAGCCGGCGAGATTGTCGAATCCCAGCGTGACGTCTGCCAGGACGCCGGCGCGGTCAGGGACATGCATTTCGACCAACCCGGCACCCCAACTCGTCACCCGGGCTTTGAGTCCGGCGCTGTTGGTCAGAGTATAAATGGTCACGGGCTCGCCATCCCGGCTGTTTCCGAAAACTTCTGGATGCATTGGGGTGTTGCTTCGGCCAGCTTGGGACGGGTCGCAGCGTTGAGGCTGCGAAACCGACGGTGGCGAGCGGAAAATCAGAATAACTTATAGGGAGGATTACGCACTTGGGAGCGCGAGGAGCACTGCGATTTGGTGCAGAAAATTTGGGCGGGTGCCAATCGGAAATGTGTCGACATCCCCGAAAAACTGCGGTGCGCCCCGTTCTCCCTGAAAATTTGTTGTTTTCGCGGCTCTCACCACCGATATGCTCCCTCTCCCCGTTTTCCCGGAGATAATCCGCTTCGGGATGCCATTTTGCCGCAAGAAGACTGATGAAATCCAAATCCATGAAAGGCGTGGGCGTTGTTCCCGAGAAGAAGGAACTGCGTCTGATCGACCATCCCGAGCCGTCCATTGCGGCGCCCAACGAACTGAAGATTCGCACGATCGAAGTCGGTGTGTGCGGCACGGATCGGGAAATTTGCACCTTTGCCTACGGCCAGCCGCCCAAGGGGGGCGACTATCTTCTCCTCGGCCACGAGTGCCTCGGTGAAGTCGTCGAGGTGGGTTCGGCGGTCAAGAATTTCAGGCCGGGCGACCTCGTCGTGCCCAGTGTGCGGCGCCCTTGCACCGATCCCGGCTGCAGCCCCTGCCGGGAAGGCCGGCAGGACTTTTGTTTTACGTGGAGATTCACTGAGCGCGGGATCAATCAGGTCCACGGTTTCATGACCGAGACCTTCGTGGAGGAGGAGACCTACCTCACACCCGTGCCGAAGGATCTGCGGGACCTGGCGGTGATGGCCGAGCCGCTCACCATCGCCGAGAAAGGTCTCGCGCAGGCCTGGCAGGTGCAAAAACGACTGACGTGGGCGCACGACGATAGCGACGGCAAAGGCCGGGGCTTCGGTCTGAACGCCGTGGTCCTCGGCGCCGGCCCGATCGGGTTGCTGGGCGCGATGAAGCTGGTGATCGAAGGCTTCCGCGTCTTCATCTACTCGCGCTCGCCCAAGCCGAACCTCAAGGCCAGCATCGCCGAGCAGATCGGCGCCGAATACATCTCCAACACGGAAGTCTCCCCGGATGACCTCGCGAAGCACATCGGCAATATCGACCTGATCTACGAAGCCGTGGGCGAAGGGCACCTCACCTTCGACGTCATGCGCGTTCTCGGCATCAATGGCGTGTATATCCTCACCGGCATTCCCGCGGAAAAACCGCCCATCCCGGTGTATGCCGACAACATCATGCGGAACATCACGCTGAAGAACCAGGCGATCATCGGCACGGTGAACGCCAGCCCGGTGGATTTCGCGGATGCGATCCGCGACCTCGGCGAATTCAAGAAGCGCTGGCCGCAGGCGGTCCAGGCGCTCATCACGGGCCGGCACAAGATCGATTCCTATCGCGAGCTGCTCGTCGGCCGGCCGACGGGGATCAAAAACGTGATCGAGTTTAGCTGAGCGGCGGCTTATCGATCGGTAGTCCCGGCTCACGCACTCCATTTACACCCGTACGCACGCACTCCTTCATGGCTAACAAGAATTCCTGGATCGACGTCTCCGTCCCGCTGAACAACACCATGCACGGATGGCCGGGCAATCCGCCCACCTTCGTGACCATGCACGCTGGCACCGCCAAGGGCGATGTGTGTAATGTTTCGGCGATCAATTTCAGCTCGCATACCGGCACGCACATGGACGCCCCGCTGCATTTCCTGCACGGCCACAAGACGATGGACGATCTTCCGTGGGACGCCGTGATCGGGCCCGCGCGGCTCGTCGAGATCAAGGACAAGGAAGCCATTAAGCCGGCCGAGCTCAAAAAGCTGAACCTCAAGAAAGGCGAGCGCCTGCTCTTCAAGACGCGCAATTCCGCGGTGAGTTGGAAGAAGCCCGAGTTCGACAAGGACTTCGTCTACATTTCGAAGGAAGGCGCGCAGTACCTCGTGGATTGCGGCGTGCAGACGGTGGGCGTCGATTACCTCAGCGTGGGCGGCTTTTACAAGGACGGAATCGAGACGCACCACATCCTGCTCGGCGCGGAGGTCTGGATCATCGAAGGGCTCGATTTTTCCAAGGTAAAGCCCGGGAACTACGATCTCAATTGCCTGCCGATCAAGTTCGACAAGGGCGATGGAGCGCCCGCCCGGTGTCTCATCCGGCCGCTTTGAGATAGTTAGTTAGTTGTCTGATTATTCTGCGCGAGAGCAGGGCTTCGCGAGCAGTCTGCGTTGACGTCAGCACAAGCGCCGTCCACTCCCTGCGTCCCCCCGTTCCGAGGTTGCACTTCACGGGAATGTCGGAACGCGAACGCGCGCCCTACTAAGTAGCGTCGAATTCATTCGACGAACCGTTGAACGCAGATCCAGCGACCTGGGTCTGAAAACTGTCGCATGCAGACGCCACCGATATCGTGGGTGTCGTCACTGGAGCCGCGGCAGTGATACGGCCACGCATACCACAATGGACCTCCTCTCCAGCGGGACTGCGAAGTCCCGCCTATTTTGCAACCGGCTCTTCGTACACCACCGCGCCGCCACATCGCAGTTCGTCGAATAAATTCGACGCTACGTAGGTCGCCAGCTACAGCGCCGAGCGCCCAAGAATCCCTTCGGGATTTTCCGCCTGGGCGGTGTCCCAAATCACCACGCTCCCCTTTTCGGGGACGTAGGATGCCGCATACTGTTTGTGCGCGAAGATGTGCCAGACCTCCGGTTCGTTGATGTTCCTGGGCGCGCCTTTATGAACGGCCGGGCCATGCCTCCCCGTGATGACGTCCTTGTTCCAATGCCAATTGTCGTGTCCAAGCACGTGGGCGTTGAGGACATTGGCGATCTCTTCATCGGTCCAGGTACCGCCGATTTTTTTCTTATACACGAGGTAAGCGGTGACTCCGTTCTTGAAGCCTGCCGTCACGTCATAGTTCTGCGTCCGGTAATTCGAGACAACCAGATTGCCCGCTGTGTCGGGATGCGACGAAATCGGCTTGCCCAGAAAGGTATCGGTCGATGCCTGAGGTTGGCCCAATTGCGCGTGGGCGGTAACAGCGAGGCCGATGGCCAGGAGCAGAGTAAGACTCGGAGTTTTCATGGCGGGGACTGCCATCGAAAATTCCAAATCTATAGCCGGAGTCAATAATGGAGTCCCGTATTTCCCCTTACTTTTTCGTCAGAAAATCCTCGAGATATTGCTCCACGATTTCTTTCAGCGGCGGCGGAGAGGGCAGGCCCAAGGCCACGGCACGCGCGCCATCCACGGCGACGGGCCAGTTGTCCACGATGCCCTGAATTCGAGCGTCGAAAGCGTCGACAATAGGCCCGAGTGTCAGGCCACGCTCGCGGGCGATTTCCTGGATGACCGACTCGGCAAGTTGCGGCGTAACGCGGTGCGCGGGCAGGCCGATGGCGCGGTCGTCGCGAAAACGCTCGGGCGGGACTTCGTGGAGGGCGATGAAAGAATCGACGATCGTCCGATAGCCGGTCATGGGATGGCTCTGTTCCCGGCGCACGGGCAGGTGGCATGGCTCGCCATTGAGCGGCTCACGGAACATGCCGCTCGCCCAACTCGACGCCGCGGCATTTGGTTTGCCGGGACGGACGATCACCGTAGGCAGACGCGCGGACCGGCCATCGAAGTGCCCCTTGCGCGAGTGGTCATTGATCAGGAGTTCGCACATGGCCTTGGTCATGCCGTAGGTCGTCTGTGGCGTGAGCTTGGTCAGGTCGGTATTCGGGTCCTGCTTCGCATCGCCGCCGAAGCACGCGATGCTGCTGGCGAAGACGACGCGCGGCTTTCCCGGGATGGCGCGGGCGGCCTCGAAGACATTGCGGCCGCCGTCGAGATTCACCCGCAGGGCATCGTCGAAGCGCTCTTCGCATTCGCCGCTTACCATCGAGGCGAGATGAAAAATCGCGGTGGCGGGATCGGAGCCGATGGCAGAAAAGACGGTTTCGCGGTCGCTGATATCACCCGCGACCTGCCGCACGCGAGCGTCGGCGACCGGCTGATGGAAGATGGCGTCGAGGAGGACGATCTCACGGATTTCCTCCGGTGAGCCGGAGGGGCCGGTGAGCGCGCCGCGCTGCAGGAGTTTTTGACAAAGCTGGGAGCCGAGGAAGCCGCCTCCGCCGGTGATGATGATTTTCATGGATGAATGTGGGAAGGTTGTTGGCAGGGGGGCCGGGGAATCAGTAATCAGTAATCAGTCAGGAGAGAGTAATCAGTATTTAATTGCGACGCGGCAGGTAGATTCCGCACTGATTACTGTCCACTGATTACTGATTACTCTCCCCCATGCCCACGTCACTCACCGGACACAAGATCGGATTCGCCGGACTCGGCAATATGGGCCGCGCGATGGCGCGGCATCTGCACGAGGCGGGCGCGCACGTGGTGGTGTGGAATCGGAGCGATGCACCGGCTGAGGCGGCGGTCGCACGCGGGATGAAGAGGGCGGCGACGCTCCCAGAGCTGGCGCGCGCGATCGGTGATGGCGTGATTTGCATCAATCTCACGACGACGGATGTGGTGCAGCAGGTCGTCTTTGGAGCGGGCGGGCTGATGGAGGGATTGAGCAGCGGGGCGATGATCATTGATTTCGGGACGACGGGCGTGCCGGAGACGAAGGAGTTTGCCCAGCGGGTCGCATGGGTCGATGCGCCGGTCTCGGGCGGGCAGGTCGGCGCGGAAGCAGGCGATCTCACGATCATGGCGGGCGGGACGGATGCGGACTTCCAGCGGGCGCTGCCGATTTTGCAGACAGTCGGCAAGCGCGTGACGCATCTCGGCCCCGTGGGTTCGGGACAGGTGACGAAGCTGGCCAACCAGCTCATCGTTGCCCAGACGATCGACGCCGTCGCCCAGGCGCTGCGGCTGGCAGAACTGGCCGGCGTGGATTCCGCGAAGGTGCGGGAGGCGCTGCTCGGTGGGTTTGCGGAGAGCCGAATCCTGAACCTGCATGGCGATCGCATGGTGCGACGGGACTTCAAGCCCGGCGGACGGTCCGCGCTTCAACTCAAGGACGTCCGGCTGATTTGCGAGCTGGCGGAGTCGTTGGGATTTCACTCGCCGACGCTGGATAATTGCCGCGCGCAGTGGGAGCGATTCGTCAACGAAGAAGGGCACGGGGAGGTGGATCACTCGGGGTTGTTCATGCTCTACGAGAAGCCATCGGGCGTCTGAGGCCACCTCCGCCCTCTCGTTCCCAAAGTGGGGCTTTGGGAATGCCCCACTTGGCGAAACTCTGTTTCGGTGGGGTGGGCGGAGGCTTATCCCGTTCATTCGTCTTCCAAGTTCCCCTCGTGCCCAAGCTCCAGCTCGGGCGCGCGCTTGTCTTCGAAGCTCTGCTTCGCGTGCTTCTCGAAATGCGCAGCCGTGCCTGCACCCATAGTTCGGTCTACTCGTATTCGTCCCCTGAGCGCTTTTTTCGTTCACTGCGCCGGCGAAGCAGGAGCTTCGAAGACAACTGCATTTCCAAGCAGGAGCTTGGGAACGAGTCCCGCTTACGAATGCATCACCTGGCCGCCGTCGATGTTGATCGTCTGGCCGGTGATGTTCTTCGCGTGTTCCGAGGCAAGGAAGACGGCCATGGCGGCGTACTCGGGAGGGGTTTGCCAACGTCCGAGCGGGGACACTTTGCGGATCTTTTCTTCGGCCCAGGCGTCGTAGTCCTGCCGCTGGGATGGCGAGAGATTCGCCTGGCCCGCTTCCCACACGGAGCGATTCAGGTCGGTCTTCACCATGCCGGGCGAGAGCGCATTCACCCGCACGCCGTACGGGGCAAGGTCTTTGGCCGCGCATTGCGTGAAATTAATGAGGCCGGCTTTGGCCGCGCTGTACGGCGGGTCCGTCTGCGAGCCGATCTGCCCGGCCACGGAAACGAGAAAGAGCATCGAACCTTTCCCACGGGCGACGAGCTTCGGCGCAAAGGCATGCGCCACATTCACCGCGCCGATCAGGTTGATCTCAAGCACGCGGGCCCAGTCCGAAGGCTCCAGGTTCCAGAAGGGAAACCCAAACTTCCCGGATCCCGCTCCGATCGAATAGACGACGTGATCCACATCCCCGAGGCTATCGGCGAAGATGCGCACCTCGTCGTACTCGGTCACGTCGCCGACGACGCTGGCCTGGCCGGGGGGCACTGCGGCGGCGTCGTTGGGTTCCCGGTCAAACGTCCACACGCGGCAACGCTCCGCAAGGAAGCCATCGGCGATGGCGCGGCCAATGCCACGGGCGCCGCCAAAGACGGCAATCTTCTGTCGATCGAGATTCAATTGCATGGCGGGAATGTCACAATCTCGGGCTTTGCAAAGCAAGATCCGGCGTGTGGGGTGCCATTGATGCCGCATCGCCCCATCGCGCGCCACGCTCATTTATTTCTTCATCTTCGCCCATTCTCGCTCGTTCTCGTTCCAAAACTCCATTTTGGAACGCACCTGGGAGCGAGCCTCTGCCTCGCAGGCGGGGGTGTCCGCGGGTGGGCTTTCTCCGTCCTCCGGCCTGGGACACCCCTCCATGCGAGACACAGTGTCGCTCCAAATTGGGCGCCCACATGGAGTTTGGTCGCGAGTGCGGGGCGAAGATGGAGCATTCCAACTGTCCTCCGAGCTTGCCAGAACACCGCCCAACCAGAACCATCAACGCAGTCGGAAAATAGCGGTGCAATGAAATAATCTCCATGCCTACGACCTTTTCCTTTCCCACGACGACCCTCTTCGAAGTTGGCGCCCGGCGCGAACTGCGCGGCTGGCTCGCCAAACTGGGCAGTGCACGACCGCTCATCGTTACCGACGCCAGCCTGACGAAGACGAATGCCTTCGCCCTGCTCCAGGCGAGCCTGGATGGAATGAACGCTGCCGTGTTTTCCGAGGTGCGGCCAAATCCCGAGGAGGCCGATGTGGAAGGCGCATTCAAGGCATACCGCGACCACGGCTGCGACTCCGTGATTGCCTTTGGCGGGGGCAGCGCGATGGATGCAGGGAAGGTGGTGCGCCTGCGGGTCAAACGGCCGGACAAGACGCTCGCGCAGTTTGAATTCGGCGCGGATTGGAGCGGGCTCGCACCGTTGATTGCGATCCCCACGACAGCCGGCACGGGCAGCGAAGTGGGGCGCAGTTCGGTGATCATCATGGATCATCGCAAGCAGGTGATCTTTCACCCCGCATTACTCGCGAGCCTCGTCGTTCTTGATCCGGAATTTACCCGCGAGCTGCCCCCGAATCTGACTGCGGCGACCGGGGCGGATGCGCTCACTCATTGCATCGAATCGTTTACTTCGCCCGTGTTTCACCCGCTCTGCGACGGCATTGCACTCGAGGGCATCCATCTCATCGCCGGCTCGTTGGTCCGCGCGGTGAAGGACGGTGGCGATCTCGACGCTCGCGGCCGGATGCAGATCGCCGCGGCCATGGGAGCGATCGCTTTCCAGAAGGATTTGGGCGCGACCCACTCGCTGGCGCATCCGCTCTCGTCACTCTGCGGCCTTCATCACGGTCTCGCAAATGCGCTCTGCCTGCCGTTCGTCATGGAGTTCAATGCTGCTCGCAAGCCGGGAGTTTATCGGCGCGTGGGGATCGCGCTGGGACTGCCGGAACCGAGCGACTCGAAGACGATCGCGGCGGTGCGCACCATGTTCGACGAGATCGGACTCAAACCCGGGCTGCGCGCCCATGGCGTGGAGGAATCAAAGATCGAGGCCCTCGCGGACCAGGCGTTCGTCGACAGTTGCCACCTCACCAATCCCGTGCCGGTGACGCGCGAGGATCTCCGGAGCCTCTACCAAAGCGCCTTGTGACCTTTCCTCAGCATCCCTTCGTCAATGGCAAATCCTGCGTCCCGCGCGAGGGCGGGCGCATGCCACTCATCGACCCGGCGAACGAAGCGCCATTTGCCGAGGTGGGCGCCGCCGGACCAGGCGAAATCGAAGATGCGATCGCCGGGGCGCAGCGAGCCTACGAGAGCGGCTGGCGCGACCTGGCGCCGGGCAAGCGCGCGGAGATCCTCTTCGCCGTCGCTGCGAAACTGCGCCAGCACGCCATCGAGATCGCCAACCTTGATATGCGCAATGTCGGCAAGCCGATCTCCGATGCGCTGGATGAGGCGGCACTGGGGGCACGCGTCTTCGAATACTACGCGGGCGCGGTTTCCAAGTTTTTCGGCGAGACCATCCCAGTCTCGCGCGGTGGATTGAACTTCACCCTGCGCCAGCCGATGGGCGTCGTCGCCGCCATCGTCCCGTGGAACTTTCCCTTCCCGATTGCCTGCTGGAAAGTGGCGCCGGCGCTGGCGGCGGGAAATTGTGTCGTGCTCAAGCCCGCCTCGCTCTCGCCGCTGAGCGCGATCCGGCTCGGCGAACTGGCCCACGAGGCTGGCCTGCCCGCGGGCGTGCTTCAGGTCGTTCCCGGTGCGGGGGGCGCGATCGGCGATGTGCTGGTCGGACATCCGCTGGTGCGCAAGGTTTCCTTTACGGGTTCGACGGAGATCGGCGCGCGCATCATGGCCCTCGCCGCGCGCGGCATCAAACGCGTCTCCCTTGAGCTGGGCGGAAAATCGCCGAATATCGTCTTTGCCGATGCGGACGTGGACAAGGCCGCCGCGGCCTCTCCAATGAGTGTCTTCGCAAATACGGGGCAAGATTGCTGCGCGCGCAGCCGGGTCTTCGTCGAGCGGTCAATTTTTGATCGTTTCGTGGAAAAGTTTGTCGAGACCACGCGCGCTCTGAAGGTCGGTGAACCCTCGAATGCCGACACGCAGATCGGGCCGCTGGTCTCGCGCCAGCAGCGCGAAACGGTGGAAGGCTATCTGGCGACGGCCAAAGGCCGGGACATCGTCGGCGGAGATCGGCCCGACGGGCCCGGATACTTTGTGCGGCCGGCGGTGGTCCTGGGTTGCGAACCGTCCGATCCCGTGTGGCGCGAGGAAATTTTTGGACCGGTCGTTTGCATCCGCCCCTTCGACGATGAGGAAGCGATGCTCCGCGAGGTGAATGACTCGCCCTACGGGCTCAGCGGCTCCATCTGGACCAATGATCTGAAGCGCGCCCTTCGCGTGGCGAGGCGCGTCGAAAGCGGCGTGCTGAGCATCAACTCCCATTCCAGCGTCCACGTCGAAGCACCGTTCGGTGGTTTCAAGCAGAGTGGAATCGGCCGCGATCTCGGCATGAACGCGCTCGAAGGTTATACGGAATTGAAGAACATCTACGTTTCAGAAGAGTAGGGATATTTAAACCCCATCAATCGCGATGAACCTGAAACAGCTCACGGCCCAAATCAAACAAGGCGCGATCGACACGGTGATCGTGGCTTTTCCCGATGTCTTCGGGAGACTCATCGGCAAACGGTTCACCGGGGAATTCTTCATCAACAACGTGGCGAAACACGGGACGCATGGCTGCAACTACCTGCTCACGGTCAACATCGAGATGGACCCGATGGATGGCTTCAAGCTGGCGAACTGGGATAAAGGGTTCGGCGATTTCGAGTGGCGGCCCGATCTTTCCACGCTGCGACTCGTCCCGTGGCAGACGGCATCCGCGCTGATCCTATGCGGCCTGCATCACCACGATGGCCGGTCCGTGGACGAGGCGCCCCGCACGGTCCTGGGCAAACAGGTCGAGTTGCTCGGCCGGAAAGAGATGATCTGCAATGTGGCCAGCGAGCTGGAATTCTTTCTTTTCAACACGACCTATCACGATGCGTTCGCCGCGGACTATCGCGGCCTCACCGCATCAAGCGATTACCGGATCGATTACCACACGATGCAACCCGCCCGCGACGAAGCGGCGTTCCGGCGAATACGGAATCAGATGGTCGAAGCGGGCGTGGCCATCGAGTCGAGCAAGGGCGAGTGGGGGCGCGGGCAGCATGAGATCAATTTTGCCTACGGCCAGCCAATCCCGATGGCGGATATGCACGTGGTCTTCAAGCAGGGGGTGAAGGAGATTCTTGCGCAGGAAGGGCGCGCCGTCTCGTTCATGCCGAAGTACTCCGTGACCGAGCCGGGCAATAGCTGCCACATCCACGCCAGCATCTGGCGCGACGGGACGAATCTTTTTTGGGACGCCAAGCGCGAGACCGGCTCGAAGTTTTTCCGGCAGTTCCTCGGCGGGCTGATCAAGTATTCGCGCGAGCTGTGCTACTTCTTCGCGCCGACGATCAACGCCTACAAACGGTTCCAGGTGGCGAGTTGGGCGCCGACCAAGCTGGCGTGGTCGCGGGACAATCGCACGACCGGATTCCGGGTTGTCGGCCATACCAACTCGCTGCGCATCGAGAACCGCATGCCGGGCGGCGACGCCAATCCGTATCTGGCCTTCGCGGCGACGATTGCGGCTGGCATGGCCGGCGTGGAGGAGAATCTCGATTGCGGCGAACCTTATGAAGGAAACGCCTACGTCGATGCGAATCTCACCGCGCTCCCGAGGACCTTGCACGAAGCGACGGACTTGCTTGCTGGGAGCGAGTTGGCGCGGAAAGCCTTTGGCGATGCGGTCGTGGATTTCTATGTGCACACCGCGCGACTTGAGGTCGAGGCGTTTGATAACGCAGTCACGGATTGGGAGCGGCAAAGGTACTTCGAGCGGATTTAGGACGGAGATCGCATCTGCGTCGGCGCTGGCGCTCGCAATGCAGAGGCCGTTTCACTGCGCCTGACTCCCGGCGGGACGAAATGTATCTCCATCAAGATTCGCGTTTCGCGAATTTCGGATAGTCCTCCCGCCCCAAACATGATCTTTGAACGGGCGCACCCCCATGCAAACCCCTCCCAACAAGCCGCTCGTCGGAATCATCGACTGGGCAAAGTCTCCTCTTGGCGATCCGGAATCCGCCGCGGAACGCGCCGTCATCGGCGACGCGGCAGAAGTGCGCCGTTACCTGTGCGGTAGTGACGCGGATTTCACCGATGAGATCTGCGGGGCGAATGCCTTGATCGTCTGGCACAACACCCCGATCACGGCGGCGGGCATCGCGCGGTTGCGAAATTGCCGGGCGATCATCCGCAATGGCGTGGGCTTTGACTCCGTGGACATCGCAGCCGCTCGCGACCGGGGCATCGCGGTGTGCAATGTGCCCGACTACGGCACGGAGGAAGTCGCGGACCACGCGATCGCCCTGGCCATGGCGCTTTGCCGCCAGCTCTTTCCGCTCGACCAGGAGGCGAAACAACTCGGCTGGGTCATTCGCGTGGAGCCGAAACTGCGGCGGCTCCGTGAGCTGACGTTTGGCGTTGTCGGGCTCGGCCGGATCGGCACCGCCACCGCGCTCCGCGCCAAGGCGCTCGGGTTCAAGGTGGTCTTTCACGATCCCTATTTGCCCAATGGCGCGGACAAGGCCGTGGGGTTGAACCGTGTGCGCACGCTCGACGAACTGCTGAAGCAATCCGATGTCGTATCCCTGCACTGTCCGCTGACGAACGAAACCCGGCATCTGCTCGCGGAACGTGAGATCGCGCTGCTCAAGCCGGGCGCGTTCGTTGTCAACACGGCGCGCGGCGCGGTGATCAAGAAGACCGCCATTCTCGACGCGCTGCGCGCAGGCCGCATCGCCGGAGCCGGCCTGGACGTGGTGGAGGATGAGCCCTTGAAGACGGCGGAAGAAGCCGCCGCGCCCAATCTCATCGTGACCTGCCACGCCGCGTTTTGCAGCGTCGAATCCAAACTCGAAATGCGGTCCACATCCGCGCGCATCGCCCTGGCCGCCGCGCAGGGTGCGCCGCTGGAGAACATAGTCAACGGCGTGGTTTGAGCGAACCGCGGGACACGATCCATCGATGAACCAGGTCGCCGCCGGAAACCGCAACGCCCTCGTGACGGCCTCACGCGCCCGTCACGTGGTGCTGTGGTTCGCCAGTACGCTGGCCATCGTCACGTATCTGGATCGCGTGTGCATCTCGCAGGCGGCGCCGATGATCCAGAGGGACTTGAAGCTGAGCAAGGAGGAGATGGGCCTGGTCTTCGCCGCGTTTGGTTGGGCCTATGCCCTGTTCGAAATTCCCGGCGGTTGGCTCGGCGACCGGATCGGCCCGCGCAAAGTGCTCATGCGCGTCGTGGCGATGTGGTCGATCTTTACCATCGCGACGGGCTGGGCCTGGAACCTTGTATCGCTCGTGGTCTGCCGCTTCCTGTTCGGCGTGGGTGAAGCGGGTTGCTTCCCAAATATCACGAAGGCCTTTACGCTCTGGTTCCCGCGCGCCGAGCGTGTCCGCGCGCAGGGCGTATTGTGGATCAGCGCGCGCTGGGGCGGCGCGTTCACTCCGCTCCTCGTCGGCTGGATGCTGGCGGGCGGACACGATGGCAAGCCGGGGCTCGGATTGCACTACAAATGGGTCTTTCTGTCGTTCGGTGTGGTCGGGATGGTCTGGGCGGTCTTGTTCTACCGGTGGTTTCGCAATCATCCGCAGGAGCATCCTTCCGTGAACCCGGCCGAACTGGCGCACATCGGAGTAGAATCCTACGAGGGCGATCACGCCATGCCGTGGGGCCGGTTGCTCGCCTCGCGCACGGTGTGGATGCTGTGGGGCCAATACTTCTTCATGTCCTTCTCCTGGTATTTCTACATCACCTGGTTCCCCACCTACCTGAGGGAGACCTTCCCCACGCTCACGGAGATGCAGCAGGCGCTTCTGGCGTGCGTCCCGCTTTTCTGTGGAGGCACTGGATCAATGCTGGCGGGGGTGATGTCTGCCCGAATCGATCGCGCCGTGGGCAGCATCGCCCGTACGCGGAGAATCCTCGGTGTGGGCGGAATGATCTGCGCCGGCCTGATGCTGGAGGTCTCCATTCTTTTCCGGCAACCGCTGGTCTCCGTGCTCGCGGTGGAAAGCCCTGAGCTTCCGCTGGCGGCAAAACTGGCGCCGCTGCTCTCCGTGCTGGCCGTGGGCATGGCCAGCCTCTTGAGCGACCTTTCCCTGCCCGGTTCGTGGGGCGCATGTATGGACGTGGGTGGCCGTTACACCGGCGCATTGGGCGGCAGCATGAATATGATGGGCAACATCGGCGGGGCGATCGCGCCCATGGTCGTGCCCTTCGTGCTCGCCCATACGCACAATAGCTGGACTTCCAACATCCACCTCTTCGCCGTCGCCTATTTCCTCGCTGCCGTGTTTTGGGCCTTCGTCAACTCCGACGATCGCCTGCACGATTAATCCGTCACCCATACCTCCCCATGAACACCAACACCTCCCGTCGATCCTTCCTCACTGGTCTTGGCGCGCTCGCCGCCGCACCGCTTCTCGCCCGCGACTTCGGCCCCGGAGCCGCGCCGACACGCTATCCCGAGTCCGACGTCATCGTGCTCGATCCCAGCTTCTCGAAATACAAGATCGCCATGTCCCCGATCGAGCGGCTCCACACGGGAATGTATTGGGCGGAAGGGCCGGCATGGAGCGGAGCGGGCCAGTATCTTGTGTTCAGCGACATCCCGAATGACACGCATTACCGCTGGTTACAGGACGATGGCCGCGTGAGCGTGCTGCACAAGCCCTCGAATTTCGGCAATGGCAGTACCTTCGATCTCCAGGGGCGCCAGATCGCCTTCGAACACGGCAACCGCCGGGTGGTGCGTTACGAAGGCGATGGCACGGTGACCGTCCTGGCCGACAAATTCAACGGCAAGCCTTTCAACGCGCCCAACGATGGCGTGGTGCATCCCGATGGCGGCGTCTGGTTCAGCGACCCGGGCTATGGCAGCCTCGTGAATTTCGAGGGGCACAAGGGCGAGTTGTTCCTCAAGGAGGCCGTCTATCGCATTGACCCGGTGACGGGGAAAGTCGAGATGAAGTCGGATGAAGAGTTCAAGGCGAACGGCCTCTGCTTTTCGCCGGACTACAAAAAGCTCTACATCGCCGACACGGGCTCCACCCACTACCCGCAGGCGCCGAAGCACATCAAGGTCTGGGACGTGAATGACAACAAACTGACCAACGGCCGCGAATATGTGTCGATGGCCCTGGAGGTGAACGGCAAGACGGTCGCCGGTCTGTCCGACGGTATCCGCTGCGACAAGGATGGAAACATCTGGTCCAGCGCCGGCTGGGTGGGCGAGGGCTACGATGGCGTGCACATCTTTTCGCCCGAGGGCAAACGCATCGGGCAAATCCTGCTCCCGGAAATTTGCAGCAACGTGTGCTTTGGCGGGCCGCGGCGCAACCGCCTGTTCATGACAGCCAGCCGGTCGCTCTACGCGGTGCACGTGGAGGCGATCGGCGCGCATCACTGCTGATGGCTGAGTGGAAGGAAAATGCATTTAACGCAGAGGCGCAGAGACGCCGAGGAGGAGAATTTCGGTGACGATTGCCGCTGTCACGGTGCGCCTGTGCCATCTGACGGCCGCCCTCTTCCCGTCATTCTGAGCGAAGCGAAGAACCTGTGATCTCTTCCGGCATCCAACGTCACGCTGGTGAGGAAAGGCAGAGATCAGAGGTTCTTCGTTCCTCAGAATGACCGGGAGAGGGGACGCTCCCGGTGATCTCAAGCTTCACCTCGAGTCTCTCGTACAACGATCGAAGTCGCGCCGGAGATAGATCTTCGAAAAACCTGCGACCTCTGTTAATCGTTTCACCGTGAACACCTCCCTTCTCCGTCTCCTCCCCGTTGCCACTCTCCTCCTCGCCACGACCCACGCGTTCGCGCAGGCGACTCCGGCCGATCTGATCATCTCGGAAGACTTCGAATCCACGCCTGTCGGACAGGTTCCGAAAGGATTCACGAAAACCGGCGCCGTAGCCGTGGCGGAAGATTTCGCGCACAGCGGGCATCATGCGCTGAAGATGGACCCAGCCGTGAAGGGCGGACGCGTGATTACCTTGCAGGGGGAACCGCTGACGAAATTGGGCGGCCAGTTTTGGGGGCGTCTGTATTTCAAGGTGAAGACTCCCGCGCCGCTCCCCGTCGTGCCGGAAGGGAAAACCTCCGG
>Ga0070658_10001441_pt1 | contig 20287 bp, 20 predicted proteins | sample KBSC13metaG_FD_64664 | JGI IMG/M metagenome (GOLD analysis project Ga0070658, IMG submission 64664) | Corn rhizosphere microbial communities from Kellogg Biological Station, Michigan, USA - KBS C1-3 metaG | ecosystem: Host-associated > Plants > Roots > Rhizosphere > Soil ...
AGCCCGGTCTCCGCGAAGATGATCGCCCAGACGCCGAACAGGCCGAGGCTCTGGATCAGATCCTTCGGGTTGAGGATGCTGCCCAGGGACTCCACCAGGGCGCGGCTCTTCTCGGCTGTGTCCACGGCCACAAAGGTTACCGGGGTGACCGGGTGCGGCAAGCCCGGCTCCGGGGATTCTCAGCTTGCCGGGCTCACCTGGCCGGGACGCCGGACTCCTCGACCTCCAGCAGGCTGCTCTCGTGCCGTTCCTCGTCGTACGCCGCCTTGCCGCCACGCAGGCCGAACAGCCGCTTGGACAGCAACAGGTAGATCACCGCCGCCACGTTGATCACCAGGGCGCCGACCCGGATATAGGTGATCTTCTCCGTCAACTCGTAAATTTCGATGGGCAGGCCCAGCGACGTGGCCACCACGGCGAAGTACTCGCCCCAGCGTTTGAGCAGCCACAGGCCGGTACCCTCGACGAGCTGCAGGAGGCCGTACACCAGGAGAGCGGCCGCGATCCAGCCGAGGGTCCCCGTCTGGGTCTGAATCACGGTACGGATGCTGTGCACGATCGAGGAGTCGTCCAGGTTGTAGTGCAGCTTGTCGGCCAGCGGCCGCAGCAGCGGCAGGTCCTCGTTGAACGCCTTCTGCACCGCGTCGTGATGGGCCCGGAAGCGCCAGATGCCGTAGGCGCCGGCCAGGATGAGCAGGCCCCGGATCCACCGCTCGGCCGCCAGCAGGCGCAGGATCACCGCGTCCCGCAGCGCCCGGCCGCGCATCACCAGCGGGGCGTCCCGGGCCGGCCCGGTCCGCCGCGGCTCGCCCAGGACGAAGTCGCCGCAGCGCAGGCAGCGCCACGCCTCACCGACGGGAGTCTGCGCCCGCAGCCGCGCCCGCAGCTCGGGTTCGGTCGGCGCGTACGTCACGTGGCCATGCCGGCCGCACGAGCGCAGGTTCCAGTCCATGGGTTGAAGGTACCGGTGTCGATCAAGGGGTGCCGGGTTAGCGTGGAACGGTGGCGGACGCGCACACGGTGCCCACCCGGTACTGGCATGCCCTGCCGGACGGCCGGGTGCAGTGCGACGTGTGCCCGCGCGCCTGCCGGCTGCACGAGGGCCAGCGTGGGCTGTGCTTCGTCCGGGCGCGCGCGGACGACCAGATCGTGTTGACGTCGTACGGGCGATCCAGCGGCTTCTGCGTGGATCCGATCGAGAAGAAGCCGCTCAACCATTTCCTGCCCGGTACCCCCGTGTTGTCCTTCGGCACCGCGGGCTGCAACCTGGCCTGCCGGTTCTGCCAGAACTGGGACATCTCGAAGTCGCGGGAGATCGACACCCTCGGATCGTCGGCGGCCCCGGAACAGCTCGCCGCGACGGCGCGCGAGTTGGGCTGTCGCAGCGTCGCGTTCACCTACAACGACCCGGTGATCTTCATGGAGTACGCGATGGACGTCGCCGACGCCTGTCGCGAGCAGGGCATCCGGGCGGTCGCGGTGAGCGCCGGCTACATCAACGAGGAGCCCCGGCGCGAGTTCTTCGGGCACATCGACGCGGCCAACATCGACCTCAAGGGGTTCACCGACTCCTTCTACGAGAAGGTCACGTTCGGCCGGCTGCCCGCGGTGCTGGACACCCTGGAGTACCTGGCGGGTACCGGCGTCTGGCTGGAGGTCACCACGCTGCTGATCCCGGGCCAGAACGACGGGGACGCGGAGATCGCCGAGCTGTGCGGGTGGTTCGCCTCGCATCTCGGACCGGACGTGCCGCTGCACTTCACCGCGTTCCACCCGGACTTCAAGATGCGTGACGTGCCGCCCACGCCGCCGGCCACGCTGCGCCGGGCCCGCCGCATCGCGCTGGAGCACGGGCTGCGCTTCGTCTACACGGGCAACGTGCACGATCCGGACGGGGGCACCACGACCTGTCCCGGGTGCGGCGCCGCCGTGGTGGTTCGCGACTGGTACCGGATGGTGCGGTACGAGCTGTCGGACGCGGGTACCTGTGTCCACTGTGGACATCAGCTGCCCGGGGTCTTCGACGGGCCGGCCGGTGACTGGGGATCCCGCCGCCTTCCGGTCTCCATCGGCAACCGACCGCGATGACGGCTCGCGCGCCCGCGGTCGCCGGGAGGTTCTACCCGGCCGAGTCCGGCGCGCTCGCCGACCTGGTCGACCGGCTGCTGGACTCCGTCGCGGCACCGGCCGTTCGGGCGCCAGAGGTCGCCTTCGTCGTGCCGCACGCGGGGTACCGCTACTCGGGCGCGACGGCGGCGCACGCCTACGCTCGGCTGCGCGGGGCGGAGGCCACCCGGTTCGTGATCGCCGGGCCGGCACACCGGGTACCGTTCCGGGGCTGCGTGGTACCGGCCGCTTCCGCGTGGGCCACCCCCCTCGGCGAGGTACCGGTGGACGTCGCCGGGGTGGCCGCGCTCGTCTCCGCCGGGCTCGCGGTCGCGGACGACGCGCCGTTGGCCGCCGAGCATGCGCTGGAGGTCCAGGTGCCGTTCCTGCAGCGCATCGCCTCCGGACCGTTCTCGATCCTGCCGGTCGCGGTCGGCCTGTCCACTGTGGACGAATCCGCGGCTGTGCTGGCCGCGGCGACCGGCCCGGGCGCCGTCCTGCTCTGCAGCACCGACCTGTCGCACTACCAGGACGAGGAGACGGCGGCGCGGCAGGACGCCGGTACCGTCCGGTCGGTGCTGGACCTGGCGCCGGCGCGGATCGCGGCGACGGACGCGTGCGGTGCCTTCGCGCTGCGCGGCCTGCTCGGGTACGCGCGCGGCGCGGGGCTGCGCCCCGCGCTGCTGGACCGGAGCACCTCGGCCGCGGCCAGTGGCGACACCGGCCGGGTGGTCGGCTACGCGTCGTTCGCGTTCACCGCCCACCCGGCCGATGCGCCGGCTACTTGAGGATCACCTTGCCCAGCGGCGGCTGGGTGGCCAGCTTCTGGTCGCCGACCCTGATCTGGACCAGGTTCTCGCCCGTCTCCTGCAGCGGGGTGGAGCCCGGGGACGCGGCCGCGCCCTGGTCGTCGATCATCGTGAACGTCACCGTGGCGGTGGCGCCGGCCGCGATCGGCTGCACCGCGCACTGCCCGCTGAAGGGCAGGTCGGCCACCACCTGGTCGCACGTTGGCGCGGTCACGGTACCGACGGTCAACTCGTAGACGACGGAGGCGTTGCTGATGGTCGTGGTACCGCCGTTGCGCAGGGTCACGGTCATCGTGCCGGTGCGCTTGCCGTTGACCGGCGCCTCGAAGGTGAGGTCCGACAGCGTCACGGTGAGGGCCGGGACGGCCACGGTGAAGGACGTCGAGCCCGCGGTCTGGTTGAACCGCGTGCCGTCCCACTCGTACGTGCGCCACTGCTTGACCTGACCGGTCGCCGCGGCGCCGTCGCTGCCCGCGAGGTCGCTGACCTGGAGTTGAACGGTACCGGCGTCGCCGGCGCGGACGTCGGCGATCGTGTAGATCCCCGTCACCACCTTGCCCAGCGTCTGGATCGAGCCGTCCGGCGCCCGATGGAACGCCACGGCCATCTCAAGGCCCGGGTCGCCACCGTGGCAGATGAAGATGGCCACCGCGTCGGCCGAACCGTCACGGTCGAGGTCGACGGACGCCGCCTTCAGCAGTTGCGAGGCGGGCACGTTGCCGCCGCCAAACTGTCCATTGTGGAGCTTCACGGTGCCCGACGGGCAGCCATTTCCATCACTCCACGACGGCAGGCTGAGTGTCGCGTTGGACAACTCCTGCTGCGTGATCGCGGCTAGGGTCGGCGGCGCGCTGCTCGGTGCCGCGGACGGACTCTCGGACGGCGCCGGCGAAGCGCTCCGCGAGGACCCGACCACGGGCGGGCCGTTGTGGTTGTGGTCGCTCGCCGCGTACACCCCGACGGGTACCGCGACGACAACGAGTGCGACCGCGCTCATGATGGCCGTGTGCACCCGCTTGCGGTGCGTTGCCGTGGCGCGTGCCCGCCCGCTGCCGACGGGCCTGATCTGCGGCAGGGTCTGCTGGTTGTAGTCGTCGACGGCACCGGCGAGCAGGGCGTCGAGGTCGAAGTCGGACACGTCAGTTCCCCTCTCGTGGGTCGGTAAGGTGCGCGGCGACCTGGGTACGGGCTCGATGCAGCCAGGACTTGACGGTGCCCTCGGCCACGTCTTCTTCGTTGGCGATCTCGGTGATGCTCAGCTGCGCGACGTAGTACAGGACGAACGCCTTGCGCAGCGTGGGTGGCAGGGTGGCCAGCGCCGCGGTCAACGCGACCCGGTCCGGGTTCGGCCCGGGCGCGTGCTGCTCGCGTTGCCTTGCCAGGAAGGCGTTCGCGGTGCGCTGGCGGCGCCAGCGACTGGTCGCGAGATTCCAGGCGACCCGGCGCACCCAGGTGGCCGGGTCGTCGTACCTGGCGAGCTTGTCCCACCGGGCGACCGCCCGGGTGAACGCCTCCTGCACCAGATCCTGCGCCTCCGTCAGGTTGTTGACGTACGCGTTGATCTGCAGGACCAGCCCACTGAAGTGGGCCGCGTAGAGCTCCTCGAAGTCCGCAGGTCCGGTGGTTGGACCGCGGACGGCGGACCGGCTGACACTGGATGCCCGCTCCGGCGCGCCCCGCTGCGACACAGCAATCACGATGCCTTCCTCGTATGGCCCCGGGCCGCCCCGTGCGTCCCGTGCCTACATCACGTGTGCCGTGCAGCGGTGGTTGCGAAGATCTTTTAGCCGGAGGGTACCGGTCAGTAGCCGAAGCCGTTGTCCCCGCCGGTGTCGGGTGCCGGGGATCCCGAGCCGGCCGCGGGGGCGGCGTGCCAGACGAAGTCGATGCCGCCGAAGCTGTCCCGCACGCCGTTACCGGTCGACTTCGCGGCCCCGCCGTCGGCGGCGAACGTGTAGAGCGGCCGGCCGTCGTAGGTCACCTGGTTGCCACCGTCCGGCCGCGCGAGCACGGCCAGCGCGCCGTTGACTCCGGCCCCGCCGGTCGGGATCGTGCCGGTGGGCACCGTCAGCGGTACCCAGGCGGAGACGCACTCCGCCACGCACCGGATCTGGCCGCCGCCGTCCTGGTCGGTGAAGTAGAGCGTCCGTCCGGCCGCGTCGACCAGGACGGTACCGGCGCCGGCAACGTCCCGCGCGGAGACCGTCGCGGCGGCTCCGCCGGTACCCCCGCCACAGCCGGCCAGCGCGACGCACGCCGCCGCGGCGGCACCGAGGCCGAGCACCCTGTCCCATCGCATGTGCATGCACCTCCTGCCCGCTGACACGCAGCGGGCGGTGGTGATGGCTCAGTGGATCGTTGGCGGTAGCGGCTCCGCGAGCGTCGCCGCTAGCGGTAGTCGTCGTCCAGGTCCACCGTGCGTGCCTGCTCGACCGCGTCGTACTCGTTGACCTCGTCGCCGGTCTGGACCTCGTCCGGCTGGTCCGCCGGGTTGACCGGGATGGCCTGTTGCAGGGCGTCCTCGGGGGGCGTCTCAAGATCGCGGAGGGTGGGGTCGACCAGGCTCTCGTCCCGGTCACTGAACTCCGGCTCGGTCATAGGCTCAACCGTACGGCCTCGGGCGGGTGTAGGCACCCGATGTGAGCTAGGCCGGGTGACATGCGCGATACTGCCGGGCGGAAGGACAGTGCGGTCCGTTGCCGTCCGGAGCACCAAAGGAGCGCTCAAGATGCCCATCGCTTCCCCTGAGGTCTACGCCGAGATGCTCGACCGCGCCAAGGCCGGCGCGTTCGCCTACCCGGCGATCAATGTCACCTCGTCGCAGACCCTCAACGCCGCCATCCGCGGCTTCGCCGAGGCGCAGAGCGACGGGATCATCCAGGTCTCCACCGGTGGCGCGGAGTACGCGTCCGGGCCGACCGTGAAGAACATGATCACCGGCGCGGTCGCGCTGGCCGGGTACGCCTACGAGGTCGCCAAGAACTACGGCGTGAACATCGCGCTGCACACCGACCACTGCCCGAAGGACAAGCTGGACAAGTACGTCCGGCCGCTGCTGGCGATCTCCAAGGAGCGGGTGGCCCGCGGTGAGGTGCCGCTGTTCCAGTCCCACATGTGGGACGGCTCGGCCACCCCGCTCGGCGAGAACCTGCGCATCGCCGAGGAGCTGCTCGCCGAGGCGGCCGCGGCGCACATCATCCTCGAGATCGAAGTGGGTGTCGTCGGCGGCGAGGAGGACGGCGTCGGCCACGAGATCAACGAGAAGCTGTACTCGACGGTGGACGACGGTCTGGCCACGGTGGAGCACCTCGGCCTGGGCGAGAAGGGCCGGTACATGACGGCGCTGACCTTCGGCAACGTCCACGGCGTGTACAAGCCGGGCAACGTCAAGCTGCGCCCCGAGATCCTCAAGAACGTCCAGGACGCGATCTCCGCCAAGTACGGCAAGGAGAAGCCGCTGGACCTGGTGTTCCACGGTGGCTCCGGCTCGCTGCTCAGCGAGATCCGCGAGGCACTGGACTACGGCGTGGTGAAGATGAACATCGACACCGACACGCAGTACGCCTTCACCCGGCCGGCCGCGGCGCACATGTTCGTCAACTACGACGGCGTGCTCAAGGTCGACGGCGAGGTGGGCAACAAGAAGATGTACGACCCGCGGGTGTGGGGCAAGTCCGCCGAGGAGGGCATGGCCAAGCGGATCGTCGAGGCCTGCGAGGACCTGCGTTCGACGGGTACCAGCCTCGGCAAGTGATCATCTGGTGAGCAGCAGTACGGCCTGGTCGACGTCGTCCATGACGTGGACCAGGCCGGACTGGTCTCCGCTCGGGGTCGCGGCGAGCAGCGCGCGCAGCAGGTCGGGTACGCCGTTGGCCCAGAACGTGGCGTCCAGGAACACGTAGGGTCCGCTGGCACCGTCGCTGGCGTAGAACGTCTTCGTCGCCGCCTGGAACACCTCCTGTACCGTGCCGGCCCGGCCGGCCGCGAACACGATCCCGCCCCGCGACAGCCGCAGGATGGTGTCCTCGCGGATCGCGTTGGAGAAGTACTTCGCGATCTGCGCGGCGAACAGGTTGGCCGGCTCGTGCCCGTACAACCAGGTGGGGATGGACAGCCCGCCGTGCCGGGCCCAGCCCGCGGCCGGGTCCGGCGGGAACGCCGCGCGCACCTCGAGTGCCGCCGCCGTGTACCGGTCGTGGTCGTGGAAGTCGGGCGCGACGGCGAGGGTGTCGATGGCCGCGGTGAGCTCGTCGACGCCGCGGGTGGACAGGAACGCGCCCAGATTGGCCGCCTCCATCACGCCGGGCCCGCCGCCGGTGACCACCAGCCGGCCGGCGCGGGCCAGCCGCCAGCCCAGGGTCGCGGCCAGCCGGTAGGCGACCGATCCGCGCGGCTGGTCGTGCCCGCCCATCACGCCGACGACCGAGGCCGGCCCGTACCTGGCCAGCCAGCCGGTGGTGAGGTCGACCAGTCCGTCGTCGACACCGTTGTCGTGCAGCCGCTGGGCCAGCGCCTCCCGTATGTCGGGCAGGGCACCGCCGTGGCGCACGAAGTGCTCGTAGACCACGGTGTCGTACATGCCGGCAAAGCCGCCCCCGGCGAAGCCGCCGGCCAGCGCGTCGGGCGTGTACAGGCTGGACGGCGACGTCGGGTACGGCACGTCGACGAACTCGGGTACCACGACGGCACCCCGCCGTACGAGGTCGGCGGCGACCTCGGTGGAGGTGAACCGGCAGCCGACGAAGAGGGTGCCGGTCAGGTCCACTGTGGACAGATCGGGCGGCTCGATGTCCAGGTGCAGTCCCTGCACCACGAGTCGGGCCAGGCTCCCACCCGCCAGATGCCGGTCGAGTTCGGTCCGCGACTCGATCTCCCCGGGAGACGTATCGCTCGGCGTGATAATCGCCAACGGCGGCGGCGTAGCTGGCATGCCAACATCTTGCCGGTTCGACACAAGGGATCTGCGCCCGACGACCCGCGCGAGCGGAGCGAGCGCCGGCAATAGAGACGAGAGCCCGACGGCTGGCGCCGTCGGGCTCTCCTTACCGGGTCCTGGGGAGGCTCCGGACTTCTCTTTTTACTCTGATGCGGCGACCACCGCACCATCCGCTCGCGTGAGCAACGACTCAGCTTTTCAGGGGAGCCACCATCCAACCTTCAGGGTTGAATGGCGGCATGCAGAATCTGCTGCCGGAGCCGCCTGCCACCCGCCTGCCGGCCGATGACGAGGTCAGCGCCGCACTCGCCGCCGTCGTTCCCGGTCGGGAACGCGAGGTCGCGGCCGCGCATCCGGCGTCCAGCGCGGCCTGGGCCGCGCTCGCCGAGCTGTCGCTGAATGCCGGGGATCCGGTCGCCGCCTACGCGTTCGCCCGCACCGGGTACCACCGGGGTCTCGACCAACTGCGCCGCGCCGGCTGGCGGGGTACCGGACCGGTGCCGTGGTCGCACGAGCCGAACCAGGGCTTCCTGCGCAGCCTGTACCTGCTGGGTCAGGCGGCGGACGCGATCGGCGAGGACGAGGAGGCGGCCCGCTGCGCGCAGTTCCTCCGCGACTGCGACCCCGCCGCGGCCGACGCGCTCACAGGCTGACCCGCCGTCACAGTCCCTCGGCGACCGCCGCGCCGACCCGCAGCCACGCCTCCCGGGTACTCGCCGACAGCAGCCCGTACCGCAGCGGCTCCCCGGTGTCGATGATCCGTTCGTACGGCGCGAGCAGCACGGCCCGGGTACGCGCGGCGAAGTGTCGCTGGATCGGCGGCAGGTCGATGTCCTTGCGGCTGGGCGGCATGGAGACCACGGTGACCGCCTGCCGTACCAGCCGTTGCCGGCCGGTCTGCTCCAGATGGTCCAGCATCCGGGCGGCCGTCTCGGCGGAGTCGTTGCGGGCGGACATGGTGACGACGAGCTGGTCGGTCGCGTCGATGGCGGCCTGCCAGTTCGCTGCCCGTACGTTGTTGCCGGTGTCCACCATGATCAGCTTGTAGAACCGGCTGACCACCTCGCGGATGTCGGCGAACGCCGTCGAGGTCAGCATCTCGCCGGCGGTCGCCGACTCGTCGCTGGCCAGTACGTCGAACATGCCCTCGCCCTGCGCCCGCACGTACTGCGACAGGTCGCCGACCCGGCCGTGCGGGCCGCTGAAGTGCTCGAGGTCGCGCAGCAGATCCCGCACGGTACGGGAGTGGAAGTCCTGCTGGGCCCGCATCCCGAGGGTGCCCTGAGTCTCGTTGTTGTCCCAGGCCAGCACGTACCCGCCACGCTTCTGCCCGAAGGTCATCGCGAGCAGCAGGACGGCGACGGTCTTGCCGGCTCCGCCCTTCGGGTTCACGACGGTGACCTGGCGCAGCCCGCCGAAGTTGCGGCGCACGGTGTCGACCATCAGGTTGACCTCGCGCTCGTGGCCGCCGGGGGTCATCTTCACCAGGCCGAGGGAGCCGCGGCTGACGGCTCCGCGCACGCCGGTACGGGCGACGGGCTCGACCGGGCGCACCACGCGACGCCGGGCGAACTCGTCCGCGGTCGGTACGTTCGGGTCGCTGCCGGGAGGTGCGCCCACCGGGGGTACGGCCATGGTCGGACCGCCGGCCGTCGGGCCGGAGCCGGGGGTGTGGACGGGACCGCGGTGCTGCGCGGGACCCGGCTGCTGCGCGGGCTGCGGCGGGCGCGGGTACGGCGCGGGGGCGGGACGGTGGATCGGCCCGGCCTGAGCGGGCGGCGCGGGCGGATGCGGCTCGGTACGGTGCGGCGGCTCGGCCCACGGGGACGCCGGCATCGCGTGGCCCGGGTGCCCACCGTTGTTGACGGACGACGGTTGGTCCGGCGGGACCGGCGGAACCGACGCCTTGGCGGACACCTTGGGCGGGGCCGATCCGGCCGGCGGGGCCGGCGCGGGAGACGGGGCCGGCGCGGGAGGCGGGGCCGGCGCGGGAGACGGGGACTGGACGTGCCCGGGTGTCTGCCGCGGGGCGAGCGGGAAGGTCCGCGGCGCGCCTCCCGCGGCGAGGCCGTCGTCGGCGGGGCTCACGGCGGGATCGACGGCGCCGGCCGGCCCTACGGAGCCGGCGGAGTCCAGGGGGTCCACGGAGCCGGCCGAGCCGGTGGGGTCGGAGTCCGCAGCCTGGCGCGGCCCCAGGAGCAGTTCGTCGGGCGGCCAGATGAAATCTCGGTCGGAATCCGGCACGTCGGCACCTCCCAGGAGATTGGTACGGTTCCCGCGAATGGTAACGGCGAGGTCAGGCGCGGTACACGCCCCAAGCCGCGCCCTCGGTCCACCAACTGCGCTTCCGCCCCAGGGTGCCGGCCACCCCGTCGTCGATGTAGTCCACCTCACCGACCGGAGTCACCGCAACCGCACGCCCGCGGGCCCGCCGTACCTCTACCCGTACCTGACGGCGGCCAAGCCTCGAACGGCGCACCACCGGTACCGCGACGGCGACGTTGACCACGCCGTCGGCCGGGTCGGCTCCGGGCGTCATCGGCAGCCCGTCAACCTCCGCGTACCCGCTGTCGTTGGCGATCGCGCACGCCAGGATCTCCTCGCCCGGCTCGGCCAGTACCGCGTCGTCGACCTCGATCCGGGCCGACCACGGGAGCCGGCCGCCGAGGAGGGCTCCCTGCAGGGTCACCGAGCCGCCGTCGTTGCGCAGCAGGTCCAGCCGGTCGGCGCCGCCCTCGAGCACCGCCTTCGCGACCTGGGCCGGGTCGCCGGGCAGCCCGAAGCCTGCCGGCCGGCCCAACGGGAGGATGCCGATCGGCGGGAGGTCCGGCACGGTACGCATCGGTGGCAGGTCGGTCGGGCGGCGGCTCGGCGGCGGCGCGTACCGCCGGACCATCCGGCGCACGACGGCGCGCACCTGCCCGTCGGCGGCCGCGGCGACGACCAGCCTGGGGCCGCCGGCGGCCGGCCAGGTCAGGCCGTCGGGCCGGGCCGGCCCGTCCAGCGCGGCGAGCACCTCGTCGATCTCCTCGTCGGAGCAGGCGGTGCGCAGCGCCACCCGGGCGCCCGAGGCGGTGAGCACGTCCGCGCAGGCCAGCACCTGGGTCCGGGGGCGTTCCCGGCCGCTGCACGCGTCGGCTGACGAACGCTGACCGGGCGCCGCTCCGACAAGCTGCGCGGCGCAGCCCGCGCACCCGCCGCCGTCGGAGAGCGACAGCACGATCACCTCGTCCGCGCGTCCGCCTCCGGACTCCACGTGCCCGCCGCCCGACTCCACGCGTCCGCCTCCCGCCTACTGGTCCTACGCCCGCTCGCCGCGCCCAGCCCGGAGCGCCTTGTTAGCCTGACACCCCGGGGGTGCGGGATGCCGTGGGCACCTGGCCCGGTCCGTCCCCTGGAGGCGAGAGACACATGCCAGCGATCGTGCTGATCGGCGCCCAATGGGGCGACGAGGGCAAGGGCAAGGTTACCGACCTGCTGGGCGGCCAGGTCGGGTACGTGGTGCGGTACCAGGGCGGTAACAACGCCGGGCACACCGTGGTGACCCCGGACGGCGAGAAGTACGCGCTGCACCTGCTGCCCTCCGGGGTGCTGACCCCGGGCTGCACGCCGGTCATCGGCAACGGGGTCGTGGTCGACCCGAAGGTGCTGATCGACGAGATCGACGGGCTGGAGCAGCGCGGGCTGTCCTGCGAGCGGCTGCTGATCTCCGGCGACGCGCACCTGATCATGCCGCACCACCGGGCGCTGGACAAAGTGACCGAGCGGTTCCTGGGCTCGGCGCGGATCGGCACGACCGGGCGGGGCATCGGCCCGGCGTACGGCGACAAGCTCGCCCGGGTCGGCATCCGCATGCAGGACCTGCTCGACCCGGGGATCCTGCGGCAGAAGCTGGACCTGGTGCTGCGGGAGAAGAACCAGGTCCTCGTCAAGGTCTACAACCGCAAGGGCATCGAGGTGTCCGCGGTCTTCGAGGAGTACCTCGAGTACGCCGACCGGCTGCGGCCGTACATCGCCGATACCCGGCTGATCCTGGCCCAGGCGCTGGGTCGCGGTGAGACCGTGCTGCTGGAGGGCGCGCAGGCCACGCTGCTGGACGTGGACCACGGCACGTACCCGTTCGTCACCTCGTCCAACCCGACCGCGGGCGGCGCCTGTGTCGGCTCGGGCATCCCGCCGACCCAGATCTCCCAGGTGATCGGCGTGGCCAAGGCGTACACGACCCGGGTCGGCTCCGGTCCGTTCCCGACCGAGCTGTTCGACGACAACGGGCAGCACCTCGTCAAGATCGGCCACGAGTACGGGACGACCACCGGCCGGGAGCGCCGGGCCGGCTGGTTCGACGCGGTCGTCGCGCGGTACGCGGTACGGGTCAACGGCATCACCGACCTCGTGGTCACCAAGCTGGACGTGATGTCCGGGATGGAGAAGGTGCCGATCTGCGTCGGGTACGAGGTCGAGGGCGAGCGGCTGTCCGAGATGCCGATGACGCAGACCGCCTTCCACCACGCCACCCCCGTGTACGAGCAGTTGGACGGCTGGTGGGAGGACATCTCCAAGGCGCGTACCTGGGACGAACTTCCGGCCGCCGCCCAGCGGTACGTGACCCGGATCGAGGAGCTGTCCGGCGCCCGGGTCAGCGTCGTCGGTGTCGGGCCGGGGCGCGAGGAGAACGTCGTCCTGCACCCGCTGATCTGAGGAGACCTGGTCCCGTGCGTGTTGTCCTGCTCGGCTCGGGCGGCCGCGAGCATGCCCTGGCCGCCGCGCTGGCCGCGGATCCCGCCGTCACCGAACTGCACGCCGCCCCCGGCAATCCGGGGATCGGCCGGCTGGCCCGACTGCACCCGGCCGACCTGACCGACCCGGAAGGGTTGGCGGGGTTGGCCGTCGAGGTCGACGCCGACCTGGTCGTGGTCGGGCCGGAGGTGCCGCTGGTGGCCGGGGCGGCCGACGCCATCCGGGCCAAGGGGATCGCCTGCTTCGGCCCGTCCCGGGCGGCCGCCAGGCTGGAGGGTTCCAAGGACTTCGCGAAGCGGGTGATGGCCTCCGCCGGGGTACCGACCGCGCGGTCGCGGACCTGCGAGACGGTGGACGAGGTGGCGGCGGCGCTGGACGAGTTCGGCGCGCCGTACGTCGTCAAGGACGACGGCCTGGCCGCCGGCAAGGGCGTGGTGGTGACCGGCGACCGGGCCGCCGCCCTGGCCCACGCGGCCGGCTGCGCCCGGGTGGTCGTCGAGGAGTACCTGTCCGGCCCGGAGGTGTCGCTGTTCGTGGTGACCGACGGCGAGGCCGCCTACCCGTTGCTGCCCGCGCAGGACTTCAAGCGGATCGGCGACGGGGACACCGGACCCAACACCGGCGGGATGGGCGCCTACGCGCCGCTGCCGTGGGCTCATGTGTCCCTTGTGGACGATGTGATGTCCACTGTGGTCGGTCCGACGCTGGCCGAGCTGCGCCGGCGGGACGCGGCGTTCGCCGGGCTGCTCTACGTCGGGCTGGTGCTCACCCCGGCCGGCCCGAAGGTGATCGAGTTCAACTGCCGGTTCGGCGACCCGGAGACCCAGGTGGTGCTGCCGCTGCTGGAGACGCCGCTGGCCGGCCTGCTGCACGCGGCCGCCGTGGGCCGGCTCGCCGAGCACGCACCGCCGCGGTGGCGGCCCGGATTCGCGGTCACGGTCGTGGTGGCGTCCGCCGGCTATCCGGGTACGGCGCGGCTCGGCGACGCCATCGAGGGGGCAGACGCACCAGGCGTGTACCAGGCCGGTACGGCGTCCAATGTGGATGGTCAACTGGTGTCGGCGGGCGGGCGGGTGCTCGCCTGCACCGCGACGGGCGACTCGCTGGCGGCGGCGCGGGACGCTGCCTACGCGTTGGTCGGCGGCGTCTCGATGGCCGGCGCGCAGTACCGGCGGGACATCGCTTCCGTGGCCGTCGAGGGCCGCGTGACGGTCTGACCGCCCGGTAACGCGGTCAGTAACGCAGGTCGCGCGGCACGACCTTGCCGGTGGCGTTGCGGGGCAGGGCGGCGACGAAGTGGACGTCCCGGGGCACCGCGAACCGGGCGAGGTTGCGCCGCACGTACTCGCGCACCGCGTCGGCGTCCAGCATCTCGCCCGGGTACAGCGCGATCCAGGCGGCCAGCCGCTGGCCGAACTCCGCGTCCGGTACCCCGACGACCGCCACCTCCCGTACCTGCGGCAGCCCGGCGAGCAGATCCTCCACTTCGGACGGGAACACGTTCTCGCCACCCGAGATGATCATGTCGTCCTCGCGACCGTCTACATAGAGCAGTCCGTCCGCGTCCAGGTGGCCCAGGTCGCCCGTTGCCAGCAGGCCGTTCTGCAGGTTCCGCTGGTTGGCGTTGGTGTAGCCCTCGAACAGCATCCCGTTCGCGACCAGGATCCGGCCGGTACGCCCGACCGGAAGCGGAGCGCCCGCGTGCGACACGATGGCCACCTGGGTACCGTGCGGCGGCCGGCCCGCCGTGTTGGGTGCCCGCCGCAACTCCTCCGGGGTCGCGATGCTCACCCAGGACGCCTCGGTGGAGCCGTAGAGGTTGTAGAGGATGTCGCCGTACCGGTTCATGAACCGGGTGGCCAGGCCACCGGGTAACGCCGAGCCGCTGACCGCGACCACCCGTAGCGGCGTGGGTACCGTCGGCACCTCCAGCAGTCGCTGCAGCATCACCGGTACGGCGAACAGCGCCTCACACTCGTACCGCCGCACGGCATCCAGCGCGTCGACCGGTTCGAAGCGGCGGCGCAGCACCATGGTGGCCCGCAGGCCGAGCCCGACCTGCAGTGCGGCCAGTCCCCAGGTGTGGAACACCGGCGCGGCGATGAGCATGCGGGCGCGCGCGTGCAACGGGATGCGGGAGATGATCGTGGCCAGCGGGGCGAAGCCGTCGGGCGTGTGCCGGCGCGCACCCTTCGGCGTCCCCGTCGTACCGGAGGTGAGCACGATGGTGCGGCCGTCGCGCTCGGGCGGCTGGACGGCGCCCCGCGGTGCCGCCCGGCGCACATCGTCCACAATGGACTCGTGCAGCCGGGTGACCGTGCGGGGCAGGGCGGCCGCGTGCTCGGTGAACTCCGCGTCGTGGATGAGCACCCGTAGGCCCTGCTCCTGCGCCACGCTGGACAGTTGGGCCGGGGACAGCCCGGTGTTGACGAGCACCGAGTCCACGCCGAGCAGGCTGGTCGCGGCCATCGCCTCGATGAGCCCGGCGTGGTTGCGGCACATCATGCCGACCCGGTCACCCGGCGCCACGCCCAGCGACCCGCGCAGCCCGGCGGCGAGCGTCTCGGCGCGCTCCAGCAGTTGGCCGTAGCGCAGCGGGCCGCGCTCGTCGATGATCGCGATGCGGTCGGGATCGCGGGCGGCCGCGGAGCGCAGCTCCCCGCCGATGCCGAAGCCCCAGCGGCGCAGCGCCGCGAGCTGGCGGACGACCTGCCCGGGCGGACCGGGCTTGAGCAGTCCGCGCCGGGCCAGAGTCGTGATGGTGAACGCGGTGTCCACGGTGGACCTCCCCAGGCAGGCTACCCGGCGGCGGGCCCTCGGGGACCCGCCGCGGGCTCAGCGGATCTGCATGCCGGAGATGGCCCGCGACACCACCAGTCGCTGGATCTCCGACGTGCCTTCGAAGATCGTATATATCTTCGCGTCACGGTACCAGCGTTCGACAGGGTGATCGCGCAGGTACCCAGCGCCACCGAGGATCTGCACCGCCTTCTCGGTGACCGCGACGGCCGTCTCGCCGGCCTTCAGCTTGCTCATCGAGCCCTCGCCGGCCGTGAAGACCCGGTTGTTGCGGCCCATCCACGCCGCCCGCCACACGAGCAGCCGGGCCGCGTCGATCTCGGTGCGCATGTCGACCAGCGCGAACGCGATCGCCTGGTTCTCGATGATCGGCCGGCCGAACTGTACCCGTTGCTTCGCGTAGTCGAGCGCGTACTCGTACGCGGCCCGGGCGATGCCCAGCGCCTGCGCCCCGACCGTGGGGCGGGTCAGCTCGAAGGTGCGCATCGCGGCTGACGAGCGCTGGCTGGTGCCGGCTCCGCGAGCGTCGCCGGCCTGTCCCGCCGAGCGGGTACCCTCGCGGGCCCGGGCCAGCCGCTCCTCCAGCTTCTCGCGGCCGCCGAGCAGGCACCCGCCCGGTACCCGCACGTCGTCCAGGAACACGTCGGCCGTGTGCGACGCGCGCAGCCCGAGCTTGCGCAGCTTCTTCGTGCCGACCAGCCCGGGCGTGCCGGGCGGTACCACGAAGGCGGCCTGGCCCCGCGAGCCGAGCGACGGGTCCACGCTCGCGGTCACCACGTGCACCGCCGCGATCCCGCCGTTGGTCGCGTAGGCCTTCTGTCCATTGAGGACCCACTCGTCGGTCGCCTCGTCGTAGCGCGCCCGGGTCCGCATGGCGCCGACGTCCGAACCGGCCTCCGGTTCGGTGCTGCAGAACGCGCCGACCTTCGGATCGTCTGCGTCGCCGAAGCACTGCGGCACCCACTCGAGCATCTGCTCCGGGGTACCCGAGCCGTAGATGGCCGCGACGGCAAGGCTGGTACCCATCAGGGCGAGCCCGATGCCCGCGTCTCCCCAGAACAGCTCCTCACTGGCCAGCGGGAGCGACAGCCCGGTCGGATCGGCCCAGCAGTTGGCCAGGAACTCGAACCCGTAGAGGCCGACCTTGGCGGCCTGGGCAATGACGGGCCAGGGCGTCTCCTCGCGGGCGTCCCATTCGGCGGCGGCCGGGCGCACGACGTCGGCGGCGAAGCCGTGCACCCAGTCCCGCAGGTCGCTCTGGTCCTCGGTCAGGTCGAGCGAGAACTCCGCCACGGCTACGCCTTGGGGATGTCGAACAGGTTCGCGATGTTGGCGGCCAGGCCCAGGTCGCCCTTCGCCTTCAGCTTGCCGGTCATGAACAGCATCACCGGGTTGCCGTTGCCGGAGACCACCTTGAGGAAGTCCACCGCGCCCACGGTCAGCGACAGCTTCGGGTCGTGCGTGGGCTCCGGCGAGAGGGTGCAGGCCCCGTCGGCGATGACCAGCTCGTAGGTGTCCAGGCCGCCGCCGGGCTTGTCGCCGACGTTCCAGTGGATGACGGCGTTGGTCGAGCCGGCCCGGTCCGCGCGGAACAGCGTGGGCATCCGGCCGAAGATGGCGTCCAGCGCCTTGCCCCGCTCGTCGCCCTGCATGACCGCCATGAGCTGGTCGGCCGGCGCGTTCTTCACCAGCTGCGCGAACTGCTTCGGGTCTACCGAGCCGAAGTCGGAGAGGTCGAACTCAGTCATGGCCTTTCCTCACTGCCGGATGAATAAGCTACTGGTGCGTAACATTACGCACCAGTAGGTACCATAGCAAGGTGCGGACCGCCAGGGAGATCGAACAGGCGCGGGCCACCGGGCGCAAGCGGCTGCCCAGGGCGGTACGGGAGCAGCAGATGCTGGACGCCGCCGTGGTGGTCTTCTCCGCGGCCGGTTTCCACGACGCGTCGATGGACGAGATCGCCGCCCGGGCCGGCATCTCCAAGCCCATGGTGTACGCGTACCTGGGCAGCAAAGAGGAGCTGTTCCTGGCCTGCCTGCACCGGGAGGGCACCCGGCTGATGGAGGCGGTTGCCTCCGCGGTCGCGCCGGCCGATGCCCCGTCGCTCCCCCCGGACGAGCAGTTGTGGCGCGGGCTGCGCGCGTTCTTCGCCTTCGTCGGGGCACACCGCGACGGCTGGCGGGTGCTCTACCGGCAGGCCCGCGGTACCGAGCCGTTCGTCGCGGAACTCGGCGCGATGCGGGCCCGGATGGTCGACGTGGTGTGCGTTCTGCTGTCCCGCGTGATCGCCGGCGCAGCCCGCGGAGCCGGCGCCGGCCCGTGTTCGCCGGCGGGTAGCGGTCGGCCGCCCCGCGCGGTGGACGTCACCGCCATGGCCTACGCGCTGGTCGGCGCGGGCGAGTCGCTGGCCGACTGGGCGGTCGACCACTCGGAGGAGCCGCCCGAGACGACCGCGACCCGGCTGATGAACTTCGTCTGGCTGGGCGCCGGGGAGTTGCTGGGCGGCGCGGTCTGGCGTCCGTCCACTGTGGACTAGGCGATCGTGCCGGCGAGATGCGGGCGGCCCGAACCGTGGCCGTGCAGGGCGATCGACCAGCCGCCGTCGTCCGTTGGTACGGCAGCGAAATCGACGGTGGCGGGCAGCAGCACGGGCAGCTTGAAGGCAACGTCCACTGTGTACCGTTCCGGCAGCCGGCCCTCCAGCGCGGCCAGGCAGCGCGCCTTGCTCCACATGCCGTGCGCGATGGTACGCGGGAAGCCCAGCGCACGGGCGGCCAGCCGCGAGGTGTGGATCGGGTTGCGGTCGCCGGACACCGCCGCGTAGCGCGGTCCGACCTCACGGCCGACCCGCCACACCGCCGAAGCGGCCGGTGGTGCCGGCCGGTCCCGCGGCTCGCCCTTGGGTTCGGCGGCCTTCTCCCGCTTCAGGTACGTGGAGACTCCGCGCCACACCACGTCGCCGTCCACGGACGCCGTCGCCAGCAGGTCGACCTGCCGGCCGCGCTCGTGCGCCCGCAGGTTCGCCGCCCGTACCGCCAGGTCCAGCCGCTCGCCCGCGTCCACCGGGCGCAGCACCTCGATCCGGTTGGCCAGGTGCACGATCCCGGCCAACGGGAGCGGGAAGCCGGGCGTGGACATCAGGTGCAGGGCGAGCGGGAACGCGAGGATGTGCGGGTACGTCGGCGGCAGCCGGTCGGCCAGCCGGTACCCGCAGACGTGGTCGTAGGCGGCGAGATGTCCACGGTGGACGGTCACCCCGCGCAGCACGAGCGTGGTGTCCGGCACGCCGGTACCGGAGCCCTTGCGCCGTACCAGCTCCAGGGCCGCGCGCCGGAACGCGGCGCGGGTGGAGGGCGGCTCGGTTAGCTCGACGACGTCGACCATGCGCTCACGCGCCGATCAGCGACTGGCCGCAGACCCGCAGCACCTGCCCGGTGACGCCGGCCGAGCCGGGGTCGGCGAAGAACGCCACCGCCTCGGCGACGTCCACCGGCTGACCGGCCTGGTTCAGGCTGTTCATCCGGCGGCTGGCCTCGCGCAGCAGCAGCGGCATCTTGGCGATCATCGTGGTCTCGATGACGCCCGGGGCGACCGCGTTGACGGTGATCCCGCGCTCGGACAGGCTCGGCGCGAGCGCCCGTACCATGCCGATCACGCCGGCCTTGGACGTGGCGTAGTTGGTCTGGCCCCGGTTGCCGGCGATGCCGGCGATGGAGGACACCGACACGATCCGCCCGCCGGCCGGGATCAGGTCCCCGCCGAGCAGGGCCGTGTTCACCCGCTCCTGGGCGGACAGGTTCACGTCCAGTACCGAGTCCCACTGCGCGGGCTCCATCCGCGCGATGGTCCGGTCGCGCAGGATGCCGGCGTTGTGCACCACGACGTCCATGCCGCCGTGCCGCTCGCGCAGGTGATCGGCCAGTCGCTCGGGCGCGTCGGGCGCGGTGAGGTCCAACTGCAGCGCGGAGCCGGACACCTCATTGGCCACAGTGGACAGTGCCTGGCCGGCCGCGGGTACGTCGAGGCAGACCACGTGCGCGCCGTCCCGGGCGAGTACCCGTGCGATGGCTTCGCCGATTCCTCGGGCCGCCCCGGTGACCAGAGCCACCCGCGGCTGTCGAGCCTCCACTGTGGACGCCGGCCCGACCCGGAGAACCTGGCCGGAGACGTAGGCGGAGCGGGGCGAGAGGAGGAACCGCAGGGTGGACTCGACGTCGGCGTCGGGCGTGGCGTAGACCAGGTTGGCGGTGACGCCGCGGCCCACCTCCTTGCCGATGGACCGGACGAAGCCCTCGAGCGCCCGCTGCGCCGTCGCCTCGGCCGGTCCCGCGCACTCCTGCGGCGGGGTACCCAGAACCACGACACGGCCACTCGGGTACACCGAGCGGGCGCGCGGGTGGAAGAAGTCGTAGAGCGCGCGCAGCCCGCCCGAGTCGGCGATGCCGGTGGCGTCGAAGACCAGGGCGGCGTTGGCCGGCGGCGTGCCGTCCGCGGTCACGGCGGCCGGGTCGCGCAACTCCACGCTCAGCTTGTCGAGCACCTCGCCGACCGCGCCGCGCAGCCGCCCCTCGCCGCCCACGAGCACCGGCCCCGGTACCGGCGGCTCGCCGTCCCGGTACCGGTGCAGCGGTACCGGCTGAGGCAGCCCGAGCCGCTTGGTCAGCGTGCGACCGAGCCCCGACCCGGCGAATCCCGCGTACCGATCATTCATGGCCGCCTCTTTCCCGCAGGCTCGCGGTAGGCCTACTCGCGGGTAGCCTAACGCACGGCATCACCGTGACCGACGGCTCGCGGCACGGTTCGGGGGCAGCGGGATCGGCCAGGGCGGTCGTATGCAGGTGGTCGACGGGTCGGTGGACTTCTTCAACAACTCGTCCGGCACGATCCATGTGGTGGC
>Ga0070658_10001442_pt1 | contig 20287 bp, 13 predicted proteins | sample KBSC13metaG_FD_64664 | JGI IMG/M metagenome (GOLD analysis project Ga0070658, IMG submission 64664) | Corn rhizosphere microbial communities from Kellogg Biological Station, Michigan, USA - KBS C1-3 metaG | ecosystem: Host-associated > Plants > Roots > Rhizosphere > Soil ...
TGGCAGGGAAGGGCACGCGGCTCCGGCCGCACACGCACCTCGTCCCCAAGCCGATGCTCCAGATCGCCGGCAAGCCGGTGATGGACTACATCCTCGAGGATCTCCGCGCGCTCGGCAACGTGGAGCAGGTCATCTATGTGACCGGCCACCTGAAGGAGAAGGTGGAGGAGCACGCGCGGAAGGATTTCGGTGACCTTCCCGCCGTGTTCGTCGAGCAGAAGGTGCAGGACGGCACCGCCGGCGCAGTGAAGCTCGCGCAGCCGTACGTGGACCAGGACGTCCTGATCATCTTCGTCGACACGATCTTCGAGACCGACCTGTCCGTCATCCGGAACACGGATGCCGACGGCATCATCTGGGTGAAGGAGGTCGAGGACTACCAGCGCTTCGGTGTCGTCGTCACGGACAAGAACGGCAACATGACGAAGATCGTCGAGAAGCCGAGCACACCGATCTCGAAGCGCGCGAACATCGGCCTCTATTACGTGAAGAACTGGAAGCTGTTGTTCGAGGGAATCGATCACACGCTGACGCAGGCGCCGAACAAGGGCGAGTACTACCTCACCGACGCGTTCCAGTACATGATCGACAAGGGCGCAAAGCTGAAGGTGATCGATGTCGAGGGGTGGTACGACGCCGGAAAGCTCGACACACTACTCGAGACCAACCGCATCGTGCTGGAAAAGGGAAAGGCGCGACGGCCGGCCAACGTCGAGAAGAGCGTCACGATCCACGATCCCGTCTACATCGAAGACGACGTGACGATGTCGAACTCGGTGATCGGACCGAACGTCTCCATCGGTGCGGGAAGCAGGATCGAAGGGTCCACGCTGACTGACACGATCCTCGGCAAGCGGGCGAAGCTCAAGGGAGCGCAGCTCCACAACTCGCTGATCGGCGATGACGTGATCGTCGAGGGGATGAAGGGCGAGCTCACCGTGACCGATCACTCGGAGGTCCGCGGCGCCGGCTGAGCAGCGAGCTCAGGCCAATCGCGCCGAGGCGACGACGATTGCCAGTGCGCGGGCGAGGCCGAGCGACCCGTCGCTGTTGTCATACCACTCGCCCGGCGTGTGCACGCCGCCACCGCGACCACCCGCCCCGATGGCGATCGCGGGAACCCCCAGGCTGATCGGCACGTTCGCGTCGGTCGATGCGGTGACGAGCTCCGGAGTGCGGCCGATCATCCGCGTCACCGCAGTGGCAGCGCGTACGAGCGGATGATTCTCCGGCGTGGCGCCGCAGGGGCGGTCGCCGATCATCGCCACGTCATAGGAGAGTGGCTCGGTGCCGGGGGCGCGACGCGAGCTCTCCTCGCGTGCGGCCGTGTGCACCGCGGCGCGGATGTCGGCGACACATCCGGCGAGCACCTCGGCGGAGCTGGAGCGCAGATCCACCTCGAGCCACGCCTCGTCCGGAATGGAGTTCACGCTGATGCCGCCCCCGATGCGGCAGACGGAGAGCGTCGTGCGCGGATGTCGAGGCAGTGGGAGCGCCGCGAGGCGAGCCGCCGCGGCGCCGGCGGCGTGCACCGGGTTCGGCACGCCGTACGCCGCCCAGCTGTGTCCTCCGGCGCCGCGATAGGTGACGCGGAAACGCCGCACGCCAAGCGCGCGGTGGACGATGCGATCGTCGCCCGCCCCGTCGAGCGCGATGCAACAGGCCGGCATCCGCTCGAGGCTGGCGAAGAGGTGCTTCGCGCCGCGCAGGTCGCCGCCGCCTTCCTCGCCGACCGTGGCGACGAACACGATCGGCCGCTGCGTTCGCACCGCGTGGCCATCCACCGTGCGCGCGAGGGCGAGCATGCCGGCGAGTCCGCGCGCGTTGTCCACGATCCCCGGGCCGAAGAGGCGGCAGCCATCACGCCGCACGCTGACATCAGCGCCGTCGGGGAACACGGTGTCGAGGTGGGCGCAGATCACGACGGGCGCGACATCCTCGATGCCGGCGCGCGTACCGAGCACGTTACCCACGTCGTCCACGCGAACATCGTGCAGGCCGAGTGCACGAAAGCGAGCGGCGACATGCGCACCACGCGCGCCCTCGGCGCCGGTGGGCGCGGGAATGCGGGACAGGGCGATCTGCTCGCGAAGCACACCCTCGTCGTCGGTGACGAGTCCTGCGCGCGCGGGCGCGAGCCGCTCCCACAGGCCCTGGACGTCGGCGGGGTCCGCGATCGCTTCGGCGGCCCGCGCATCGAGTGTGCGCATATGCTATCTATGGCCCGGTGACCCGCGCTGGCGCAAGCCATGCCATCGGCCCGGGCGAACCCCTCCACTGAAATTCGCGGAAATCCGCCATGAACGACTCGCGTGCTCGCCCCAGGCTCGGTCGCAACGTCATCGCGCTGGGTGCGGTCAGCTTCCTCACCGACGTGTCGAGCGAGATGATCTATCCGCTCCTTCCCGTGTTCCTCACGGCGGTGCTTGGCGCGGATGCGGCGTTCGTGGGGGCGATCGAAGGCGCGGCCGAGACGACCGCGGCGCTGCTCAAGCTCGCGAGCGGCTGGTGGTCCGATAAGGTCCGGCGCCGCAAGCCACTGGTGGTGATCGGCTACGGCATCGCCAGCATAGCGCGGCCGCTGGTGGCGATCGCGCAATCGGCCTCCCAGGTGCTCGCCATCCGCGTGTCGGACCGGGTGGGCAAGGGGATCCGCAACGCACCGCGCGATGCATTGATCGCCGAGTCGGTGGATCCGTCGATCCGCGGGCGCGCGTTCGGATTCCACCGCGCGATGGACAACGCCGGCGGGATTCTCGGGCCGCTGGTCGCCTTCGCCGTGTTGACCTGGCACTTCGCGGAGTTGAGGACCGTGTTCTGGCTGTCCGCCATTCCCGCCGTGCTCTCACTGGTCGTGCTGGTCGTCTTCGTGCGCGACGTGCCGCGCACAGCGATGGAATCGACGCCGGGATCGCCGGGACTCGATCTCACGCGGCCGATGGGGGCGCGATTCTGGAGGGTGCTCGGGGTGATCTTTCTGTTCACGCTCGGGAACTCCACCGACGCGTTTCTGCTGCTCCGCGCGAACCAGCTCGGCGTACCGGTGGCCCTGGCGCCGATCCTGTGGGCTGCCCTGCACGTGGTGAAGACAGTCTCGAACGTGCCGGGAGGCGCGCTCTCGGACCGGATCGGGCGGCGCCCCACCCTGATTGCTGGCTGGTTGCTGTACGCTGCGGTGTATTTCGGCTTTGCGCGCGCAACTGCAGAGTGGCAGGCGTGGGCGCTGTTCGCCGTCTATGGCCTGTTCTTCGGCCTCACCGAGGGCAGCGAGCGCGCACTGGTGGCGGACATGGTATCGCTCGAGCGGCGCGGAACGGCCTTCGGCTGGTACAACCTCGCCATCGGACTCGGGGCGCTGCCGGCGTCGCTCCTGTTCGGATTCGTGTGGGACCGTGCCGGCGCGCCGTCCGCGTTCATCATGGGCGCATCGCTTGCACTCGGAGCCGCCGTCGGCATGACCCTCATTGGGAGAACGGAATGACGGATTCGATCGGGCCAGCGGCCCGAAAGGGATTGCTCGCGCACGCGCGTGGCTTTCTTGGGCTCCTCTGGGCCTGCATCAACAAGTTCTTCAGCGATGGCTGCTCCTCGATGGCGGCGTCGCTCTCGTTCTACACCTTCTTCTCGCTGCCCGCGCTCCTGTCCCTGCTGCTCAGCCTCGTGGGGCAGTTCACCGATCCCGCGCAGGTGCGGCAGGCGATCGTCGGCCAGGTGGGTGGGCTGATCGGCAAGGCCGGCTCGGAGCAGGTGACGACCATCATCGAACATTCCACGGTGGGCGATGGCCCCGCCTCGTTCGGGACGATCCTGTCCGTGCTCGCGCTGGTGTTCGGCGCAACGACGTCGTTCGCGCAGCTTCAGAGCGCGCTGAACAAGATCTGGGCGGTGAAGCCGGACCCGCGCCGAAACCAGATTCGCGTCTTCCTCGTGAAGCGGATCTTTTCGTTCGGGATCGTGATCACCGTGGCCTTCCTGCTGCTGGTGTCGTTGATCGTGAGCACGGCGTTGAGCGCCGCCGCCACGCGCATCACGCACATGCTCGGCACGCCGGCGATCATCCTCGAGGTGACGAGCTCGGTGGTGAGCTTCCTCGTCATCGCTGCGCTCTTCGCCGCGATGTATCGCTATCTCCCCGATGCGAGAATCGACTGGCGAGACGTGGGCGCCGGCGCGATCGCGAGCGCGCTGCTCTTCGTGCTCGGCAAAACCGTGATCGGCTACTACCTCGGCGGGACCAATCCTGGCAGCGCGTACGGCGCCGCCGGCTCGCTCGCGGTGGTGTTGATCTGGGTCTACTACACGGCGATGATCCTGCTCTTCGGGGCCGAGTTCACGGAGCTCTGGGCCGAGCGATACGGGAGAGGAGTGCGGCCGGAAAAGGGCGCGATTGCGTACGAGGAGCAGGAGCGGGTCATCAAGAAGTGATGGCGGCGGTTCCGTTGCTGCCGTTGCAGCTCAGCAGCACCGGCCGCCACCCCTTCCATAACGTCTCGCCATCGCCTCCTGCACGAATTGCTCGTGAGTCAGGGGAGTGATGTCCGGGTGTGCCAGGTGAAGGTGTGCTACGTAGCGCTCGTACTCCGGCGCGCCGATCACGCGCCGGAGTACCGAGCCAAGACGGAAAAGCGAGTCAGCGAGACGTCGCATCGCCGGCCGACTTCCGGATCGTTCGCTCGAACAGGTCGAAGATCCGGGTGTACTCGTCCGTCCAGCTCGACGGGCGGACGAAGCCGTGGTCCTCCACCGGGTATGAGGCGAGCGTCCAGTCCTTCTTTCCGAGCTCGATCAATTTCTGTTCGAGGCGCACGATGTCCTCGTAGTGGACGTTCTGGTCCACCATGCCGTGGGCCATGAGCAACGGCGCCCTCAAGCCGCTGGCGAAATAGATCGGCGACGAGCGGCGATACGCCAGCGTGTCGTCCTGCGGGCGGTTGAGGATTGCCGACGTGTAGCCCTCGTTGTAGTGCGCCCAGTCGGTCACCGAGCGCAGCGCCGCGCCGGCGCCGAACCAATCCTGCGCCGTGAAGAGCGCCATGAGCGTCATGAAGCCGCCATAGCTGCCGCCGTACATTCCGATCCTCGATCCGGGGATTCCGTAGGTCTTTGTGAGCCACTTCGAGGCGTCCACCTGGTCCTGCAGGTCGCGACCGCCCATCCAGCGGTAGATGGCAGTGCGCCAATCGCGTCCGTAACCGGCCGACGCGCGATAGTCGACGTCGATTACGACGTAGCCGTGCTGCGCGAGGTACTGGTTGAACAGGTATTCGCGCGGGTACTCCGACCAGAAGTTGCCGACGTTGTGCAGGTAGCCCGCGCCGTGGACGAAGATCACCGCGGCCCCGTTCGGCGTGGCGCCCATGTCCTGTGGACGGTAGAGATGCGCCGGTACCTGGACGCCGTCGGAGGCAGGAATGTTCACGATCGGTGGCGCGAGCCAGGAAACACTGCGGAATTCCGCGCTCGGCGACGTCGTCAGGCGAGCGATCGTCGCGTTGGGCTTGTTCGGCGCGATGAACAGATCGGGCGGCTGGTTCACGTACGAGTACACGTCGGCGATCATCGTCCCATCGGGCGAGACGACGGCCTCGTGTCCGCCTGACTCGCTCGTGATGCGGACGCGCGAGCCGCCGTTCACCGACATGCGGTACAACTGCTGCTCGGCGGGCGACGGCTCGTTCGTCGTCAGGTAGAAGTCGCGTCCATCGGGCGAGACGGCGACGTCCAGCACTTCCCAGCGGCCGCTGGTGAGCGGCCTCACGTCGCCGCCGGCAGGCGAGGCGGAATAGAGCTGCGCGAAGCCCGTGGCCTCGGAGACGAACCAGAGGCGGCGGCCACGATCGACGAAGCCGGCACACGCCGAGCACGGACCACCGATCCACGCGGAGTCACGCAGGGTTTCGATCACCGACAGGCGCGCGGTGTCACTCGGTACCGTGTACAGCACGCGTGACTTGTGGTTGGAAGGAAAAGCGAACAGCGCGGCGCGGGATCCGTCGTCGTTCCAGCCGGCGACGGCGACGAACCCCGAGACGCTATCCGCTCCGAACACCTCGAGCGGCGTGGCGCTGCCGGACGGCAGGGAGATCCAGAGCACGCGCTGGCGACCGGTGGCGTCGCCCACCTTGGAGCGCACCTTCAGGTTCTCGACGTAGCCGCTCGCGGTGACGAACTGCGGTACCTCCGCCTGTCGCTGGCCGGTGGCGCGCTGGCCGACGACGGCGATCGCCGCGCGTCCGTCGGGCGAGACGTCGATGGACTGCACGCGCTCGCCGGTCGCGAGGTATATCGACTGCAGGCCGAGCGCTTCACGCGTCTTTCGCTCCGCGCGGGCGACGCTGTCGGCGGCGAGCCGGTCGCGCACCGACTCGAACAGCGCGCGCTGCTGCTCCTCCAGGCGGCCGCGCTGACCGGTGGCCTTCGCCGAGTCCTTCGGCGCGGGCCCGCTGCGGATATCCGTGAGCTGACGGATGAAGCTGTCGGAGAGCCGCATCGAGTAGGCGTTGCCGTCGCGCACGAAATACACGGTGCCGCCGTCGCGCGACCAGGTCGGATTGGATTCTTCTTCCGCGGTCTGGGTCAGCCGACGCAGCGCGCCCTGCCAGGTCGCCACGTAGAGGTCGCCGTTCGCTTCCACGACGCGCGAGCGGCCGTCGGGCGACCGCGGCCCTTGGGCGACGAACGGAGCGACGGAATCGGCCTGGGCGATCGACAGCCGCTCCGGTTTCGCACCGGCTGCGGCGCGAATGCGGTACGGACGCATCGGCTCGCGCCAGTCCGTGCCCGGCTCGTTCCAGCGAAACACGATCCACCGGCTGTCCGCACTCCATCGCACGTTGGACGGCGTCCGGCCGTAGAGCTCCGGCCCGCGCATGATGTTGGCGATGGAGAAGTCGAAGCTGGCGGGGATCTGTGCCGGCTTCGTCGTCAGTTCCTGTGCAAGCAATGTCCCCGGGAACAGGAAGCCTGCACACAAGCGAGCGAGATGCATGATCGATGAGTTGGGGTTGCATCAGTGTTGTCCCGCAGCCGCGCGGAGGCTGTCGGGAACTGCTTTCACTACCTCAGTCTCCCGCCTGTATCGAGCCGGGTTCGAACGGCAGGTGGGTGGAGCGCCCTGGTGCGCCGGAGCGAATGAGACCGTACCAGATTCGTGCGCTGTCGGCGAGGACGATCACGACGAGTACGAGAAAGAACGCCGCGACGGCAGCGTCGAGATAGTCGTTGACGATCATGCGTCCGAGGTCGCTGGCCGACTTCACGCCAGGTGGCAACGTTCCCGCGGCGCGGGCCGCCTCGAGGAGGTGCGCGTGCGCGACGAATCCGAGCTTCGGCAGCGGCGAGAAGATCTTCGCGAATCCGGCCGACATCGTCACGATGGTGATCCACACCAGCGGGAGCAGCGTGACGAACGCGTAGCGCGCCCTGCCCATGCGAATGATGATCGTCGTCGCCACACAGAGCGCGACAGCGGCGAGGAGCTGGTTGGAGATGCCGAACAGCGGCCAGAGCGAATTGATGCCGCCGAGCGGATCGATCACCCCCTGCCAGAGAAAATGGCCCCACATGAGGACGAAGATCGCACTGGAGAGCGCGACGGCCGGCGGCCATGAGAGCACGCCGAACTTCGGCCATACATGCTTGCCGACATCCTGCAGCATGAACCGGCCGACCCGCGTGCCAGCGTCCAGCGTGGTGAGGATGAACAGCGCCTCGAACATGATGGCGAAGTGGTACCAGAGCGCCATTGCTTCGCCGCCGCCCAGCACACGCGTGAAGATGTGCGCCATTCCGACCGCGAGACTCGGCGCACCGCCGGTGCGTGAAAGAAGCGACGTCTCGCCGACCTGGCGCGCGAGCGTCTCCAGCTCCTGTGGCGTGACGACGAACCCCCATTGCGCGACCGCGGCAGCCGCACTCTGCGCCGTGGTGCCGAGCGCCGAGGCGGGCGCATTGATGGCGAAGTAGACGCCGGGCGTGAGCGCACAGGCCGCGATGAGCGCCATCACGGCGACGAACGACTCCATGAGCATTCCTCCGTAGCCCACCATCCGTGCATCGGTCTCCTTCGCCAGCAGCTTCGGCGTGGTGCCCGAGGCGATGAGCGCGTGGAATCCGGAGATGGAACCGCAGGCGATGGTGATGAATGCGAAGGGGAACAGCGCGCCGGCGAACACGGGCCCGGTGCCGTCGCCGAAGCGGGTCAGCGCCGGCATCTGCATCGGCGGCAACGCGATCAGGATCCCGGCCGCGAGCGCCACGACGACGCCGATCTTCACGAACGCCGACAGGTAGTCGCGCGGCGCGAGCAGGAGCCAGACGGGCATCACGGACGCGGCGAACCCGTACACCATCACGAGGATGGCGAGGGATCTTCCGCTCAGCGTGAACAGCGAGGCGAGCGCCGGCTCGCCGGCGACCCAGCGGCCGGCATACAGCGCGACGATCAGCAGCGCCACGCCGACCGCGGTCGCCTCGAGCACGCGACCGGGCCGCAGCCAGCGCATGTGCACGCCCATCAACAGCGCGATTGGAATCGTGAGCCCGATCGTCACCGTGCCCCACGGACTCGAGCGCAGCGCATTCACCACGACGAGGCCGAGCACGGCGATGAGCACGATCATGATGCCAAGCACGGCGACGGTCGCCGTGACGCCGGCGATCGGGCCGACCTCCTCGCGAGCCATCTGCCCCAGCGTCTTTCCGTCGCGTCGCATCGAGGCGCAGAGGATGACGAAGTCCTGCACCGCGCCGCCGACCACCACGCCGACGACGATCCACAGCACGCCTGGCAGGTAGCCGAACTGCGCGGCGAGGGTGGGCCCGACGAGCGGTCCGGGACCGGCGATGGCGGCGAAGTGGTGGCCGAAGACGACCCACTTGTTGGTCGGCACGTAGTCGCGGCCGTCGGACAGCTCGACGGCAGGAGTGGGGCGTGCGTCGTCGAGGGCGAAGATGCGCGCGGCGATGAAGGCGCTGTAGAAGCGATACCCGATGGCGTAGGTGCAGATCGCGGCCACGAGGAGCCACGCCGCGCTCACCGGCTCGCCGCGCGAGAGCGCGAGCCAACCGAGCGCGAAGGCGCCGAGTAGCGCGACGGCGGTCCAGGTGAGGACGCTGAGGGCGCGGCGTGGCGGCCACGCGACGGTGGCAGAGGCTGGCATGGGCGCGAACATGACTTGCGAGCGGCGGGCGGTCAATGCGTGGCGCCATGGCAGGTCCCGACAGGGCGCAGCCGAAAGTGCCGCCGTGTCATCGTGTCGCCGTGTCATCGTGTCATCCCGCGGGACCGCAAGTCCTCTCGGGACCTGCTGTCCCGTACACGTGGCCCGTGTCGCTCGAGCAACGACCGAACGACGAACCGCATGAACACGGACGAGACACGGAGAGCACGGACCGACGCGGACGACTCCGTGCGCGGGCGAGCGCCGTGAGCGCGGTGGTGAGCGCGTGCCACGACGGGGCCACAGGCAGGAACTTCTCGGGGGGGGGTGGAACGGAGAGGCCGGCGCACCGAGACCCTCCTCCCCACCCCCAAAGCACCTTGCCGTCCTGTCCACGCGCGCTCGCAGAGCATTCTCGGCGCGAGGAGCGGTCCGCGGCAGTCGGCGGTCCTCCGCGTCTCGTCCGTGTTCACGCTGTTTGTCGTTCAGTAGCTCCTCGAGGGAGGCAGGGCTCGAGCGCGGGACAGGAGGTCCCGACAGGATTGCGCCCTGCGGGATGACAGTGCGGGCTGCGCCCTGCGGGATGACACCGATGGCTTCGCCCGGGCCGGGTTCGCCGTTTAGCTTACGATCACACCCTCACCCCGCACCGTGCGAACGATCTCTCGACTCCTCTGCGCAGTCGCCGTCGGACTGGTCGCCTGCGCCAGGCCCGCGCCCGAGCCCGCGGCGCCTCCGGCACCGGTGCGGCCCCTCGCCGGCTTGATGTCCCAGCAGGTGGTGATCACGCCGACCCAGATGCTCCGGGAGGCGGACGCACTCGGTTGGGTGGCGCAGGTGCCCCGTTCGCGCCAGCTGCTCCGCGCGCTCGACGATTCCATTCGCGCCGAGCTCGGCGCACGCGGCATCGACAAACAGTGGGTCTTCCCCGAGGCGCTCGAGCGCTCTGCACAGCGCAACCCGTCGTACGCGGTGGACCCGTACACGCTCGATGCGCGCGGGCTCGCGAGCTCATCGGTCGTTCCTGGCACGCGCGTCGCGGGCGCACTGGCGACCCAGCTCCGCACGATGGTCGCGCTGCAGGAGTCGGCGCGCGCCGTGCTCATTCCCGTCGAGCTCCGCTTCGACCGGCTTCCTTCTGGTGAGGGAGCCGCCGTCCTCCATGTCGCCCTCGTGGACGCGCGCATGGGCGACATCCGCTGGACCGGCGACGTCCGCAGCAATCCCTCGCCGACCTTCTCGCGCGCGCTGCTCTCCAGCCTGGCCGCGCACCTCGCAGACCTGATCACGGCGCCCTAGGCCGACGACCATACGACATGGCAACACCAGTCACCCTCATCTCCGGCGACGGCATCGGGCCGTCCATCAGCAGCGCCACCGTCCGCATCCTCGAGGCGGCGGGCGCCGACATCGATTGGGATCCTCAATACGCGGGTCAGGCCGGCGTCGCGAAGTACGGCGATCCAATTCCCGACGCGACGCTCGACTCCATCAAGCGCACGCGCATCGCGCTCAAGGGGCCGCTCGAGACGCCGGTGGGTGAGGGATTCCGCTCCATCAACGTCGCGCTGCGCAAGACGTTCGACCTCTACGCCAACGTCCGCCCCGCCCACACGATCGTGAAGGGCGGCCGGTTCGAGGACATCGACATCGTCCTCGTGCGCGAGAACACCGAGGGCCTCTACGTCGGCATCGAGCACTACATCAAGATCGGCAGCGACCCCCGCGCCGCGGCCGAGTCCGTCGCGCTCATCACGCGCGTCGGCTCGGAGCGCATCGTCCGCTACGCGTTCGACTACGCGGTGAAGCAGGGCCGGAAGAAAGTCACGCTCGTCCACAAGGCGAACATCCTCAAATACTCCTCGGGGCTGTTCCTCGACGTCGGCCGCATGGTGGCGCGGGAGTACGCCGACATCGAGTTCGAGGAGATGATCGTCGACGCGACGGCGATGAACCTCGTGCTTCACCCGGAGCGGTTCGACGTCATCGTCACCACCAACCTCTTCGGCGACATCCTCTCCGACCAGATCTCGGGTCTCGTCGGCGGACTGGGCCTCGCGCCGGGTGCCAACATCGGCCATGGCGGCGCGATCTTCGAGGCCGTGCACGGCACGGCACCCGACATCGCGGGGAAGGGCGTCGCCAATCCCTCCGCCCTCGTGCTGGCGGCGTGCATGATGCTCGAGTACATGAACGATGACGAGCGCGCGACGCGCATCCGCACCGCGCTCGAATCGACGATTCGCGAGCGAAAGACCATCACCCGCGACCTTGGCGGCACGGCGAGCACCGATCAGTTCACCGACGCCGTCATCGCGAAGCTCTGAGCGCACCATGACGACCGTCTTCCACTGCTCCGACCTGCACTTCGGCCACCCGGCCGTGCCTGAGCAGTATGAAGCGATGGAGGCGCTCATCGCCGAGCGTCACTTCGACGTGGTCGCCATCTCCGGCGACTTGTCGCAGCGTGCGCGCTCGGGCGAGTTCCAGCGGGCGCGGGCGTTCATCCGCCACGCGGCAGCCCACAGCGCGGTGATCTGCATCCCGGGCAACCACGACGTGCAGTGGTGGAAGTCGCCGCTCGGCCTCGGCGACGACGGCGCGATGCTCGCGAACTACCGCCGCTTCATCTCCGAGGACATCGAGCCCGTCCTGCGGGTGCCCGGCGCCACGTTCGCCGGGCTGAACACCTCGCATGGCGTCACCAGGCAGACACTCACCTGGAACCTGCGCGACATCTCCATCATCGGCATCGTCCGTCGCGCGCAGGTGGAGCGACTGCGCCGGATCTTTGGCGAGTCGCGAGAGGGAGATGCCCGCGTGGTGGTCATGCACCACAACCCGATGAAGGGCGAGCTCTCCCAGCGTCACGGCCTCAAGAACACCCGCCGCGCCCTCGGGGCCTTCGCCGACCTCGGAGTGGACCTCGTGCTGTGCGGGCACGACCATCAGGAAGCAATCCACTACATCGAGCACACGAAGAAGGGCACGGTTATTTCTACGGCGGGGACGGTGTCCAACCGCATGCGCGGCGGTCGTCCCTCCTCCGTCAACAGCATTCGCATCACCCCGGAGCGCATCGACGTGTCCACCCTCCTCTGGTCCGCCGACGACGGCGGCTTCGTCGCCGGATCCGCCAAGTGCTTCGAGCGTTGACGCGTTTCTTCCGCGGGCGCCGCGACGACGCGCAGCTCGAGCTGGGAATCAACGGAAGTACGCCGCACAACGCCGATGAGCTGCTTGCGCGGCTGCAGCAGATCGGCCTGCGCCGCATCACCCGCTGCAAGCTGACCCGCAATCGCAACGTGATGGTGAGCTTCGGCGCCGGCGCGCTGCGGGTGCACGAGGGCTACCTGTCAGCGCCGGAGCCGGTGCTCGAGGCGATCGTGACCTTCGTCGAGGGCCGGAGCCGAGCCGAGCGTCGCGCGGCGCAGCGCGTCATCCTCGGGCATCCGATTCGCGTGGCGCGTCCCGCCGCGCGCCGCGAGCGCACGCACGAGGATGACGTCGGCATCGCCGAGCAGCTGCGCGCATGGCACCGTCGCTACAACAGCCGACACTTCCAGGGCCGCCTGCGCGAGATCGACATCCGGGTCTCACGCCGCATGAAAAGCCGGCTCGGTCACTACACCGCCGCCACGCCCGGCAGCGAGCCCGCCGAAATCGCCATCAGCCGCGCCCACCTGCACCGGCACGGATGGAACGAGGCCCTGCACACCCTGTTGCACGAGATGGTGCATCAGTGGCAGGACGAGTTCGGGCACACCATCGATCATGGCCGCTCGTTCCGCGCCAAGGCGCGTGAACTCGGGATCGCACCTTACGCCCGCCGGGTATTGGCCACCAGGCCCGGTCGTGGTGATGGATCCCAGACCCTCGGTCGGCGCGCCGCGCGCACTGGCTGAGCGACCCGAATTTCGCCGTGGCGCGCAGCCCGGCCTGATCGTCTTCCTACGACCGGTCGATCCACTGGCCCATCGTAGCCTCTTCCCGCATGACCTCCCTGAGTCCATTCCTCTTCGCCACCGGCGTCGAGAACAGCTATCCCACCATCGCGGGCGGTGCACGCATCGACCAGATGGACAAGTGCGGTCACTACGCGCGGTGGGAGGAAGACTTCGCCCTCGTGCGCGAGTCCGGCCTCAACGCGTTGCGGTACGGGCCGCCGTACTATCGCGTGCACACGGCTCCCGACCATTACGACTGGGAGATCTGCGACGCGCAGATGCATCGCCTGCGCGATCTCGGCATCACGGTCATCGCGGATCTCTGTCACTTCGGCGTGCCGTCGTGGCTCGGCGGCTTCCAGGACGAGGCATTCCCCGTCCTGTTCGCGGCCTACGCCGGCGCCTTCGCGCGGCGCTACCCGTGGATCCGCCATTTCACACCGGTCAACGAGATCTTCGTCTGCGCCAGCTTTTCGGCGCTGCGTGGATGGTGGAACGAGTGCGAGGCGAGCGAGGCGGCCTTCGTGCGTGCCATGCGCAACCTCTGCATGGCGCACGAGCTCGCAGTGGAGGCCATTCTCGCCGAGCGCGCCGATGCCATCATCGTGCAAGGGGAGTCGATCGAGCACTTCCACGCTGCCGGCCGCGCAGCGCAGATGGAAGCCGATCGGTGGAATGCCTTCAAGTTCCTCTCGGTGGATCTGACCACCGGGCATGAGCTCGCGCCGGGCATGGCGCGGCTGCTCAACGAACATGGAGTCACCTCCAACGATCTGAGCTTCTTCCGCGAGCGCCGCGCCGTGGGGCAGCGCTGGCTCGGCGTGGACTACTACGCCACCTGCGAGCATCGCATCTCTTCCACCGGCCGCTCCACCACCAGCCGCCAACCGATGGGTTTCCAGCGACTTGCTGCGGCCTACTACCATCGGTACGGCCTTCCCATCTTCCACTGCGAGACCAACTGCGTGAGTGATCGCGCCGTCGAGTGGCTCGACCATCAGTGGGCGGAGCTGATGGCGTTGCGGGCGTCCGGCGTCCCGGTGAAGGGATTCACCTGGTATTCGCTGACCGACCAGATCGACTGGCAGCATGCCCTGCGCGTGGAGAAGAATGACCTCCATCCCGTGGGCATGTATGATCTGCGGCGCCGCATTCGCCCGGTGGGACAGCGCTATCAGGAGATCGTGCGCGCGTGGAGCGCGCGCCTCAACACCGAAGCAGTGGCTGAAGCGCAGAGCGCCTGACGCCTTTCGCGGCGCGACAGAATCGCCGGCCTGTACGCGGCCGGGCACTCGAGTGCCCGGCCGCGTCGTGTTTCAGGTCACAGGTCGAGGCATGAGGCTTGCTTTCGACGAGTGGTTGCTAGGTGAACGCGAACGGCCTCTTCTCACCACCGATCGCATGAACATCGCGAGACCGCTCGCCACCACGCTGGCGGGACAACTGGATGCGCCCTTCATCGTCCACAGCCACCTGCGCTGGGACTTCGTCTGGCAGCGCCCGCAGCAGCTGCTCTCACGGCTGGCGCGACGTGCACCAGTGCTCTTCGTCGAAGAGCCGATTCACGACGACGAAGTGAACGAACCAGGGCTCGAGCTCACGCGGCCGGTCCCGGGAGTGTACCGCGCTCTGCCACGCCTGCCGGCCACGCTGTGCGGCCGCTACGACGAATCCATCGCCGCCGTGCGTGACTTGCTGCTCCGCCAGCTCGCCGACGATGGCCCGCTCGGCGGTCGCTTCAGCAGGCCCGTGCACTGGTTCTACACGCCGATGCCCGCGCCGGCGTTGATCGGCGCTTTCGACGAGTGCGCGATCGTCTACGACTGCATGGACGAGCTGTCCAAGTTCCGATTCGCTCCCGCGGAGTTGATCGACCGCGAGCGCTATCTGCTCGCTGAGTCGGACGTCGTCTTCACCGGCGGCCACAAGCTGATGCAGAGCAAGGCGCGCTACCACGACAACGTGCACTTCTTCGGCTGCGGAGTGGACGTGGCGCATTTCGGCCGTGCGCGGGCGGACGACGTGAGCGTGCCACCTGACCTCGCGAAACTGAGTGGCCCCGTGCTCGGCTACTACGGCGTCGTGGACGAGCGGCTGGACTATCAGCTCCTGCACACGCTCGCCCGGACGATGCCCGATGCCCATGTGGTCATGGTGGGCCCGGTGGTGAAGGTGGATCCGCGCGAGCTCCCGGAGGCGCCCAACCTCCACTGGCTTGGCCAGCGCGACTACGGCGAGCTGCCCGCGTACCTCAAGGGGTTCGACGTGTGCCTCATGCCGTTCGCCCTCAACGAGGCGACCGAATACATCAACCCCACCAAGACGCTGGAGTACATGGCGGGCGGCAAGCCCATCGTCTCAACGGCGATTGCCGATGTACTGCATCACTTCACTCCGGTCGTCACCGTGGCCGCGTCGCACGACGAATTCGTCGTCGCCGTTCAACGCGCAGCGACGGCGCCGAACGAGGGCTTGATCAAGCGAGGCCTGGAGCAGGCGTCGCATCATTCGTGGTCGAGCATCGTCTCACGAATGGAGCGCATCATCCAGGACGCCGTCCAGGCGAGAGAGGCTCCGCGAGCCGCCGGTGCACGACGCCTCGTCGATCGGGGCGGTGCCGCGTCCGTCCCTGCGCACCGATCGCGCACTCGCGCGCCTGCGCTCAACCTGACGGCCGAGGCGCCCGACACTTGATTCCGGCCACGCGTCCAGGGTGTATCGATGACGCGTGACTCTGCACCTTCGCCGCTGGAACTCTGGGCCGGCCTCGAGTGCACGCTGAACCGCGTCGGTGATCGCCAGCACGATCAGCTTGCGTTCGCAGGGCACTATGACCGGCTCGGGGATCTCGAGCGCCTGGCGGAGCTTGGCGTTCGCACCATACGCTATCCGGTGCTCTGGGAGCGCGTCGCAGGCGCGGCGGCGCCGGTCGCGCGATGGGCCCACCCCGACGCGGCCCTGCGCCGGCTTCGGGAGCTCGGCATCGAGCCGATCGTTGGCCTCGTGCACCACGGCAGCGGCCCGTTGCACACGAACCTCCTCGACGCCGGCTTTGCCGAGGGGCTCGCTGCTTTTGCCCGTTCGGTCGCGGCGCGGTATCCGTGGGTGCGCCGCTTCACCCCCGTCAACGAGCCGCTCACCACGGCCCGCTTCAGCGCGCTCTACGGGCTCTGGTATCCTCACGCGCGGGACGCTCGATCATTCTGGCGCGCCCTGTTGAATCAGGTTCGCGCCACGCGACTCGCCATGCGCGCCATCCGCGAGGTGACCCCGGGAGCGGAGCTGGTGCAGACGGAAGATCTCGGCTGTACGCACGCCACGCCTGCACTCCGCTACCAGGCTGACTTCGAGAACGAGCGCCGCTGGCTCACCTTCGACCTGCTCACTGGCCGCGTCGGTCCGGATCACCCGATGTACCAGTACGCCCGGTTCAGCGGCCTGGCCGCCGACGAGATCGCGCACGCGGTCGGCGAGGGGTGCGAGCCGGCCATCATCGGCATCAACCACTACCTCACCAGCGAGCGATGGCTGGACGAGCGTCTCGATCGCTATCCCGAAGGCAGCCACGGCGGGAATGGTCAGCATCACTACGCCGATGTCGAGGCAGTGCGCGTCGCCGAGGCGAGCCTCGTTGGGCCGCGGCAGTTGATCGAGCAGACGTGGGAGCGCTACCAACTCCCTGTCGCCATCACCGAAGCGCATCTCGGCTGTACGCGAGAGCAGCAGATGCGTTGGCTGCTCGAGGCCTGGCGCGCCGCAGTCGCCGCGCGCGCCGCCGGCGCCGACGTTCGCGCCGTCACCGCGTGGGCGGCGCTCGGTACCCACGATTGGAACTCCCTCGTGACGCGCCTCGATGGCCACTACGAGCCCGGCCTGTTCGACGTGCGCGCGCCCACACCACGCCCGACGGCGCTCGCCGCCATGAGCCGCGCCCTGGCGTCGGGTGAGCCGTGTCTGCATCCCACCCTCGACTCACCGGGGTGGTGGCGATGCCCGGAACGCGTGGCATACGGCCCATGCTCCGACAGCTGGTCCGATGAGGGAGAAGTGCCGGGCGCCCTCGCTCGGCCCATCCTGGTCACCGGCGCGGGCGGCACGCTCGGCAGTGCGACGGTGCGACTCGCCCGCGAGCGCGGCCTCGCCTGTGTCGGCACCACCCGCGAGCAGCTGGACATAACCGATCCGGACGCGGTGAGTCGCGTCCTCGACGAACTGCGGCCGTGGGCGGTGATCAACGCTGCCGGTTACGTGCGCGTGGATGACGCCGAGCGCGAGCGCGACGCGGCGTATCGCGCGAACGTGATCGGTGCGGTCACGCTCGCGGAAGCCTGCGCGGCGCGCGGCATCGCGTTCGTCACGTATTCTTCCGACCTGGTCTTCGACGGCACTGGCCGCACGAACCGGCCGTACGTGGAGACCGATCCCACGTCACCGCTCGGTGTGTACGGCGCAACGAAGGCTGAATCGGAGTCAGCGGTGCGCGGGGTGCATCCGGGTGCGCTCGTGATCCGCACCGCGGCGTTCTTCGGCCCATGGGACGAGTGGAACTTCGTCACCATCGCCCTGCGCTCGCTCGCCGCCGGCGTTCCCTTCGCCGCGGCCGCCGACCTCGTGGCGTCGCCGACGTACGTGCCCGACCTCGTGCATGCCACTCTCGACCTCGCGATCGACGGTGAGCGAGGAATCTGGCACCTCGCGAACCGTGGGGCGGTGACCTGGGTCGAGCTCGCGCGGCGCGCGGCGTGCATGGCGGGAGTGGATGGTTCACTCGTGCAGGAGTGCACCTCTCGAGAGCTCGGTCTGGCCGCAGCGCGTCCGGCCTATGCAGTACTGGATAGCGCTCGCGGGTGGCTGATGCCCGCGCTCGATGACGCACTGGAACGCTACGTCCGGTCCCTCGCGTGGGCGCGCCCGTCTCCGGGAGCAGCGTCGCTCGCGCTCGCGGGCCGATGACGCCGCGGCCCCTCGTTCACCGTTTCACCTGACGCATGGAGCCCATTCGCAGCACCCCGCCGCATCACAGTCACGAAGCTGGTGACTCACCACGCATCGTCATCGTCGGCGCCGGGCCGACGGGGCTCGGCGCGGGTTACCGGCTGCGCGAGCTGGGCTACGACAACTTTCTCATGCTCGAGGCTCGCGACCGTGTGGGTGGCCTTGCCTCGAGCGAGACGAGCGCCAACGGTTTCATCTACGACATCGGCGGACACGTCCTCTTCTCGCACTACGAGTACTTCGACCGCCTGTTCGACACGCTGCTCGGCGACGAGTACCAGTTGTTGCTGCGCGAGAGCTGGGTGTGGATGTGCGATCGATTCCTCCCCTATCCGTTCCAGAACAACATCAAGTACCTGCCGAAGGAGGTCGTCCTCGAGTGCCTGTTGGGCCTCATCGAGGCGCAGAAGCAGCCGCTGGACATCGCGCGCTTCCACAACTTCGAGGAGCTGATTCACGGCGTGTTCGGCGCCGGCATCGCGAAGCATTTCATGATGCCGTACAACTTCAAGGTATGGGCGCACCCGCCACGCATGATGAACAAGGAGTGGATCGGCGAGCGCGTCGCGATGGTGGACATCGGCCGCGTGCTCGGCAACGTCCTGCTCGATCGTGACGACGCCGGGTGGGGTCCCAACTCCACCTTCAAGTATCCTCTGCATGGCGGCACGGGAGGGCTCTTCGATCGAATGCGGCCGTACGTGGAGGAGAACCTTCGCCTCGACGCGCCGGTCGCCAGCGTGGACATCGAGCGCAAGGAAGTGATGCTGCAGGACGGCTCACGCGAGCGGTACGACATCCTGCTCAACACCACGCCGCTGGATCTCCTCGTCCGCACGATGAGCGGAGAGGTGCCCGACGAGATCCGCTGCCAGGCGTCCCGGCTGCGTCATTCCGGCAGCTACATCGTCGGCATCGGCGTGGACCAGCCATCGCCGTCGAAGAAGTGCTGGATGTACTTCCCTGAATCGAACTCTCCCTTCTACCGCGTCACCTACCTCTCCAACTACTCGCCCGAAGTGGTACCGGACGCGAGTCACAACTACTCGCTCCTCGCCGAGATCTCGCATTCGGAGTTCAAGCCGGTGAACCGCGAGCGGGTGGTCGAGGATACGGTGCAGGGAATGATCAACACGCGGCTCCTCTCCGAGCGCGACCGGGCCGACATCATCGACACCCACGTCATCGAGCGGGACTACACCTATCCCACGCCGTCCCTCGAGCGCGACGAGGCCCTCCGCGTGCTGCATCCGTGGCTCGAGTCGCGCGACATCTACTCGCGCGGGCGGTTCGGTGCGTGGCGGTACGAGGTCGGCAACATGGATCACTCCGTCGCCCAGGGCGTGGAGTGGGTGAACCGCATCGTCCAGGACGACCGAGCCAACGAGCTCACCTACCTCGCGAAGCGGGGATGCTGAGCGCGGAGTCGCCTGATTAGCTTTCGCGGGTCGGCCTCTCCCACTCACCCGCGATCCATGCTCGACTTCTACAACATCGATAGCGTTCTCTCCGAGGAGGAACGCGCGGTCCGCGACAGTGTTCGCAGCTTCGTGGACGGCAGTGTCCTCCCGGTGATCGGCGACGCCTACGTGCAGGGCCGCTTCCCGAAGGAGCTCATCCCCGAGATGGGCGAGCTGGGCGTCTTCGGCGCCAACCTCCCCGAGGAGTACGGTTGCGCGGGGCTGAACAACGTCGCGTACGGACTCATCATGCAGGAGCTGGAGCGTGGCGATTCCGGCGTGCGCTCCTTCGCGAGCGTGCAGGGCGCGCTGGCGATGTATCCCATTTACGCCTTCGGCTCCGAGGAGCAGAAGCAGAAGTACCTGCCGAGGATGGCGAAGGGCGAGGTCATCGGCTGCTTCGGGCTCACCGAGCCGGACTACGGCTCCAACCCGAGCGGGATGATCACGATGGCGAAGGAGCAGCCCGACGGCACGTGGGTGCTCAACGGCGCCAAGATGTGGATCACCAACGGTTCCACGGCCGACATCGCAGTCGTGTGGGCGAAGACCAACGGCGACTCGAGCGACAAGTCCATTCGCGGCTTCATCGTGCCGAAGGGCGCGAAGGGCTTCACGTCGAAGGACCAGAAGGGAAAGCTGTCGCTGCGCGCGAGCGACACGAGTGAGCTCGTCTTCCAGGACGTGCACCTGCCGAAAGATGCAGTCCTGCCGAAGTCGGGCG
>Ga0070658_10001443_pt1 | contig 20287 bp, 15 predicted proteins | sample KBSC13metaG_FD_64664 | JGI IMG/M metagenome (GOLD analysis project Ga0070658, IMG submission 64664) | Corn rhizosphere microbial communities from Kellogg Biological Station, Michigan, USA - KBS C1-3 metaG | ecosystem: Host-associated > Plants > Roots > Rhizosphere > Soil ...
CACTATGCGGATGCCTTTCCCCTGCTCATCCCGCAGAATTTCACCACGGTCATGCACATGGGAAATTTTTCCGTTATAACTCAGGAAACGATATTCATCAGACCAGATGGAGGCATCACTATTGATAGATTGATAGATCCCGGCGACCACCCGTTCCCGATCTGCCGGATGAATCTGCTGGATCCACGCATTGATCGAGCTGGCATGATTTTCCGCAGACCAGCCGAAAAGCCGGGCAAAGCCATCACTCCACCAAAAGTGATCCGTCACCAGATCCCACTCCCAGATACTATCACTGGAGGCTGCTGCCACGGATTTGAAACGCCGCAGGTGATCGCGCATTTCCTGGATCTGCTCCTCATGAATGAGAGCCTTCTGCAGCCTCCGGAGGTGCCCCGCCACACTGGTAGCGAAATCGATCTCCTCCCCATCCCACGGCCGCGCCTTCTCCTTCCGCACCAGCGTCAGGATCAGTTGTACCGTTCCCGCCACCCTCACCGGCACTACCAGCAAGCCATCATCCGGTGAAAGACTGCCCATTCCCTGAATGTCCAATCCCATCAGCACTGCTATCAGAGCTGTCTGATCCTCGCGCGATGTGAGGCACTCCAATGACGCACCATCCGCAGCATAGCGGAAAACATTTGCGCGATCTGCTAGAACCGCCTTTTCCGCCACCCGCACGATCCGCTCGAAAGCCACATCGGGATTTTCAAGCGAGGGTAAGGGAAAGCCGGAAATCTCACTCAGAGCGTGCCAGTATCTCTGATGACGGTTTTCGTCACCAGCGCAGGACACAGGTATCTGCTGGATGGGCTGGTTTCCGTTCATGATCCTGGAACAATTACGACAGCCAAAAAGGACATCCAACGAGTGGAGACCGTGCGGAGTTTTTTTCAATGCTGGATCGCGCAGACCAGAGAATTCATCCTGCCGGCCTGTCAGATAAAAACCTGACGAGGCCGGCTAGGATGGGGATCTTTCGATCCCTAGTTTCTCCCCCCGGAGATGCCATTATTTATGCAAGCGTCGTGCCAAGCATTTGTTTGAATACGTAACATGCTCATTATAAGCACTGAGCAATTGAGGTTAATTGTAAACCTATTGCACTAACACAAATGAAACCCTGCACGTTTTTCAGGAAAACTTCGCAAACATTGCCGATTTCGTCACCCTTTTCATGCCCATTCTATCATCGGCGTGTTAGCCATCCGGGTGCCAAATAGCGACCTTTGGCCAAATCTCCGATGCATTCAGAGGGCAATGAAACATCGATAGACTCCCACTTTTCTGAGAGATGAGCGGCTAACAGGGGAGCGAAAGTCACATGGGCATTCTTGATCGCCACCGATCCCTGATGCAGGAGACCACTCTTAGTCCTGCGCTGCCCCGCTCCTGCCAGCTTCGTACGGCCGCTGCCGATCAAATCATGACAGACCGGATTTTCAAAACAGGCCGCCGCGCCCGTTTCCTCCGCCCCATTACTCAGACGGGCGGATACGCCCGCCATTTCCAGCGCCCCCGCCAGTGCCTCATGAATCAGCCTGTAGCTTTCCGCACCCCGCGTCCTGGCCAGTGGATGGGAAATCGGGATCACCAGAGTGTAGGTGAGATCCTCCCGATGATCGACTGTTCCGCCGCCCGTCCAACGGCGCACCCACTGCAGACCAGGGAAATTTTTCTGCGCCTCGCTCAAGCTGCCGAAGTAGCCCAGGCTGCCCCATTCACCCTGCCAGCGGTAGATCCTGAGCAGCGGCACCTGCACCTCTCCGAGCAACCACTCATCCACCGCCATCGCTTCCGGACCGGGGCGGGCAGCAGGATCGAGCCACAACTGGAGATTTTCAAAAACAGGCATCGGAGTTCCCCTACATCCCCTGAAAACGGAAAACTGGAAATCGAAAACTCACTTGCCTTGCAATCCTCCCCCCGCTGGGCACCTTCCGCCCATGTCCCTCGCTCCGAAACCTCACAGCGCCCTCCTCATCGTGGGCCACGGATCCACGGAAAATCCAGATTCCTCCACGCCTTACTTTGAGCACGCCGCAGAAATCCGCCGCCGCGGCCTGTTCTCGGAGGTGCACTGCTGTTTCTGGAAAGAGGAGCCATCCATGCGTGAGGCGGAATACCTCATCGATGCCAGTGAGGTCTATGTCGTCCCGGATTTCATCAGCGAGGGCTACTTCACCCAGGATGTGATCCCGCGGGAACTCCGCCTTACCGGTCCCACCACAGAGGTGCGCGGGAAAACCTACCACTACTGCCTGCCGGTGGGCGTCCATCCCTCCATGACGGATCTGATCCTGCGCCGCGCGAAGGAAGTGGCCCCCGGCGTGGATCCCCGGAAGACAACTCTCATCATCACCGGCCACGGTACCGGCCTGAACCAGAACTCCACCAAGGCGATCCGCGATCAGGTGGACCTCATCGCTGCCTCCGGGGCTGGCTACGCGGCAGTGCTGGATGCCTTCATGGAAGAGCAGCCCTTCATTGCAGAATGGGATAAAATGGCCGCCACGGAGAACGTCATCGTCGTTCCCTTCTTCATCTCGGACGGCCTGCACTCCTATCAGGACATCCCCGTCCTTCTCGGCATCGAGTCAGAAGTCGGAGCCGCTGCCAGCCAGCGGGAAGTATTCCGCCACAATCCGCATCACCTGCGTGGGAAGAAGCTTTATTACACCTCCGCCATTGGGACCGAACGTTTGTTGGCAGACGTCATTCTCGATCAGGTGGCAGACTTCGATAAAACTCACAAATCCTTGTAAACAGGGTTTCAATTTCATTTTCCATTCATTCAAGAAACGATGTCCACTGCTCAAAAGCTTCGTGATCTGATCCGCTCCGGCTACCACCGCATGGGGGAACTGGAGATTCAAACGGATGTTTATGGCTATGCTTATCTGGTGTGCCACCATGAAGATCTGTATCTTTCCGAAGAAGGCGGACTGGGTGGCCTGGATCTGCATGAGGGGCCGGACAAGGCGCGCAACCTCTCTACCTACGCGGCCGATGGAACCTACCGCTTCAATAAGGCAAACATCAGCCTCCAGCGCGGGTGGGCACTGGGACTTCAGGATGAAGAAGAACTGCGCCAGGCGCTGGATCTTTTCTACCCCGCCGGCCTGGGCCTTTTCCTCGCCTCCCGTGAGGGGCGGCTGGATGTGCAGAATCTCCGGGACAAGCTGGAACGGCAGACGGGCATGTATCGCTTTGCGAAATCCATCAATGATCCCGGCGCCCAGAAACTGGTGCGGGACACCTGCGGCCCGGACAAGGCCTGCGCGAAAAAGATTCTCTGGCAGATCGATGCCACCACTCCGCTGGAGGACAGCCCTGCCAGCGCCTACACCGGGATCCCGGAAGGACTTGCGGAAACGGAAGCCATCCCCCTCGTCTGCCGTGAGGCGTGCAACCACTTCGTGGCGGAGTGCAGAAAGGCTGCGAAGGCGGAGTTTGAAGTGAAGAATCAGGAGGGGTGACATCCACCACTGGAAACATCCGCGCCTGGCAGGCCTTGATGCTTGCCGCCGGAAGGGAAAGACGTTTCACTCCGGGCCGCCACACCTATGGACAAGGACAACGTTGATCATCTTCTGGAAAACAACCGCAATTGGTCTGATAGCGTCATCGCCGCAGATCCCAATTTCTTCCGCAAACTGGCGGACCAACAAAATCCCGAGTACCTCTGGATCGGCTGCTCGGACAGCCGTGTGCCTGCCAACCAGATCACCAACCTGGCACCCGGAGAAATCTTCGTTCACCGGAATGTCGCGAACGTGGTCGTGGAAACGGATTTCAACATTCAGGCGGTCATGCAATACGCCGTGGATGTCCTGAAGGTGCGCCACATCATCGTCTGCGGCCACTACGGCTGCGGCGGCGTGAAGGCTGCGCTGGAAAACTACCGCCAGGGCCTCATCGGCAACTGGCTGTCCGAGATCCGCGCCCTCCGCCGGAAATACAGCACGCAGCTCGACTCCCTGCCGCCTGCCGAAGCTGTGGACCGCCTGTGCGAACTCAATGTGCTCTCCCAGGCCCGCCACGTCGCCCGCTCCACCATTGTGCAAGACGCATGGGAGCGCGGTCAGAAAGTTTCCATCCATAGCTGGATCTACCGCCTCAACACCGGCCTGATCTCTCCCCTCGTGCCCGCCATCGATGAGCCACTCAGCAGCGTGGACCCGGATCCGGAGAGCTTCTGGGAAGTTATTACGAAATCCCATTGATTTTTCAAAAAGCTGGGGCATCTTGCTCCAGCTTAACAGCTCAGGGGGCGTTCCGGTTTCGACGGGACATCTGATGCGCTGGTTGCACGTAGAGGTTGATCGGTTGGCCTCTTTAAAAAGCCGTTCAAACAAAATAAATGCAGACTCTAACGAGCTCGCACTGGCCGCTTAATTGACGACCACGTCCAATCCCCGACACCTGCTGAGGGGGCGGACGACACTTTAGCAGGTTGGGCTGGAAGTCGGGGAACCGGGCTACCAGCCGAGATTAAACAGGATCCTAGGAAAAAAGACGCGGCAGGCGGGCCGAAAGTTTCCGAAATACCAGACCGTTTGCTAAACGTGTAGATACCACCGTTGATGGCGTTTCGGACAGGGGTTCGACTCCCCTCGCCTCCACCATCTTTCCATAACCCGTAACGAGCTGAAATCGCCCGTTACGGGTTTTTTGTTGCCGGATTTCCACGGATGGGCTTTGCGAGGTTCGTCTTCATTAAGTTAGATCACCCGACGGTAGTGGGCGCCACGGCCTTTGCCGCGCAGTTCTGCGTAGCCCTTCTGCAGCAATTCGCTGAATTTGCCTTTAAGGGTGGCTCTATTGGCATTGAGAAGATCGGCAGCTTCAGCAACTGAAAGAGTGGCTCTGGCTTCAAGCAACTGGAGCAATCGGGCTGCAAGAGGCGATAGATCATCGGGCATCCGATGACCCGCAGGTGCTGTCGGCTGCGCTGCCAGGCGATCTCGCAAACGTCCGACCTGCGACTTCAGCGCCCTTAGAAAGAAGAGTATCCAAGGCTCCCAATCAACAACCTCCCGGAAAGAGGTCTGGGTTCGCCGCAAAGCAAGGTAATAGGCTTCCTTATTGTGCTCAATCACACTTTCTAACGAGGCGTAAGAAGCATAGGCATAGCCAGCGCGGAGGAGCATTAGATTCGTTAGAATGCGGGACAAGCGGCCATTGCCATCCTGGAATGGATGAATGGCCAAAAAAACCACGTTGAATATGGCGATCCTAAGCAATGGGTGCAAAATCGGATCTGCCTCTTCCTTGGCGTACCAGCCCAGCAGTTTCTCCATCAGAATGGGAGTCTCAAAGGGGGAAGCGGTCTCGAAAATGATACCTATCTGCTTTCCATCCGCATTGAAGGCCGCGACGTGGTTGTCCAACGATTTCCACTCACCCCGGTGACGCTCGTCCTTATTACTATAGCGGAGTAAATCGCGATGCAGTTGTAGAAGAATACTCTCTGAAACCTGGAGATCCTGCCACACGGTTTGAATCGCCTCCATAACATAGGCATACCCTCCGACCTCCTGCTCGTCACGAGACTGAAAGGACTCCTTCCCCACATTGCCTAAAAGTTTCTCGACCTCAGCATCGGTGAGCCTCGCCCCTTCGATGCGGGTGGAGGACCCGGCGCTTTCAATGGTCGCAATCCTTCGGAGAGACTGCAAAGTCTCTGGACCAAGGCTGCCGAGAGCTTTCCACTCACCCTTGAACTCGTCGATTGCAGAGATCAGCGCCAACATTTCGTTGGTCGGCTGAAGAACTGGTGGAACGGGAATCCGCATGGCCAATCTTACTATAAATTTCACCCCTTACCATCCAATTACATCCAATTACATCCAATTACATCCAATTACATCCAATTACATCCAATTGCTGAGGCCGTTTGCTCAGAATAAAAAAGCCCGCGCAATTTATTGCACGGGCTTTTTGGTTAGGCTTTTCGAGGCACTGCTCCTTGCAAAGCGCTCTTGATCAGATGTGCGGCATGAAGGCGGTGTAAACCTCGGATGGGATGTCGATGAGGCTGTAGTCCTTGGAGGCGACGAAGAGCAGGCTTTGCTTGCCCTTGCCCAGCAGCTCGTTATCGGTGCCGAAGATCTGGTGCTCGAGGGTGCAGAATTTCCGGTTCGTTTCCGCCACGCGGATTTTCACCGTGATGGTATCGAACTCGCGCGACTCCCGCACGAACTTGTGCTCGAAGGAACGGGTGAGGATGTAGAACTTCGTTGTTTTCAGATCGAAGTCAGGCATCACCGTGTTGAAGAACAGCTCGCGGGTTTTACCCACGAACATGGCATACATGCCGAAGTACACATTCCCCACGGAGTTCGTATCCGAGTAGCTGGCGATCATGGAGTAAACGAACCACTTGCCCTCGAAATGGCCGCCCAGCGCGTGATGCTCCACGGGTGCCACCACTTGGGAGCCGGTCACCGCATGAGCGGTCTTGGTGATCGCCTTGATGGCAGGGATTTCCTGTGCGGCTTCCATGACCTCACCAGCCTTGGCCGTCACCACGCGCAGCAGATCGGTATTGAAGACCAGCCACACCACATAGGCCAGCGGCAGCAGTGAGGCGAGGATGAGCAGCGGCGTATTGTGCGTGAAGTAGCCAAAGGCAAAGATCACCACGGAGATACTGGCCAGCGAGAACATGCGGATCTGTGGCAGCGCCTGCTGGGAATTCGGCACGAAGCAACGCGCGATCGCCAGCGAGGCATAGCCGACGAAGAAGGAGGCGTAGAAAACCATGAAGTATTCCAGCTCCAGATGCGCTGTTAGGCCGATCAGCGCAATGATGCCTACCAGAAAGAACGATGGGATGGGAGACTCCACCAGCTTCTTGGGCACCATGGCCATGAGCATGTGCTGGCTCTTGCCGATGGTGTTTTCAAAAAACCACTTCAGGGCGATGTAACCACTGTCCAGCGTGGTAAGGGCGCAGATGGCGAGGAAGGAGAAATAAGCCAGAGGCAGCAGGCCCTTGCTCTGCGCATTCAGGCCATTGACGAATTCCACGGCCAACTGATGGGCGTAGGAAAAATTATCCAATCCCTTGTGGGCCTCATCCAGCAGGCTCACGCCACCGGTCTTGCTAAGCACCCAGGCGGCCAGTGTGCCGTGGAACAACAGCATGAGGAAAAAGATGGAGCCACCGAAAAAGTAGCTGAGACGCACCGATGTATTTTCCCGGTGAATCTGGATGGCGCGCTGCCAGTGTTGCAGGTCCAGCCATGGCCCCACCAGCAGACCTACCAGCAGCGGAACGGTATAGCCCAGAAGGCTCGGGCCACCACCCGCAGGCTGGCCATCGGCCTGGGTCGGGAGTTGCGGCACCCATTTCAGGTCACCCCATCCCAATTGATTCATCGTGTAAAAAATCACTCCCACACAGAGCAGCAGCAGGATGCCGAACATCGCGTGCCCCAGCTTGATCTTCCGAATGCCGAATTCCTCACCGAACAAACAGCCGGCCGCCAGAACCACGAACACCACCAGCCCCAGATAGAGACCATACAGTGGCCCTTGGACCAAATGTAGCGTGCCGAAGAGGTATTGCGTGAGGGCGAAAACCGTAAGGGCCAGCGCCAGGATTTGATAGAGATAGAAGATCAGGCGGAAGGGTTTGGAAAACTTATCGAAGAAGATCGCCAGAGATTCCTGCCCGCCGGAATGCCGCTTCGCCACAATGTGGGTGAGGAAGCCGAAAAGCATGAGGCCCAGTGCATTCGGGATGGCAAATACCAGCAGCCCCTGCAGGCCGAACATGAAAGTCATCTGCACGCTGAAAAACAGCCCCAACCCCCACATCCAGGACAGAGCCACGGAATTTCCCCACACCAGAGCATTCAGCCAACGAAAGTTCATAAAGGCTTCAAGAAACCCGCATTTATCGCCCCGGGCAAGCGGAGATTACCTATTCTCGCAATCTACCCGGATTTACCATTGATGCCGCGCGGTTGGCCGTCTTAACTCCCCGACCTCGCCACTGGCGAACCCATCCCAGCAGCTTTCCACTCTCATGATCGAGAACATCCAAAAATACAGAGGCGTCCTCATCGTCGCCTTCATCGTTGCCGCAGCCGCCTTTGTTTTCGGGGACTATTCACGGGGAGCCCGCAGCATGGCAGGCGGTGTGCCGGTGCTGAAAATCAATGGCACGCAGTACACGAATCTCCAGGTGGAGAAGGATGGAAACAGCAGCTACAAGCTGGTCACGGCTCTGGCCCAAGCCGGCGATATTTCCATCTACCAGTTCGTCATGGCACTGGCTGGGAATGCCGAGTCCGAAAAGCAGATGCTGGATAACTTTTTCATCGGCCGCATCCTCATCCGCGAGGCGAAGGAGCAGTATGGCATCTACCCGAGCGAGCAAAAGATCACCGAATACATCAAGTCCCTGAAGGCATTCAATGACAAGGACGGCAAGTTCGACAGCGAGGCCTACAGTAATTTCATCCGGCAAGGCATCGGCCGCTTCGGTCTCACGGAAAACGATCTCCGCGCCCTTGTTTCCGATATTCTGGTAACGGATGCGCTCAAGAAAGTCGTGGGCCCCGGCCTCGCCGTGGACCCAGCCCGCATCGCTGCCAACTACGCCCTGGACAATCAGCAGGTCACTGCAGAACTGGCACGCCTGGAGCTGGCGCCTTTCAAGGAAAAGCTCAATCCTTCAGACGATGAGATCAAGGCCTACTGGGAAACCATCAAGGACTCCTTCGTCACCGAGCCGAAGCGCAAGTTCACCTACGTGATCGCCACGCCTCTCGCCGTCACCCTTCCTGCAGAGGAAGCCTCCCCTGCCCTGCCGGAAACGGCCACCGCCGAGGAAAAAGATGCTGCCAAGAAATCCCAGGACGCCGCCCGCGCCAAGCGTGATGCCGCCACTGCGGAAGCAACCCACCAGGAACAGCGCAAGGTGGATGCCCTCGTCGATGACTTCGTCTTCGACCTCGGAGAGCAGAAGGGCAATGGCTTCGAGGAATTGGCGAAGAAAAACGGCTGGGAAATCAAAACCACCGAGTTCTTCCCCGCCTCCGCCGCTCCGAAGGAGTTGGATGTAACCCTGCGCTCCTCCGTTTCCAGCGGAAAGGCCACGGATTCCCTCTTTGATATCACCGTTACCTCCGATCCATCTTCCAAAATCTCCGGCGCCATCGCCATCGGAGAGAACCAGTGGCTGGTGGCCCGTCTGGACGGTGAGGAAAAGTCCCGCACGAAAACGTTTGAGGAAGCCCACGACGAAGCCAAGGCGCAATACATCGCGGAAAAGGCCAACGAAGCGCTGAAGGCCGCAGCCACCGAGGCCGCCACCAAGATCAAGGCCGCCCTCGCCACTGGCAAGAACTTCGCCGAGGCCGCTGCCGAAGCAGGCATTTCTAAAGTAGCACCGCTGCCAAAGATCACCCGCACCTATCGCCCTGCCAAGGGTGAGCCGCAGAGCCTCTTCCCTGCCGTCCGCACCCTCGACCCCGGCTCCATCTCCGAGCCGGTCCTGGAAGGTGAGACTGCTTTCATCATCTTCGTCGCCAAGCGTGAAGTCGCCAAGGAAAAGGACGCGGAAACCCGCATCGCCAGTGAAGTGGCATCCTCGACTGCAGCGAATGGAAATATCGCCTTCGCGGCATGGATTGCAGCACGCACCGAGGCTGCCAATATCCAGCCAGTCCAACATTGATCGGCTGGGACACTGCTGTCCCTCCACCGGACAGAACTCCCCTTCCCATGATCGACCGAGACAACCTTTTCGATGACGCCAATGGCCAGCTCGCCATTGGCGAACTTGAGGAAGCCATCGCCCTCTACCGGCAGTGCGTGGCTCTGGACCCTGAATTTTTCGATGGCTGGCACGCCCTCGGCATGGCCCTCCTCAAGGTAGGCCAGACCAAGGAAGCCATCGGCTGCGGCCTGCAGGCAGTGAGCCTGCGCCCCAATGACCTCCTCGCCTGGACCGGCCTCTCCCAGATGTACGTCCGAGACGGAAACATCCCCGAGGCCGAATCTGCCAAGGGCAACGCCCGCATCCTCTCCCTGGGTGGCAAAGTGGTGAGGGAGTGAGCGAAAATACCCGCTGGCACTGAAGGATTCCGCGCCTCAGCGCCACGATGGAAACTCACGCCGCCTTTCGCCCAATCCTTGCACGGGGAGCATGGATTGTGATTCCTTTCCCCCACGCCTCACGGCACACCCATTTTCCTGCTTACTTTTCCCTTCACTTCCATGTTCTTCCTCACCACTGCCATCGATTACACCAACGGCTCCCCGCACATTGGACACGCTTACGAGAAGGTGCTGGCAGATGTGATCGCCCGCTACCGCCGCCTGCGGGGGGACGAGGTGTTTTTCCTGACGGGCGTGGATCAGCACGGCCAGAAGGTGCAGCAGACGGCGGAAAAGGAAGGCGTGGCCCCGGCCGATTACGTGAAGCGCACCACTACGAAATTCTCCGATCTGTGGGCCAAGCTGGGCGTCCAATATGATGGCTGGGCGGAAACGACCGATGAGCGCCACAAGGCGTGCGTGCGTGCGATCCTCACCGAGCTGAAGGATCAGGGCCAACTTTATAAAAAAGCCTACGCGGGATTCTATTCCGTACGCCAGGAGCAGTTCCTCACGGATCGCGACCGCGATGAAGCCGGAAACTTTGGCCCGGAGTGGGGCGAGGTGGTGGAGATCCAGGAGGAAAACTGGTATTTCAAGCTGAGCGATCACACGGAGTGGCTGAAGGCGTATCTGGAAAGTACGCCGGATGTCGTACTACCCGCCTTCCGCAAGGCGGAGCTGGTGAATGCCCTGGAGCGCAACTCCGGTACGGACCTCTGCATTTCCCGCCCGAAGGCACGCCTCCAGTGGGGCATCGAGTTCCCGTTCGATGAAAACTACGTCACCTACGTGTGGTTCGATGCGCTCATCAACTACATCTCCTTCGCCGGATACAAGGCCGCCGGGGACGCCGCGCTGCCGGATTTCTCGAAGGTCTGGCCTGCGGACAGCCGCCCGGTGCACATCATCGGCAAGGACATCCTGATTCCAGCCCACGGTATTTACTGGCTCTGCATGCTTCACGCCATGGGCTTTACCGATAGCCAGATGCCGCAACTCCTCGTACACGGATTCTGGAACGGCCTGCGTGGCGAAAAAATGTCCAAGTCGCTCGGCAACATCGTCGATCCCGATGCACTAGTCGATAAGTTCGGCGCGGAAGCCGTGCGCTACTACCTCGTTCGCGACATCGTGACGGGCAAGGACTCCGATTTCGATCTCGATCGCCTGGTGATGCTCTACAATACCGAGCTGGCCAATGAGCTGGGCAACCTCTGCAACCGTGCGCTCAACATGAGCCAGCGCTTCACCGGCGGCGTCCTGTCCCATGGTGGCCCGCTGACGGAAGAGGACACCGCCCTTCAGGCCTCCCTCACCGAGTGCACCGCCGCCTATCAGGCAGCGATGGATGATCACGATATCACCAAGGGTCTGGAAGCCCTGAACCGCCACGTGGTCCATTGCAATGGCTACGCGGAGCGCATGAAGCCGTGGGAACTAAACAAGAACCCGGAAAACAAAGCGCGCGTTTCCACCATTCTCTATCACTTCGCGGAAAGTGTGGCCCACATCGCCGTGCTCATTTCCCCAGTGCTGCCGGAGATTACCGCGAAACTCGCCGCCCAGCTCAATCTGGACATCACCTCGCTCAAGCTTCCAGATCTCAAGTGGGGCCTCCTCCCGGATGGCCACACGATCGGCAAGCCGACGCCTGCGTTCCCACGCATCGTCATCGAGGAGCCGAAATAGGCAGGGCAGACGTCCGCTGGAGGCGGGCCGCCATTCATCAAATCCCGTGGACCATTCGCCTTGGATCGGGGATCGGGGATGGAAGATGGAAAGACTGATTCTGGGTCCTCGTCCATCTGCGATCCATTATCTGCGATCCATTATCTGCGATCCATTATCTGCGATCCATTATCTGCGATCCACCATCTGCGATCCACCATCTGCTATCCGCCATCTGCGATCCGCCATCTGCGATCCGCCATCTGCGATCCGCCATCCACGATCCACCATCATCTTCGACGTCGCCCCTGCCGGACGCCTGCGGAGAGGCGTCCCAGCCTGAGAGTTTGGAAAAAACGCTTCCCGGCGGTTTCATGCCTCGACATTCCCCTTCTCCCCGGCACCATTTTCGCCACTCAAACGACCGACACCTATGATCGACCGCATTACCGCCAAGCGCATTGTTCCCGTTATTGTTCTGGATAAAGTAGAAGACGCAGAGCCATTGGCCGAAGCACTGCTCGAAGGCGGCCTGGACATCATGGAAATCACCTTCCGCACCGCTGCGGCCCAAGGGTCCATCGAGAAAATCGCAGCCCGCTTTCCGGAAATCCTGGTAGGTGCCGGCACCCTCCTCGATGAGGATCAGGTCCAGCGCGCCAAGGATGCAGGTGCCCAGTTCGGCCTGGCACCGGGCCTCAACCCGAAGATCGTGGCCAAGGCGAAGGAAATCGGCCTCCAGTTCTCCCCTGGCGTGATGACCCCTTCCGATGTGGAGCAGGCGCTCTCCCTGGGATGCAAGCTGCTCAAGTTCTTCCCAGCGGAAAACGCAGGCGGCCCTACCATGCTCAAGGCTCTCTCCGGCCCATACGGCCACACGGGCGTGCGATTCATCCCTACCGGTGGCATCACTTCCGCAAAGCTGGAAGGTTACCTGAAGCTCCCGATCGTGGCTGCCATCGGCGGTTCATGGATGGTGGACAAGGCACTGGTCAACGAAGGCAAGTGGGCTGAAATCACCCGCCTGACCCGCGAGGCTCTGGCAGCCGCTGCCGCCATTTCCTGAGATTCCGTTTTATGATTGCCGGGATCGAATTGGGCGGGACAAAGACCGTCGTCGCCCTTGCCGCCGCAGATGGCAGTGTGCTGGAGGAATGCCGTTTCCCCACCACCCTGCCGGATGAGACGCTGGGGTTCGCCATTGATTGGCTGAAGGAACGCGGAACGCCGGAGGCCATCGGCATCGGCGCCTTTGGCCCCATCGGCATCGTTCCCGGTAGAGCGAATTATGGACAAATCCTCGCCACCCCCAAGCCGGGGTGGGAGGGCTTTTCGATCATCGGCGCACTTGCCACTGCTTTTCCAGAGGCTCGGCTGGCTCTGGATACGGATGTGAATGCCGCTGCCCTGGCAGAGGCACGCCACGGCGCGGCCAAAGGTCTGGATGATGTGGTTTACATCACCATCGGCACCGGCATCGGCGGGGGCATCCTTACCGGTGGGCACCTCGTTCACGGTGCGCTGCACCCGGAGTTCGGCCATTTGAAGGTTCCCCGTTTTCCAACGGATGAATACCCTGGCATCTGCTCTTTTCACAAGGACTGCCTGGAGGGACTGGCCAGCGGCCCGGCCATCAGCCAGCGCTGGGGTGTGGCCGCGCACGAACTGTCTGCGGACCATCCGGCGTGGGATCTGCAGGCATGGTATCTGGCCCACGGCATCCTCTCCCTGCTGGCCATCGTCTCTCCTTCCCGCGTCATCGTGGGTGGCGGAGTTTCCCAGGCGGCGGGACTCCATGAGAAGATCAATGCCCGTCTGCTGGAAATCGCAGGTGGCTATTTCCCTACCCTCCAGGGGCAGCCCTTCGTGGTGCCTCCTCACTTCGAGCAGGAGGCCGGCATTCGCGGAGCTTTCCTTCTGGCCAGTTTATAAAAACGGAGAGTTGCTAAAGGACGCATCCGGTCTTCATTGAATGGCCGGATATGGGAGCTTTATCTATCAACAAACTCTCAAAAACCCTCGACACTACAAGGCATGGCGGGTAAAAAATCGCCAATCGCTAGCAGATGGTGCGATTGATGAACAATGAGAGATCTCACCTTATTGCTGGAATCCGTCGGGAGCGGTCACACCGCTGCATCGGAGGATTTACTGCCACTGGTGTATGATGAACTGCGGCACCTGGCAGGCGTCCGCATGTCCGGGGAGGCGGCAGGCCATACCCTGCAGCCCACTGCTCTGGTGCATGAAGCATGGCTGAGACTATCCTCTGCCAATCAGCGCCGGTGGAATGACCGCTCGCATTTTTTCCGCGTGGCGGCACTGGCCATGCGCCGTATCCTGGTGGATCGCGCCCGGCACAAGTCCAGCATCCGCCATGGAGGCCTACAGGAGCGGCTGAACATCGAGGATGTTTCACTCTCTACGGTGGAGCCGGATGACCGCATCCTTTTGATCGATGAGGCCCTGGCGAAACTGGAGGAGGAGGATGCGGAAAGCGCCCGCATCGTGACGATGAAATTTTTCGGAGGCTTTACCAACAAGGCGATTGCTGAAACGCTGGCAGTCACCGAGCGGACGGTGGAACGGCAATGGGCGTATGCCAAGAGCCGGTTGTTCCAACTGATCCAGTCCGCCGGGTGATTCATCCACGCTCACCTTGTCCGAGGCCTTTCAACAGATCGAAAAAGCATTGTTCGATACTGCGCTGCAGTTGAACCAGCCGGATGCCCGGGCAGCCTTTCTAACACAAGCCTGTGGGACGAATACGGCTCTCCGCCTGAAGCTGGAAAAACTGCTGCAGGCACACTCCCAGGCGGAGGACTTTTTCAGCATCAATCCGCTGGAAGCCACGGCACGCCCGATCAGCCAGGGGCTGGAGGAAGATTCCTTGGAAACCTTGGAAAGCCTGGAGGATGCGAATGTTTACATCGGCCGCTACAAGATCATCAAGCGGCTGGGAGAAGGTGGCTGCGGAGTGGTCTATCTGGCAGAACAACAGAAGCCGGTGAAGCGGAGCGTGGCGTTGAAAATCATCCGCCTGGGCATGGATACCGTGCGCGTGATTTCCCGTTTCGAGCTGGAGCGGCAGGCGCTGGCACTGATGAATCACCCGCACATCGCGCAGGCGTTCGATGCCGGGGCCACGGACTCCGGCCGCCCCTACTTCGTGATGGAGTGGGTGCGTGGGGAGAGCATCACGGATTACTGCCGGGCCCATTCACTGAACATCAGGCGGAAGCTGCAGTTGTTCATCCAGGTCTGTCTGGCCATCCAGCACGCCCACCAGAAGGGAATCCTGCACCGGGACATCAAGCCGTCCAACGTGCTGGTAACGGAACAGGACGGAAAACCGGTGCCGAAGGTCATCGACTTCGGCGTGGCAAAGGCGGTGGAAAACCATTGGGCGGAAAACCTCACCTACACGGCACAGGAGCAGCTCATCGGCACACCCGCTTACATGAGCCCGGAGCAGGCACAGACGGGGCGGCTGGATGTGGATACGCGGACGGATATTTACAGCTTGGGCGCCCTGCTTTACGAGCTGCTAACAGATCACCCGCCCTTTGATTCCCAGCGCCTGCTGGACGCCGGGATGGAGGAGATGCGCCGCATTCTCCGTGAAAAGGAACCACCCACCCCATCCCAGCTCCTTCACTCATTGAGACAAAAGGAGCCAGCCTTCCCGCGCGGCCATCACGGCACAGCCCCATGGGGAGACCTGGATTGGATCGTGATGAAGGCGCTGGAGAAGGACCGGCAACGCCGTTACCCCACCGTCAATGATCTGGTCATGGATCTGCGGCGGTATCTGAACCATGAGGCGGTGCAGGCACGGCCACCGAGCAAGATCTATCTGCTAGGCAAATGGATCCGGCGCAACCGGGTGATCTTCAGCTCCGCGGCGGCGGTTTCCCTGGCACTCATCGCAGGCCTCAGCACGTCTCTCTGGCTTTTCTCAAAGGAGCGGTATGCGCGGAAGGAGCAGGCCCGCCTGCACGGGGAGGCTGTGACGGCGGAAATGCTCACGCGCGCCGTTTTCCTCACCCGGGAGAACAATTACCCTGCGGCCAATGCCGTGCTGGACCAGATCCACAGCCCTCCGGTGCGCGCCTCCTTCGATGGTGTGTCCGCCTACCGCTCCGTGGGCAACTGGCTGGCCCTGCAGGGGCGCTGGCAGGAAACGATGGATCGTTTTTCAATCCTCAAAAAAATCGGCGGGATCGATCAGTGGGAATCCGTCACCGGCGACTATCAGTCTTATGGCATAGCCCTGATAGAAAGTGGGAACGTGGCGGCTTACCCGGCCTTCCAACAGGAATGCATCAGTGCCTACAGCCACAGGAGCAATGGGGACGAAGCCAGCCGCATCCTGAAAATCTGCCTGTTGGAGCCTGGCAGTTGGTCCGTCCTCCAACAGCTCCGCCCCATTGGAACACGTGCGGAGCGTTGGTATGCCACCCTGGAATGGCCGAATTCCATCGGGCATTCCGTGATTCCCATCAGTCTGTGGCGTTACCGGCAGGGCCTATACAACGGGGCGGAACTTTATGCCCAAAAGGGCCTCGATGAACGTGACAAAACTTCCGCAGATTATGCGACGATCCGCATCATCCTGGCCATGTCCGCCTGGAAAAACCATCGGCCGGAGGAAGCGAGAGAGAATTTGGAGAAAGCGCGCGAGGTGATTGCGCTCAGATTCAAGCAGCCGTTCTCCTCACCCGGAAATCTCCATGACCGTTGGTATGACTGGGGTTATGCACGGATTTTACTCCGGGAGGCCAGTTCCTTGATCGGCATACCGGAAGACTTGGAAGATTCTTGAAAAAAGATTGTCGGGTTTCATCGGCTTTATACGCTTCTTCTTGAAACCCTAAGACTGATGCATTTTTCAAAACCCTCTCCGACCTGTCGGCTGGTCTCCATGACCTATGCCGCTTGGGCGAAAGGGCTGTGACCATTCTGCGTAACATCGTCCCCCAATACCCACGTCCCATATGTCCAAATCATCGTCGGCTCCAGCGCGCCGCCCACTACAATTGCAGGAATTCGGCCTCGGCGCAGTGGTTCTGCTGCTCGGCATCATTCTCAGTGTCTATGGTTGGTATGATGCGAAGGTAGGCAGGCCGAATACCTTCCTGAACATGGAAAACCTGCTGGATGGTGTGGCCACGCCCATGTCCTACTACGCCATCATGGCGGTGGGCCTCACGCTGGTGATCATCACCGGTGGCATCGATATTTCCGCTGGTGCCATCATGGCCCTCTCCGCACTGGGAGGTGCCGCCGTTCTGCAGGGATTCCCAGTGGATGCTCCTGCGTGGCAGATCCTTCCCATCGCCTTCTTCGTCCCACTCGCCATCGGCCTCATTTGTGGCTTGATCAATGGCTCGCTGATCGTGGGGCTGAATCTTCACCCCTTCATCGTCACCCTGGGGACGATGAGTATTTTCCGGGGCCTGGCCAACGTCCTGCCTCCGGAAAAAACCCTGCCTGCTTCCGGGAAGAGCCTGCCTTCCGCATTCACCACGCATTTCATGAAGCTGGACTTCGATGGTCTGCAGCCGATGCCCCTCATCATCATGCTGATCTGCATCGTCGGTGGTGGCTTCTACCTCCGCTCCCTCATCGCTGGCCGTGAAACCTACGCCATCGGTGGCAATGAGGAGGCCGCCCGCTTCAGCGGTCTGCGGGTGAGCTGGATCAAGCTCCGCACCTACTCGCTGGCGGGTCTGGCAGCGGGCATCGCCGGCATGGTTTCGCTGGGCCGCTTCGGCACCGCTTCCACCAGCACCGGCACCGGTTATGAGCTCACCGTCATCGCCGCAGCGGTGGTGGGTGGCGCCAGCCTCATCGGTGGCCGTGGTACGGCGCTGGGAGCACTCCTCGGCACACTGATCATTGCCCTTATCGAAAACGGCATCATCATTCTCCACATGGCTCAGGAATACCGCCTGGTGATCATCGGTCTAGCGATCATCATCGCCGTTTCCCTGGACCGTTTCAGCTCGCTCCTCCGCAGCCGCCCGAAGGCCCACTAATCTCACTTAGAAAATCCCGCATGAAAATAAAACCAAAATCCATCATTCTCCTGGCTGCCGCCGCAGTCCTTGCCCTGGGAGCCACCAGCTGCAAGAAAAAATCCGAAGCCGGTGGCAACCAGACCATCCGCATCGGCTTCTTGGGTAAAAACCTGACCAACGATGTGTTCCAGGCTGCTGAAACCGGCGCCAAGGCTGCTGCCAAGGAACTCTCCGCCAAGTATGGCGTGGAAATCGAAATCGAGAGCCGCACGCCCAATGACGAAGACGCCACCAAGCAGGTGGAAGGCATCGAGGCCCTCACCCGCAGCGGTGTGGATGGCATCGCTGTTTCCTGCTCGGAGTCCAATACCCTCACCCCTGCCATCGACAAGGCTGTGGGCAAGGGCGTGCCTGTCATGTGCTTCGACTCCGATGCGCCTAACAGCAAGCGTTTCGCCTACTACGGCACGGATGACGAATCCTGCGGCGCGCGCGTGATCGATGAGCTGGCCAAGGTCATGGGTGAAAAAGGCACCATCGCCATCCTGGCAGGAAACCAGAGCGCACCCAACCTTCAAGCCCGCGTAGCCGGAGCCAAGAAGGCCCTGGCCAAGTATCCGAACATGAAGCTCAACGAGCCTAACGGCGTCTTCTATCACACGGAGACTCCGGAGAAGTCCGCTGAGGCAGTGTCACAGGCACAAAATGCCAACCCTGGCATCCAGGGCTGGGCCTTCATCGGCGGCTGGCCACTCTTCACGGCGGATGCCCTCAAGTGGGCTCCCGGCTCCATCAAGGTGGTATCCGTGGATGGCCTGCCAGCACAGCTCGGCTACCTGAAGACCGGCCACGTGGAAGTACTTCTCGCCCAGGACTGCTATGGCTGGGGCTACAAGTCCGTGGAAATCCTGCTGGAGCAGATCCTCAACAAGCAGGCTCCTGCCACCGCCAAGGTCGTCGATCCTCTTACCAAGGTGACCAAGGAGAACGTGGACGAATACGCCAAGAACTGGACCAAGTGGCTCGCCAAGTAATCCACTGATCCACCTATCAGATTCCATGGTCCCGGGGGCAATCCCGTCCGGATTTTTCCCGGGACCTTTTCTTCCCCTTTATTTTTTCATTTCCCCATCATGTCCGCCAGTTTCATCCAGTTCCGTAACATCGCCAAAAGCTTTGGTGGCGTCCACGCCCTTACCGATGTCTCACTGGATATCGGGCGCGGAGAGTGCCACGGCCTGATGGGTGAGAATGGCGCGGGAAAATCCACCCTGGGCAAGGTGCTGGCCGGCATTCACAAACCGAATGGCGGCACCCTGACCATCGATGGCAAGGAATACGAATTTTCCACTCCCAAGGATGCGATTGATGCCGGTGTGGCGATGGTCCACCAGGAACTCGCATTCTGCCCGGACCTGAGCGTGGCGGAAAACCTCTGCATGGGCCGCTACCCTACCCGTTTCGGCATATTGGACCGTAAGAAAATGGAGGAAGACGCCTCCGCCCTGCTGCGTGGCATCGGCGTGGAGTTGGATGTCCGCCGTAAAATGTCCTCCCTTTCCACCGCGCAGGAGCAGGTCGTCCAGATCGCCGCCGCAGTGGGCACCAATCCCCGGATCATTGTTTTCGATGAACCCACCAGCTCTCTTTCCGAGCCGGAAGTGCAGCAGCTTTTCCTTCTGATCGATGATTTGAAGAAGCGCGGCATCACCACCGTTTACGTCTCCCACCGCATGCCGGAACTCTTCCGCCTGTGCGACAAGATCAGCGTGCTGCGCGATGGCCACTATGTGGGCACGCTGGCTGGTGAGGAACTGACGGAGGGCGCCCTCGTGCGCATGATGGTGGGCCGTGATGTTTCCACCTATTTCCCGGATCACCTTACCAATCCTCCGGGAGACGTGGTGCTGAAGGTGCGCGAACTCACCTCCCCCGGCCTGTTCCGTGATGTGAATTTCGAAGTCCGCGCGGGTGAAATCGTCGGTTTTGCCGGACTCGTCGGCGCTGGCCGCAGTGAAGTGGTGAAAGCGATTTTCGGTCTCGATGCCAAGGCCACCGGCCTGATGGAACTGGATGGCAAGCCTCTCAAGGCAGGTTCCGTGAAAACCTCCCTCGACGCTGGAGTTTGCCTCGTTCCCGAGGATCGCAAGCGCCAGGGCTGTGTGCTGGGCATGCCCTGCAGTGAAAACATCACCATGGCCGTCCTCCCATCCCTTAAGAAAGGTGGACTGCTGGATCGCCGGCGCGAGCGCGAACTCTCCTCCCGCTATTTCTCCGAACTTTCGATCAAGGCAGCCTCCTACGACGCGCCCGTCAACTCACTGAGTGGTGGCAATCAACAAAAAGTCGTCATCGGCAAGTGGCTGGCACGCGGTGGACGCCTGTTCATCGTAGATGAGCCTACCCGTGGCGTGGACGTGGGAGCAAAAGCCGCCATCCACGCCCTGGTGGATGATCTTGCCAGACAAGGCTAC
>Ga0070658_10001444_pt1 | contig 20272 bp, 17 predicted proteins | sample KBSC13metaG_FD_64664 | JGI IMG/M metagenome (GOLD analysis project Ga0070658, IMG submission 64664) | Corn rhizosphere microbial communities from Kellogg Biological Station, Michigan, USA - KBS C1-3 metaG | ecosystem: Host-associated > Plants > Roots > Rhizosphere > Soil ...
CCGACGGCGGCGCGGGCGCGCATTCTCCCTCCGGCCGGCTTACGACATTTGAGGACGTTGAGCGTCGGCTTTGGGTCGCCACGGAGACTGGACTCTATTGTATCGCGAACGGAAGTGTTCGAGCCTACCACGTCAATGACGGCGTTCCCGATCTCCCTATCGACGCAATCTTTGAAGATCGTATGGGGAGCGTCTGGTTTGGTCATCGCGGCGCCGGTCTAACCCGGTACGCAAAGGGGCGATTTCGCACCATTACACGCCGTGACGGTTTGCCGTCCGATTCTGTCGCCCAGATCCTACAGGACAATAACGACAATCTCTGGTTTGGCAGCCCGAAAGAAATCTACCGCGTCAAGGTCAAGGAACTCAACGCCTTTGTCGACTCAGGAACGCCGTTCCACGCCTATACCTATGGCCCTCCCGATGGGAATTTCGGCGGAAATAGTCTGAGCGGAACTCAAATGTCGTCGCTTCCGTCGATTGGCGCTTGGGATTCCTGCGTGTGGATCTCGTGCAAATTCGGAATTGTCCGAATTACGGCGTCATCCAGCAGTCATCCCTGCCCGGTGGTGTTTGATGGAGCGACATTCGATGGAGTGGAGCGGTCGACGGTCAGTCCGCCAACAATTCCCCCTGGCGATGGAAACGCGGTCTTTCGATTCGCCGCGCTTGACCTTAACGATCCCGAACACATGCAGTTTTCCTATCGGCTGGGCGGCTTCGACCGTGACTGGATCGACGCCGGCAGAATACGTCAGGCCATCTATACCAACTTACCTCCCGGCACTTATCGCTTCGAGGTGAAGTGCGTCAATGTCGACGCGGATTGGTCAGCCACTCGATCGCTTGAGTTCACTCTGCTCCCGCATTTCTATCAAACATGGTGGTTCAAACTACTCTCGCTTCTTGTCACAGCCGCCGTGATTATCTCGTACGCCCGCGCCAGAATGCAATCGCTCCAACGCCGCAATCAGGTACTTCAAGGCCTCCACGAGACACTTGAGGCACAGAACGACATGTTGAAGGAGAGCCATGCGGAATTGGAGGCTCAAAATGATGCGCTCTCAGACCTTCAGTCGGAACTGGAGGCTCAAAACTCCGAGCTCATCACGCATAAGGCAACACTGGAGGTCGTCAACGCAAAGCTTCATTCCCTGGCGACAACCGACGGCCTGACCGGGCTGACCAACCATCGCACATTCCAGGAAGATCTGTTGCGCGAGTGGAATCAAAGCCTCGCCTCGGGCGAGCCGCTTTCGATACTTCTAATCGATGTCGATCACTTCAAGCTGTTTAACGATCAGTACGGCCATCAGGCCGGCGACCAGGTTCTGATTGCCGTGGGCAAGTCATTGCGCTCGACGGCCCGGGAGAGCGATTCAGTCGCCAGGTACGGCGGCGAAGAGTTCGCGGTCATCCTCAGGAAGACAGACGCCGCGGCGTCGGAAATCGTCGCGGAACGGTTCCGTCAGGCAATCGCTGAAAACTCGTGGGACGACCGAGTGATAACCGCGAGCGTAGGAGTGTCAACCTACACACCACTGATGAGCAGCACGGACGCGTTGATCGAAGCGGCCGATATCGCACTGTACCGATCGAAAGAACATGGACGGAACCGCGTGACCCACGCGGGGCATCTCAACGCCCCATCGATCAACGGCGACGCCGCTCCTTACGCAGCCTGATCACGGAGCGATAGTAATGACGCCCGCCTTCGCGGAGCGACGGTGCGAAGGCCCGACTAACGCCTTCGCGATAATCGACGCAAACTGGGGGCGCCGGCGCAGTAGTACCACGCAGCGAGCATGATGCGGTCGCGGGGCGTCCGCGTAGATCACAACCCAGTCCGGCTGCGCGGCGAGGGCGACAGCGATGCGCCTGGTTGTCGTAACGGCGCAGTCGAAGTCGTAACTGCGCACTAGCTTCACCCACGTCGGGGAACCACAGTGATGGTCGATGATCAGCATATCGTCGAAGGTCCGGCCCGAGAAGACGTCGAGGCGGCCGTCGACAAAGTCCGGCTCCCTCGGCAGCGTCCACATCAAATACCCACCGATCGAAAAATTGTTGAACAGGCGGAGGTTCGACGGCAAGCCGCTCGCCCGGACAAAGTCGACGGCCTCACGAGGATAACTCGGAACACGCGCGACGGCTTCACCGATCCCTTCCGACGAGTAACCGAGCGGCCCAATCGCCGGCTTAAGACTGGCGACTCCCACCGCCGCGACGGCCGCCAAGTAGAGGACGGCCACGAATCCTATTGCCGCGTTCCGGATGTTGCCGCCTCCGCCAGTATCTCCCACAAATCGACGCAACGCGGCGACGATCGACGCGAAGTGCGGCGCCCCGACGACAACGGCGGCGACGGCGAACAGCGCGCTGTTCCGCGCGTGCAGCACCGACTCGATCAGGAGCGCAAGAAGAACGAGGACGTCCGCAAGCGTGCGCTTGCGACTAACCGTAAGCGCTACAATCGACAGTCCGGCAATCACCAGGAACGCGGCCATCTGCGGCAGCGGAACGACGGCGATACTGTTCCACTCAGTGACGTTCGACATCATCGTGTGATCGCGCAGTGTAACGTAGACGTTCCAGTACACCCGCCACCCATACGGCGTCGCCATCGACGCCACCGCGCACGCCACCGTCGACAGGAGCATGTGAATTGCACGGCTGCGCACGGTCGAGTCGCTCACCCCACTCAATGCATCCCCTACCGTGAACGCCGCCATGATGCACACGAGCACCAGGACGCCCTGATGCAGATTCGTCCAGACGACGCAGATGGGCACGAGCCACAAGAGCAGTCGCGGTCGACCTTCGCGCGCCCGAACGACGATGGACAACGACAGCGCCAACCCGAAGTACGTATAGATGTACGGCCGTTCCTGAATGTAATCGCTCAGGGCCAGGGCCATCAGGTTCGTCAACTGGAATGCCCACGCCAGTCCTAGCCTCGGCGCCAATGTCAACCAGACGGCCCAGACCGTCAGCACCGTCATCGACACCATCACCAGCCACACGCCGAAAAACCCGCCGTGTCGATAGGCGAGCGCATAAATGACGAACGACAGCCACTCCGGCACATCCCACCGAGTGCCGCGGTTGGTCCACGAATACGTATCGACGTGCGGAAGATGGCCGGAACTCAGGATGTCCGTCCCGATGCGCAGCTCGAAGAAGAGATCGTTCTCGGGCTTGGGGATGAGGCAGAGGAACACAACGACGGCGGTGAGGAGCAGCGCTCCGACAAACAGGCCGAACCTGTACCTCGCGACTTCGTGACTGGACGACGGCTTCATTTGGTCGGTCACAGCCGACGTCGATTCGTCGCCCCTCGTTTGCGAGAAGTTAGCATGATTCAGAGTATACCATGCTATAATGACTACATGAGTAGTCACACCAAGGTTATCATTGCGCTTATGGCGATCTGCGCCGCGATCATTGTGAGAATATACTCGTCGATAGAGACGAGGCCTATGGAAACCCAGCCGATAATGCTACGGTCCCAAACTCTGTCAAGCGCTCCGATGTTCACGTCTGCGCCTGAACTCCCTGCTGTCAGTCAGTTCCGCGATCCGGCCCGCCGGAATGTTCGGTACCGCATCACACTGCTCGATAAAGGTGTGACGGACTTGGATGAGAGATGCTTCGTGAATAATCATGGAGATGTCGCAAGCCAAGAGGCAGTCTATCGCCAAGGCCATGCTACGGATCTGCCCATCAACCTGAAAGGGACGAGATATAACAACTGGACGGTTTCCGCGTTCAACGACAACGGCGAAGTCATCGGCACCCTTGAGGGGGATGTCAGCGGCGCGTACACTCTATACTTTCATCAAGCCGTAATATGGCGTCGCGGACGAATGAGCGAAATTGCCGGCGCAGAGAGCCAAGCCGTCGACATTAACAATCGCGGCGATGTGCTGATCACGAACGTCGATCAAACCAATGTCAGTACCTACTACTCGGCTACTCTTCTTACGGAAGGCAAACTAAAACGCGTTGGCGAGGGATCGGCCCACTCTCTTAACGATCATGGAGCCTACGTGGTCGACAGAATCGCCCAGCGCGGCGGCGACTACTACTTCAATGGAAACGAGAAAGGCAATGTGATCGGCAATCGCAAAGCCGCTTACTTTCTCGTCGATGGTGGTGTGAAATACGCCATCGAAGCATCGCCCGGCGTGGACTTCAACGGAACGATCACCGCCATGAACAACAGCAACATTGTGGTTGGGACAGTCGATGGTAGCTCGGATCCCGCTTATCCCCTGGTGCCCGTCGAGATTGCGTTCACCCGGAGCCATGGACGCATGACCCTTCTTGGCTCACTTGGAGGTTTCGGCAGTAGGGCCGAGGGGATCAACGATCGCGGAGTTGTGGTGGGTGCCGCGGACGCTGGACGAAAGTTAGGAAAAGATGGCGAGAGACCGACCCACGCCTTCATTTACGAACACGGGCGCCTCCATGACCTCAACCACTTCATTTCGCAACGCTCCGGCTGGGTTCTCTCTTGCGCGTGGGACATCAATAACCTAGGCCAGATCGTTTGCGTCGGCAATAAGGGGCTATGCTTGCTCAATCCCATTCGGTCCTAATTCGCTCGTCCCGTCAACGCAATGCCCTGCACGAAGGTGCGCTGGGCGAAGAAGAAGATCACGACGAGCGGCACGGTGACAACCGTCGACGCCGCCATCAACAGATTCCATTCTCCGCCGTGTCGACCCAGGAAGCTGTTGAGACCAATGGCCAGCGTGTAGAGTTTCTCGTCGTGCAGGTAGATGAGCGGCCCCTGGAAATCGGTCCAGGTGCCCATGAATGAGAACAGCGCGATCGTCGCCAACGCGGGCTTGGCGAGCGGCAGAATGATGCGCCAGAGGATGCCCCATTCATTGCATCCATCGATGCGGGCCGCGTCGGAGAGTTCCTGCGGGATACCCAGGAAGAACTGGCGCAGTAGGAAGATGCTAAATGCGCTTCCGAAGAACGAGGGCACGATCAGCGGCAAGAAAGTCCCTGTCCACCCCAGACTTCGAAAGAGCAAGAAGACTGGCATCAACGTGACCTGCGACGGAAGCATGATCGTAGCGATCATCGTAATGAAGAGGAAATCACGGCCCTTCCACTTCAGCCGCGAGAAAGCGTAAGCCGGCAACGCCGCGCTGAAGACCGTACCGATGACGTTGCCGATGCAGATGATCAACGTGTTGCCGAGGTACCGCCAGAACGGGAAATACGCTAGCGCTTTAGGATAATTCGACCACACAATCGGATGCGGGATCCACTGGATAGTGGACGAGAAGATCTGCTGGTCCCCCTTAAGCGATGTGGACACCATGAACAGAAACGGAGCGAAGAAGACTATTCCCAGCAGAATGAGGACGGTATGCCCGATAATTTGTGAAGCTCGCTTGCTCATCGCGCTTCCCCCTCATAGTAAACCCATCGCGCCGACGACTTGAAGACGACCAGAGTGGCGATCAAAGTGATGATGAACAGCATCCACGCCATGGCGCAGGCCGTGCCCATCCGGAAGTACTGGAACGCGTTCTGGTAGAGGTACATCGCGTAGAACAGCGTCGAATTGTCGGGACCGCCGTTCGTCATAATGAACGTCTGCGTGAAGTACTGGAACGTCCCGATCACGCCCATGATCATGTTGAAAAAGATGACGGGCGAGATCTGCGGAATGGTCACATGCCATATCTTCTGCCAACCATTGGCCCCGTCGAGAGCCGCGGCCTCGTAAAGCGGGGTCGGTACTCCCTGCAACGCGGCCAGATAAATGACCATGCCGCCGCCCACGCCCCACAAGTCCATCATGATCATCGCCGGCTTCGACCACGCCGGCGACGCGAGCCAGGCCGGACCGGGAATGTGTAAGGAATGCAGTGCGGCGTTCATCAGCCCATGCTCGGGATTGAGCACCCACATCCACAGCACCGCGCTCGACACCACCGGCACGATCGACGGCAGGTAGAAGAGCGTGCGGTAGAAGGCGATGCCGCGCAGCTTCTGGTCGAGGAGCAGGGCCAGGGCAAGGCCGATCGTCAGCGCGATCGGCAGTTCGAGGAACATGAAGATCGTGTCGAACAGCGACGGCAAAAAATAGTCGTGGTCGCCGATCAGGTCCGTATAGTTGGAGAAACCGACCCATTTGGGCGGCGCCAAGACTCGATAGTCGGTGAAGCTCAGGTATGCCGACGCAAAGACCGGGTAGAGCGTGAAGATCAGGAAGCCAATGAGCCAAGGCGACACAAACAGCAGCCCCATCAGCATCGCGCGACGCTCACTTCGACGCATCCTCGACAACGCCGCGGCATTTGGTTCGTTGGTCGCAATCATCGGTACTTGTCCATTTCCTTCTGTACGCGGCCGTTGATCGCCGCAAGCGCCTGCTCGGGTTTCTTACTGCCAAAACCGACGCCATCGAACGCAGTGGCAAGCTGATTCACGTACATGTTCGCCACCGGCATCGACGGGAAATAGGTTGCCGTCGGGCTGTCGGCGAGTGCCAGGAACTGCCCGTAGGCGGGTCGCCATGAGTTCGGGTCGCGATCGCCGGGGTTCTTCGGAACGAACGGCGGATCATCGGTAAGCTTACGGTCGTGGAGCTCGACGCGGATGTTTGGAACGTTGTGCAGCGTCGACGCGAACAGTTGCTGCGCCTCGGGAGTCTGCGTCCAGGCGAGGAATTCCCATGCCTCGCGCGCGTGCTTCGCACCGCGCGGAATACAGAAGATATTGTCCGCGAGCCACACACTGCCGGCCCGATCCGGGTGATTGGTGGGATAAGGAAGCGGGGCCACGCCGAAGTGACAGTTGGGACTGTATTTGTAGGCCCAATACGGGTTCCACTCGCCGCTTACCAGCATACCAACGTCGCCATGGAAGAACGGGTTGAACTGGCCCGTATTGGCTCCGAAGCCCGAAGCAAAGGACTGGACCGCCGGGTAGCCGCCTTGATCGTTCATCAGCCGCATATAGGCATTGAGCGCTTCGATATTGTTTGGGTAATCCGCCGTGACACGGTCGCCGTCGAGGAACTTGCCGTCGAACATCGAGATGATGACGGCCGGGCTGACGTCGATAGGGTGAATCCCGATGCGGGTCAACTTGCCATCGGAATCCCGTTTGGTGATCTTGCGGCAGTCCGCTTCCAGCTCTTCGAAGGTGCGTGGCGGCTTGTTCGGGTCGAGGCCCGCTTGCACAAACACGTCCTTGTTGTACATCAAGGTGACGCAGTCCAGCAAATAGGGCATGCCGAACAGTTTCCCCTTATACCGGCATTGCCCGAGCGAGCCGGGGGTGAAATCGACGTCATGAAATCCGGCGTCGGCGAACCTTGTGTCGAGCGGTTCGAGCGCATTGTTCGCGGCGAGGGTGCTGAGGCTGGTGGGGTCGATGATCGTGAAGATGTCCGGTGGCGCGCCCGCAATGATCGCGCGGATCGACTTCTCGTCGGTGACCGCGCCGAGGTTGTCGATAACGACGTTCGGGTGCTCCTCGTGGTACTTTGCCAGCACCGCCTCGAACCCCTTCTCCTCGTCACCGGACCACATCGACCAGACTTTGAGATGAACGACACCCGCATCCGAAGCCGGCTTCGAACCGCATCCGACAAAGGCGGCAGCGCTGATCATCCCCAACGCTAAAGAGGCAAGCTTATAGAAGCGTAATCTATGCACATCCAAATATAGAGCAGAAGAGGGCTTTTTGTCAAGATATTTCTGCAACTTCTCTATAGTAGTTTGAACACAAACGAATACGCAAGAGCCGGAAACCGGCTCAGATCATCGCGCCGTCCAGCCGCCGTCAATGAGAAGAGTCGCCCCATTGATCATGCGTGCGGCCGGTGACGCCAGGTAGACGACCGCCGACGCGACGTCCTCCGGCTCGCCGACATAGCCAACAGGAATGCGGGAGACGACGTCGGCGGCGAACTCGGGATCGGCGAGCCACGGTTCTGTCCCGGGCGTACGAATGAACGTGGGCGCGACCGCGTTGACGGTCACGCCGCTAGGCCCCCATTCCACCGCCAGGCACTTGGTGAGATGAGCGATGGCGGCCTTGGTCATGCAGTAGATCGACTCAAGCGGCAATGCCACGAAGCCGGCCTGCGAGCTCAAGTTGACGATGCGGCCATATCCCCGCCCGATCATCAGACGACCGACGGCCTGAGCCGTGAAAAACGTGCCCTTGAGGTTGACGTCGACCGTGAGATCGTAGTCCTCCTCGGTGACGTCGACGGCGAGGTTGGCGGGAGCCAGCCCCGGATTGTTGACGAGAATGTCGATCTTGCCGAAGTGCGCATGCGCCGTGTCTACGGCGGCGCGGATCTGTCCCAGACTAGTAAAGTCCATCTGCAACGGCAACACCCGTCGCCCCAACGCCTCGATCTCGGCGACCGCGCCGGAATCGGAGCCGATATCGCGCAGGCCAAGGGCGATGTCGACGCCTGCCTTCGCCAACGCCACCGCGCACGCGCGTCCTATCCCGCGCGCCGCTCCGGTGACTAGTGCGACTTGTCCGTCAAATTCTGCCATATGTTAATACCGCCGAATCATTCTGGTTCAAGAACGTCCGCCTCTACCACTGGCGCGGCGGCAAAGAGCTCGCTGATCGTCGGCACGACAGGCGTTGGAGCCTCGTCAACCTCGGCAATGTCCTCATGCGAACCCGGCGCCATCCTCCAAACAACCGTGTCGGCTAGGAGTGAGGACGCCAGACCGTTGACCACAGCTGCGTGACCGGCCGGTGGCCGGGCAATCTTAACATCCGGAAGTTTATCCCGTAAGGCCGCCTCAAAGTAGGGCCAGGAGGAGTTCCCGCCCGCGAGCAAGACGACGTCGATCTTCGACGTCGTCCCGAGCGCCTTCAGTCCATCGTCGACCGCGTTGGAGACGGCATCCTCGATCGACCGCAGAATGGCCGACGTTTCCCGCGCCGGCGGACCGACGGCCAGCGTCTCGGCGGACTCGCTTCCGATCGGCAGGTGCAGCGGCTGGAGGGCAATCGATGAATCCGATTGGGATGTCGACAGCGACTCTTTCCACAGCCGAATCGAGCGTGTCCATTCGCGAAGGGTGTCGGGGTCGCAGTCGATCTGCAAATGGTCGGCCACGGTCGTCGCGATCAGTTGATCACAGTCCGCCCCACCCCACGGAATACCGGCGTAGGACGCATCGAAGAATCCGATCCGCGGCGAGGAAACCGCCGTGTAGAACTGCGTGCGCCTCGCCCCGGAGTCGATCACGAGCACGCGCTCGTTCGGAAAGATACCGGGCAACTTCCCCCCGCCAACCACATGCCACACGTCCGGACATTCGCCGGCGTCGCGGGCGACGGCAACGGGATCGTCAATCAGGCGCACGTCGGAGCCTGGAAACGAAGTCTTGAGGAAGTCGAGATAGCGGTACCGGATGTCCGCGCTCCAGTCGATCGGGGCCGACGCCACGACGATATCCGGCTTGACCGACCGCTTCGACGAGCGCTGGAGTTCGAAGATCCCACGGCGAATGGCGTGCCCGACCAATTCCTCCGCCACGATCGACGCTCGCGGGACAAGCCGGGTACGACATAGAGCGCACACGGTCGCCGTCGACGGCCACGGTCGACGTGCCAGCGTGCACGCGCCATTCGGGCAGAAGACGGGAGCGGCCTCGTCGGCCCCCACGGAAGGATCGCTGATAGATGCTTCCAGAAGCCGCTTCGGCCCGGCCAGCGCCTCCTCCGGCGCAATGTCCGCGGCACTCGTGTGGAGCGAGTCGAGCGGCAGGACGACGTCCCCCGTGTGTTTCAACGGGAACCCCGGCGCGAACCGGTTCAGTCTCATGCGCAAGGTTGCAGCGCCCAGATCAACAGAAATTACAGTCTTGAACTCTTGAGCCACATATTACAATACTACACATTTCATAGAAACACCTGCCATACGCACCGGCGATAGCTCAACAATATAGCTTAGCAAAAGGTAAGCTAGCAGCGATAAGGACGTGTTATGGACACTTTAGTTAGAATCGACGGATCATATGGGGAAGGCGGCGGACAGATCATTCGCACAAGCCTGTCGCTGTCGGCATTGACCGGGAAACCGGTCGAAGTCGCCAACGTTCGCGCCAAGCGGTCAAAGCCCGGCCTCCAGCCGCAGCATCTGACGGCCGTAAACGCTGCCGCCCGCATTTGCAACGCGCAGCTCGAAGGCGCGGAGGTAGGCTCACGCGGCTTCGTCTTCCGGCCATCGTCGCCGGTACAACCAGGGCACTACAAGTTCGACATCGGCACCGCCGGCGCGACATCGCTCGTCATGCAGACAGTCATGATTCCGCTCGCACTCTCCGGCGGCACGTCACAGGTGACGGTCGAGGGCGGAACCCACGTCCCCCATGCGCCGACAGCTAACTACCTCGAGCACGTCTACGTAGCGTTGATGCGCGACCACGGGTTGACAACCACCCTCGCGGTGCCGGCAGGCGGATTCTTCCCGCGTGGTGGAGGCAAAATCGAGGCGACAATCGAGCCGTCGACGCTCTCGACAATCGAACGGGTCGAGCGCGGCCGTCTGCGTAATCTGACTGCGTATATAGTGACGTCAGGCCTGCCCGAGGCCGTGGGCCAGCGTGGAGCCACAGCCGCTGAGAAGGCGTTGAAGGGCTTCCGTAAGCCGGAGGTGGTGATCGAGGACCTTCCGTCACGTGGTCAGGGAGCATCGGTGGTGGTCGTCGCCGAGTGCGACGGCATCCGCACCGGCTTCTCGGCGATCGGCGAACGTGGAAAGTCGATGGAGCGAGTCGTCGAGGAGGCCAGCGACCAGTTTGCGGACTGGTATCGCACCGGCGCCGCCTGCGACGAGCACCTCGCCGACCAGTTCGTCCTTCCCGCAGCCCTCGTCGCCGCCGCGCCCTCGTATGTCCCAGGAGAGGCCCGCAGCAGCGAATGGTCGACGTCGTCCGTCACCGAGCACCTGCGCACGGTCCTGTGGCTGTGTCGACACTTCCTCGACATCGAAACGCACCTGACCGAGAACGCCGACGGCACCGGCCATGTGCGCGTGAGTTCTGCACCGAGGTGAGGCTCTTCTAACCCGCCAGGTGCAGTCCCTTGCGCCCGACCTTGAAGAGGTACAGGCTGTTGCTGGCAGCTTCCGTCAGATAGATCCAGTCGCCATTTGGGCCGCCAAAGGAGAGGTTGGTGGGGTTCTTGCCGCCAGCCGGGATCTCCGCGACAACGCGACCCTCCGGATTGACCACCACCAACAGGCCCGAGCCGAAGTAGGCGATGTAAAGGTTGCCGTCGACGTCGAAGTCGATGCCGTCGGGGTCCCAGCCGCCGTCGAGTTGGACGAAGATGCGGCCGGTGGCGAGAAGATTGGGCTTGAGGATTGGGAAACGCCACACGCGGGAGTGCTGGGACTCGGCGACGAACAGTATCGACTCGTCCTCATTCAGCGAGAGGCCGTTCGGGAAGGCCAGTCCCTCCGCCACGATCGTCGTGCGACCCGTCTGACGGGAGTGATGGTAGACCTTGCCGACCGGGTTGTTCTTGCCGGATCCCTGCGGCGTGGTGAAGTAAAGGTCGCCGGATTTGGTAATGCAGACGTCGTTAGGGCCGCGGCTGAGTGGGTTGCCTTCGACGTCGCTGTCGACCAGCATCGTCGTGTTGCCGGCCGTGTCGACCTCGACGATGCAGTTGGCGAAGTAGTCGCACACGACCAATCGGCCGTCGGGTCGCAACTTCGCGCCATTGCCCTTGCCGGGCACCCGCGCATATACACTGACTTCGCCTTCGGGCGTCACCCGATTGATGATGTCCGTGCTGCAGTTCACCAGAAAGATCGACCCGTCCGGCGCGACAGTCGCTCCCTCCGGAAACTCGAAACCGCCGGCGACCTTTATCGCCTCAATGCCCGACCAATCTCCACTCTGTGCCACGTTGCTCACCTCAAACTTGGATGCCTGCGAGTATACCACGATTCCCGCGCCCTGTTTAAAGATATGAAAGCCAGCGGTAAGACCCATACACAAGACAAGGAGGATCTTCCTATGATTCGCACAATTTCCAAGGCTGGATTGGCGGTAACCACGGCCGCCATAGTGTGTAGTTTCGCGGGCGGCATTGCCGCCAGGGCTGATGACACGACTGTTATCACTCGACATCGCGATGCAAACGGTAACATTTACACGACTCGACGTCACTTCGATGATAACGGTAACCGTGTCTATAACGACAATGGCACCCGTGTGTACCGCCATGTGATTCAGCGCGGCGACCGCAACATCAACGTCATTGTCGACCGTAAGACGATCGACTTCCAGGGTCCAGGACCGATCATGGTCGACCAGCGCGTAATGGTCCCGGTTCGCGGCGTCTTCGAGCAGATGGACGGCTACGTCAACTGGAACGCCGACGAGCAGTCCGTCCACGGTTCGAGCCCGGGCGGCCACCGCTTTAAAATCACCATCGGCTCGAACAATGCCATGGTGAACGGCCAGGAGCGGACGCTCGACACGCCGCCGATACTGCAGGACGGCACAACCTACGTCCCGCTACGCTTCGCCAGCGAGGCGCTTGGCGCTCGCGTCAACTGGCATCCCGACACCAACACCGTGTCGATCACGACTCGCACCGATGTGAACGACAACAACTAAGCTGACCTTCGACGACGCTCGATCCCGATGCCGGCGATCGAGCGTCTTCACATGTCACACCACCCATTTTGCATCGCAACCATCCCGGCGATATCCCGTTTAGATAAAAGTGCTTGACATTTCGCATATCAAATTGTATTATTGAATTAATACAATAAACGAGGTCACAAGGGCCGTGCAAATCCATATCGCGCCCGACGACGGCGTGCCGATCTACCTGCAGATCGTCAATCAAGTCAAATATCTGGTCGCCTCCGGTCGACTGGAACCTGGCGAGGAGATGCCTCCGATTCGCGTTCTGGCCGATCGACTCATCGTCAATCCCAACACCGTCGCCAGGGCTTACCGGGAACTGGAGACCGCGGGGATCGTCGAGAAGCGACGCACCGCCGGCACCTTCGTGTCGACGAACGGCTCTCCGCTGGCCCGAAGCGAACAGGTCAAGATCCTGACCCAGCGGGTGGACACGCTTCTGGCGGAAGCGAGGCAGTTGGATTTCAGCGTCGACGAAGTCGTCGACCTTATCAAGCAGCGCAACTTCGACATGCGCGCGTCGGCAAAGGAGTAGAGGATGCAGAACGTCGTGGAGATTTCCGGCCTGACGCGCCGGTTCAGAGACCAAGTAGCGCTCGACAATGTCAAGCTGACCGTGCCGGCAGGCTCCGTCTTCGGCCTCGTCGGCGAGAATGGCGCGGGGAAAACGACCCTGATCAAGCATATCCTGGGATCGCTTAAGGCGCAGCAGGGGAGCGTCCGGGTGTTCGGCATCGACCCCGTCGCCGACCCGGTCAACGTCCTCGGCCGCATCGGCTATGTCTCGGAGGAGAGCGATCTGCCCGCATGGATGACTGTCGACGAACTCATGAAGTACATGCGCGCCTTCTATAAATCGTGGGATGAGAGCTACGCCGAGTCGCTGCGTCGAGACTTCGACATCGATCGCAAAGCGATCGTTAAGAATCTCTCGAAGGGACAGCGGGCACGGGCAGGATTACTCACCGCCCTCGCCTATCGACCCGAACTACTCCTGCTCGACGAGCCCTCCGCCGGCCTCGACCCGGTCGTCCGCCGCGACATCCTCGCCGCCGTGATCCGCACGATCGCCGACGAAGGCCGCACCGTCATCTTTTCCTCGCACCTGCTGACCGAGGTCGAGCGCGTGGCCGATTATGTGACGATGATCAAACGCGGCCGCATCGTCTTCAGTGGACCACTGGACGACATTAAGGCGACGCACCGCAAAGTGTCGTTCCGCTTCGACGCCGCCGTCGACACGCCGCCCGCATCGCCGGTTGTGCTTCACTGGGAAGGCAGCGGGAAGGAGTGGACCGCCTTCTGCACCGGCAGTCTGGCGGAAGTCGACGCGGCGGCCAAGTCGATGGGCGCCGTGATCGTAACTGCGGCGTCCGCTTCGCTCGACGATATCTTCGTAGCACAGGCGACGTCGAGGAGGTAACAGATGTCCATCGCACTTCCACAAACGGGGCGAGCGAGCGCACGTCCCAATATCGCTGCCGGGATTCTCTGGTATCTGCTGCGCGGCAATCGCCATCGGCTGACTGCCACCATCATCTACTGGATGATCATGACGGCACTTTCGCACACACTGTTCTCCGGGGTTCTGGCGACCTACGACTCACTGGCGCTGAGTTCACTGGCGATCATATCTCTTCTGCCATTGAGCGGCCTTATGCTCTTTATCATCGGCCAGTTCGGTATGACAATCTCCTTCGACGACGCTTTCAAAGGCTATCCGTCACATATGCTTCGTCTCCCGTCGTCGAGTGCGGCGCTCGCCGTGTGGCCAATGGTCTTCGGCATCCCGACGGTATGCATCGCTTGGGTCGTCCTCGAAAAAACCGTGCTGACGCCGATCGGAATCCCGACGCAAGACGCGATGCCTTGCCTGGGACTCTGCGCCTCGCTGATTCTCTGCCAGTGCGTGACCTGGGCTCCCCTCACCCCGGCTCCCCGCCTCTTTCTATACACCGCGGCGCTGGGTCTGGTCGGCGGCTCCGCCTTCGCCATCGGCTTCCACGATTGGCACAGGCTCCCATTCATCGCGTGCTACTCGGCGTCGATTGTCCTGGGCGTACCTCTCGCAATCGCCTGCGTGTCCGCCAGTCGACGAGGCGAAGTCTACACGCCGGACTTCCTTCGCCCCATCGGTGAACGAATCGGCGCACTACTTCGTCGACGCCCCGACATCGACGCCACCGACGGACGCCGTGCCCAGGCCTGGTTCGACTACTGCATCGAGGGCGCTCCGATGCCGGCGGCGCTGATATTCTTTACCGTCGCCACGTTGCCGTTCCTGTTCAACGTTGACCGAGTTAGCCTGGTGGGGCCGTCGGAGTCGGGATGGCCAATCGCAGGAATTCGCGTACTTCCCTGGGTATTCGTCGTCGTCATGTTGGGGCCGCTGGTCGCCACCCTCCTCGGCGGGTTGCTCGGCCACAATCCGCTGCCGTCGACCATCGCATTCCTGCGACCGCTGACGTCGACGGAAATCGCAGCCAGCAAACTGCGCGCAGCCCTGGTCAGTGCGTGGGCGACAATCGGGGTGGTCGCGTTGTTCGGCTGCCTCGCCCTGTTGACACCCGCCACCGACGGTCCCGTTCACGGTATCCTGGGTGCGTTGCTGCTCCGAGACCTGACACCGTCGCGCGTGCCAACCATAATTCTGGCCATCGTCCTGTTCATGCTCGTCGTGGTCCGCGCCCGCGTTGACGGCATCTGGTCGAGCGTCCTGCGCAATCACTGGCTCGCTAGCATTCAGCTCATCGGGCCTACCCTCGCCTTCGTCACGCTGATGATCTGGAATAGTTTCGGCAACGTAGTAGGCTACTTCCTCACTGTTCATCAGTCGGAGATTGCGACGGCAGCGGTTGTGGTTAAGGTTATGGGAGTAGTAGTTGCGTTTGTTGTTTTGAAGCGACACCGGCTAATCACTACATCGACAATCGCGCGGCAGGTAGCGGTGTGGTTAGTGACATCGATCGGCCTTGCCGCGCTGACGTTGGCTGCGGTATCGTGGACGACGGCGCTTCCGATGACAGCTGTTGCATTATCGCCGGTGCTTGTGCCGATCGTCCGCGTGTCGTTAATCCCGTGGGCGATCGACAAGGCGCGGCATCAGTAAAAAAATAGGATTGAAGTCTGGAATCCTCCTTCTTCAATCCTGTCCATCTTTAAATCGATACCAAATTCATGAACTAATTAGCGTCGGTTGGCTGGTCCCATCGGTGGGGGAATGTAGTGGTTGTCGATGAGGCGGACATTGCCGAAGGTTACGGCGACGGCCGCCAGTGCCCCGTTGCCGATCGACTCGATTTCGAGGAGGGTGCTGGGGTCGACGATGACGGCGTAGTCGACCTTCGCCAACGTCTCGACGGCGATCATCTGATGCAGCCACGCCGCGAGTTCGTAAGCATTGTGAGTGCCGGTATCGGCAATGAGCTGAGTGTCGGCAAGCGCGCTACTCAGCACTTTCGCCGCCTTGCGCTGCTCGGGCGTCAACCGCACATTGCGCGACGACATCGCGAGGCCGTCGGCCTCCCGCACAATCGGACACGGCACGATTTCGGTCGGGATGTCAAGGTCGGCGACTAGCCGCTTGATGATCTGTAACTGCTGCCAGTCCTTCTCACCAAAGTAGGCACGGTCGGCCTGAGCAATGTTGAGGAGCTTGGTGACGACGGTCGACACGCCATTAAAGTGCCCCGGCCGCGACTTGCCTTCGAGACGCTCGGACAGCCCACGAACAACCACAACCGTATCGAACCCCGTCGCATACATCTCCGTCGGCGATGGCGTGAAGAGTAGACCGACACCAACGCCCTCAGCCATACGCGCGTCGCCGTCGACGTCGCGCGGGTACTTGTCGAAGTCGTCGGCGTCGTTGAACTGAGTCGGGTTGACGAACAGCGTCACGATAACAACATCGTTCTCCGCCTTCGCCCGCCGCATCAACTCCAGGTGTCCCTCGTGGAACGCCCCCATCGTCGGCACCACGCCAACCGTCTTGCCGGCCTTTCGCGCTGCCGCAACCTCGGCCCTCAGCGCCGCAATTTCACTTACCGTTTTCATGGGCCAATGACAAATCCTATCGTAGGACAGGCGTCCCTGCCTGTCTCTTAATTCTCGTTCAACAAGAAAGCCAGTAGTTCACGGCGTTTAGGGTGACCGTCGATCCAACGCTTGATCCGCAGGATTTCTGCGAAGTCCTGTTCACCGAACTTTTCGGCGAGGGCTTTGCGCCTGGCGGCCGCACGCTCCTCCTGGAAGATGCCCTTCTGATAAGCTTCGGAGAAGAAGTAATGGACGTCGTCCTGCAGGTTGCGGCCTTTGAGGACCTCCCACTCGTTCTTGTCGAACCAAACGCCGTAGCAGGCGGCACAGTGGTCGAGGTCGAAGCCCAGGTCGTGACCGGTACGATAGGCGCGGAGGAAGTGGCCGTCTTCGGGGCAGATCTTGGGACCGGCGGAGTCGTGGACCTCGGGCTCGTTACCGGCGGGAAGTCGCTCGGGGAGGTTCTCGCCGTGGACATCCATCCACTTCCAGTACTCTTTGCCGCTAACCCAATGGCCACCGCAGTTGCCACAGGTCGACGCCGTGAGGTTGACTTCGAGGGTCGCCGGCTCAAGGGCGACAGTCTTGCAAACGGGACAATTCATAGCGGAGAGAGTATACCCGCTCCGCTAAATTATCGACTTCCAGCGTGCCGTTTGGGATGACGAACAGCGAGGAGGCGGACAGGTACAAATGCAAGTCTTTGAAAAAAACTTATACAGAATAGGAACTTTAGGCAGGAACATGTCGTAGAATAAACTAGCGCATGTCCTCCTTTTCATGATCCGTCCTAACAAGACGGTCAGCCTGCGATCTTTCCGCGAAAGCGGCAAGGTGGCAGGTTCTTTTTTTGCCCCGTCCACACCGCGGTCGCCGTCTCTAACCGAGGAACACCCACTCAAGCGCAAGGAGGGGCCGAACAGAGGACGCATCGATTCGTCAGGACAAATCGAAACGGCTTCGAAGCGTCCGGCGGTCGGCCTTGCCACTCACCCGTCGGCTTGCTCTATGCCGTCTGCCGCATCATCCGGCGCAACTTCAACATGACCCGCTGCTGCTCGTAGATGTAGGAGATGATGGACTCGCGGTCCTCTTGAGTCAGCGTGGGCGACCCGAAGAAGCGAAAGCGAATCAGGTAGGCGCTGGATCGACCCTGAGTCGTGCTGCGGCAGTCGAGGGTTTCGGCAACGACGTCGAGTGGTGCGCCGTCCTTCCCAGTGGGCACGCGCACCAAGGCGCGGGTACCGGCGGCAATCGGCTTGTTGGTCGACAGCATCGCTCCCCCACCCGACAGATTGACCAAACGCGCGGCCATCGGTCCGGTCGAGATCGACCGCTCATCGGGTTCGAGGAGGCGGAATGTTGTGGGAGACTGAAGCGGGAGTCGATAGTAGTTCCGGCGCTGGACGCGGGTTACTTCGCGGGGCCGGGAGAGGATCAATTGACCCTCGCGCGGGTCACCAAAGACGATCGCCTCAAAATGATAGAGCGCCTCGCCTCGATCGTAGGTGACCAGAACCGTCTGCCGCGACGACAGAGCCGTCCCTGTCGACGTTTCCGCGCGGACGGCGGCGGCCGACGCCTGGTCTTCCATCTGCACGACGATTCGCCTCGGGCCAATGCCGCGGACATGCGCGAAGTAGACACCGAGGTCGGAAACCGCCCCGGTTTGCAGTCGAACCAGTTCACCGAGCTCGGGCATCGGCGCGCGTTGATCGTCGACACGCGGTCTCAGGCGTTGCCAGAACCCAAGTTTTGGAGCCGGCCCTTCAATAAGGCGCAATCGGGGACGCTTCATTTGGTCGACATTCTTCCAAAAGCTCATTGTTTGGCGGCTGCCTGATGGCTAAGTCCGAACTTCTGCTCGGTGGCGTGCGCGGTTAACATTTCGGTTTCGGCCGACTTCTCGAAGCTGACCGCCCGATCCTCGATCGTACTGTCCGAGGTTTCGATAAATTTCTGGATGACGTCGGCTTCCTGGCCGATGAGATCCGTTCCTAGCTTGCGATGCAGGTGTGAGATTCGGAAGTCCTGCGGCGGCGTCACATCCGAGATAAACGACGAGAGTGCCCCCGAATCGGCCGAGATCTTCTTGGCGACATCGTACAGTTGCTCGTGGGAACTCTTCCCTGCGTCGAACGACTCGCGCGCGGTGCTGAGCGTCGTGATAAGCGTCTCCATCCGGCTCTGGATGATCTTCACCGCCAGCGGATATTGCGCGTCCCCTATATGTGCTATTACCCGTTTGACGTCGTCGTATCGCGATTGTACCGCATACAGTCGAGCTAGTTGACCAGCCGCGCGATTATCGCCCGGTTTTGACAGATGCAGCGCGATTTTGTATTCACTCTCGGACCGTCCCAGGTCGGCGTTATTCCAATAGGCGTCGCCAAGTTCGACATGCACACCGGGGTCGTTGGGGTTCTTCTCGACCAGACCCTCATACATCGCCACCGCGCCCTCGGAAGTGTTCTCGTCGGTGTCGAGATGGATGAGAAACTCCTGCACGGAAATGCTGTCGGGCGACACCTGAAGCGCTCGTTTTGCCTCGCTCAGCGCCTTGTCTTTAAAGCCGCCTTGCAAGTACGCCTGGGCGAGTTTCAATCGAGGGACCACGCTGAGCGGCGCACCGTCGATGGCCTGGCGATACAGCGAGATCGCACTTGCTATCTCCCCCCGGTCGACAGCCGCGTCGCCACGGGCAATGAGCGGCCGAACCGCGTCCAGCTGTTGCTTCATTGCTGCTGGATCGTCGTTGAGGGAGCTATCGTCGGCACCGGATGACGGCGTGGGTATAGCGGGAGACGGGGCGATATCGGTTACCGCCGGCGACTGCGCCGGAGACGGTGGCACCGAAGGTATCGTCGCAACGACAACCGGTGATGTGGACGACGCCGAGGGCGTCACCGGCGGGGGCGCCGAATTAACGTGCTCAACATGTATCGGTACCCCCGGCGCCACTACCGGCGCAACGACGACAGGCGCGGGCGACGGAGGCACCACAGGCGCTACGACGACAGGAGCGGGGGACGGAGTCACCGCAGGCGCAACGACGACGGGCGCGGGCGACGGAGTCACCACCGGCGCAACGACGACGGGCGCAGGGGACGGAGTCACCACAGGCGCTACGACGACAGGCGCGGGAGCGGGCGTCAGCGCAGGTGCCACGGCAACAGGCGCGGGCGACGGAGTCACCGCAGGTGCCACGGCAACAGGCGCGGGCGACGGTGTCACCACGGGCGCAACCACGACAGGCGCGGGGGACGGTGTCACCACCGGCGCTACGACGATAGGCGCGGGCGACGGTGTCACCACCGGCGCAACCACGACAGGCGCGGGGGACGGTGTCACCACAGGCGCAACGACGACGGGCGCAGGGGACGGTGTCACCACCGGCGCAACGACGACGGGCGGAGGGGACGGAGTCACCACCGGCGCTACGACGACAGGCGCGGGAGCGGGCGTCACCGCAGGTGCCACGGCAATAGGCGCGGGCGACGGAGTCACAACGGGCGCAACGACGACAGGAGCGGGGGACGGAGTCACCACCGGCG
>Ga0070658_10001447_pt1 | contig 20259 bp, 20 predicted proteins | sample KBSC13metaG_FD_64664 | JGI IMG/M metagenome (GOLD analysis project Ga0070658, IMG submission 64664) | Corn rhizosphere microbial communities from Kellogg Biological Station, Michigan, USA - KBS C1-3 metaG | ecosystem: Host-associated > Plants > Roots > Rhizosphere > Soil ...
GTACCGGTGGTGTCAGTCATGAATCACTTTCTTGGCGGTCGAGTAGCGCGAAGCGCGTATCGAGACCCATCAAATGTCGAGGAACCGCACGTCTTTCGCGTTCTGCTGGATGAACTGGCGCCGCGACTCCACGTCATCACCCATCAGGGTCGAGAAGACACCATCGGCGATCGCCGCGTCATCGAGCGTGACCTGGCGCAAGGTGCGGGTCGCCGGGTTCATCGTGGTGTCCCACAGCTCCTGGTGATTCATCTCGCCGAGACCCTTGTAGCGCTGCACGCCGTTCTCTTTGGCGATGCGGCGCCCGGCGGCCAGTCCGGCTTCGAGCAGGGCGTCCCGCTCGCGATCCGAATAGACGTACTCGTGATCGGCGTTCGTCCACTTGAGCCGGAACAGCGGCGGTTGCGCCAGATAGACGTAGCCCATCTCGATGAGCGGCCGCATGTAGCGGAACAGCAAGGTGAGCAGCAGGGTGGTGATGTGCTGGCCGTCGACGTCGGCATCCGCCATCAGCACGATCTTGTGATACCGCGCCTTGTCGCCGTCGAACTCCTCGCCGATCCCGGTGCCGAACGCGGTGATCATCGCTTGGATCTCGGCGTTGCCGAGCGCGCGATCCAACCGGGCCTTCTCGACGTTCAGGATCTTGCCGCGCAGCGGCAGGATCGCCTGCGTCTCGGGGTCGCGGCCGGTCTTCGCCGAGCCGCCGGCCGAGTCGCCCTCGACCAGGAAGATCTCGCTGCGGGCCGGGTCTTTGCTCGAGCAGTCGCTGAGCTTGCCGGGCATGCCGCCGCCCTCGAGCAGCCCCTTACGACGGGTCTGCTCGCGCGCCTTGCGGGCCGCCATCCGTGCCGCCGCCGCCTGCACCGACTTGCGGATGATGTTGCGCGCCTCACTCGGGTTGCGATCGAACCAGTCGTTGAGCTGGTCGCCGGTCACCTTCTGCACGAACGACTTCGCCTCGGTGTTGCCGAGCTTGGTCTTGGTCTGACCTTCGAACTGCGGCTCGCCGAGCTTGATCGAAATCACCGCGGTGAGACCTTCACGGATGTCATCGCCGGTGAGGTTCTCGTCCTTCTCTTTGAGCAGCCCCTTCTCTCGCGCGTAGCGGTTGACCAGCGTGGTCAGCGCTGCACGGAATCCCTCTTCGTGGGTGCCGCCCTCGTGCGTGTTGATGGTGTTCGCGTAGGTGTGCACGCTCTCGGAGTATGCGTTGGTCCACTGCATGGCGACCTCGAGCGCGATCTTGCGCTCTTTGTCCTCCGACTCGAACGAGATGATCTCGTCGTGGATGACCTCGGTCTTCTTCGCCGAGTTCAAGTACTCGACGTAGTCGACCAGGCCGCGCTCGTAGAGGAAGACGTCGGTGCGCTGGGTGCCGTCATCCTGCCGCCCCTCTTCGCGCTCATCGGTGAGCGCGATGCGCAGACCCTTGTTGAGGAAGGCCATCTGCTGAAACCGGGTGCGGAGTGTCTCGTAGTCCCACTCGACGGTCTCGAAGATCTCGTCGTTGGGCCAGAAGGTGATCGTCGTGCCGGTCTGGTTGGTGGCCGCACCCTTCGCGAGCGGCGCCACCGGCACGCCGTCGTGGTACTGCTGCGTCCAGATGTTGCCCTGGCGCCGCACCTCGATGTCGAGCGTCTTCGACAGGGCGTTGACCACCGAGCTGCCGACACCGTGAAGTCCGCCCGAGACCGCGTACCCGCTGCCGCCGAACTTGCCTCCTGCGTGCAGGATGGTCAGCACCACCTCGACCGTCGACTTCTTCTCGACCGGATGCATGTCGACCGGGATGCCGCGACCGTTGTCGACGCAGCGCACCCCACCATCGGCCAGCAGGGTGACCTCGATGTGGTCGCAGTACCCGGCGAGCGCTTCGTCGACCGAGTTGTCGACGATCTCTTGCACCAGATGGTGCAAGCCGCGCGGACCGGTCGAGCCGATGTACATGCCCGGCCGCTTGCGGACCGCCTCGAGACCCTCCAAGACTTGGATGTCTGAGGCCCCGTACGAGTCGTTCGGGTCGGGCACGGGGGTAGGCGATGTCACTTCCCGATTCTACCGCACGAGGCTCCGGGAATCCGGCCTCAACGCCCGTCTGGGGAGATTTCCTGAGGCGCTTGACCTGATTTGCCTTGTCAGCCGTAGGTATCGCGAGGACCGCGCCCTGGGATTGCTCTCGGGCCGCGTTTCCACGAGGGGGTGTCGGGGTTCAAAACCTTCACCGAGTGGATGTCGGCCGCCGGGTAGCGCGCCTCGATGTTCGCGAGCATCAGCGTCGCCATCCTGCGCAGCTGAGTCGCCCACGGATTGGAATCGCATTGGACGAACAGGATGCCGTCCTCGATGCCCGCCGGCCGGGCGTGCTCGGCGATCTCGGCGCCGACGATCTCGGGCCAATCCGCCACCAGTTCCGCCCGGGCGATCGGCGATTCCCAGCCCATGGTCGAGCTGAGCGCACCGAGCACCTCCCCGAGACCGGTGGGTTCTCGTCCGATCCCGTAGGGGACGCTGGTCTCGTCGCCTGCGGCCCGCCGACGACGCCGAGCGTCCCCCGAGCGCAGCGAGGGGTCGCCGAAATTGCGGCGGATGCGACGGAACACATTGATGTGCTCCGGCTCTGCCGAATCGTCGTTCACGACTCATCCTCCACAATCCGGCCCGCCAGGATGTGCACCGCGTGGGCGGCGAGCGGGGCCGGGACATCATCGAACACGGCGGCGGTGATGAGGACCTGCTCGTAGTCGCCGATCGCGGACGCCAACTTCGCGCGTCGGTCCTCGTCGAGTTCGGCGAAGACATCGTCGAGGATCACGATGGGATCGCCGACCGCGGAGTCGGCCCGCAGCACCGCGGCCGACGCCAGCTTCAGTGAGAGCGCGAACGACCAGGATTCACCGTGGCTGGCGTATCCGCGTGCCGGCAGCGCATTGAGGGCCAGCAGCAGGTCGTCGCGGTGCGGGCCGATCAGGGTGAGGCCGCGATCCAACTCGTCGCGACGCACCCGGGCAAGAGCGGCGCGGAACTGCTCGGCGACCTCCGCGGGCGCGCCGGCTCGACCGCTGCCCGGGTCGGACGCGAGCTCCTCGTCCGGGCGCGACCCCGCCACGCTGAGCTGGAATGCCAATTCCGCTCGATGCGCATCGCCGGCGATGCTCGCGTAGGCCTGCGCGACGTGCGGCCGCAGCCGATCCACCAGCTCCTGGCGGCCGACGATGATCTCGGTTCCCAGCGCGACCAGCCGCTCGTCCCACAGTTCGAGAGTCGAGAGCTGACCCTCGGCGACCCGCGCCCCACGTGCCGACTTGAGCAGGGTGTTGCGTTGACGCAGCACACGTTCGTAGTCGGATTGCACTCCGGCGAAGCGCGGGACGAGCTGAGCCAGAAGCTGATCGAGGAAGCGCCGGCGCCCGGCAGGTTCGCCGCGCACCAGGGCGAGGTCCTCCGGGGCGAAGAGGACACTGGCGATGTAGCGCGGCAGCTCGCGCGGCTTCACCGCCACCCGGTTCACTTGCGCGCGATTGGCGCCCGAGCGGTTGAGTTGCAGCTCGACCAGCAGCTGACGGTCGGCGTGCTCCAGTCGAGCCCGCACGATCGCCAGTTCGGATCCCTGGCGGATGAGCGCCTGATCGGTCGAGACCCGGTGCGAGGCCAAGGTGCTCAGGTAGCCGATGGACTCGACCAGGTTGGTCTTGCCCTGTCCGTTGCTGCCCACGAACAGATTCGGTCCGCTCCGGAGTTCGACCTCGGCGGACTCGTAGTTGCGGAAGTCGGTCAGGCTCAGGTGAGAGACGATCACCGGACGTCCCTCGTCACGGCAGACTCGGTGGCGCTCAGGATTTGCGCACGGCGTGTCCGCCGAACTGGTTGCGCAACGCGGCGACAGCCTTCATCGCCGGCGAGTCCTTCTGGCGCGACACGAAGCGCGCGAAGATGGACGCGCTGATCGTCGGCACCGGGACGGCGTGATTGAGGGCCTCCACGATCGTCCATCGCCCCTCGCCCGAGTCGTCGACGTAGCCTTCGATCTGCTTGAACTCCGGGTCTTCTTCGAGCGCCTTCACGAGCAGCTCGAGCAGCCAGCTGCGCACGACCGTGCCGCGTTCCCACGCTTTGAACACACCGGTGACGTCGTGGATGATCTCCTTGCTCGCCTCCAGCAATTCGTAGCCCTCGCCGAGCGCCTGCATCTGCGCGTACTCGATACCGTTGTGCACCATCTTCGCGTAGTGCCCTGCGCCGATGGATCCGGCATGGACGAAGCCCTCATCGCGCGGGCCCTCCGGCCGAAGTGCATCGAAGACCGGCATCGCCAGCTTGATATCGGCGGCGTTTCCGCCGGCCATCAGGCCGTAGCCGTTCTTGAGCCCCCAGATGCCACCGGACACCCCACAATCGGCGAAGCGGATCCCCTTCGCGCCCAGCTGCTTGGCGTGAACAGCATCGTCGGTGTAGCGCGAGTTGCCGCCATCGATCACCAGGTCGTCCTTCTCGAGAACGCCTGCGAGGTCGGTGATGACTCCGTCGGTGATCGCCCCGGACGGCACCATGACCCACACCACCCGCGGGGTCGGAAGGGCCTTCACCATGTCCGCCAAGGTGGGCACATCCGTCACATCGGGATTCGGGTCGTATCCGGTGACCTCGACGCCCTTCTGGCGGAGCCGGTCCCGCATGTTGAAGCCCATCTTGCCGAGCCCCACGAGTCCGATGTGCATGGCCATTCGCGCCCGCCTTCCGTTCAGCGCAGCAGCAGGTTCGGCTGCAGGAGGTACTTGTAGTTATCGGCGCCGGGCTGCTCCTTCGACGACTGGCTGGTGATCAGCACAGGTCCCGGCTTGTTGGGATTCTCGGTCTTGGTGAACGAGATCCGTACGAACTCCGAGTGGACGGCGCCCAGGCCGTCGAGTAGGAACGACGGCTTCAACGACACGACGGTGTCGTCGCCGTGCAGGTGCGCCTCGATGGTCTCGGACGCCTGAGCCTGCTCGGAGCCGGCCGCCTCGAGCGTCAAACCATCGATGGAGAAGCTGAATCGCAACGCCGCCTCGCGCTCGAGAACCAGAGACACGCGGCGGGTCGCCTCGACGAGATCGGCTGTGTTCACGACCGCGTAGTTCTCGACCACCTCGGGAAACAGCCGCTTGACCGGGGGAAAGTTGCCCTTGATCAGCAGCGAGGTCACGGTCTTCTTGTCGGCGCTGAAGGCGATCAGCTCTCGATCGTCGCTGCGCACGATTGACACGGCGACGGTGCCGCTGTGCGCGAAGGTCTTGCCGATCTCGGACAGGGTGCGGGCCGGGATCAAGGCCGTCGTCCCATCGGCTGATGACGCCCCGGAATCCCAATCGATCTCGCGCACCGCAACCCGGTAGCGATCGGTAGCGACCAACGACAGGGTGTTGTCGCCGACCTCGAGCTGCACGCCGGTGATCACCGGAGTCACATCGTCGCGGGATGCCGCAACCGCCACCTGCGAGACCGCCTCCGCGAAGTCTTCGGCCGGCAGCACTCCCGTGCGATCGGCGACCTCCGGGAGGGTGGGGTACTCCTCGACCGGCATGCTCAGCAGGGTGAACCGAGCGGATCCGCAGCTGACCGCGATCTTGCCCTCGTCGGTCGAGAACTGCACGGGGGCAGCGGGCAGCCGGCTTGCGATGTCGGCAAGCAGGCGTCCCGAAACCAGAGCCGTGCCCGGCTCGTCGATCTCGGCGGCGATCTCGGTGCGGGACGAGACCTCGTAGTCGAACGACGACAGCACGAGCACTCCGTCAGCCGCCTGGAGAAGCACGCCGCTCAGGATCGGCTGGGTGGTCCGCTGCGGCAGAAGCTTGACGGCGAATGACACGGCCTCGCTGAACACGTCCCGATTGACTTGGAACTTCACGCGGACTCCTTGTCATTCGAATAATGCGGGGGCGTCAATACTGTCACCCCGATCCTGGCACAGGTAGCCCCGCTGTCCCGTCGAGGAGGACGCCGAAGGGAGGAGCCGTGGGGGTTGTGGCCGAGCTGAAATGGAGAGGGAGAGAGTTAACCTTCTTAACGCCTGTGGGATCTGTGGAGAAGGTGCCGTTTTCCCGTTTCAGACGCGGAACTACAGCCATGCAAGTTGTGGGCCTGACGTGGATGCGGCGTTCCGAACTGCGCGCGACGGTGAGTGGTGCCCGTCTCGAATCCACAATCGTCCGCCGTTTGTCAACAGACCATTCCCGACGCGATTGATGGTTATCCACAGGTTGTGCACACCTTGTGCAATCAACTATTCGGCACACTTTTGTCCAGGCCCCCGAACGGGGGTGAACAGATCAGTCGGTTAGGAGCAAGGCTCAGAGCTTGTTATAGCGCTGGTTCTGCTTGATCCGGCTGGTGAGCTCGGTGACCTGGTTGTAGATCGAGCGCCGCTCTTTCATCAACTCGCTGATCTTCTTGTTGGCATACATGACCGTGGTGTGGTCGCGGTTGCCGAACAACTGGCCGATCTTCGGCAGCGACAGGCTGGTCATCTCACGGCAGAGGTACATCGCGATCTGACGGGCTGTGGCGACGGCCTGCGATCGGCTGGACCCGTAGAGATCGTCCACCGAGAGTTTGAAGTAGTCGGCCGTGTGATTGATGATGTCGACCGGGGCGATGACGTTGTCGTCGTCGAGGGTGATGAGATCCTTCAGCACAGTCTGAACGAGCTGCAGATCCACCGGCGTGCGATTCAGGCTGGCGAATGCCGTGACTCGGATGAGCGTGCCCTCGAGTTCGCGGATGTTCGACGACACCTTGGTGGCCATGAACTCGAGGATGTCGTCGGGCACCTGGAGTTTCTCGCTCTGGGCCTTCTTGCGCAGGATCGCGATCCGGGTCTCGAGGTCGGGGGCCTGGACGTCGGTGACGAGCCCCCACTCGAAGCGCGACCGCATCCGATCCTCGAAGCCGTTCAGATGCTTCGGTGCGACGTCGCTGGTGATGACCACTTGCTTGTTGTGATCGTGCAGTGTGTTGAAGGTGTGGAAGAAGGCCTCCTGAGTCTCGACCGCGCGTTGCAGGAACTGGATGTCGTCGATGAGCAGGATGTCGATCTCGCGGTAGCGCGCCTGGAAAGCCGAGGCGCGGTTGTTGGCGATCGAGTTGATGAAGTCGTTGGTGAACTCCTCGGAGCTCACATAGCGGACCCGGATTCCGGGATAGAGCCGCTCGGCATAGTGACCGATCGCGTGCAGCAGATGCGTCTTGCCGAGGCCGGAGTCGCCGTAGATGAACAGCGGGTTGTACGCCTTGGCGGGGGCCTCCGCGACGGCGACTGCCGCGGCGTGCGCGAAGCGGTTGGAGCCGCCGATCACGAAGTTGTCGAAGTTGTACTTCGGGTTGAGCCGGGTGTCGGAGCGGCGAGCCTGATCGCCGGCGCCCGGGGCCGGACTGCTGGCCGAGGCCGGCGTCGGGGTCGGCTCGTGCGGTACCTCGTCGAGTGGGCCGGCTTCTGCCGAAGGACCGATGCCTGCGTGCTGGATCTCGGGGTTGACGACGATCGCGAAGTTCGTGATGCCGTGCTCACCGTCGATCGTGCTGAGTGCGTTGAGCAGGGGCACCCGGATGCGCTGGTCGAGCATCCCGCGCGTCAGCTCATTGGGCACCTCGAGGTAGAGGGTGCCGGCGAGCACGCCCTTGGGTTCGACGAGGTTCAAGAAGCCCTGCAATTGAGGAGTGACCCGATCGTCGCTGTGCAGGATTCCGAGCACGGAGTCCCAGAGTTCTCGGGTGGGATCCGGGGTGTCGGTCATGGTTTCTCTCGGCTCGGGGTGGCGGGTCGGTCGCGGATTCACCTTAGTTCTCGTGGGCGCGCCGTGACCAACGGATGACTGGATCGGTGTGGAGAATGGACGGTTGGGCTCCGTGGTTTGACCGGGGCCTCTTAACCGCCTATTTTTAATCAGTTGACGACTGCCTCATTCCTTTAGCTACGGGGCGGTCCCTGTTCTTCCCGGTGCACGGCATCGGGTTTTGGAGATACCACCATGACCAAGCGAACCTTCCAGCCGAATAACCGGCGCCGCGCCAAGGTGCACGGCTTCCGTCTTCGCATGCGCACCCGTGCCGGTCGTGCCATCCTCGGCGCCCGCCGCCGCAAGGGGCGCACCGAGCTCTCCGCGTAGTCCCCCGGTGCTCGCCAGGGCCAACCGGGTCGTACGCGCCGACGACTTCCGGATGGTGGTGCGCCGCGGCCGGCGTTCCGTGACGCCGAGCGCGATCTACTACCGGCTCGAGCGCGACTCCGGCGATCCGTTGCGGGTCGGGATCATCGTGGCGCGGTCGGTGGGGAACGCCGTCGATCGCAATCTGGTGCGCCGGCGCTACCGGGCGCTGGGGCGCGAATTCGTCGCGGCCGGCGCTCACGGCAACGATGTCGTGGTCCGGGCACTCCCCGGCGCCGCCCAGCGCAGCTGGGTTAGTCTCGCCGATGACATGCACACCGCCCTGGATGCGTCCCTTCTCGCCGAAGCCGTGAGGCCGTGATGCGCCGCGCGGGCTTGTTCCTGGTGCTGCTTCCGCGCAACATCTGCGTGGTGATCCTGCGCGCATACCGCGCCGTGATCTCACCGTTGTACGGCGACGTGTGCCGGTACTACCCGAGCTGCTCGGCGTACGCGCTCGGCGCGATCCAGCAGCACGGGGTGATCAAGGGCGTCGCCCTCGGAACCTGGCGCATCGCGCGCTGCCACCCCTGGGCGAAGGGCGGCGTGGATGATGTCCCCGAGCGCCGCGTCCCCCGCTACCAGCTCACCCACTTCGGTTTCGTCTTCCCGGCGAGCCACGGAAAGGCCTGACACGTGGACGGCATCATCAACTTCTTCGGCGTGGTCCTCACGCCGATCAAATGGGTCATCGAGGCGATCCTCGTCGGCTTCCACTGGGTCTTCCAGAACGTCTTCCACATGGATCCCGCGGCCGGCCTCACCTGGGTGCTTTCGATCGTGTGCCTGGTGCTCGTCGTGCGGGCCGCGCTGATCCCGATCTTCGTGCGGCAGATCAAGAGCCAGCGCAAGATGATGGAGGTCGCGCCGCAGCTCAAGAAGATCCAGGACAAGTACAAGGGCAAGAAGGACCAGTTCTCGCGCGAGGCGATGCAGCGCGAGACCATGGAGCTCTATCGGAAGGCGGGCACGAACCCGCTGTCGTCCTGCTTGCCCCTGTTGATCCAGATGCCGATCTTCTTCAGCCTGTTCTCGGTGCTCACCGAGGCTCGCCAGGGCAAGGCCGGCGTGGGGTTCCTCACCAAGGCGCTGTCGGATCAGTTCGGGCGTTCCTCGCTGTTCGACATCGCGCCGTTGAAGTACAGCATCCAGTCGGCACTGGCGGCCCACCCGGTGCAGGTCGTGGTGGTCATCATCGCCGCGGCGATGGTCGTCATCATGACGGCGTCGCAGTTCATCACGCAGCTGCAGCTGGCCTCGAAGAACCAGTCGCCCGAGATGAAGGCGAGCCCGATGTACCGCCAGCAGCGGGTGCTGCTGTACATCCTTCCGCTGGTCTTCGCGTTCTCGGGCTTCGCGTTCCCGATCGGCGTGATGTTCTACTGGCTGACCTCCAACATCTGGACGATGGTGCAGCAATTCCTGGTCATCCGGAACATGCCGACGCCGGGCAGCGAAGCGGCCCTGGCCCGCGAGGCGCGGCTGGCCAAGCGCAACCGCCGCAAGATGACGGATGACGCTGAGACCCTCGCGGGGGCGGCTGCGATCGAGGAGCCCCAGAAGCCGGTGACCACACAGCGGGCGCAACCGGTCGGCAAGAACCGCGCCAAGAAGACGGGAAGTGGCAAGAAGTGAGCGACGCGACCGACACCGAGACATCCGTCGAATCGGCTGCGGCCGCCGAGGAGGCGACGAGGCCGACCCTCGGAAGCGACGACGTGCTGAGCGAGCAGGACCTCGTCGACGAGGGCGACATCGCCGCGGACTACATCGAAGAGCTGCTCGACATCACCGACATCGATGGCGACATCGATATCGACGCACGGTCGGGCCGGGCTTACGTGTCGGTCACGGCGACCGAGGGTGCGAACCTTCGGTTGCTGTCGAAGCCCGACACTGTCGCGGCGTTGCAGGAGCTGGCGCGCTTGGCGGTCCAGAACAAGACCGGACGGTTCTCGCGGATGATCCTGGACATCGGCGGATCCCGCGACCAGCGCGCGGCGGAACTCGCCACCCTGGTCGACCGGGCGGTCGCCCGCCTCGAAGAGGGTGCCGCCTCGGCATCGCTGCCCCCGATGTCGAGCTACGAGCGCAAGATCGTGCACGACATCGTCGCCGAGCGCGGGTTCGCCTCCGAATCGGAGGGCGAAGGCCGCGATCGCCACACGGTGATCACCCGGGCGTAGTTTCACGTGAAACATTGCCGCGCCCTTCCGAAATTGTGATCGAGCCCGAGCCGCCGATTGCGGCATCCCTGTTCGGCGATCGGATCGAGCTCGCCCGCGACTTCACCCGTGAACTGGGTGAGCGTGGTGAAGAGCTTGGCCTGATCGGCCCACTCGAGCCAGCACGCCTGTGGTCGCGCCACGTTCTCAATTGCGTGCTTCCTGCCCCGCTGCTCCGACCCGGCCTGGTCGGGGACATCGGCAGCGGCGCCGGATTGCCCGGTCTGGTCCTCGCGATCGCCCGGCCGGATGTCGACTTCGTTCTCGTGGAGCCGATGGAGCGCCGGGTGGAATGGCTTCGCGCCGAGTCGCAGCGACTCGGCCTGAGCAATGTCCGCGTCGAACGGGCGCGCGCAGAGGACGCCCCCTTGGTCGAGCACCTCGATCAGGTGACGGCTCGGGCGGTGGCTTCGCTGTCGAAGCTGATCCCGCTCACGGCGCCACTCGTGCGCAGGGGCGGCGAGCTGCTGTTCATGAAGGGCGCGCGCGTCGACGACGAGGTCGCTGCCGCCGCGAAGCAGATCCGCGCCGCGCGACTGAGCCACCCGGAGGTCCTGGTGCTGGGGGTGGGGATCGTCCCCGAGGTGACCCGGGTCTTTCGGGCTACAGTGGACTGACCCGCGGCGGCACGCTGGAGTTCGGGGCGAAAGTCGTTTCTGGTCTTCGCAGCGACGCCAGGACCGCCCGCGTCCCGCTGCACGGATGACACATGTTTCACGTGAAACACACCAGCTGAGAGGCACCCGCTCGAGTGAGCACCGAGAACCGATACGACGAAACCCCGCTCGCCCGTGAGATCGCGGATCTGGCTCGCCGCCGCGTCGCGCTGGCCGAGCAGAGCCTGCCGCTCCCGGCACGCACCCGGGTGTTCACGGTCGCGAACCAGAAGGGCGGCGTCGGCAAGACGACGACCACCGTCAACCTGGCGGCGGCGCTTGCTCAATCCGGGGCCCGAGTGCTCGTGATCGACCTCGACCCGCAGGGCAACGCGTCGACCGCTTTGGGAGTCGAGCACCGATCTGAGACCCCCAGCGTCTACGACGTGATCATCAACGATGTCCCGATGCACGACGTGGTGCAGACCAGCCCAGAGTTCGAAGGTCTGTCGTGCGTGCCCGCGACGATCCACCTCGCCGGTGCCGAGATCGAGCTGGTCTCGTTGGTGGCCCGCGAGCAACGGCTGCGGGGGGCGCTGGATCGCTTCCTCGCGGAGTCGGAGGACGAGCATCCCTATCACTACGTCTTCATCGATTGCCCACCCTCGCTCGGCTTGCTGACCATCAACGCGTTCGTCGCGGCGCGCGAGGTGCTGATCCCGATCCAGTGCGAGTACTACGCGTTGGAGGGCCTCAGCCAGCTGCTGAACAACATCGGTTTGATCGAACGGCACCTCAATCCGAACCTGGCGGTGACGACGATCCTGCTGACCATGTTCGACTCGCGCACGAACCTCGCCAATCAGGTGGTGGAGGAAGTGCGCGAGCACTTCCCGAGCGAAACCCTGCAGAGCGTGATCCCGCGGTCCGTGCGGATCTCGGAGGCGCCGAGCTACGGCCAGAGCGTCATCACCTACGACGGCAACTCGCCGGGATCGCTCTCGTACCGAGAGGCAGCATCCGAGATCGCCCGCCGGGGCGAGCAGTGATGGCGGCCGCACCCAAGCGCACCGGCCTCGGCCGCGGCATCGGCGCGCTCATCCCGACCGCCGAAGACGGCGAGCGGCCGGTCGACGTGTTCTTCCCGTCGGGGTCCGGGGTAGGCGCGGCATCCATGGACGGGCTGGTGACGGTCCCGGGAGCCCGGCTTGCGAGCTTGTCGCCTGACGACATCGTCCCCAACCCGCAGCAGCCGCGCCGCGAGTTCCGCGAGCAGGAGCTGAACGAACTCGTCGTCTCGGTGCGCGAGTTCGGTGTGCTGCAGCCCATCGTCGTCCGTCCCCGCGCGGGAGCGCCGGCTGGTGAGCCTCAGTACGAGCTCATCATGGGCGAGCGCCGACTCCGCGCCAGCAAGATCGCCGGCCTCGACGCCATCCCCGCCGTGGTCAAGAACACCGCGGACGACGCGATGCTCCGGGACGCGCTGCTCGAGAACCTGCACCGCGCCGAGCTCAACCCGCTCGAGGAGGCATCGGCCTACCAGCAGTTGCTTGCCGACTTCGGGATCACGCAGGAGCAACTGGCCGAGCGGATCGGCCGGTCGCGTCCCCAGATCACGAACACGATCCGGCTGCTCCGTCTGCCCGAGGACATCCAGCGCCGGGTGGCCGCGGGCGTGCTGACGGCCGGACATGCGCGTGCGATCCTGTCGGTCGGCGACCCCGCGGCGATGGCTCGGCTCGCCGACAAGATCGTCAACGAAGACCTCTCGGTGCGCGCGGCGGAGGCCGCAGCCGGTCAGGCATCGCCGCCCAAGGCGAAAGCGCCGAAACCCACCGCCGGGCGCCGTCAGCACCACCTCGACGATGTGGCGGAGCGGCTCGGCGACAAGCTGAACACCCGCGTCCGGATCGCGCTGGGCACCTCGAAGGGAACCATCTCCATCGAGTTCGCCACGGTCGCCGACCTGAACCGGATCGTCGAAGAACTGGGCGTCGACCCGCGGGCCTAGTTGTCCCGGATCGCCGCTTCGGCCAGGGCGGAGTAGACCCAGCCGAGGTCGTGGCCCGCCGCCTCGAGCGCCTGCGGCACTAGGGAGGTCTCGGTCAGGCCCGGCAGCACGTTCGCCTCCAGGAACCACGGAGTCCCCGCGCCGTCGACGATCAGGTCGACCCGCGAGAGATGGCGCAGGCCGAGCGCGCGGTGCGCGGTGAGCGCGGCCTGCGCTGCGGCATCCGCCCAGTCGTCCGGGATCCGAGCCGGAACAAAGAAGCGGGTCTCGCCGGCGTTGTAGCGCGCCTCGAAGCTGTAGACGCCCGAGAGCGGCTCGATCTCGACAGCCGGGAGGGCGACCGGGCCGTCGCCGGTGTCGATGATGCCGACCGCGATCTCGGTGCCGGTGATCCGCTGCTCCACCAGGGCGACGTCGCCGTAGGTGTAGGCGTCGACCATCGCGCGCGGCAGGTTGGCCCGGTCGTCGACGATGGTCACGCCCTGGGCAGAGCCGCCCTGAGCCGGCTTGACCACGAGCGGGACCGGCAGTTCGTCGGCGATGGCCTCGAAGACCGCGTTGGCGCCGAGCTCGCGGAACGCATCCCGCGGCAGTGTGATCGAGCGCGGAGTGGAGACCCCGGCCCGGCCGACCACGATCTTGGCGACGGGCTTGTCCCAGGCGAGACGTGCCGCGTCGGACCGCGACCCGACGAAGGGGATGCCGAGGAACTCGAGCAGTCCGCGCAGCGCGCCATCCTCGCCCGATGCCCCGTGCAGGGCGGGCCAGATCACGTCGGGACGGTCTGCCCGGAGTCCGGCGAGGAGCCGCGCATCGGGATCGCGCAGCTCGACGGTCAGCCCGTGTTCGAGCAGGCTGTCGGCGACCCGCCGCCCGGAGCGCAGCGAGACGTCGCGCTCGTGCGAGATCCCGCCGGCGAGCACAACCACATGGCGGAGCGATTCGGCCATCGGGTCAGCCCACGTTCGGCGGCAGCACGCCTTCGTGCAGCTCGGGCTGCGCGGTGAGGGGGTCGGTCTGAGCGAACTCGTTCAGCAGGCTCAGCTCGCTGTTGATGACGATCGCCAGGCGGCGGATCCCCTCCCGGATGAAGTCGGGAGTCGGATAGCAGAACGACAGCCGCATCGCATTGCGACCGCCGCCATCCGTGTAGAACGCCGTGCCGGGCGTGTAGGCGACCAGCTCCTTCACGGCGCGCGGCAGCATCGCCTTCGAGTCCAGGTAGTCGGGCAGCGTCAGCCAGATGTAGAACCCGCCGGTCGGCACGGTCCAGCGCAGGGTGGGCAACTGCTCGTGAAGCGCTCCCAGCATGGCGTCGCGCCGCTCGCGGTACACGTCGCGGAAGGTCGCGATCTGCCCCTTCCAGTCGGCGGTCGACAAGTATTCCGACACGGTCATCTGCGAGAACGAACTCGGCGAGAGCACAGCCGCCTCGTTGGCCAAGATGAGTTTTTCTCTAATGGCGTGGGGGGCGACCGCCCATCCGACGCGAAGTCCGGGAGCCAGCGTCTTCGAGAACGTGCCCAGGTAGATAACGCCATCCTCGTCGACCGAGCGCATCGCCTGGGGCGGCGCCTGATCGAAGTAGAGCAGCCCGTACGGGTTGTCCTCGACCACCAGGATGTCGTTCTCGCGGGCGATCTCGAGCACCTCCATGCGGCGCTCCCAGGTCAGCGTGACGCCCATCGGATTCTGGAACGACGGGATCGTGTAGAGGAACTTGATCCTTCGCCCCTGCTCGCGAAGGCGGGCGATAGTCTCGCGCAGCGACTGCGGGATCAGGCCGAGCTGATCCATCTCGACGTGGGCGACCTCCGCCTGGAAGCTGCGGAACACCACGAGGGCCGTGACATAGCTCGGTCCCTCAGCGATGACCACGTCGCCCGGATCGAGGAACAGCTTGGACACCAATTCGAGCGCGTGCTGCGATCCGGTGGTCACGACCACGTCGTCGACGCCGGCGCGGATGCCCTCCAGGGCCATCACGTCGAGGATCTGCTCGCGCAAGCGCGGCGAGCCCTGCCCTGAGCCGTACTGGAGTGCGACCGCGCCATGATCGCGCACCGTGCGCTCGACGGCGTTCAGCAGCAAATCCTGCGGCAGGGCCGAGACGAACGGCATGCCGCCGGCGAGCGAGACCACCTCGGGGCGGCTGGCGACGGCGAACAGGGCTCGCACCTCAGAGACGGTGAGTCCCGCGGTGCGCTCGGCGTACTGCGAGTACCACGGGTCAAGGTTGTTGCCCTGTCTCGGGTCCGGGTGGGCCGTGTCCATGCGGTCCAGGGTATCGGCAGAACCACGAAGGCCCCTCCCCGCGAACGGGGAAGGGCCAGCTGTCCTGTGGTGGCCCGCTTCAGCGGGCCGGGCGCGCTACGCCAGGAACTCGGCCAGATCGGCCTCGAGGGCCGGCTTGGGCTTGGCGCCGATGACGGTCTTGACGACCTCACCGCCGCGGTACACCTTCATCGCGGGAATCGACGTGATCCCGTACTTCATGGCCGTCTCGGGGTTGTCGTCGACGTTCAACTTGACGATCGAGAGCTTGTCGGCGTGCTCGGCCGCGATGGCGTCGAGGATCGGGCTGACGGCGCGACACGGGCCGCACCATTCCGCCCAGAAGTCGACCATGATCGTCTTGTCCGAGTCGAGCACCTCGCTCTGGAACGTGGCGTCGGTCACATCCTTCGCAGTGGACATCTTTCCTTCTTTCGTAGGCCCGCTGACGAGAACAGCGCGGTGGTCCGCGCCATTCCCGCAGGGACGATCAGGCGGCGACGGCGGTCGCCTTGGCGAGCACGGCGGGCGCCAGCTCGGCCAGGTACTTCTCGGCATCGAGCGCCGCGACGACACCCGAGCCGGCCGCGGTCGCGGCTTGCTTGTAGGTCGGATCGACGACGTCGCCCGCGGCGAAGACGCCCGGCAGGCTGGTGCGCGAGCTGCGTCCCTCGACCGCGATGGTCCCCTCCGGGGTCAACTCCAGCTGGCCGTGCACCAGGTGGGTGCGCGGGTCCGCGCCGATGGCGACGAACATGCCGGTGACATCCAGGGTCGTCTCGTCGCCTGTGCTGGTGTCGAGCAGGCCGATCCCGGTGACCTTCTCGTCGCCGTACACGTGGGCGACCTCCTGGTTCCAGAGGAACTCGATCTTGGGATCGGCGAAAGCGCGATCCTGCAGTGCGGCCGACGCGCGCAGCTTGTCGCGGCGGTGCACCAGGTACACCTTGTCGGCGAAGCGCGTGAGGAAAGTGGCCTCTTCGAGCGCCGAGTCCCCGCCGCCGATCACGGCGACCTTCTTCTGCTTGAAGAACGCCCCATCGCAGGTGGCGCACCACGAGACGCCGTAGCCCGACAGGCGCGTCTCGTCGTCGAGGCCGAGCTTTCGGTAGGCCGAGCCGGTCGCATAGATGACGGTGAGAGCTTCGTGCACCTCGCCATTGCCGAGGGTCACGCGCTTGACCTCGCCGTCGAGCTCCAGCTTGACGACGTCGTCGTAGACGATCTGCGCACCGAAGCGCTCGGCCTGCTCCTGCATCTTGACCATGAGGTCGGGGCCCATGATGCCCTCCGGGAATCCCGGGAAATTCTCGACCTCGGTCGTCTTCATCAGCTCGCCGCCGAACTCGACGGAACTCGCGATCACGAGAGGGGCCAGATTGGCGCGCGCGGCGTAGATGGCCGCCGTGTACCCGGCGGGGCCAGACCCGACGATGATCACTTGACGCATGCCGCCAGCACTCCTTCAGATCGCCCGACCAATCGTTCAACCAAGTCTAGGCGCGCGGCATTCCCGGTCGGCGGCGAGCGATCAGGCCTCGTCGTCTTCGACCGGAGCGGCGCGCCGAGCCGCACGGCGCTTCACGATGTTCCGCGTGATCCCGCCTCCGAAGATCAACACCAGCAGCGCGATCACGATGGCGGTGCCGACGCTCTCCCAGCCGGGATGCAGATCCACGCTCACGTAGTCGGGCTGGCCGATGGCCACGCCTGCCGCCGAGGTCAGTGTGATCGTGGTGTCGACCTGGCCATTGGTGAGCGCCGCCACCGGGATCGCGGCCTTGTTCGACGAACCGGGCTCGACCGTGAGCGGAACGTTCTGCGCTCGGACCTGCAGCACCGAACTGGGTGAGTCGACGTTGACGTACACCGTGATCGGCACACTCAAGGCGTTGCTGACCGTGACCGGGATGTTGCTCGCACCCGCGCCCACGACCAGATCGCTGCCGGCCACGATCTGCACGGAACCGACCAGGGTGCGCGAATCGGCCAGGAAGGTCGTCACCTGTGCGGCCCAGTCGTCGGTCCCGCGCAGCCAGGACACCGCGAGCAGCGCGAGCAGCGCGAGACGCCGGGGTGCGGTCACCGCAGTGGGATCGGCGGCGACGGTGGCGAATTGGGACTCGGTCGTGATCGCCTGCACGGCTGACGCAACCTGGCTCGCTCGGGCGGCATCGCCCGGCTCGTTCACCACGGCAGCCTCGGGATGCGCTCCGGCCATGACCGAGGTCAAGCCGACCGGGACGACCGAGGACTGTTGGGCGAGGTCCTCGAACAGCGCGTGCAGATTCAGCGCGCCGAGGGGCCAGCGGCGGTCCAGCGTCGCCACGACGGTGCGGCCGGGTGACACGGCGGCCATCCCTCCGAGGGCCGAGTTGAGGCGATCGAGCGCATCGTGGGGCCCGGCGGGGTCGCTCGAATACACCGCGTCCCGCACCAGCGCGGTGACTCCGGCGTCGGCGACGATTCCGTGGATCCCGGTCAGGTCGACGTAGCCGGACGCGGTCGACGACACATTGCTCGAACTGAGCACGACGCTCTGGTAGCCGGCCTGTGCGAGGTCGCGCAGATCGTCACCGACCACGGTGTCATCCGCCGGCCACGCAATGTCCTTCAGGGTGTAGCTCCAGTTGAGCACCTCGGCCGCGTCGGTGGGCAACGCAGGCGGCGTGCCCGGGTTGGTGACGGGTGGCTCGGTGGAGGTCGCGGCAGAACTCGGGGTCGGGCTGGCACTGGCCGCAGGCCCGAAGTTTCGCGGATCGATGGCAAAACCGAAGCCGACCGGATCGCGCAGCTTCAGAGCGTCGGCCCGTGCCAGAGCGGCCAGATCGGCATCGGCGTAGGCGAGCGAGAACACCTGATTGCCCGACGCCTGAAGCCTCTCGAGCCAGCTCGTCGCCGACGCGGGCGCCGCGGAACCGAGCACGCGGATCGACGCGACGATCATCGGGTCGAGTCCGATCACCGCCGGGGTGTCGATCACCGCGTCGAGTTGGCGGGTGAGCACGCCGAGCGGGGCGGTGTACGCCGCCAGCGCGGTGGCGTCGATCAGACCTGCCGCGGTCGGACGCACCGTGAGCGGCACGAGCACGGCGAGCGACACCGGAGTGGGCGACGCGGTGGCCGCTGAGGGACGATCCGCCTCCGGTCGGCTCACCGCGGCTGCGCCGAGCGCGGATCCCGCGGTGAGCGCCACTGCGGTGAGACCCGCCCACGCGCCGAGCCCGATCCGCCTGAGGCGGTTCACAGGCGGCGGAGTCGCCGGCACGGCCGCGCGCCTGTGCTCCGCTCGGACGACATGCCCACGAGTTTAGACCGGCGCACCCGAGCGCCGGATGTGCGGGGCTGCACGCGGGGCGGTCTCGGCCGCTGTGTCATCCTGGGTTTCATGCAGAGCGTGGCGGATGCCCTCGAGCGGCTGAACCGTCTCGCAGCCACGCCCGAGTTGACCCGGCTCTCCGAACTGTTCGGTGCAGCGGGGCACGAACTCTCACTGGTCGGCGGCCCGGTGCGCGACGCATTCCTGGGACGGGAGGTCACCGACCTCGATCTGACCACCGACGCCACGCCCGACCAGACGCTCGCGATCGTGAATCCAGCGGCGGATGCGGTGTGGGAGATCGGCCGGGAGTTCGGCACCATCGGCGCCCGCTTCGGCAAGCACACGGTGGAGATCACCACGTACCGCCAGGACGCCTACGACGGTCAGACGCGCAAGCCCGACGTCGCGTTCGGCGACGACCTCGAGGCCGACCTGGTGCGGCGCGACTTCACGATCAACGCGATGGCCCTGCGCCTGCCCGACGCCGAGCATCCCCAGCCGCGGCTCGTCGATCCGACCGGGGGCGTCGACGACCTGCTCGCCCGGACCCTTCGCACGCCGAGCGCGCCCGAGGTGTCGTTCGGCGACGACCCGCTCAGGATCCTGCGAGCCGCCCGCTTCGCGGCCCAGCTCGGATTCGGGCTCGACCCCGCAGCCCTGGACGCCGCGCGCGGAATGGCGGATCGGCTCGCGATCGTCTCGGCCGAGCGCGTCGGAGCCGAGATCGCCAAGCTCATGCTCGCCCCGGATCCGGTCGCAGGCATCCGCGTGCTGGTGGACAGCGGCGCTGCCGAGCAGGTGATTCCCGAGATCCCGGCCCTGCGCCTCGAGATCGACGAGCACGCGCACCACAAGGATGTCTACGAGCACAGCCTGACCGCGCTCGTCCGGGCGATCCAGCTGGAGGCATCCCGGGGGCACGCCCCGAACCTCGTCCTGCGGCTGGCAGTGCTGCTGCACGACATCGGAAAGCCCGCGACCCGGGTCATCGAGCCCGGCGGGATCGTCACCTTCCATCACCATGATGTGCTCGGCGCCAAGCTGGCGGCGAAGCGACTGCGTGCCTTGCGGTTCGACAACGAGACGGTGAAGGCGGTGGCCGAACTGATCCGGCTGCACCTGCGCTTCTTCGGCTACGCGGGAGGCGCCTGGTCGGACTCGGCGGTCCGGCGCTATGTGCGCGACGCCGGTCCGCTGCTGGAGTGGCTGCACATCCTGTCGCGCTCCGACGTGACAACGCGCAACCGGCGCAAGGCCGACGAGCTCGACTTCGCATACGACGATCTCGAGGCCCGGATCGCGGCGCTGGCGGCCGAGGAGGAACTCGCCGCCATCCGCCCCGACCTCGATGGCGAGGACATCATGCGGATCCTGAACCTGACGCCAGGGCGCGAGGTCGGCGAGGCCTATCGGTTCCTGCTCGAGGAACGACTCGAAGACGGACCGCTCGGCGCCGACGAGGCGGAGCGGCGCCTGCTGGCGTGGTGGAGCGCTCGCGACGCAGGTTGAGGCCGCATCCGCGGGTGGCCTATACTCGACAGGTTGCCCGCGCTTCCGGCGTGAGCACCGTCACTACCCTCCTGCTGCAGAACACGTCTGCAGCCGTTCTAGACCAGAGGAGGTGGGTTTATGACGCACCAGTACGAAC
>Ga0070658_10001448_pt1 | contig 20245 bp, 18 predicted proteins | sample KBSC13metaG_FD_64664 | JGI IMG/M metagenome (GOLD analysis project Ga0070658, IMG submission 64664) | Corn rhizosphere microbial communities from Kellogg Biological Station, Michigan, USA - KBS C1-3 metaG | ecosystem: Host-associated > Plants > Roots > Rhizosphere > Soil ...
ATGACTTTTTGAACGATCTCTGCTGTGGGCCGCCCACGCCTAAACGCCGATACGGTTGAGCCGACTTTCGAGGTGGCTCGATACGGACGCTAACGTTCGCTTTCCACCCATTGCAGACATAAGTTCTTCTGTTACGCTCCCGTAACTGCTGGGGGCCGGCCACATGCACCTTCATCTGCCAAAGCCGCTCCATGGCTGGCGGGAGTTCGCTGGCGAGGTTGGCATCATCGTCCTTGGTGTGCTGATTGCACTCGCAGCCGATGCGCTGATCGAACGCACGAACTGGCTCCATAAGGTCAAACTCGCTGACGCCAACATGCGGGTAGAAATCGAACGAAATCGTACCAACGCCGCGCAGTATGCGATACTTCAACCGTGCGCTGACCGAATGCTCGACCGCATGACCGCAGACCTGATCAGCGGCAACACGGTCGATTTGAATAAGCTGCACGCAATCGGCGAGCCCTTCGTGACGGAGGCTTGGACGGCAACGGCTTGGGAGGCCGCTGTTGCGGGTCAGATTGGCGAGCATATGGATGCGCAGCGGTTCCTCAATTACGCTGAGGCATTCCGCCGTTCCGCGATGATGACGGACATCCAATTCCGACTGCGCGACAACTATGCCGCGGCAATGGTCGGTCGTTTTGGACTGAGGGAGCCCTCGGCCGTCCCCGCTGAGGTAACGGCAGCGGAGACCTTGCGTCGCGACATCGGCGTTGCACGCGAAATCACGCTTGATTTCATCAAGAACAGCGACGACCTCGAGATTGGACCGAACGCCGGTGGCGTCCAGAAGTATCAGAAGAAGGCGGCAGCATGTGTCGCCGCACTATCCAGTGCCTAATGTCAGCATTCCACCCAAGTTGCCGCAAGCCGAGTGTCTGCTTTCGACCCATTGCGGACATTCCTGCTGATGTTAGCCATGACAGTGAAAATCACCGGAGGTTCTCATCATGAAGATGCTTGCTGCGCTGCTGGCTCTGAGTTTGCTTCCATCATCGGTCGCCGCCTCCGGAACGGCTCCGCTGTCTCCGCTGCTCGGTTCCTGGGCCGTAGATGTTTCCCGCTTGCCAGTGCCGCCAGAAGCTCGGCCGAAAAGCGTCACCATGACCTTCAGCGAAAGGCTGGGCGGCAAGTGGGAGACGCAGGTCGAGATCATCGCCAAAGACGGCTCGACCAGACGGATGACGTCTGCGTATGCGCTCGACGGAACGGCGGCCCCTATAGATGGCGATCGGTTGGAGGCCGATACTGCCGCGGTGAAGATGCCTACGACTAATGTCCTGGTGCTCGCACTCGCGAAGGGCAGTTCTCCGGCGTCAACGAGGATCTACACGGTCGCTCCGGATGGCCGAGAAATGGTCGAAACGGCTGTCTACTTCGACGACAACGGCAAAGCCGTGATGCGGACCAACTATTTCAATCGATTGCGCTAGAGTCAGCATTCCACCCAAAGCAGACATTAGCTAGAGTTTCGAGCGATCGGCTGGTGCCCATTCCTCGGGCTCGACATCCTTCCGCAGAACGCGAAGCGCCAGCCCTGCGCCTGTACCCACCGCGATCGCGATCGTCAGGTTGCTGACGACCGTCAGGATCAACGTCATCAGGAACAGTGTTCGATCACCCGCGCGCAGCCTCATGCGCTCTGACCATCGGCTCGGCTCGCTCATCAGCCATGCGGTGACGATGAGCAGGCCAGCGAGAGCCGGCATCGCCAGATAACCGGCAAGTGAAGCGGCGACCAACATGATGACGAGGATCGTAATCGCGTGCATGATGCCCGCGACGGGAGTGCGTCCTCCGGCGCGCACATTCGTCGCAGTCCGCGCAATCGCTCCTGTTGCCGGAAGGCCGCCGAACAAAGGTGAGATGATGTTCGCTGCACCTTGAGCAATGAGCTCGGCGCCGGATCTATGGCTGCTTCCAATCATGCGGTCCGCAACAATCGCCGAAAGCAATGACTCAACGGCGGCCAGGAACGCGATGACGAAGGCCGACGGCAGGAGCTCGCTGATCCTGGCGACACTCAAATGAGGTACGGACGGAGGCGGCAGCCCCGAAGGAAGATCACCAAAGCGCGAGAATATCGTGTCTACGGGCAGATGAAGCCTTGCGACGGCCGCGGAAGCGATGGCGATGACCAGCAATGATCCGGGAAACCGCGGAATGAGGCGACGGAGCAGGGCTATACCAGCGATAGCGAGGAGGCCCACGACAAACGCCGTCACGTTCGTATGGCTGCGTGCTGTCCAGAGAGCCGGTAGCCCGTGCACCAGATCGGCGGGCACGTGTGCAGCGGAAAGGCCCAGCAGATCTTTCAGCTGGCTGACCGCGATGATGAGAGCGATACCGACCGTAAAGCCTTCGATCACCGGCTCCGGAACCAGCGCGATGAACCGGCCTGCCCTGACGAGCCCTGCTGCGACGAGAATGATCCCGGCCAGCAGCGTCGCAATCAGAAGCCCATCGTACCCGAACTGCGCAACCACACCGGCGACGACGACGATGAATGCGCCTGTGGGACCGCCAATCTGGACCCGGCTCCCACCGAGCAGAGAAATCAGGAAGCCGCCGATTATGGCGGTGATCAAACCCGCCTTTGGGGTGGCCCCGGATGCGATCGCAATAGCAATGCTGAGCGGCAGCGCTACGAGAGCGACGGTGATCCCGGCCAGTGCATCGCCAGCGAACAGGCGCCAGGAATAGCTTTCGAGGGTCGTAAGGAGCTTCGGTTTCATTGGGTCCGGCTGGGCGTCGAGGTTTCCACCTGCATAGTACTGCACTCTACAGGCGCGAGGAGACAGAGGGCCTGTCAGGTCGTTTCGATCGTCAGCGCCTCGGTATGTCCGAGGCCCTGGCTGTAATCGAGAACCGAAACATGACGGCATTCCGCGACCATGGTCGCAACCTCTTCCTTCTGCGGCGGAGCAAGATCCGTGAGATTCGGATGCCGCTCCGCAAGCAGCTGCCAGGCGTGACTTCTTTCCCGGGTATCGATCACTTCCCTGGCATTGCACCCGGCGTAGACTGCCTTGATTTCGCGCAGCTGTCCCGGCTCCTGACCGACGGACACCGAGACCCGGTTGTCATGCGAGATGTTCGCGAACTTCTGGCTGTTCCGGTAAATCAGAAAATACAGCCGCCAGCCTTCGTTCGCGTACCCGACGATGGTGGACTGCGGCCATCCATCGGGCCTTATCGTTGCGATGCTCATGATCCTGTTGTCGTTGAGGATCTGGAGCGCAGGCTGTTCCATGGAAACTTCCCCTGTGCGCGCAAAAAGCGGGTCAACTCTAAGGGGAAACGCGATCGCCGTCATCGCATGGCGTGTCACTAGGTAGGAATGCGTATGGTTTGCTGTGGAGCAGCGGACCAAACCGGACAACCTGATGAGAGGAGGCTGCAAGATGACCCGGAACGATGGCTTTAGACCGTTCCCCGGCAAGGAAGACGGCTCCGTCAAATCGCAAACTCTGTCCCTCAAACAGGAACTGAATCATCCCGTCCCGATGGACGAATTTGACCGGGAGCGTATGGGGCTCGCCGCCAAGGAGTAAGCGCGCAGCGCTGCTGGATCTCAAAGAGATGGGCTGATGAAGGACAAGGCGATCGATATCCTCAGCGGCAATCGTCTTATGGCGATTGCGACATTGCGTCCGGACAACTGGCCCCAGGCAACGATGGTCAGCTACGCGAACGAGGATATTCTCATCTATTTCATCGTCTCACGGCAGAGCCAGAAGTTCGCGAACATCGAACGCGATGATCGCGTTTCGATCGTGATCGGCCACGACTTTCATGACCCCGCGACGATCCGCTCTGTTTCGATTGCCGCGCGGGCATCGGAGGTACGGGATCCAAAGCAGAGGGAGAACGCCGTCAGGCTGCTCCTCGACCGGCATCCCGGCCTCCGCAGGCTCGAGCGGCCGGCACCTGGTCACTCGGCAGTGATGCGCGCCAACCCGGAAATTATCACCATCCTCGATTATTCGAAGGGCTTCGGTCACGCAGACCTGCTGACCGTGGGCCCCGGCGGTCTTACGCAAATGACCGCAGCACGCGACGACGACTGGGGCTTCGGGACCGAGCTCAAGCCCGTGACCTGACGCGCATCATTTGCTGGAGACCGGCCGCATCAGACCGAATGTTGCCGAGCGGATCTCGTTTGGTGAGGTTGCGAGCGCCCACCGGCGGCTCGAAGCTGGCGGTCTTGCGGCAAGCTTGTGCTCTGTCCCTGATCCAGCGCACGTTTGGTTCATTGGAAAGGGGGCGGCCGCAGCCGCCCCTTTTGCTGTTCAGGCCGCACGCTTCCACTGCGGCTGCAGTTCGTGGTGGGGAGGGCAGTCCGCCACGCGACCCTGCGGAAGTCCGGCGAGCTCGTTCGCGAAGCCGTGGTTGACGTCCCGGTGATGGGCTTCGTCGGCCCTGACGACCAGGACGACGTCGCGTAGCCTTGCGTCCTCAGGGAGACCCCAATAGCGCTTTGCGAGCTCTGGCGCCGGCACGTTCTCTGAACGGCCTTCGTCGATCTCCGCGAGATAATGGGTATAGCTGATGACCGCCTCTTCTTCGAAGTAGCCGACGACGCGGTGCGCGGTTCTCGAACTGATGAGATAGAGCGCGAAGAAGAAGCAGTAGAACACCCACTGCGCCCCGATGATCACCGCGCGCTCGAAGAACGTGGGCTTGCTGATCTCGATGAAGGTCATGAGGTGCATGCGCTCATTTTCGGCCTCATCCATGAGCGTGCGTATCCAGCCCTTGTCATCGCAGATGCGACGCAGGCAGTGGAGGTGATTGATGGTCGCTCCGACCATTCCCGGTACCGCCGCGACGGTCTCGAGGACGACGGCGCGGTGGCCGTAACGCTCGGCAAAGAAGGTATCGGCACACCAGCGCAGCGCCTTGGTGAAGCCGAAGGCGACGCGGTCGGAAAGGCCTTTCGGCTCATGATGGACCGAAAGGTCGATGAAGGGTGCATTCATGTCCTGAAGAACTCCTGTCACTCGCAAACGACCGGTTGGCCGTTGTGTGGGGGCGTCTAGTCTTGGGCGGAGTGCCCAGAAATCAGGGAATTTACGTAACGGGCATTTCGGGCTGGCGAGCTGCGATCCTACCCGCTGCGATCGTCGCATGCTTTCAATCCGTCTGAGAAAAAAGAAGGCCTCCGGGAGAGGGAGCGGGAAGGGGATCCGTCTCTCCAGGAGGCCGTGACTTTGTTTTCGCTCGACGGCGAGCTGCATTCTATAAGTATTGATACGTACGGGCGTTCGGGCGGACGATCCGCGATCAGGCCTGAGTGTCACCCTCGCCGCTCACATCCCTGATTGCCCGGTTGATGGCTTCCAGCGAACGCTTTCGTCCCTCGGCTTCGACCCTGCTTCGATATCGCTCCAGCCGCCGTGCGAGATCCGCGGACGTATCGTCTGGGCGATTATTGTCTTTCTCGGGCAAAATTTTTCTCATCGGCCGGAATTTATCGATGCACCTGCAAACATTGGATAAGTATGATTGCTTAGTGCGGCTGGTGCCTAAAGCTGCCTTTGGGCTCCCGCATTGCTATGTCGAATTTCATGGACCAGCCGACCTCCGAACCTCGCGCTGAGGCCGAAGCCCATCTTCGGTCGATTCTCGCAACGGTGCCGGATGCGATGGTCGTCATCGACGAAAAGGGCGCCATTCTTTCGTTCAGCGCCGCTGCAGAGCGGATGTTCGGTTATGCCGAGGACGATGTAGTCAGCCAGAACGTGAAAATTCTGATGCCGTCTCCCGATCGCGAGCGGCACGACCAGTATCTGCTCAACTATCTTACGACCGGCAAACGCAAGATCATCGGCGTGGGACGTGTCACGACCGCTCTCCACCGCGACGGGAACACCTTCCCCATCGAGCTTTCTGTCGGAGAAGCATGGCTCGGCGAACGCAGGATCTTCACGGGGTTCATTCGCGACCTCACCGAGCGCCAGCAGACACTGCTCCGCCTGCAGGATCTGCAGTCCGAGCTGGCTCATGTCGGCCGCGTCAGTGAAATGGGGACGCTCGCGTCGTCGCTGGCACATGAGCTCAACCAGCCGCTGACGGCGGTCGCGAGCTATTGCGAGAGCGCGCGCGACCTCCTCGACAACGATCCTGACCGCAACGCCCTGGACATGGTAAGGGAAGCGCTCGACGAAGCAGCCCAGCAAGCCATTCGTGCCGGTCAGATCGTTCGCCGTCTCCGCGACTTCATGAGCACGGGCGAGACCGAGCAGCACATCGAGAGCCTGCAGCGCCTCATCAATGAAGCCAATGCGCTCGCGCTGGTCGGCTCACGTGAACATGGCATCGACGTGCAGCTGAAGCTCGATCCTGCGGCAGACAGGGTGCTGGTCGATCGCATTCAGATCCAGCAGGTGCTCGTCAATCTTATCCGCAACGCCATCGACGCCATGATGGACACCAGTACCCGGTGCCTTGCATTGCGGACCGCGCCCGATGGTCAAGGCTTTGTCGAAGTGACGATCGAGGACACCGGTTCGGGAATCAGCGAGGCGATCGCCGCACAGCTCTTCCAGCCTTTCATCACGTCAAAACAGAACGGAATGGGGATCGGCCTTTCGATCTGCCGGACGATCATCGAAGCGCACGGCGGGCGCATCTGGTTCGAACCCGGCGCCACGGGAGGTACTGCGTTCCATTTCACGGTCCCGAGCGGAGAAGCGAAGAAATGAGCGGTCAGGAAACGCGTTTGGTCCATCTTGTCGATGACGACGAAGCGATCCGGCGCTCAGTCGGATTCGCCCTCAAGACTTCGGGCTTCCAGGTACGCACATACGAGAACGGCGCCGAAATCCTCCAAGACGCGCCGGAGCTTGAAACCGGCTGCATCCTTCTCGACATCCGTATGCCAGGCATGGACGGTCTGGAGGTGCAGGAAGCGCTTAGATCCAAAGGCGTCACCTTGCCCATCGTCATCATGACCGGACACGGCGACGTCAGTCTCGCCGTTCGTGCCATGAAGGCCGGAGCCACCGATTTCATCGAGAAGCCGTTCGAAAAGGCGTTGCTGCTTTCAGCGATCGAACACGCCATGGGTCGTCTCAAGGAATCGGCGGCAGCTCTCAACGACGCCCGTGAAGCCCAGACCCGGCTCAAGCTTCTGACCGCCCGCGAGCGCGATGTGTTGGACGGGTTGGCAAAGGGCCTTCCCAACAAATCGATCGCCTACGATCTCGGGATCAGTCCGCGCACCGTTGAAATCCACCGCGCCAATCTCATGGCTAAACTTGAGGTAAAGAGCCTGTCCGAGGCGCTTCGCATCGCCTTTGCAGCTGAAGGCAATCACTAAAGCTACGTAACATTACGAATACAGCCGTGAGTTCCCGGCCGCCATCCAGTGTGCATCAAGGCCACGTGATGGAGTCGGTGGAATGAGTCGTCGTCAAACCCGAGAACAGCTTCTTGTCCGCGACGAGATTGTAGCTGCGCCGGCGAAACGCGCCTGCGAAGACCAGACCTTCGAGCTTCCGACCGCAATCTACATCGCAATGGCAACCATGCTCGCCGGCTTCATCGCGGTGCTGAGCCTGTCTTTCCGCGGCGGCCACATGGCCGTGGTTTATGGCGTGATCTTTGCTTTCATCGTCGCCTTCTTTGCGGTTCCCGCACTTTTTCCGGGGCAGGCCTCCGAAGAAAGTCGGACGAAAGCGCTGAGCCTCTTCGATTTCGGCCATCGCGGAATTGCCACGGCAACCGGCCGCGCGAGTGCGCGCGAAGCAACCATCCTCGTCTTGCTGCTTCCATTCCTCATTCTCTGCTTCGGAATTTCTGTCGCAACGATCGCGTCCCTGACCCGATAACTTCCTGATATTGGAGGCGGACAATGAGCGGACTGCATACAGGATGGGATAACCGGACGGCCGAGCAGTGGCTCGACGATGCCGGTCGCTTCGAAAGAATGGCCGAGCGGTTCAACCGTCATCCACACCTGAACGCGAGCTTCTCGGCACTGGCGCGAGACGCAAGAACGCGCGCCGTCAAGGGTCCGGCGTCAGCCCGTCAATCTTTGCAGGACTATGACTGGAGCCGCATCCGCCGCCTCGAGGCGAAGGCATGGACAACCGATGATCTCGACTATTTTCGAATGAGGGCCGCAAGCGAGCGGGTTGCTGTCGAACACGCGCGCGACATGCGTGTCCGGCGGGTGCATCTCGAAATGGCAGAGCGGTACGGCGCACTGATCCGCATCGGTGAACGCGGCCCGGGAGCAAGGCCGCGTCATGTTTCATAGGAGAGGATAAAGGTCGGCTCCTGCCGATCAAAAGCGCTCATCAACAGAATTCCCCTCTTGCAGCTGCCTCGCATGATCTTGCCTGATCCAGGTGACGTGCGTTAGCCACAGCTGTGGGAAGTGGGGTGACTCAACCGGGGTACCGTACATGCAGGATAGGGACTTGGTTCAACCGTCGATCGATCCCATCAGCAACATTCTCAAATGGATATTGTTGGTCGTCGCGATCATCTGTTTCGCCCTTCTCGGCTGGGCAACGGTCCTTACCTACGAAAAGGTACCACCGCATCCGCAGGCCTTCACCGATCGCAGCGGAACCGTGATCATGACGGCCGACGACATCGCGGCTGGCAAAGGCGGCTTCCAGAAAGCCGATCTCATGGATTACGGCAGCATCTACGGCATGGGATCCTATTTCGGCGAGGATTACACCGCGTCGACACTGGTCCGCCTTGGCGTGCTCACGAAGCAAAGCCTCGCCGGTTCCGGCAGCACACCGCCCAATACTACCGCGCCCGGCAACAAATCGCTCGCGACTACGGGCCCTGCCGGAACGCCGCCCATTGCCACGACGCCCGAAGCGGCCTCATCAGCCGAAGCACTGTCGGACGCTGCCATCACCGCGACGATGCAGAAGCAGCTCCAGGGAATCGACCTTACCGAGCCGACGGTCGTACTGCCGGATGCCCTCGCTGAGGCTGTCCGCCAGTTGCAGGGCGAGCTCTCGACCAAGCTCAACACCAGCAATCTGTCGGCTGGCTGGGTCCCCGCGAAGAGTCTCGATCCGGCACTCCGCGCACAGACGGCGGATTTCATCATCTATTCGGCGATCACCACCGTCGCCCGGCGGCCGGGACACCCCAATACGTCGTGGACAGAAAACTGGCCTTACGAGCCTTCCGTTGGCAACACGCCGACGACCAACACCTTCCAGTGGACCTGGATCAGCTTTTGCTTCACCTTCTTCGCGATGGGGTTCGTACTCTGGCTCTACCGGGCCTATCTCGAGCACCCCGATGATGCGCCGCGGGAGACTGGCCTCGCGACCTATCGCGCTCTGACCCCGAGCCAGGTCAAAACGGGCAAGTATTTCGTGGTCGTGGCGCTCGTGTTCCTGGCTTCCCAGGGAGCAGGAGCCATCATGGCCCACTCCTATTACGACCGGGCCACCTTCTACGGTGTCCAGCTCAACTATATCTTGCCGTTCAACTTCCTGAGGAGCTTCCACATCCAGGCGCCGATCATCTGGATCGGGCTTGGCTGGATTGCGAGCGGTTTGTTCATCGCACCCGCCATCGCCGGCGGCCGCGAGGCCAAAGGACAGGGTTTCCTCGTCGACCTCCTATTCTGGGTATCGCTGTTCGTCGTCGCTGCAGCGCTCACCGGCAACTATCTCGGAATCCAGGGCGTGATCGACAAAGGCTGGTTTTGGTTCGGCAACCAGGGCCTTTCCTACATCCAACTCGGACGCTTCTGGCAGATGCTCTTCTTCGTCGCGCTGTTGAGCTGGAGCGGTCTCATGTTCCGCGCCCTCTGGCCGACGCGCGACACGCTCGTGGAAGCGACACGCCAGTTCTGGAGTGGCAGGATTCGGTTGGAGCATCTGATCTGGGCAGCGACGATCAACGTCGCGGTCCTCTACGTGTTCGGCATGATCCCGCTGACGGGAATCGAGAAGAGCTTCACCCTCACCGACTTCTGGCGCTGGTGGGTCGTCCATCTGTGGGTCGAGCAATCGTTCGAGTTCTTCGCGGTGGCCATGAGCGCATATCTGCTAATGTCGCTCGGGCTCGTGTCGCGCAAGCTGGCGGAGCGCTCGGTCTATCTCGAGCTCATCCTGATCTTCATGGGCGGCGTGCTCGGCACAGGCCACCACCTCTATTGGGCCGGTGGACCGAGCATGTGGGTGCCCTTGGGCTCAATGTTCTCGTTCATCGAGGTGCTCCCGCTCGTCCTCCTCATTCTCGAGGCGATCACCCAGCACCGGCTGATCAAGGGCGCAGGCGCCGCCTTCGATTACGGCCTTGCTTACCTCTACATCCTGGGCTCGGCGTTCTGGAACTTCGTCGGAGCAGGTGTCTTCGGCGGCGGCACGCTGAATGCGCCGCTGGTCAATTACTACGAACACGGCACCTTCCTGACGCTCAATCACGCGCACACGTCGCTCTTCGGTGCGTTCGGGCTTCTCGCGCTCGGCCTCATCTATTTCTGTCTGCGTTATCGGGCTGGGCCCGACGCCGAGTGGAACGAAACGCCCGGGCGCATCGCCTTCTGGTGTTACAATGTAGGCTTGGTGATGTGGATCTTCCTCCACTTCTTCCCGATCGGCTGGCCGCAGCTCAATGCGGTCTACGAGCACGGCCTCGCCTGGGCGCGCAGTCAGGCCTTCTACGATCAGACGCGCTTCTGGCAGTGGATGCGCATGCCTGGCGACATCGTCTTCTCGGCCGGCGCGCTGCTCATGGGCTGGGACTTCCTCGCGAAGCTGGGGCGCCCACGCGGGCAGCAGTCGGAACCGCCCGGTCGGACGGCTGCTGTTCCAGCGGAGTGACATTCTGAGGTGACAGAATCTACACGACCGAATGTCACGCGGGGCGAGCAAATGCTCGCCCTGCGCAAGAGGAGAATGGCCGCCGCACACCCGTTCCTCCGCGGCGGGTTCCGGCCCTTCTTCTTCGGCGCTGCTACCTGGGCGGTGATTGCCATTTCGCTGTGGCTTTTCGTGTTCGCCGGCAGGATCACTCTGCCGACCCGCTTCGACGCAGTCGCCTGGCACCGCCATGAGATGCTGTTCGGGTTCGTCGGCGCAGCGGTCGCGGGCTTCCTGCTCACCGCGATCCCCAACTGGACGGGCAGGCTTCCGATCGCGGGCAAACCTCTGCTCTCGCTGTTCGGCATGTGGGCTGTCGCGCGGGTCGCAGTGCTCCTTTCCTCGCTGATCGGCTTCTGGGCCGCCGCAATCCTCGACGTCGGCCTATTCGTTTCATTGGCCACGCTTGCCGCCCGGGAGGTGATCGCGAGCGGAAACCGCAACATTCCGATTGTCGGACTCGTGTTCTTGTTTGGTGTCACCGATGCGGCAGACTACGCCGGATCGGCAGGCTTCATTTCAGAAGACCTTGGCTGGCGTGCTGCAGTCGCGCTCATAATCATCATGATTTCGATGATCGGCGGTCGCATCATTCCGTCGTTCACCAGGAACTGGATGGTGAAGCGCGGTGTGTCGCAGGGGCTTCCGACCCAGCCTCAGGCACTTGATCTGCTCGTGATTGCGTCGACCGCAATCTCGCTTTTGTTCTGGCTGATCTTTCCTGACAATTGGCTCACCGGCGCCATCCTTCTGCTTGCGGCAGCGGCGCAGGGGCTGCGCCTGTCGCGTTGGCGTGGGCTTCGGACGGGCAGCGATCCTTTAGTTCTCGTGCTCCATCTTGGTTACGTGTGGGTACCGATCGGCCTTCTTCTGCTCGGGCTGTCGATCGCTGGAGTGAACATTCCGCAAAGTGCGGGAGTGCACGCGCTCACGGCGGGCGGAATGACCACCATGATCCTTGCCGTGATGACCCGCGCCAGCCTCGGTCACACTGCCCGCGAGCTTAAGGCAGCGCCGCTCACAGTGGCCGCATATGTGTTTGTTACCCTTGGCGCACTGCTGCGGGTCGCAGCGTCACTCGGTCTAGGTCCCTACGGAATCATGCTCGGCATCGCCGGGACAGTCTGGGCGCTGGCGCTGATCCTGTTCCTTGTCGTCTATCGTCCGATCCTCTGGTCACCACGCATCGGCGAACAATAAGCTCCTTGGGCGCCCACTTCCCGTTGAATTTCCGGACGATTCCGACGGCTTGAACATGGAAGGATGATAGTTCGGCGGACACCCTCTCCGCCACTTCATGAAGTCTTAGAACCACCCAAAGCGCCGGGCGAAACCGAGGCCCAAGGTAATTGCCAGCACCAAGTTGCTGGCGCCGAGGCCGGCCAGCGCCCAGACGCTGCGTTTGCGCGCATAGAGGCCCGTGACGATCATCTTCAGGGTCATATTGGCGACGATCGTCCCGGCGATGACCAGCGCCGCCAGTTCGCGATCGATCGCGTGGGCCGGGAGTCCCGAGAGGGTGACGATGGCGGCATCGACGTCGAAGGTGCCGGTGATGAACAAGGATCCGGCCGTCCCCGACTGGCCGAAATGCTGCTGCGCCCAGCGCGTCGCGAGCGCACCTGCTGCGACGATGGCGACGAAGCCGAGCGCCGGCAGGATCTCGATCGGATTATGGAGCCTCTGACCCTTGCATCCAGAGGCTGTGGGCGATCGAAACCAGCCGATCGCCGCCACGATCAACCCCGCCACGGCCGCCGGGGCCGTCACCGCCACGAAGGGAAGCAGCGTCGAGGGCGACAATATGCCGACGAGCAGCATGACGCGCAGGTACATGACCGCGGTGGCGATCAGGATCCCGGCGGTAAGCGGGCCTTGCTCGCCGGTGCCGAGCCGCTGCGCGAACGACGCGGTGACCGCGGTTGACGAATAAGCGCCGCCGATGAGCGCGGTCGCAAGCACTCCCCGTCGTTCGCCAACGGTCCGGTTCGCGATATAGCCGAGGAAGGAAAAGCCGGTCAGGGCGACAACGACCAGCCAGAGCTGGAACGGGTTCCAGGCGGCCATCGGTCCGATGTGCCGGTTGGGCAGGAACGGAAGGACCGCGGCTGCGATCACCGCATAGCGGGCGAAAGCCTGGACGTCGGTCGTATTGAGCCTGTCGACGAACCGATGGGACTGAGTGCGCGTCGCAAGGGCCAGGGTCACGACGGCGGCTCCGGCGACGGCGAGCGCGGGCTGGCCGGCGCCCGCGAGGAGGCCGAGGGCGACGGCGATGAGCGCCGCGACGATTCCGGTCGCATCTCTGCGCTCCTTGTCGCGGGCATAGCCGACGACCATCGCCGCGCCGAGGCAAGTCCCGACTCCGGCGGCGAGGAGGGGATGGACGACCTGGCCGAGAATTCCGGCAATCGCGCCGCCCGTGCCGAGCAAGGTGAAGGTGCGCACGCCAGCCACGCGCGCACCGGATTTCTCGCGGCGGAAGCGCCATCCGCGCTCGATCCCAATCATGAGGCCGCAGGCAATGCCGGCGCCGAGCTCAAGGCTCAGCGACATCATATCCGGCATGGGAACTTGTCCGCCGATGTGCTGCCTCAGGCCGACCGGGTGGAGGCTAGCGGAGCCGGAGCTTCGTCGCGTTGAATGCCGTGCCGCTTCTTGGCTTCGGCAATGAGCCTCTGGAAGCGCGGATCGTCGCGAAGGATGTCCAGATCGGTGTCCGTGTCGGCGACCTTTACCTGCATCGCGCCCGATAGCGGCAATGTGCTTTGCAGCATCTTTATCGCACCATCCTTGTCGCCGAGATGCCCGGCGAGCACGCAGGCGAAGTTATAGCGCATGTTCAGGTTCTCGGGATCGATCAGGAGAGCGCGATCGATCCACTCGCGGGTCCGCTCCTCGTCGCCAAGCAATGCGTAGCCTCCGGCGAGGATGCCGAGCGCAGCGCCATTGCTGGGATCCTGACGGATCGCCTTTTCGGCTTCCGACACCATCCTACCGGCCGCATCGCGCAGCTTGTCCAGCTCGCCGCTCGCACGATAGCAGGACGAAAGCAGCGCCCAAGCGTGGAAATCGGTTTCCATGACCTCCGCCGCCTTTTCATAATGGCGGGTTGCGGTCTCTAGCTCACGGCGGAGCAGATAGAAGCGTCCCGCTTCCTTGTTCACTTCCCATGAGTCCGGCCCAAGGCGGATCGCCGCCTCCATTTCTGCCGCCGCCTTGTCGAACTGTTGCTTCTCCTGAAGGCGCTTCACCATCGGCAGGTGCGCTTCTGCGATCGTCTCGTCGATCGCCAAGGCGGCATGCGCAGCGGCAAAGCCGTCATCGATATCGCGTCCATAGCCGAAGCGCAGACTCGACTGCGCAATGGCGAGGAGCGCCCAGGCTTGGGCGTAATAAGGGTCGATCTCGACCGCTCGCCCACAGATGCGCATGACGCGTTCCTCGCGCCGCGGGTCGCCGTGGTTTCCCGTGACCCAATATTGGCGTGCGAGGAGGTAGAGATTGTAGGCTTCGGCATTGTTGGTGCCGCGTTGCTCAATCGCCTTCTTTTCCTCTGGCAACAGCTTGAGCTTCAGCGCCTCTACGATGGCCTTCGAAATCTCGTCCTGGATCGCGAAAATGTCCTCGAGATCGCGATCGAAGCGGTCCGCCCAGACATGATCGCCGGTCTCGCCGTCGATCAGCTGCGCGGTAATCCTGACTCTGCCACCGGCTTTCCGCACGCTTCCTTCGAGAACGTGGCTGACGCCGAGCTTGCGCGCCACTTCGCACACGTTGACCGATTGGCCCTTGAAGGTGAAAGCGGTGTTCCGAGCGCAGACTCCGAGCGAGGAGATCTTCGACAGGTCCGTCGTGATGTCCTCGCTGATCCCGTCGCTGAAATATTCCTGCTCGCTATCGCCGCTCATGTTCTGGAAGGGTAGGACGCAGATTGAGCGTACCTGCCGGCTTCCGCGCGGCTTGGTCTGCTTTTCCTCGTCATCCGTGCCGACCAGCGCGCGAAGGCTACCCTTGAGTTTTCGCCATCCGGCATTGTCCGCATTACCGTCCCACCCGCTGAGGTCCGCGGACTGGATCTGGTTGAAGGGCAAGGGCGGAAGCGTTCCGTCGAGAACTGCCTGGACCAGCCTGCCCGACATTCTTGCGGTGTCGGCTTCGGCGCGAACCCATTGCGACTTGGCCGCCTCGGCAGACCAAAGAACAATTACCGCCGCGGCCGAGTTCAGCCGTTCCTGAATGACATCGACATAGGCGCGATGGGCCGGCAGCTCGTCGTCCCGCCAGACGCGAAAGCCGTCGCCGCGAAGCACGTCCGCAACGCGCTCGGCAATGGCTCCGTCGGAATGTGCATAAGAGACGAAAACGTCCGTCATCCGGGTGCTGCCCCTCAACCCATTCCGGCTTGAATATCAGGACTCTGGGGCAGAGTCTTGGGGTTACTCCGCCGTTGTCGGGTCGATCGTCGTCCGTACCTGCGAAATCTTGTTGGCGGGGAAACCCCCGCGCGTGGCATGCTCCCGGATCATTTCCTCGTTGGGCGCGCGGTAGATGCAATAGATCTTGTTGTCGGTCACGTAGCTGTGGACCCATTGGATCTGCGGCCCGAGATCGCGCAGCACGTCGCACGAGGTCTGCGATGCCGCCTTGAGGTCGGAGGAGTCGAGCTTGCCCACGCCGGGCATTTCGCGTTCGATCACATATTCCGGCATGTCACACCTCCAACTTCGCGACCTAGCCCAGCCGCTTCATGGCTGAACGTCAGTCGTTACCCAAGCGTTGCCTGAGCTCTGAAAGCTCCCAATAGTCGTTCCGGCTGAACGGAAGCAGCGCATTGAAGGCGGCGAAGGTGCTCTTGCCGAGCGCCTGCTTCAATCCCGCAAGCTCGGCAAAAGCCGCGCGCACCTCGGTGGCATCGAACTCCGCGTCGCCCGCCGCTTCCTCCATCATCGTTTCTTCCGCTTCCGCTATCAGCCATGCCTGAAGTTCCCAGTAGCGCCGGAACCTCGTGCTCGCCTGCGGACCAACGCGGCCAGCAAGCGCGGCGATCTTGCGGCCGGCCGGGCCTTCGGGCCAATCGCCCTTCCGAAGCGCAGCGACCTGGGCCTTGTGTTCGGCGCATTCGGCTACGAGCCATCGCTCCGCCTCCGCCTGGCCGAAATGGAAGATCGCGATGAGCGCGATCGGGGCGAATACCGCCGCGCCCATCATCGCGATCAGCGGCCGGTCCGGGAACTGGTTGAAAATGGAGTGTATCAGGACCGCAACCAGATAGCCGGGAGCGAACCACCACAAGTGGAACTCGTATTCCGAAGCAGCTTCGCGAGTTTCGCGCTCGGCCAGTTCGTGCGCAATCGCGGCGAGGATCGCGAGCGTCGTCCCATGCATCACGGCGGTGCCGAGGCCGCGGACCAGCCAGGTTCCCGCGCCGTAGAAGGGGAAGATGGTGAGATAGAGGACGTTTTCGATGACCGAAAAACCGGCGCCGATCGCGAAGCCGGAAATGACGGCGTCCAGCTTGTAGCCGATGCGATTGAAGCGGAAGAGGGCGATCATGACGATCGCCTTCAGCGCTTCCTCGATCCACGGCGCGACGTAGCGGCTGTAATTGTTGAAGCCGATCGGCAGCGTGTCGATGAAGCGGCCACTGATCGGATAAGCAACCAGCGCCGCGCCGCCGCCGAGGAACAGCAGGAGCATGATCTCGCCGAGGTTCATCAGCTTGAACGCATCGAGCCAGACGAAGATCGCGAGAAGCACGAGCACAGGGACGAGTGCGAGACCCCAGTGTGCGGACTCAGCCAGCCAGGTTGCCATCAGAGGATCTTAAGCGAAGCGAGCCATTCCGTCTTGCGATAATGGCCGTCCTGCCATCCGCCTGCGGCGCCGACGGAAAATACCATCGGCAGGCGCAGTGCGACGGTGAAGTTCAGATCCAGCTGCGCCCCGAGATCGTAATAATGATGTCCGCTTCCGTCCGGGGCCTGCGTTGCCATCGCACCGGCGAAAACCGCGGGGCGGACGTAGCTGAGGAAGAAGGCCGGCGTTCCGACCTCGGCGAAGCGGATCGGCGGAATGTTCCATTCGCCGGTCAGCTTGGCAAAGCGCCGCGCCTCGATCTCGTCGATTTCGAAACCCGGGAAGCTTTCCATCTCGCGGTACCGCTTCTCCGGCCGGTTATCGACATAGTTGTTGCGAAATGAGCCGAAGTAGAAGGCTGCTAGTGGGTGAAGCGGCTTGCCCCAGCCAAGACCGCCGCTCGCGTAGACCCAGACCGAGCTGTTCGGCATCGCAAGCGGAATGCCGTAGTCCACGCCGCCGTAGATCTTGGGGAAGAGAAGCGATTCGTCGGGAGAGAAATCGAGGTCGCCGAGAACTCGCCACTGGAAGCCCTTTTCATGGTCGACGCCGCCGAGAGCCTTTCGGGTATTCGTATATTTCGCTCCCGCCTCCAGCGAGACGATATTTTTGGGGCTGGGAATGTTCTGCGCGTTCGGCAAATTCTCAAGGCCGAAATAAGTGGCGAGCGAGCCGAAGAGGTCGAGCTGCCGAGGGGGGTCGTAGATCTGCGTCTTATCGTAGGCGAGGATGAGCGCATCGCCTTTGCGGCTCCGCAGCACCGGACCGAAAATGTCGTAAAAGTCGGCGAGGTTGTGCCACGCCTGAACGTCCCAGTTGAGCGACTTCAGCTGGACCTTCGCGTGAACCGCTTCCTTGGTCTTCAGATTGCCGAAAGGGGTGACGCTGAAGCTCGCATTGAGCTGCGTGAACTGCATCGGGTCTTCGAAGTGGAAGTAGTAGCCGCCTGAGATTTTCTGCTTGTAGCCCTCGATGATGGGATACATCGCCGCGAGCTTCATGCGTCGCGACGGCAAATATTTGCCCTCGGCGGTGATCATCTGGTCAAGCGGGATCTTGGCCGGTGACCCGACGCCCCAGCTCTTCAGCTCCGGATGCTCGTTGACGACTCTCGTGCCGAAGAACTCAACCGTGCCGAGATCTTGCTGAACTTGCGGCGAGAAACGGACCGGCTGCAGGCCCTTGCCGCTGAATTCATAGGCGATGAGCGATCCATCGCCTTGTGGAATAGGCCGGAAGAAGCCCGTCGAGGTATTGCTGACCGCATCATATTTCCCGCTAGCGATATCGAAGCGGAACACGTTTGAGGCACCGGTATAGTAAGCGGTGCCGTACATCGTCTTGCCGTCGGGCGCGAAGACGAACCCCTCGGGAACAGACGGCGGCAGCGCCAGTCGTGCGACCTCGACCGGGTCGCCGTCATTCTGCATGCTATCGATGCGCCACACCCGGACGGTTTGGGTGCCGTTGATCTCACCGAACGAAGCGGAAACGAGCGATCCGTCCGGCGAGATGTCGAGGTCGAACGGCGTCTGCCCATATTTGAACGTGTGGATCTGGTTGAAGCTGGTGTAGGGCGGCGGCAAGCGGACGATCGTGGCGAAGCCGTTCTGGTGGCGAATGCCCCACAGGGATTTGTCCGCTGGATCCAGCACCATGTCGCCGATGCGGGCATCGCGGAGAAGCATGCGCTTCTTGCCGGTGTCGACATTGACTTCCAGCAGATCGCGGAAGGCGTAATTGTCCTCGGTGTAATAGGCTTTCCGTGCGTCCGGATCGAAGGCGACGCTGGTCACCTTGTAGAGCATCATGCCCTTCAGCTCTTGCAGCTTGTGGAGCTTGCCGGTGGCAAGGTCCATCCGGCCGATGAAGCCGATCGTCCCGGGATAGCGGAATGCCGCAATGAGGCTGTTGGTCTTCGGGTCGACAAAACCGCGAGACATCGAGCCAAGCCCAGTGGGGCTGAGCGGCGTCGTCTCGGTCAGGGGATATTGCGAGAGCTTGGCGAGGTTCGCCTTCTGGAAGTCTCGTTCGTACGCGATCCAGTCGTTCCAGACGTCGTCGAGCTTGCGCCCGAACACATGCTTGAATTGCGCGGCATAGAACGCCTTGCTGCCCTCGCGCCGGCGCAACCATTCAACCGCTTTCTCCGGCCCGTATTTCAGCGCGAGATAGGAAAAGAAGCGGGTGCCGTAGAGATAGTCGTTGACCCCGACCTGGAAATCGACGGCGGTGCCTTCCGATTCCAATCCGAGGGGCGAAAAGAACTTTTCGTTGTCGCGGACCTTCGCTCGAAAGACCATTTCGTCATAGCCGCCCTGGGCGCGCCCCAAGCCGCCTGACATCCAGGTCTCGAAGAAGACGGCGCTGCCCTCGAGATACCATCGGGGCACGTTGTTCCGCGGCGTTGCCAGATAATTGTAGAGGATCGACTCCGGGTGCTCCTGGATCGGCATCGGCTTGCCGTGAAGAAAGTTGCGCCATCCAGCGTCGTTGCGGTTCCACACGTCCATCGTGGCAACGTGCGCAACTTCGTGATTGATGATGGTGAAAAAGCGCTCGCCAGGAGTGAACGTCTCCATCGAAATCGAGAGCGGCGCGACGTCGAGAATCAGCGCGTTGTTGGGAGTCGATCGCGCTCCGGCATTTCCATAGTCGCTGAAGTCCTTCAGCAGGATTGTCGTCGGCTCCCACGGCTTCCAGTCGAACTTCTTTTCGTGGAATTGCAGCGCATTTTCGAACGCTCGTCCGATGTAGGGTGTCAGATAGGTCTGGACCGGATCGAAGTAGAGGAGCGAGAGATCGCGCGTTTCGAGCGTCGAAAGATTGAGGCCGGACGCATCGGGCGGAACATGTTCCGGCTCCTTCGGCGCGGGTTCCTTCTGCGACGGCTCTTCAGACTGCGGAGAGCCCGCCGGCGGCAGCGGCTCCTGGACAGTTGCTGGGCTTGGAGTTGGGGGAGGTGGGGGCGGCTCGGGTGCCGCCTGAGCGAAAGCACCCGAACTCGTCCCAAGAAGAAGCGCAGCAACCGCGGCTGGCAGTTTACTGCGCTTCCCCCTCATTTACCCCCCGTCGCCTAAAGGCGGCTGCGTCAGTTGTTCATCGCCTGCGCAACGGCCCCGTTTTGCAGCGCGACTGCGAACGCCGGGTTGCTGGCCAGGATCTGGAAATTGGGATTCGATCCTAGCTGAGCGAAAGCGTTCGCGTTGTTTGCAAGGAGGGACAGGGCCTTCGCGTTGCTTGCCAGCTGCGCAAAGGCCTGCGGGTTGGCCGACATTGCCGCGAAGGCCTGCGGGTTGGCATTCATCGCCGCCATGGCCTGGGCGTTCAGGTTGGACTGACTCGCCAGTGAAGCCATTGACGCGGCAGCGTTGAACGACTGTGCCGCTGCCGCCGCGTTGGAAAATGCCTTGGCATTTTGCGACAGGTTGGCGAACGCCTGCGGAGCTGCCGCCATCGCAGCCGACGCCTGCGCCGCTGCCGAAATGGCCGCTGCGTTGCCGCTCAGCGCCTGGAACGCCTTGGCG
>Ga0070658_10001451_pt1 | contig 20221 bp, 18 predicted proteins | sample KBSC13metaG_FD_64664 | JGI IMG/M metagenome (GOLD analysis project Ga0070658, IMG submission 64664) | Corn rhizosphere microbial communities from Kellogg Biological Station, Michigan, USA - KBS C1-3 metaG | ecosystem: Host-associated > Plants > Roots > Rhizosphere > Soil ...
GACGCGGACGTCACGCTGCAGATCCACGGGGCCCTCTGGCCGAGGCTCGAGCGCGACGAGAAGCTCAGGCGCATCTATTCCGGGATCGAGATCCCGGTCTCGGGCGTGCTGCTCACGATGGAGCGCAACGGCGTGCTCATCGACGTGCAGCAGCTGTCCAGGCAGACGCACGAGCTCTCGCAGAAGATGATGGAGCTGGAACGCCGCGCGCACGAGCTTGCCGGCGGGCCGTTCAACCTCGGCTCCCCCAAGCAGCTCTGCGACGTGCTCTTCAATCGCCTGCAGTTGAAGACGATCAAGAAGACGCCCACGGGCGCGCCCTCGGTCGACGAGGAAGTGCTCGAGAAGCTGGCCGAGGACCATCCGATCTGCGCGGCGCTGCTCGAGCATCGCAGCATCGCCAAGCTCAAGGGCACGTATACGGAGAAGCTGCCGCGCATGGTGCATGCGAAGACGGGCCGCGTGCATACCAACTATGCGCAGGCTGTCGCGGTGACGGGCCGCTTGTCCTCCACCGACCCAAACCTGCAGAACATTCCGGTGCGCACGGCCGAAGGCCGCCGCATCCGCGAGGCGTTCGTGGCACCTCCCGGCTCGAAGATCATGTCGGCGGACTATTCGCAGATCGAGCTGCGCATCATGGCGCACCTCTCGGCCGACGCGAGCCTCGTGAGCGCCTTCGCGAAAGGCGAGGACGTGCACCGCCATACCGCCTCCGAAGTCTTCGACGCGAAGCCCGACGAGGTCACGAGCGAGCAGCGGCGCTACGCCAAGGTGATCAACTTCGGCCTCATCTACGGGATGAGCGCCTTTGGCCTCGCGCAGAACCTGGGCATCGAGCGCAGCGCGGCGCAAAGCTATATGGAAAAGTATTTCGCGCGTTATCCCGGTGTGGCGCGATACATGGAGCGCACGCGGCTGGAAGCGCGCGAGCGCGGCTATGTCGAGACGGTGTTCGGCCGCCGCCTGTGGCTCCCCGACATCGCGTCGAAGAACATGCAACGCCGCCAGGGCGCGGAGCGACAGGCCATCAACGCGCCGATGCAGGGAACCGCCGCGGACCTGATCAAGATGGCGATGATCGCGGTGCAGGACTGGCTGGAGCGCGAGAAGCTCGCGACCAAGCTCGTGATGCAGGTCCACGACGAGCTGGTCTTCGAGGTCCCTGAGCGCGAGCTCGAGGTCGTGAAGCCGAACGTCGAACAGCTCATGAGCAACGTGGCGAAGCTGGACGTGCCCCTGCTGGTCGAAGCGGGCGTCGGCGCGAACTGGGAAGAAGCGCACTAGCGCTCCGCGGCGCCTTTCATTTGCAACAGTTGCTTGTGCCGTGCTGCATGGCTTCCCGGCGGAGGCAGGGACAGAATTCCCTGCGGGAGGAGTCACCATGCAAGCTTTCTTCATGCCGGGCCTGGCCCTCATCGTGTTCATCGGCCCCGTGGGCCGCGTATTCCTGGCCGCCGGGCTCTTCGGAGGCGCGCTGCTCTGCGCGCCGCGTTGGGGCGTGGGCGCGCTCAGCATGTCGCTGTACCTCTTCGGCGTCTACATCCTCGGCGCCATGGTCATGTGGGGACAGATCGGCATCGCGCGCATCAGCAAGACCATGGAGCGCATCGCTTCCGGCGACTTGAGCACGCGTACCGCGTCGCAGTTCCAGCGGTCGGGTGGGCGTGACGCCACACGCCTTTGGCGCTCGATCGACGTGATGGGCGAGAGCCTCTCGGCCATCGTGCGGCAGGTGAACGACAGCGGCGAGGCGATCCGGCGCGGCGCCGTCGAGATCGCCCGCGGATATTCGGACCTCTCCGAGCGCACGGAGCGCCAGGCATCGACGCTCGAGGAGACGGCGAGCGCCACCGAGCAGCTCACGGCGACCGTTCGCCGCAATGCCGAAGGATGCACGCGTGCGAACGCGCTGGCGCAACAAGCGCGCGAGGTCGCCATGGAGGCCGCGGAGTGCATGCGGCGCATGACGGGAACCATGGGGCGCATCGAAGGGGGCTCGAAGCGCGTGTCCGACATCACGGCGCTCATCGAGAACATCGCGTTCCAGACGAACATCCTCGCGCTCAACGCGGCGGTGGAAGCGGCCAACGCGGGCGAGCATGGGCGCGGCTTCGCGGTGGTCGCCGCCGAAGTGCGCGGCCTCGCACAGCGCTGCTCGCAGGCCGCGAAGGAGATCCGCGGCGTGATCGGCGAGAGTGCGGGCGCCGTCGACGAGGGTGGCCGGCTCGCGGCCGAGGTGGCGACGACGATGGACCGCGCCGTGCAGGGCGTGGCCGAGGTCTCGGAGGTCATCGCGGAGATCGCCCGCGCCTCAGGGGAGCAGAGCGCGGGCATCGAGGGCATCGGCAAGGCGATCGAGCAGCTCGACGGCGTCACGCAGCAGAACGCCGCGCTGGTGGGCGAGACCGGTGCCGCCGCGCGGTCCTTCGAGGATCAGGCGCGGCGCCTGGTGGACGCCGTGAGCGTGTTCAAGCTCGACCAGGCGGAGGCGCGCGACCACGCGGTGTCCCTGGTGCAGCGCGGGATCGAGCATGTCCATGCCCGTGGCGTGGATCAGGCCATGCAGGATTTCGAGGACCTTGGCGGCGCCTTCGTGCACGGCGACTATTACCTTTGGGTGTGCGACATGAAGGGTGTCGTACGCTCGCACGCCATGCGCCCGAAATCGCGCGGGGAGAATTTCGCCGAGCTGCGCGACGCCCGCGGCAAGGCCTTCATCCGTGACGCGTTGCGGGTTGCCGCCGACCGCGGGCGGGGATGGGTCGACTACGAGTGGACGCATCCCAGCACGAAGAAAGTCGAGCCGAAAAGCACTTACTTCGAGCGGCTGGGCGACCTGGTGCTGCTCTGCGGCGTGTATCGCGACATGTCCGCTCCGAAGGCCTCGTCCCCACGTCCCGCCGCGCTCGCGCTCGCACGCTGACCGGGGGCGCGCCCCGGTATCATTGCAGGCCCATGACCCCGGGCACGAGCACCAGCTTCCACGACCATTTCTCGGACGGTTCGCGCGCCTATGCCGCCGCGCGTCCGACTTATCCCGACGCGCTGTATCGCTTCATCGCGTCGGCGGCACCTTCCACGGCGCGCGCGTGGGATTGCGCGACCGGCAACGGGCAGGCGGCTCGCGGGCTCGCGAAATATTTCGAAAGCATCGAAGCCACGGACGCGAGCGCCGCGCAGGTCGCCGCGGCCGGCGCGCACGCCCATGTGCATTACTCGGTCGCCCCGGCGGAGGCGACGCCGTTTCGCGACGCAAGCTTCGACGCGGTGTGCGTGGCCCAGGCGCTGCATTGGTTCGACCAGGAGGCGTTTCATCGCGAAGTGCGCCGCGTGTTGAAGCCGCGTGGCGTCTTCGCCGCGTGGGGCTACGACGGCATGCGGGTGCTGGGCGAGTTCGACGACGTGTTCAAACGTGTCGTGCTCGAGCCGATCGCGCATCTGTGGCCGCCGCAGAATCAGCTCCTGTGGCGTGGATTCGCGGACCTTCCGTTCCCCTACGAGCGCATCGTCGCTCCGCAATTCGCGATCGAGCTTCGCTGGACTTTCGCGCAGCTCATGGACTACCTCGCGACGTGGACCGCGGTGAAGCGCCACATCGCGCAAGGGCATCCGGCGTTTCTCGCCGAGGTATCGGATGCCCTCGTGCCGAGCTGGCGCAGCGAAGGCGCGCGCCGCATCGTGATGCCGCTGCACTTCCTCTGTGGACGGCGTCTTGACGAATGACGTCGGTGAGGCTGCGCGGCGGCTCGCCTCGGGCGATCTCGTCGCCCTGCCGACCGAAACCGTCTATGGCCTGGGTGCGGATGCGACCAACGAGAAAGCCGTCGGCAAGATCTTCGACTTGAAAGGCCGTCCCGCCGACCATCCGCTGATCGTGCATTTCGCGGATCCCGATGCGATTTCGAAGTGGGCCTCGAGCGTGCCGCAGGAGGCGCGCCTCCTCGCCGCGCATTTCTGGCCGGGTCCGCTCACGATGATCCTGCCGAAGTCCGCGCGCGTGCCGAAGATCGTGACGGGCGGGCAGGAGACGGTCGGATTGCGCTGCCCGTCGCATCCGGTCGCGCGCGAATTGCTCGCGGAGTTCGCGAAGATCGGCAGCGGACTCGTCGCCGCGCCCTCGGCCAACAAGTTCGGCCATGTGAGCCCGACCACGGCAGCGCACGTGCGTGAAGAATTCGGTGAAGGCCTGTTCGTCCTCGACGGCGGCGCCTGCGAGGTCGGCCTGGAATCCACCATCGTCGACCTTTCGCGCGGCCGGCCCGTCCTGCTGCGGCCCGGAGCGGTCACCCGCGAGGACATCGTGCACGTTCTGGGCATGGAGCCCGGCGAGCGCGACGCCGCCGCACCGCGCGCATCGGGCACGCTGGCCGCCCATTACGCGCCGCGTACGGCGCTCGTGATCGTGCAGGCCGCCGCATTGGACGCCGAGCTCGACCGGCCCCATGAGGTCGCCGTCCTCGCGCTGCGTGAGCCGCCGGTCTCGGCGCGCGCGACGACGTGGATCACCGCACCGTTCGATGCCGGCCGGTACGCGCACGACCTCTATGCGAACCTGCGCAGGCTCGACGCCGCGGGAGCCGTGCGCATCGTGGTCGAGGCGCCTCCGGCCACGCCGCCCTGGGAAGCGGTCAACGACCGGCTTGCGCGTGCGGCCGCGGGCGCCGGGGACCCGCTCGACGACGAACCGTGATTTCGCGGATGATTCGCAGGCCGCAGCTGTTCACGAACGACAACACAGGATTGGAGAGCCGCATGAAACGCCTTCTACTCGCACTCGTCTGCCTCGCGGCGATCGGCGGCTGCGCGCCCATGATGACCCAGAGCCCGGGACAAGGACTGAGCCCCGTCAACGCCGTCTCCGAGGGCGAGGACAAGCACCTCATGCTCTTCGGCCACGACGTCGTGAGTTACTTCACCGATCGCAAGCACCAGCTCGGCTCTCCCGCGATCAAGAGCGTCTACAAGGACGTGACCTTCCGTTTCGCGAGCGCCGAGCACAAACGCATGTTCGACGCCTCGCCCGAGAAGTACATCCCGCAGTTCGGCGGCTATTGCACCAACGGCATCGTCTACGGCATCCCGTGGGGCGGCGACGCGGACACCTGGGAGATGTTCGACGGCAAGCTGTACATCTTCGGCGGCAAGGGCTCGCACGACGCGTTCATGCTCGACGTCCCCCGCAACATGGCGCTTGCGAACAAATACTGGAACGAGGAAGTGAACGGCTCGAACGCATTCTGGCAGCGCACCAAGCGGCTCATCTTCCGCGTGCCGCACTACAAGAGCGGTGAGGAGCTCGCGAAGGAAGTGGCCGCGGCGAAGAAGAGCTGAGCCACGCTCGTCACGGACCCGTCCGCGGCGCGGGTCCTTTCCTCGAAGCGCACATCGCCAGCCGCGGAGACCGCCACCACGGTCGAGGCGCGCGTTCCGTAGTCGCTGCCGGTGATCAGGGCCGAAGCGAGCCGGCGCTCCCACGCGAGACCCACCCCCGTGTTCGGCAGCGCCGCGTCCGCCGCGCCCTGTGAATCCGAGAGCGCCTCGAAGAGCGGCGGCACCGGATCCGGTTGCTTCAACGCGGCCTCCATCGCCATGCGCGCTCGCACCACCTTGGGCCAGGGCTCGTCGAGCAGGTGGTTCGACAATCCATGCACGCCGGGCGCGATCGGCCGCGCGAGCGCCTCGCGGCTGCCGTAATACCAGAGCGACGCGCCGTCGCCCAGGATCAGGTTGAATCCGTTGTAGTCCCCCGCGCGATGCATGAGATGCGCGAGCCAGGTGCCCGGATCCGCCCTGCCGAGAAGGAATTCGGTGACGAGGCCCCCACGCGATCGCGCCGTCTCCCGCCGGTCGGAAGGATCGCGAAAATTCGTGACGGCAGCGAAGCGGCCCGATCGCGTGATGCCCATCCAGGTGCCTCCGGCCTTGAGGTCACGCCCGGCGAGGATCTCGGGGTGGTCCTCCCACCACTGCGCCGGCGCGGCGGCACGGTCACGCCACTCGTCGCGGTTGGCGGCGACGACGAGGGGAAGGTCCGCCCGGACTTTCCAGGCGAGGGTGATGAGGCACATCAGCCCTGCGTGGGAATGCGCTTGAGCAGGTCCGCGTAGCGCTGGCGGTCGAATGGCGTCGACTCGGCGAGCATGCGATTCATCTCGTCGCGCAGCGCCGCGGCGATGAGAAGCAGCGCCTCGTTCTTCGCTCGTCCCGAGGCGGTGAGTCGCTCGTACGTGGTGCGCGTCTCGGGCGGATCGCCCTTCTCGATCTGCGTCATGACCGTGTCGAGAAACGCGTCGCGGACGGTCTTGGTGCTATCCATGCGGTGGCTCCTTGCGGCCCCAATTCATACACCCGCTTGCCGACTCGCGTCTATGGCGTTTTCCGCGGCTCTCATTTCATGTGCGCCGGCAGCCATGTGACCAACCCGGGGAATGCATAGATGATCCCCACGGCCGCCACCATGAGGAGGAACAGCGGAAACGCGGCGCGCCCGATCCAGTAGATGTCCTTGCGCGTCATGCCCTGGAGCACGAAGAGGTTGAAGCCCACCGGCGGGGTGACTTGCGCCATCTCGACCACGAGCACGATGAAGATGCCGAACCAGACGAGGTCGATGTTGGCGCGCTGGATCGTGGGCAGGATCACGCCCATGGTGAGGACCACCATCGAGATGCCGTCCAGGAAGCACCCCAGCACGACGTAGAACACCATCAGCCAGAAGAGCAGCCAGGCCTGCGAGAGTCCCAGGCCGCCGATGAATTCGGCGAGCCGTCGCGGCAGGCCGATGTATCCCATCGAGAGGGTGAGGAACGCGGCGCCCGCGAGGATGAACGCGATCATGCAGTAGAGCCGCGTCGCACCCATGAGGCTTTGCATGAAGACGCGCGCGCTCATCGCGCCTTGCAAGGCGGAGATCACCAGCGCGCCGACCACGCCGAGGGCCGCCGCTTCCGTCGCGGTCGCGATGCCGACGTAGATCGATCCCAGCACCAGCGCGATGAGGCCCACCACGGGAATCAGGTGCCGCGACGCATACACCTTGTCGCGGAACGTCATCACGGTGTCCGGCGCCGGAATCTTCCCGGGATTGAGGAGCGCCCATACGATCGTGTAGCCCATGAAGAGGCCCGCGAGCAACAGGCCCGGGATGATGCCCGCGATGAAGAGCCGCGTGATCGACACTTCCGCCGACACGCCGTAGACGATCATGATGATCGACGGCGGGATGAGCAATCCCAGCGTGCCGGCGCCGGCGAGCGTGCCGATGGTCATGCGCTCCGGATAGCCGCGCTTCTGCAGCTCGGGCAGCGTCATCTTGCCGATCGTGGCGCACGTGGCCGCGCTGGAGCCGGACACCGCCGCGAAGATGGTGCAGCCGATGATGTTCGTGTGCAGCAGCCGCCCCGGCAGGCGCGAGAGCCACGGCGCCAGGCCTTTGAACATGTCTTCCGAAAGCCGCGTGCGAAAGAGGATCTCGCCCATCCACACGAAGAGCGGCAGCGCGGTGAGCGTCCACGACGAGAGAGAGCCCCAGATGGTCACCGCCATCGCGTCGCCGGCGGCGCGATCGGTGAAGAGCTGCATGCCGATCCACGCCACACCGGAGAGCGCCAGGCCGATCCACAGTCCGCTCCCCAGCAGGACGAACAGCATCACGATGAGCAGCGTGCTGATCAGGGCGTCCATGGCTATTCGATCGCCTTCAGCCCGTCGCCAGCCTCACGCAACCCGCGGCCCCGCACGACCTGGACGAGGTCGTCCACCATCGCGACGAAGAGCACCACGGCGCCGACGGCCATCGCGATCTGCGGGATCCACAGCGGTGTCGCGTCGTTGCCCTGCGAGACGTCGTTGAACTCGCGCGACTGGAGCACGAGGTGCACGCTGTACCACGCGAGCGCGCCGCAGAAGAAGCTGCCCGCGAGATGGCACCAGATTTCCAGCGGACGCTTGAGCCGCCCTTCGAAGCGCTCGAGGAAGAGGGTCACGCGGATGTGCTCGCCACGCTTGAGCGTATGCGCGAGTGCCAGGAAGCTCGCCGCGGCCATGCAGTAACCCGCATACGCGTCGGAGCCGCGCAGGTTGAAATCCGCGAGGCGGCCCACGACGCTCGCCAGGACCATCGCGAGCGTACCCACCATGAAAAACGCCGCGAGGTATCCCGCGGCGTCGTACAACGTGTCGAGCGCCTTGCGCACGCTATTTGCGATACGCGTCGAGAATCGCCTTGCCGTCCGGGCCGGCGGTCTTGAGCCACTCCTCGCGCAGGGTGTCGCCGATCTTCACGAAGTCCTTCTGCAACTGCGCGGGCGGCGGCGCCACCGTCATGCCGTTCTTCGCGAGCTGGTCCTGGTACCACTTGTTCTTTTCTTCCGAGATCTTCCAGCCGCGTGCTTCCGCTTCCTGCGCGCACTTGAGCAGGGCCTGCTGCGTCGGCTTGTCGAGCGCATCGAACGCCTTCCTGTTCACGAAGACGATGTTCTTGGGCAGCCAGAGCTGCGTGTCGTAGTAGTACTTCACGACTTCCCACGCCTTCGTGTCGTAGCCGGTGGAACCCGACGTGATGTTCGCGTTGACGGCTCCCGTGGCGAACGCCTGCGCGAGCTCGGCCGCCTGGATCGTGACGGGTTGTGCGCCCGCCAGCTCCGCGATACGCGAGATGTAAGGGTTGTAGGCCCGCAGCTTGAGGCCCTTCATGTCGGCGATCGAATTGAGGGGCTTGCTCGAGTAGATGCCCTGCGGCGGCCACGGCACGCTGTAGAGCACCATCATTCCCTGCTTGGCGAAACGATCCTCGACCGCCTTGCGCGAGGCGTGCCAGAGCTTGTTCGCGTCCGCATAGCTGGTGGCGAGGAACGGCACCGAGTCGATGCCGAAGATCGGATCCTCGTTCGAATAGCCCGAGATGAGGATCTCGCCGATCTGCGCCTGGCCGCCCTGCACCGCGCGCTTGATCTCGTTCGCCTTGAAGAGCGAGGCGTTCGAGTGCACGGTGATCTTGAGCTTGCCGCCGGTGGCCTTGTCCACGTCCGCCACGAACTGATTGACGTTTTCCGTATGGAAGTTGGTCGCGGCGTAGGGCGTGGGCATGTCCCACTTCGTCTGCGCGCCGGCGACGGCGCAGGCGCCCGCGGCGAGCGCCGCGGCGAAGGCTTTCAGAAGACGCATCGATCTCTCCCGTGGTGGAGGGGCGACGCTAGCAGGGGCGATGCGTCATGTCAAAATGCGCCGATGACTGCGGCCGCCCGCTGGCAATTCTGGATCGATCGCGGCGGGACCTTCACGGACATCGTGGCACTGCGTCCGGACGGCTCGCTGGCGACGCACAAGCTGCTCTCGGACAACCCCGAGCGTTACCGGGACGCGGCCATCGCCGGTATCCGCGAGCTGCTGGGCGTGGCGCCGGGGGCGCCCATGCCCGTCGAGAAGATCGATGCGGTCAAGATGGGCACGACGGTCGCGACCAACGCGCTGCTCGAGCGCAAGGGCGAGCGCACCGCGCTGGTCGTCACGCGCGGCTTCCGGGACCAGCTGCGCATCGCGTACCAGAACCGGCCGCGCATCTTCGACCGTCACATCAAGCTGCCCGAGCTGCTGTATTCGAGCGTGCTGGAGGCCGACGAGCGGATCGACGCGCACGGCCAGGTGATCGAGCCGCTCGACGAAGCGAGGCTGCGCGCCGGCCTCGCGGCGTTGCGCGACGAGGGCGTCAAGGCGGTCGCGATCGTCTTCATGCACGGCTATCGCTACCAGGCACACGAGATGCGCGCGGCGCGGATCGCGCGCGAGGTGGGCTTCGAGCAGGTCTCGGTGTCGCATGAAGTGAGCCCGCTCATGAAGATCGTCTCGCGCGGGGACACGACGGTCGTGGATGCGTACCTCTCGCCCATCCTGCGGCGCTACGTGCAGCAGGTTTCGTCGGAGCTGCCCGGCGCCCGATTGCTCTTCATGCAATCCAACGGCGGCCTCACCGACGCGCATCGTTTCCAGGGCAAGGACTCGATCCTCTCCGGCCCCGCCGGCGGCATCGTCGGCATGGTGCGCACCTCGGAGGCCGCGGGTTTCCCGAAGGTCATCGGCTTCGACATGGGGGGCACGTCCACGGACGTGTCGCACTATGCGGGCGAGCTCGAGCGGGAATTCGAGACGCTGGTGGCCGGCGTGCGCATGCGCGCGCCGATGATGTCGATCCATACGATCGCCGCCGGGGGCGGATCGATCCTGTTCTTCGATGGGCAGCGACAGCGCGTGGGCCCGGATTCCGCGGGCGCGAATCCGGGACCGGCGTGCTACCGCCGTGGCGGGCCGCTCACCGTCACCGACTGCAACGTGATGCTGGGCAAGGTCCAGCCGGCATTCTTCCCCAGCGTGTTCGGCCCGCGCGGCGACCAGCCGCTGGATGCGGGGGTCGTGCGCGAGAAGTTCGAGGCGCTCGCGCAGCAGATCGCGAAGGCGACGGGGCAGGCGCAATCGGCGCTCGCCGTCGCGGAAGGGTATGTGCGCATCGCCGTCGCGAACATGGCCAACGCGATCAAGTTCATCTCGGTGCAGCGCGGCCACGACGTTACCGAGTACACGCTGGCATGTTTCGGCGGAGCGGCCGGCCAGCATGCATGCCTCGTCGCGGATGAGCTCGGGATGAAGCGCGTGTACATCCATCCGTTGGCCGGCGTTCTCTCCGCGTACGGCATGGGCCTCGCGCAGGTGCGTGCGATGCGTGAGGTGGCGGTCGAGAAGCGGCTCGACGAAGCACATGCCACGCTCTCCGATATTTGCGAGGGCCTGGCCTCCCAATGCCGGGACGAGCTTCGCGCGCAGGAGGTGGAGGTCGCGCAAATCGCAAGGCGCGCGCATCTGAAGTACGAAGGAACCGACACGTCCCTCGTCGTCCCGCTGGGCGACGCGGCGGCCATGCGCGAGGACTTCGAGCACCAGTACCGCAGCCGCTTCAGCTTCCTCATGCCGCAGCGCGCGCTCGTGGTGGAGGCCGCCTCGGCCGAGGCGATCGGTCGCGCCGATGCACCGCCCGAGCAGGCGGCGGCCGCGGCGGCCGCGAATGCACAACCCGTCGCGCAGGTGGAGATGACCACGGGTGGCCGCACGCTGCTTACGCCCGTCTATCGGCGCGAGGACCTGCGCCCGGGTACGCGCATCGAAGGGCCCGCCATCTTCGCCGAGCGCAACGCGACCACGATCGTCGAGCCCGAATGGGCCGCGCGCGTGACCGGGCACGACCATCTCGTCCTCGAACGCGTCGTCGAGCGCAGGCAGCGCCACGCGCTCGGCACGACGGCGGACCCGGTGATGCTCGAGGTGTTCAACAACCTCTTCATGTCCATCGCCGAGCAGATGGGCGTGCGCCTCGCGCAGACCGCGTACTCGGTGAACATCAAGGAGCGCCTCGACTTTTCGTGCGCGCTCTTCGACGCCGAAGGCAACCTCATCGCCAACGCGCCGCACATGCCCGTGCACCTGGGCTCCATGGGGGAGAGCATCAAGACCGTGATCCGCAAGAACGCGGCCACGATGAAGCCGGGCGACGTGTACGTGCTCAACGACCCGTACAACGGCGGCACGCATTTGCCGGATGTGACCGTGATAACTCCCGTGTACCTCGACGAGAATAGGCCGCTCTTCTACGTGGGCTCGCGCGGCCACCACGCCGACATCGGCGGCATCACCCCCGGCTCCATGCCGCCCTTCTCGCGAACCGTCGAGGAGGAGGGCGTGCTCCTCGACAACGTGAAGCTGGTGGAGGACGGCCGCATGCTGGAGCAGGAGATGCGCGAGCTCCTCGCCTCGGCTACGTACCCGGCGCGAAACCCCGACCAGAACATCGCCGACCTCCGCGCGCAGATCGCCGCGAACGAGAAGGGCGTGCAGGAATTGAAGCGCATGGTCGCGCACTTCGGGCTGGACGTGGTTCGCGCGTACATGGGCCACGTGCAGGACAACGCGGAGGCGAGCGTGCGCCGCGTGATCGGCGTGCTGAAGGATGGCGAGTTCGCCTACGAGATGGACAATGGCGCGGTGATCCGCGTGAAGATCACCATTGGCGCCGACCGCCGCAGCGCGAAGGTGGACTTCACGGGGACGAGCGCGCAGCTCCAGAGCAATTTCAACGCGCCGGCCGCGGTGGTCTATGCGGCGGTGCTCTATGTCTTCCGCACCCTCGTCGACGACGACATTCCGCTGAACGCCGGGTGCCTCAAGCCGATCGAGGTGGTCATTCCCGAAGGCTCCATGTTGAATCCGCACCCGCCGGCCGCGACCGTCGCGGGCAACGTGGAGACCTCGCAGTGCATCACCGATGCGCTCTATGGCGCGCTCGGCGTGATGGCTGCCTCCTACGGCACCATGAACAACTTCACCTTCGGCAACGACCGCTACCAGTACTACGAGACCATCTCGGGCGGCACCGGTGCGGGCGACGGCTTCGACGGCACCGACACGGTCCAGGCGCACATGACGAACTCGCGCCTCACCGATCCGGAGGTCCTCGAATGGCGCTACCCGGTGCGCATCGACGCGCATTCGATTCGTGCGGGCAGCGGCGGCGCGGGCCGCTGGCACGGCGGCAATGGCGCCACGCGGCGCGTGCGCTTCCTCGAGGCGATGACCGCCGCGATCCTCGCCGGCCATCGGCGCATTCCTCCGTATGGAATGGCCGGCGGCGAGGCGGGCGACCTCGGGCGAAACTGGGTCGAGCGTGCCGACGGCACGCGCACGGATCTTTCTTTCGCCGACGAGACGCCGATGAAGCCCGGCGACGTCTTCGTGATCGAGACGCCGGGCGGAGGCGGCTACGGCCGATGAGCGCGCCCGTGCGATGTGAGAAAATTAACTTCCAGCGGCCGAAGCGTCGCGTATAAAATAAGCAGCCCTTCCGTCGAGGCCCCATCCCACCCCGCGGGCCGCCGGGACGGAACCAAACACACTCCGGATCGTGAAAATCGGCAGCGTCCAGCTCCGCAATAATCTCGTCGTCGCTCCCATGGCGGGCGTGACGGACCGTCCTTTCCGCAGCCTGTGCAAGCGCATGGGCGCGGGCATGGCCGTGTCCGAGATGGTCGCGTCGAATTCGCTGCTGTGGGGGTCCGAAAAGACCATTCGCCGCGGCAACCACGAGGGCGAGGTCGAGCCCAAGGTCATCCAGATCGCGGGCGCCGATCCGGAGATGATGGCCGAGGCCGCCAGGTACAACGTGGACAAGGGCGCGGACATCGTCGACATCAACATGGGATGCCCGGCGAAGAAGATCTGCAATGTCTACGCGGGCTCGGCCCTGCTGAAGGACGAGGCGCTGGTCGCCCGGATCGTGGACGCCGTGGTGAAGGCGGTCGACGTCCCGGTCACGCTCAAGATCCGCACCGGCTGGGACAAGCAGAACCGTAACGCCATCCGGATCGCGAAGATCGCCGAAGATCACGGCATCCGGTCGCTCGCGATGCACGGCCGCACCCGCGCCTGCATGTACACGGGCGACGCCGAATACGACACCATCCGCGCGGTGAAGCAGTCCGTGGGCATTCCGGTGATCGCCAACGGCGACATCACGACGCCCGAAAAAGCGAAATTCGTGCTCGATTACACCGGTGCGGATGCGATCATGATCGGCCGCGCGGCGCAGGGCCGGCCCTGGATCTTCCGCGAGATCGCCCATTTCCTCGCGAGCGGGGAGAAACTGCCCCCTCCCGAGGTGGCCGAAATCCGCGGCGTCACGCTCGAGCACATGGACGAGCTCTACACGTTCTACGGCCAGGAGCGTGGCGTGCGCGTGGCCCGCAAGCACATCGGCTGGTACACGAAGGGCCTGCGCAACTCGGCCGTCTTCCGGGCCCGCATGAATACCCTCGAGGGGGTCGAGGCGCAGGTCGAGGCGGTGGCGCAATTCTTCGACGAGCTCATGAGCGTCTCGCGCGAGCTCGAATACGACGACGACGAGGTCGCTCTTGCAGCCTAAAAGATCCGAAAGCCGGGCCGACACCGGCGCGCGCGACAACGAGCTCTCGCTCGCCGTGCGCAAGATGATGAAGCAGTACTTCAAGGACCTCGACGGCGAGAAGTGCAGCGGCATCTACGACATGGTCGTGAACGCCGTGGAAAAGCCCATGCTCGAGATCGTCATGCTCCAGGCGCAGGGCAACCAGACCCGGGCCGCCGAGCTCCTCGGCCTGAACCGCAACACCCTCCGCAAGAAGCTCCAGCAGCACGGCCTGGACTAGCCGTGGCGGGGAGTGACGCGGCCAAAAAGCGTCAAACGCAGATGAACACAGATGGACACAGATAATTCGTGTGTTCGGACTTCGTTCGGGCGGTAACCAGATTTTCGACCATCCCCTTATCTGTGTTCATCTGTGTTCCAAAGGTTTTTGCACCCGTAAGCCCCTGTCTCCGCCCTCGGGCAAAATAGCGTCATGGAATCGGTCAAGATCAACCGTGCGCTGATCAGCGTCTCGGACAAGAACGGCATCGTCGAATTCGCCCGCGGGCTCATCGAGCAGGGCGTCGAGATCCTCTCCACCGGCGGCACCGCGCAGCTGCTTCGCCTGAACGAAATCGACGTGACCGAAGTGGCCGAGCACACCGGCTTTCCGGAGATGATGGAGGGCCGGGTGAAGACGCTGCACCCGAAGATCCACGGCGGCATCCTCGCGCGGCGAGATCGCGAAGACCACCTGCGCGCGATGGACGAGCATGGCATCCCCGCCATCGACATGGTCGTGGTCAACCTCTATCCCTTCGAGCAGACGGTCGCGCGTCCGGGCTGCACCATGGACGAGGCCATCGAGAACATCGACATCGGCGGTCCGGCGATGGTGCGTGCCGCCGCGAAGAACCACGCGTTCGTCGCGGTGGTCACCGACCCGGCCGACTATTCCTCGCTCCTCGCGAAGATGCGCCACAGCGGCGGCAAGCTCGCGTTCGACGAGCGCTATGCGCTGGCGGCCAAGGCGTTCAGCCACACCGCCGAATACGACGGCATGATCTCGAGCTGGCTCACGGCGCGGGATGCGCGCGGAGACGCGAGGACGTTTCCCGAGCGGCTGAATTTCCAGTTCCGGCTCGCGCAGACGCTTCGCTATGGCGAAAACCCGCACCAGGAAGCGGCGTTCTACGTCGAGCGCGATCCGGCGCGCGGCACGCTCGCGGGCTTCACGCAGCTGCAGGGCAAGGAGCTCAGCTACAACAACATCGCGGATGCGGATGCGGCATGGGAATGCTGCCGCACCTTCGACGTGCCGGCGTGCGTGATCATCAAGCATGCGAATCCCTGCGGCGTCGCCATCGGGGAGTCGCCGCTGGCAGCCTATCGGAACGCATTCCTCACGGATCCCACCTCCGCTTTCGGCGGCATCATCGCGTTCAACCGCACCGTGGACGGGGAGACGGCCGAGGCGGTGTCGAAGCAGTTCGTCGAGGTCGTCATCGCACCGGGCTACGACGAAGATGCGCAGCGCGTGTTTCGCGCCAAGCGCAACGTGCGCCTGCTCACCATCGAGAACGCGCGGGACCTGAATCGGCTGGAGCTGAAGCGCGTCGGCGGCGGCGTGCTGGTCCAGACCCCGGACGACTATGACGTGGCCGAGCTGCGCATCGTCACGAAACGCGAGCCCACGCCCGGCCAGATGAACGATCTCATCTTCGCCTTCCGCGTGGCGCGTTTCGTGAAGTCGAACGCGATCGTCTTCTGCGCCAACGGAATGACGCTCGGCGTCGGGGCCGGGCAGATGAGCCGCGTCGATTCCACGCGCATCGCCTCCATCAAGGCGAAGAACGCGGGGCTTTCGCTGCGCGGATCGGTTTGCGCCTCCGACGCCTTCTTCCCGTTCCGCGATGGCCTCGATGTCGTCGCCAATGCGGGCGCGCGCGCCGTGATCCAGCCCGGCGGCAGCGTGCGCGACGACGAGGTCATCGCCGCCGCCGACGAGCACGGCATCGCGATGGTGTTCACCGGGATGCGGCATTTCAGGCACTAGCGTGCGGGAAACAAAGGGGTCGTACCCCAATTGATGGAATTCATCTTCTGGTCTAATGCGAGGCAAATTCCATTGATTGGGGTACGACCCCTATGAAGCTCCTCGTCATCGGATCGGGCGGTCGAGAGCACGCCATCGCGTGGCGCCTCGCGCAATCGCCCCGCGTCTCCAGGATCTTCGTGGCACCCGGCAATGCGGGCACCGCGCAGGAAGACGGCCTGCTCAACATCGACCTCGACGCGATTCCCGACCTGCTGAAGTTCGCGAGGGAAGGCGGCGTGCACGCCACCATCGTGGGACCCGAGGCGCCGCTCGCCGCGGGCGTGGTCGATGCCTTCCGCGCGGCCGGCCTGCGCATCTTCGGCCCGACGAAGGCCGCGGCGCAGCTCGAAGCCTCCAAGGATTTCGCCAAGCGCTTCATGCAGCGGCATGGCATTCCCACCTCGCGTTACGAGACGTTCACCAATGCCAAGGCTGCGCACGCGTACATCGACCGCGAGGGCGCGCCCATCGTCATCAAGGCCGATGGGTTGGCGGCGGGCAAGGGCGTCGTCGTCGCGACCTCGCTGCCCGAAGCGCACGAAGCGGTGGACATGATGCTCGCCGGGAACAAGCTGGGCGACGCGGGCCACCGCGTGGTGATCGAGCAGTTCATGGAAGGCGAGGAGGCGAGCTTCATCGTGATGGTCGATGGGCGCAACGTGCTGCCTCTCGCGTCGAGCCAGGACCACAAGCGCATCTTCGACGGAGATCGCGGACCGAATACCGGCGGCATGGGCGCGTATTCGCCGGCGCCGGTCGTGACCCCGGAGGTCCACCATCGCGTGATGCGCGAGATCATCACGCCGACCGTGAAGGGCATGGCCGCGGAGGGCGTGCCATTCACCGGCTTCCTTTACGCGGGCCTCATGATCGACGGCGAGGGTGCGCCGCGCGTAGTCGAGTTCAATTGCCGCCTGGGCGATCCCGAGACGCAGCCCATCATGATGCGATTGAAGAGCGATCTCTTCACGCTCTTCGAGCACGCCATCGACGGCACGCTCGACCAGGTGCAAGCCGAGTGGGATCGCCGCGCCGCGCTGGGGGTGGTCGTGGCCGCCGCGGGCTATCCGGACGCGCCACGCAAGGGCGACGCCATCACGGGATTGCCGAAGCCGGAGGAGGACCTGCACGTCTTCCATGCCGGCACGGCGACGAAGGACGGCAAGGTCGTGACCCATGGCGGGCGGGTGCTGTGCGTGACGGCATTGGGCGAGAAGGTGAAGATCGCGGCCGATCGCGCCTACGAGGCGCTCGAGAAAATCCGCTTCGACGGCATGCAGTATCGCCGCGACATCGGCCACCGCGCGTTCCAGCGCCGCTAAAGTGCAAGCGGTCCGCGACTACCTCGTCAATCTCCAGCAGGCAATCGTCTCGCGCTTCGAGGCGCTCGACGGCAATGTATTCCAGCAAGACGAATGGAAGCGCGCGGAAGGCGGGGGCGGTGTCACGCGCATCATCGAGCAAGGCGATCTCCTCGAGCGCGGCGGCGTGGGGTTCTCCCATGTGACGGGCACGAAACTGCCGCCCTCGGCCAGCGCCCATCGTCCCGAGATCGCCGGGCGTCCCTGGGAGGCGATGGGTGTGTCGCTCGTATTCCACCCGCGCAATCCCTACGTCCCCACGGTGCACATGAACGTGCGCTTCTTCAGTGCAGGCGACGTCTGGTGGTTCGGGGGCGGGATGGATTTGACGCCGTACTATCCGTTCGAGGAGGACTGCGCGCATTTCCACCGCGCGCAACGCGACGCGCTGGCGCCGTTCAATGGCCTGCACGAGCGCTTCAAGAAGCAGTGCGACGACTATTTCGTGCTCAGGCATCGCAACGAGCCGCGCGGCATCGGCGGCACGTTCTTCGACGACTTCAACGAGCTCGATTTCGAGCGCAGCTTCGCGGTCATGAGGGCGGTGGGCGACGCGTTCCTGCCCGCGTACGTGCCGATCGTGCAACGCCGGCGCGACATGCCATTCGGCGACCGCGAGCGCGATTTCCAGGCGTACCGGCGCGGGCGCTACGTCGAATTCAATCTCGTGTGGGACCGGGGCACGCTCTTCGGCCTCCAATCCGGCGGCCGCGCGGAATCGATCCTCATGTCTTTGCCGCCGATCGTGAACTGGCGCTACCAGTGGCAGCCGGAGCCGGGATCGCCCGAGGCACGCATCTATGAATTCATCACGCCGCCCCGGGATTGGGCGGCGTTGTAGCGGTGTACGAGGCGCGCCACCAACGCCTGGCCCCGCTGCCCGTCTATCGGCGGCGGTTGATCACCGCCGGCGGCCTAGGCATCACGCTCGTGGTGTGCTCGCTCGCGATCGGCATCGGCGGCTACATGCTGTTCGAGAAGCTCGCGTTCATCGACGCGCTGCTGAACGCCTCGATGATCCTCTCGGGCATGGGCCCGCTGCACAGTCCGGAAAGCGTGGGCGGGAAGCTCTTCGCTTCGCTCTACGCGCTGTATTCGGGCTTCGCCGTGCTGGGGATCGCCGCGATCATGTTCGCGCCGATCGTGCACCGCATCTTCCATCGCTTCCACATCGAGACCGAGGAGCAGCTCGAGCGCCGCGAGGAGAAGGCGGTCAGGAAACGCCCTCGAGCAAGATGAGCCGGCCGTTGCTGTTGGCCTTGCGCAGCGCCTTCGGCTTCTCGTACTCCGTCGAGTCCCACCAGCCCTTGGCCTGCTCCACCGAAGGGAACTCCAGCAGCACGCGGCGCCGCGCCACGGGCCACTCCCCTTCCAGGACTTCGGCATTTCCACCGCGGACCAGGAACCGCCCGCCGTATTTGGCGATCGTAGCGGGAACCTGTGCGCTGTATTCCTTGTAGCCATCCGGGTTGATGATCTCGATCTCGGCGAGCACGTAGGCAGCCATTGGCGCTTTCTCCTGTTGTCATTCACGCGGATTTTAATCCCATGATCGATCTGCGCATCACGCCCCGCGAGCGAGACCTGGGCGAGGGCTTCACCGTGCGCCGCGCGCTCCCGGACGCCAGGCGCCGCGCGGTGGGGCCGTTCGTCTTCTTCGACCAGATGGGGCCGGTCCGGCTGGCGCCGGGCAAGGGCCTGGACGTGCGCCCGCATCCGCACATCGGGCTCGCGACGGTCACGTATCTCTTCGAAGGCGAGATCCTGCACCGGGACAGCGTGGGAAGCGTGCGCGCGATCCGTCCCGGCGAGGTGAACTGGATGACGGCCGGACGCGGCATCGTGCACTCGGAGCGCACGGCCCCGGAGCTGAGGGCCGCCGGGCCCACGCTCTCCGGGCTGCAGACCTGGGTCGCGTTGCCCCGCGAGGAAGAGGAATGCGAGCCCTCGTTCTCGCATCACGCGCAATTGCCGCAATGGGAAGAAGGCGGCGTCGCGCTGCGCCTCATCCTGGGCGACCTGCTCGGGCTCGCCTCTCCGGTGGCCACGCTCTCACCGATGATCTATGCGGATATCTCGCTGCAGGCCACGCGTCGCTTCGCCGTGCCCGCGAAGCACGAGGAGCGCGGCATCTACATGATCGAAGGCACGGCGAGCGTGGGCGGGCAACGCTGCGGCGCGGGCGAGATGCTCATCCTCACGCCGGGCAGCGAGGTCATCGTCGAGGCCGAGACGGCCGCACGATTCATGCTCTTCGGAGGGGCCACGCTGGATGCGCCACGGCATGTCTGGTGGAACTTCGTCTCCAGCAGCAGCGATCGCATCGTGCAGGCGGCGCAGGACTGGAAGAGTGGAAAGTTCGCATCGGTGCCCGGCGAGACGGAATTCATTCCGCTGCCCGAGCAAGCACCGCGCTTCGTTAGTTATCCGTGAAGAAATTCAAGGGGTCGGACCCCAATTAGCAGTCCGGTAATTCGGACAGAAACGCTAATTGGGGTCCGACCCCAAATACGCCTCACGCACGAGCTGCGGGCCGTACTTGCGCTCGAGGCGGCGCACGATGAAGTGGCCGCGCGCCATGTCCTGGTAGTGGCTGATGAAGACGGTGTTGATGAGCGCCCCGCCGGCCGCCCCGATCACCGGCACCATCTGCGCCGCGGCCTTCTGCGACACGACGATGCCGAAGCGCGACGCGATGAGCGAAATCAGCCTCACCAGCGCGGGCGCCGTGCCCTTCGATGCGCTTTTCTGCGCGAGGTGGCGCGTGGCTTCCGAGACCGCGGTGGCGAGGGCGGAACGAGCGGCGAAGTAGCCCGACTCGGCCGCGTCGTCGGTCGC